>Ga0307492_10000004_pt1 | contig 323450 bp, 279 predicted proteins | sample SI3LmetaG_FD_202365 | JGI IMG/M metagenome (GOLD analysis project Ga0307492, IMG submission 202365) | Sea-ice brine microbial communities from Beaufort Sea near Barrow, Alaska, United States - SI3L | ecosystem: Environmental > Aquatic > Marine > Coastal | place: USA: Alaska | collected... | reverse complement strand
GAGAGAATCACAAATTAAGTTTGCAAGGAAACCCCTTCAAAAGACCCGATTCCCGGCAAACTCGAGCGCAGCAGCATCCCGTTTCCGGATTCCAAATCAACGACTTGAGAATTCTTCACGGACGACGGACTACGGCAGTGTGCGCGCGAAGAAGTTCTTCTCGGAGGTTCTCGACGCGATGTGATGTCCCATGCCGGACTTATGTCGAGCGGTAAAACCTGCACAACGCGAAAAACACGCACCGGCTGCCATAGGACGTTGCGCGGAAATCCGCTTACTCTGCCGCCGAGGTGGTTTGAGAGCGGAGGCGATCCGCCCATGGTAAAAAAAGTAGTGCCACAAGAGCGGCCAGGCTCAAAAGCGATGAAACCACGACCACTCCCCTGCCCATCGGTTCAATGAGCAATCCAAATCCAAGAGGCGCCAGCGCCTGTGCAATGCGCGATGGAGCTCCGATGATGCCGAGCCGATAGGCATAATTTTTCGGACCAAAGATCGCCAACGGCAGAGTGCCCCGCGCGATTGTGAGAATGCCATTGCCGGCGCCATGCAGGAGAGCGAACGCGGCTGCGGCGCCACCTCCGAAGAGTCCAATAATGCAGGCTCCGATCGGATGCGTAATGCAGGCGAGCCGCGTGGAGAACAACGGATGAAACCTGCTCAGAGTGCTTGCCTCAAGAACGCGTGCAGCTACCTGCGCGGGCCCAATCATCATGCCAGCGAACACAGCTTGCGCGGGCGTAGCACCGAACGCCTCGACGATGCGCGGCAGATGCGCTGCCATGGCGGAGGTTACCGCCCAGGCGGCAGCGAACGCAAATGACAATAGCACCATCGTGCGATCGATACGAATATGCGGTTTGACGACGGGCCCCTCGACCAGTTGCGCGCGATCGGTCTGCGGCAGGAAAAGGAGATTCAGTGGAAGTCCGATCAGAATGTGTGCGCCGGCCCACGCATAGCAGGTACCCCGCCATCCGATCGTTTCGAGCCCGAGAGCACTAAGCGGCCAGCCCACAGTGCTCGCAAAGCCTGCGATCAATGTAATCCCAGTGATGGCTCGCCGGGCCTTGTCGCCGTAGATTCGTCCAAGGGTGCCGAAAGCCGCATCATACAAGCCCAATCCCATGCCTATACCGAGCAGCAGCCAGGCTGCACCTAGCATCCACAGCGTGGTCGACGCCCCCAACAATGCAAGACCGCCCGCAAAGATGATATTCGAGGCCGAGAGCACCTGCCGTCCACCGACGCGATCGATTTGACGGCCTACGCGAGGTCCGAGCAGGCCCGAAATCACCAGCGACGCGGAGAACGCCGCAAAGAACCAGTTGCTTGAAATGCCGAGATCGCGCGCGATCGCATCTGCAAGGATCGCCGGCAAATAATAGCTCGACGCCCAGGCGAGCGTTTGCGCTGTGCCCAATGCAACGATAATTGGCAGCTGCCGCTGACTCATACTTGCGGAGCCTTTGCTCTAGACCAGTACAGTGCCAATGGCCCCAACAGGATTCCCATAGCCAAAACTATGAATGCAGCCATCCACGCGCTCGGATTCGATGGCCCCCCGGCAAAGTCCAAGGTGATGCCAATTCCCCACGCACCAAGGGCGGACAGGCTAAAACCTACGGTCGAATGCATCGCCATGGTTGCGCCGCGATAACGCGGGTCGGCAGACATCGTCATGCCAGAAGTCAGCGCGCCGGAATCGGCCGGAACCGTGAGAGCATAAACCAGCAATAAGGGTAGCAAGAGCCACGGGGACTTGTCGGCAGACACTCCGATCAGAAGCGCCACGACGGCAGAACTCAGCATAACGGCGGTGATCGCGCGATGTCGCCCGAATTTCAACGCCAGTTCATTGCCGATAATGCTTGCGGGCATCGCGAGCAGAGAGAAGACAACACTGACGACAATTGGCGTGAAGATAGACGCTTCTCCATGCCGCAACACAATGAACGTCCAAAACGCAACCAGCCAGGTTCTAATTCCGTAGAGCTCAAAACAGTGAGCGCCATAACCGAGAACGAACCCCATTGCTGTTTTATTCTGGAGCACTGGTGCAAAGTCGAGTAGCCGTCCTTGCGCAGGCTGTGGTTCGACCGGCGGTAACAGGAGACAAACCAGAAGCATCACGACTGGACCGACAGCCGTCACAAGGAAAGCGGATCGCCAACCCCAACTTTCCGCGACAAGTTGGGAAACCAGAAAGGACAAGCCGACCCCCAATGAAAAGCTGGAAGTGTACAGCGTGACAGCTCGGGATGAATCGCCCGGCGGCAAACGGTCGGTCAATGCTTTGAGACCCGGCATATAGGCTCCCGCAAAGCCAATCCCGACAATCGCATTGAAGAACACACCAGACCAAAGACCTGAAGCAAACACACCGAACAGCAAAGTGCCGAGCGCATTCAATGCCGAACCTGCAATCAGGATCTTGCGCGCGTCAACTCTGTCGGTCAGCGCAGCCAATAGAGGAACGGTCAGCATGTAGCCTGCCGCACCGGCACCGGCCAGCAGGCCGGCCTGGGCGCCGGTCAGGTGCCATTCCGGTATGAGAAACGCTGCCAGGATGGATGGCACGACGACATGCGGGAGTAAACTGCCAAGCTGCCCCACACACATCGCCGCGACGACGGACCGTCCATCTAGTGTCATGATTTTCACTTTAGGCCTTGCTGCCGCAACCGCATCCGGTCTTACCATTATCCTTCGCGATGCTATCCTCTATGCAGCAAGCGTCCGTTCCCAAGGGGGCAGGTCCGCCACAACATCCCGCCGCTGCCGCCCCGCCCTCAACGCCACCACGCGTGCACACGCCCGTCTCGGGAAGTTCCAGTTCGACGCGCTCTGCCGCTTCACGATCACCAGCAAGATCGGCAGCGATCGACCTGACCTGTTCGTATCCGGTGATCATCAGAAAAGTCGGTGCGCGGCCATAAGACTTCATGCCAGCGAGGTAAAGTCCTGGTTCATCCTGCGCAAGTTCACGCGCGCCATGGGGACGGACCGTCCCGCAGCTATGTTCATTGGGATCGATCAATGGTGCAAGCGCGACCGGCGCTTCGATCGCCGGATCAAGCCGGAGACGTAATTCGTTTAAGAAACCGAGATCCGGCCGGAAACCTGTGGCGACGATGAGTTCATCCACAACGACATGTCAACCGCAAGACGACGAACCGGCACCAATGCGCATGCGATCGCCGGAGGTCGTCAGGTGCGTCACGCCGAACCCGGGTTCGACATGGATTTTTCCGGCCGCGACGAGCTCGGCGAAGGCCGCACCGAGCTCACCGCGCGCCGCGAGCTTGTCGTTAGCTCCTCCGCCGAAAGCCTTGGCTGGATCGGAGCCGCGCAGGAGCCAGACGACTTCGGTCCCCGGTGCCTCATCACGAAGCCGCGCCAGTTCGGTCAGCGTGCCGATCGCGGAATGACCGGCTCCGAGCACAGCAACGGTCTTGCCGGCATACCGATGGCGATCGGCGCCGCGGATATCGGGCATGGCGTACGCAATGCGATCAGAAAATTCACCCTCTCCGATCGCCGGGAGACCGCTCGCGCCAGCAGGATTGGGAGAAGACCATGTTCCCGAGGTATCAATCACCGCGTCGACGCGCAACACCTCAGGGCCCTTTCCGTTCTGATAACGGATTTCGAAGGGCGCGAGGTCGCGGCCCTTGGTCTTGGCCTTATCGAAGCCGAAGCGGCTGATCGCCGTCACGTGGCTCGACGTGCGGATCAAGTCCGCAAGTGGCGTGCGAGTCGCGAGCGGGTCGAGATACTGCTCGAGCAGCTCGGCACCGGTTGGGTAGACGTGCGGATCCGGAGAATTCCAGCCCGTTGCAGAGAGCAGCCTCGCCGCCGCCTTGTCGACGTTGTACTCCCAGGGCGAGAACAACTGGACGTGCTTCCACTGTCGGATGGCATGCCCGGCGGCGGTGCCCGCCTCCAGCACGACGGGATACATGCCACGCTCCATCACGTGAGCCGCAGCGGCCAGGCCGACGGGACCCGCTCCGATGACTGCAACGGTTTTGTTCATTTCTTTTCTCCTGTACTTCTAGAATTATCGAATTTAAGAACACGAAGAATCATGCCGCGGACTTTGCCTCGCCGCACTTTTCGTCGGCACAACATTCGGCGACCAGAAAATCGACCAGGCCCTGCATCAGGTCGTAGTTGGCGTGACAGACGAGCGTGGTGGATTCACGAACCTGCGAGACAAGGCCAACGGAAACCAGCGACTTGATGTGGTGGGACAGCGTTGACGGTGCGACCTTCAGCTTGTCCTGCAAACGCCCGACCGCCATGCCCGCTTGGCCGGCGCGGACCAGCGTTCGGTAAATCTTCAGTCTCGTCGGGTTGCCCAGAGCTTCTAAGCGGGCTGCGGCGTCTTCAATTTTCATGACACCAACGATGCTCCGTCCGCCGAGCGATGTCAACCGTGCTTCTAGAATATTCGAAATAATCTAGGCAAACCCAAGTCTCGATTGACAGGACTCCAATAGATCCATTAATCTGGATATATGAAAAATTTGGAAGCAATCGATGCGCTTGCCGCGCTCGCCCAAGCGACGCGGCTGGATACTTTCCGCCTGCTTGTGAAGCACGAACCAGAAGGTATTCCGGCCGGAGAATTAGCCCGCCGGGCTGGTGTCCCGCAAAATACGATGTCGGCACACCTGGCTATCTTGGTACGGGCAGGCCTGATCGAAGGCGAACGACAGAGCCGGACCATCCTTTATCGCGCGAAGATCGCGGCGTTTCAGGAACTCACTCTCTTCATGATCCAGGACTGTTGCGGTGGGCGGGCTGATCTGTGCGAACCGCTGGTGGCCAACCTCCAGCCCTGTTGTCCACCAAAGGGAAAACCTAAACGATGAATGTTTTTGAGCGTTATCTATCCGTTTGGGTCGCACTCTGCATCGTGGCCGGTGTCGCACTGGGTCATATCATGCCCGGGGTGTTTGCGACGATTGCCGGCGCGGAAGTCGCAAGGGTCAATCTGCCGGTCGCGGTGCTGATCTGGCTGATGATCATTCCGATGTTGCTGAAAATCGACTTTGGAGCGCTCGGGCAAGTCAAGGAACATTGGCGCGGCGTTGGCGTGACCCTGTTCATCAACTGGGCGGTGAAGCCGTTCTCGATGGCTCTGCTCGGGACATTTTTTATCGGACACGTGTTCGCGTCCATGCTCCCCGCCGGACATATCTCGTCCTATATCGCCGGCCTTATTCTGCTGGCGGCCGCACCGTGCACGGCAATGGTGTTCGTCTGGTCAAACCTGTGCGAGGGCGAACCGCATTTCACGCTGAGCCAGGTCGCTCTCAACGACGTGCTGATGATCTTTTTGTTTGCACCTTTGGTTGGCCTTTTGCTTGGCGTTGCCTCGATCTCGGTGCCTTGGGCCACCCTGCTTCTGTCGGTCCTGCTCTACATCGTCGTGCCGGTCGTCATCGCGCAGCTATGGCGCCGTTGGCTTCTGGCCGACGGGACCATGGCTTTCGATCGGGTGATGCACCGGTTACAGCCGGTGTCTTTGGTGGCGTTGCTCGCAACCTTGGTGCTGCTGTTCGCATTTCAGGGCGAGCAAATCCTGGCGCAACCCTTGGTCATTCTCATCCTAGCCGTGCCGATCTTGATTCAGGTTTACCTCAACGCAGGCCTCGCCTATTGGCTCAGCCGACGCTTCGGGGTCGCATGGTGTGTGGCCGCGCCGGCGGCGCTTATCGGAGCCAGCAACTTTTTCGAGTTAGCAGTTGCCGCCGCCATTAGCCTGTTCGGTCTCAATTCCGGCGCGGCGCTTGCGACCGTTGTCGGAGTTCTTGTGGAAGTCCCGGTGATGCTGTCTGTCGTCAAAATCGTGAAAGCAACGCGCGGGTGGTACGAGTCCGGTTCGTCGTCGCCTGCGGTCTCGAAAGCCGAGGCGCAGTCGTGAGCATAACCATCTATCACAACCCCGACTGCGGGACGTCCCGCAACACGCTTGCCATGATCCGCCAAAGCGGCGTTGAGCCGACGGTTATTGAATATCTAAAAACCCCGCCCACCCGAACCCGATTGCGGGAGCTGATTGCAGCGATGGGGATTTCTGTGCGCGCGCTGCTCCGGCAGAAAGGCACACCCTATGCTGAGCTTGGCCTTGATGACGCTAAATGGACGGACGACGAATTGATCGATTTGATGCTGGCGCATCCGATCCTGATCAATCGGCCGGTGGTGGTCACACCGAAAGGCATCAAGCTCTGCCGGCCGTCCGAAACCGTCCTTGATATTCTGCCGAACCCGCATATCGGGAGGTTCGTCAAAGAAGATGGCGAGATCGTCAATGCAATCTGAGTTTTTGGACCTCCCTAACATCGACCCAAATGCCTTTGAACCGCCTGATCCGGCAGGACTGCGGGCACCGGAGCCCGCGCACGCCCCGCGTATCTTGTTGCTATACGGATCGTTCCGCGAGCGATCGTTCAGCCGCTTTGCGACCTTTGAAGCCGCCCGGCTGTTGCAAGCGTTCGGCGCCGAGACCCGGATATTCAATCCCACGGGCCTGCCGCTGCCGGACGATGCCCCGGCAGATCATCCGAAGGTCAAGGAGTTGCGCGATCTGTCAGCACGGTCGGAAGGCCAGATATGGTGCAGTCCAGAGCGTCACGGCGCAATGACCGGCATCATGAAGGCACAGATCGACTGGATTCCTTTAACAATCGGCGCGGTACGGCCGACCCAAGGGAAAACCCTCGCTGTCATGCAGGTGAGCGGCGGCTCTCAGTCATTCAATGCGATCAATCACTCCGTGTTCTGGGCCGCTGGATGCGCATGATCACGATACCTAACCAGTCGTCCGTCGCCAAAGCATACGAGCAATTTGACGACGCAGGCCGCATGAGGCCTTCGCCCTACTACGATCGCATCGTCGATGTCATGGAAGAACTGGTGAAGATCAACCGACCAGGCTCCAGGCACTGCGGCTGCTACTTGCAGCATATCCTGAGAGCGTCGCTGCGGGAGATATCGCACGGCGATGCGAGGTCCCTCACAACACCATGTCGAACCATCTTGCGATTCTCACGCGCGCCGGCCTGATTGCCGCAGAGAAGGATGGCCGGACGGTGAACTACCGAGCCGATGTCACCGGCTTCCGCGGACTGATCGATTTTCTGGCGCGTGACTGCTGTAACGGGAAGCCGGAACTATGCGGCATTCTTCCGGATACGAGCCTGACCTCGATCGAGAAGACTGAGACCCAGCCAGACGTGGTGGCGCCCGCATTCAACGTGCTGTTCCTCTGCACGCACAACTCCGCACGGTCGATAATGGCTGAAGCGCTTCTGTCGAAGATCGGTAAAGGACGCTTCAACGTCTATTCCGCAGGGTCAGATCCGGCGGAATCACCCATGCAAGAGGTACTGGATCGGTTGACCCACCTGGGCCACGACATCGCTCATCTGCGATGCAAGTCATGGGACGAGTTCTCGGGATCGGAAGCACCTCGGATGGATTTCGTCATCGCACTTTGCGATACGCCGCAAGGTCAATTCTGTCCCGATCTCGGAAAGAAGTTTGTCACCGGTGCATGGCCCCTTCCCGACCCTGCGCAGTTCACCGGCTCGGACTCGGAGCGGACCACGCTCTTGAACGAATTATACGCAATGATCCGGCGCCGCATCGAAATTTTCGTCAGCCTGCCGTTCGCCGTGCTCGACCGCATGGCGCTGAAAGCGAGACTGGATGAAATCGGCGACACGACGCGTGTATCACCTTAAAAGGAGCATTTATGAAGGTTGGAATCAATGGCATGGGCCGCATGGGGCGGCTGGTGCTGCGCGCAGCGTTTGGCGGCATTCATCGTCCGGAAAGCGATCCTCGATCACAAAATCGTCTCGACATCGTTCACATCAACGAAGTCAAAGGTGGAATTGAAGCAACCGCTCACCTGCTCGAATTCGACAGCATACATGGGCGTTGGAATGTACCGATCGAAGTTGAGAATGAGAAATCGATTACCATTGGTCGAGCGCAAATCGGATTCAGCGAGTTTGGAAATCCGGGTGACGTTGCTTGGGGCGATCTCGGCTGCCACGTCGTGCTCGAATGCACCGGCAAGTTTCTAAAACCAGACCAGCTAAAAGCCTATTTTGATCGGGGTGTGAAAAGGGTCATCGTGGCGGCGCCTGTCAAAGATGAGGCGGCGCTCAATATCGTGGTTGGCGTGAATGACCACCTCTATGATCCCGCGAAGCATCGTTTGCTCACTGCTGCGTCATGCACAACCAATTGCCTGGCGCCGGTCGTAAAGGTGATTCACGAAGCAATCGGCATCCGGCATGGACAAATCACCACCATCCATAACCCTACCAACACGAACGTCGTGATCGATGCGCCCCATAAGGACCTGCGGCGCGCGCGATCCGCAATGCCGTCAATGCAGCCCACAACCACCGGAAGTGCAACCGCCATATCACTCATCTATCCCGAGCTTAAGGGCAAGTTGAATGGCCACGCTGTGCGGGTTCCGGTTCTCAATGCCAGCCTGACGGATTGCGTGTTCGAACTGAAACGCTCCACGACTGTCGACGAGGTCAATGCCCTATTCAAATCAGCATCGCAAAGCGTTCTTGCGGGCATTCTCGGCGTTGAGAGCCGCGCACTTGTTTCGGCTGACTACAATAACGACTCGCGCAGTTCCATCGTAGACGCACTTAGCACCATGGTGACTGACGAGACGCTCTTGAAGGTCTATGCTTGGTACGACAACGAGATCGGGTATGTCTGCCGCATGGTGGATTTGGCGAACATCATCGCGAGGGCTGGCGCATGACAGCGACCGCAAGAAACTCCTGATCGTAACAGCGTCGTATTGGGGATTCACCCTCGTCGACGGCGCGCTGCGCATGCTGGTGCTGTTTCACTTCTTTCGCCTCGGATACACGCCCTTCACGTTGGCTTTCCTGTTCCTGCTCTACGAAGCGGCCGGCATCGCGGCAAATCTTGCCGGCGGCTATTTCGCTTCCAAGTACGGAATTCCCCGCATGCTCGCAGCCGGGCAGATTCTGCAGATTGCCGGGCTGATCATGCTGTCGTTCCTCGATCCGCAGTGGAGCGCTGCATTTTCCGTTGCGTGGGTCGTTGCGGCGCAAGGAGTGGCCGGTGTCGCCAAGGATCTGACCAAGACCGCCTCTAAATCTGCAATCAAAGCGACTTCGTCCGAAGGAAGCGGCCAACTTTTCCGGTGGGTTGCTTGGTTCACAGGATCGAAGAATGCAATGAAGGGTGTGGGCTTCTTCGTAGGCGGCCTACTCCTCGACGTCATCGGCTTCAGACCCGCGCTTTGGGCGATGGCCGCTCTACTCGCCGTCATCTTTTTAGCGGGACTGTTCCTTCTGCCGCGGCAGCTTGGCAAAGCCAAATCATCCAAGACGATAAAAGAGCTTTTCGGCAAGACAAGGGGCGTCAACCTGCTGGCAGCAGCACGCATCTTCATGTTTGGCGCGCGCGACGTCTGGTTTGTCGTCGGTTTATCCGTCTTCCTGTATGCGAACGGCTGGCGCTTTCTTGAGGTCGGCGGCTTTCTCGCCGCATGGACAATCGCCTACGGCGGGATCCAGGCGATTGCGCCCTCGTTAGTTACGCGAAGCGCGGATGGATTAAGTCGGGAGGTTCCAGCGGCGCGGATGTGGGCGCTTATCCTTGCAGCCGTCCCGATCGCGCTGGCTGTTTTTATGCACACCGTTGACGTTGGACGGCCCGATCTCCTGGTGGTCGCGGGGCTCGCTCTGTTCGGTCTTCCTTTCGCTGTGAACTCCTCATTGCATTCGTATCTCATCCTCGCATATGCAGGATCCGAGAAATCTGCCGAGGACGTCGGCTTCTACTATGCAGCCAATGCTGCGGGCCGACTTCTTGGCATTACGTTGTCTGGCTTGCTCTACCAGATCGCTGGAATGACGGGATGCCTTGTCGGCTCGGCTGTCATGCTGGTGCTGTGTTGGGCACTGACCTTCGCCTTACCCACCTCCACACTTCCGATCAACGCGAGACCGGCCACCTAACACTGATCTTATGTAACGAAACCATGCCAGACCATGTGACCGGCCCCCACTGAGTGGCCCGTTTGGAATGTTAGTTTAGGGATTGCATTTTGACTATCTCCTTTGGTGCAGGCCAGACGAGAGCCTCGGGTGCCGGTGGTTGATATCCAAGCGATGAGTGTGGACGCACCGTGTTGTAGTGACGTCGCCAGTTTTCGATCACGATCTGGGCCTCCTTCAATGTGTAGAATATCTCGCCGTTGAACAGTTCATCGCGCAGCTTGCCGTTGAAGCTTTCGCAATAGCCTTTGAACCAATCGATGTACTGCGGGCATGAAGCGGTTCAATCCGAAGGCTTCTCATTTCCATCAGCGCCAATGACAAATAGTATTGCGTCCGGCGCACGCCTGGCCCGGCTGTGCGCCGAACATTGTTCGGCGACGCCCGCGCGTGAGACGGCTTCTCACTCGGCCGCGGTGCGCATCTCGGCACGCTCTGCCCGCACAGCGCAAAACTTGAATTCCGGAATTTTACCGAACGGATCGAGCGCGGGATTGGTCAGAAGGTTCGCGGCCGCCTCGGCGTAGCAGAACGGCATGAACACCATGTTCTCCGGCACGTCGCGGTCGGAGCGAACCTTGACCTCGATGGCGCCACGCCGCGTTTCCAACCGTATGAAATCGCCGGGCCACACGTTCAGACGCCGCATGTCCTTCGGCGACATGAAGGCGACGGCTTCCGGTTCGATGCTATCCAGCACGTCGGACCGGCGCGTCATGGAGCCTGTGTGCCAGTGTTCGAGCACGCGGCCGGTCGAAAGCACCATGGGGTACTCGTCATCGGGTATTTCGTCCGGCGCAGTGACGCGCGCCGGCACGATCTTGCCGCGGCCGCTCTCGGTCGGGAACCCCGTGGTAAAGATGATCTCGTTGCCCGGCTTGAAAGGATCGTCGACCGGATAGGTCACCGCGCCTTCGCGTTCCAGGCGCTCCCAGGTGATGTTCTTCAGCGATGGCATCAACTGCGTCATCTCGTGGAATACATCGGCAGGACCGCTGTAATTCCAGTCGAGCCCCATGCGCTTCGCGATCTCTTGAATGATCCACAAGTCCTGACGCGCGTCGCCGGGCGGCTTGACCACCTGCCGCGCGATCTGCACGCGGCGGTCTGTATTGGTAAATGAGCCGACCTTCTCGGCGAACGCGGAGGCCGGCAAGATCACGTCGGCATGAAACGCGGTCTCGGTGACGAACAGGTCCTGCACCACCAGATGGTCGAGCATGGCCAGCGCCTGACGCGCGTGCTGCAAATCCGGATCCGACATCGCGGGATTCTCACCCTCGATATACATGCCGGTAATGTCGCCGGCGTGGATCGCGTCCATGATCTCGACCACGGTCAACCCGCGCACCGGATCGATCTCGTGCCGCCACAGATGTTCGAACGGGTCGCGCAGATCAGTGCGTCCGACCGGCTGATAGTCCGGCAGGAACATCGGAATCAGGCCCGCGTCCGAGGCGCCCTGCACGTTGTTCTGTCCGCGGAGCGGATGAAGGCCGGTGCCGGGACGGCCGACCTGGCCGGTGATCAATGCCAGCGCGATCAGGCAGCGCGCATTGTCGGTGCCGTGGACGTGCTGGCTGATGCCCATGCCCCAGAAAATGAGCGACGACTTTGCCGTCGCATACATGCGAGCAACTTCGCGCAGCGTCTCGGCGGGAACACCGCAGATCGGCTCCATCTTCTCTGGCGGGAATTCCTTGATCTTCTCCTTGAGGTCGTCAAACCCCTCGGTGTAGCCGGCGATGTACTGCTCGTCGGTCAGACCTTCGGTGATGATCGTATGCAGCATCGCGTTGAGCATCGCGACATCGCTGCCGGGCTTGAACTGCAAATGCTGGGTGGCGTGGCGCGACAGCGTTTGCCGGCGCGGATCCATCACGATCAGCTTTGCGCCCTTCTTCGCCGCGTTCTTGATGAAGGTCGCCGCGACGGGATGATTGACCGTCGGATTGGCGCCGATCACGATGATCACTTCGGCATCTGCCGCCGCCGCAAACGGCGCCGACACCGCGCCCGAGTTCAAGCCTTCCATCAGCGCTGCGACCGACGATGCATGGCATAGCCGCGTGCAATGATCGACGTTGTTCGAGCCGAAGCCGGTACGCACCAGTTTCTGGAACAGATAGGCTTCCTCGTTGGAGCCTTTCGCCGATCCGAAGCCGGCCAGCGCCTTGACGCCCTTCTCGTCGCGGATTTTCACCAGACCCTTTGCAGCAATATCTAGTGCTTCGTCCCACGACGCTTCGCGGAAATGCGTGAATGGATTGGCGGGATCGACCTGATCGGTCGAACTCTTCTTGGCGTTCGGCAAACGCACCAGCGGCTTGGTAATGCGGTGCGGATGATGAATGTAGTCGAAGCCGAAGCGGCCCTTGACGCAAAGGCGATTGTGGTTGGCGGGACCATCGCGGCCCTCGGCATAGACAATCTCTTCGTCCTTGACCTCATAAGTCACCTGGCAACCGACGCCGCAGAACGGACAGAGTGAATCGACCTTCTTGTCCGGATAAACCGTGCGGGTCTGGTTTGCATCGAGATATGCCGACGGCATCAGCGCGCCTGTGGGACACGCCTGGACGCATTCACCGCAAGCGACGCAGGTGGATTCGCCCATCGGATCATCGAAGTCGAACACGATCTTGGCATCATGGTTGCGGTAGGCCATGCCGATGACGTCGTTGACCTGAACCTCGCGGCAGGCGCGCACGCACAGTCCGCACTGGATGCAGGCATCGAGATTGACGCTCATTGCCGGATGGCTGGTGTCGCTCGACCAGCGATCGTTCGCCGGAAAGCGGCTTTCGGTGACGCCCGTTTTCTCCGCCCAGTTCCAGAATTTTGAATCCGGATCGTGTGAGGTCTCGCGCGCGGGTTGATCGGCGACCAAAAGCTCCATCACCATCTTCTGTGCGGAGGTGGCGCGCGCGCTCGCAGACTTCACCTTCATTCCGACGTTGGGCATGCGCTTGCAGGACGCTGCCAGCACGCGTTCGCCCTCGATCTCCACCATGCAGGCGCGGCAGTTGCCGTCGGCACGGTAATCCGGTTCCGGCGAATAGCACAGATGCGGAATCTCGGTGCCTTCGCGCTTGGCTACTTGCCAGATCGATTCGCCCGGCTGCGCCTCGACCATTTTCCCGTCGAGCTCGAATTGAATCTTGGTCATTCTGCGGCTTCCTTGGGCGCGAATTCCTCGGGAAAATATTTGATGACGGTGGTCAGCGGATTCGAAGCCGCCTGCCCCAGACCGCAAATCGATGCATCGCGCATCGCCTGACTCAATTCGTCGAGCAGGTCACGGTTCCAGACGCGCTGTTCCATCAGCGTCGCGGCCTTTTGCGTGCCGACGCGGCATGGCGTGCACTGGCCGCAACTCTCGTCCTCAAAGAACCGCATCAGGTTCAGCGCGGCGTCCTTGACCTTGTCCTTGTCGGACAGGATGACCACCGCCGCAGAGCCAATGAAGCAGCCGTACTTTTCCAGCGTCCCGAAATCGAGCGGGATGTTGTCCATTGACGCCGGCAGAATGCCGCCCGACGCGCCGCCCGGCAGATAGGCATGGAATGTATGTCCATCGGCCATACCGCCGCAGAATTCGTCGATCAGTTCACGCACCGTCACACCGGCAGGTGCGAGCTTCATGCCCGGATTTTTCACGCGGCCCGAGACAGAATAGCTGCGCAGGCCCTGACGTTCATTACGGCCCTGCGACTTCCACCAGTCCGCGCCCTTCTCCACGATATCGCGCACCCACCACAGCGTCTCGATGTTGTTGATCAAGGTCGGCAGGCCGAACAGGCCGACCTGGAACGGATACGGCGGCTTGTGGCGCGGCAATCCGCGCTTGCCTTCGATGCTCTCGAGCAGCGCGGATTCTTCGCCGCAAATGTACGCCCCGGCGCCCCGGCGCAAATGCAGATTTGGGCCGCCCGGTGGCAGTTTTTCAATTTCGCGTTCGATGATCTCACGTGATGCCGGATATTCGTCGCGCAGATAGATGTAGACATCAGGCGCCTCAACGACATACGCGCCGACCAGCATGCCTTCGATAAAGCGATGCGGATCGGTTTCGAGATAGTAGCGATCCTTGAACGTCCCCGGCTCGCCTTCGTCGCCGTTGATCGCCATCAGCCGTGGACCCGGCTCACCCAACACCGCGCGCCATTTGCGCCCGGTCGGAAAACCCGCTCCGCCAAGCCCGCGCAGCGAGGCGCTATCGAGCGCTTTCAGCAAATCTTCTTTCGTCATCGCGCCGGAGCGCAACTTGTTCAGAAGCGCATAGCCGCCCTTGGCGACATAGGCGTCGTAATTGACGTACTTCGGCAGATGCGCATGGGTGTCGCCGCTTTTCGCCGCGGCCAGTACGCTCTCGACGCTCGCGTGGTCGACGAAATGATGTCCCACGTCGGCGGCCGGCGCGGTGTCGCAGCGGCCGACGCACGGCGCACGCACGACGCGCACGCCGGGCCCGGCGCTGTTCTTCAACTCGCTCAGCAGCGCCTCCGCGCCCATCATTGCACAAGTCAGAGAATCGCAAACCCGGATCGTCAGCGGCGGAAGATCGGGCTGCCCCTCTTTGACCACGTCGAAATGCGCGTAGAAGGTCGCGGTCTCAAACACTTCGGCGAAGGCCAGTTTCATCTCATCCGCGAGAGCTGCGAGATGAGCCGCGGAAATCTGGTGGTACTTGTCCTGAATAAGATGAAGGTACTCGATCAACAGATCGCGCCGCCTCGGCCGGTCCCCCAGCAGAAGCTCGATCTCATGCGCCGCCGTCGGATCGATCTGCCTGCCCTTCTGGGTCGCCTTGGCCCGCCGCCGGCCCTCGCCAGGATGATCGAATGGCTGAACTTTCAGGACGTTATGGCTCATTCGAATATCTCATTTCCGGTGCTTTGAGTCCGAACGATAGCCTCTGGCATTCAGTATGCCAAGAATTATTCCAATCGCTTATGCCCAAGACAGCCGATTACGGCGGCTCGTTGCAATATGAAGCGTAGTTCCAGTGGCGGATGGGCCGGGCGAGATCCGTCTCGCAGACGGCCGAGACTAACGGATGCCGGGCTTGTCGCGATTCAGGCCCTTGGCGGCCAGATCGTCGAGATAGCTTTGAAGACGCAGATCTGCGTTGGCCCCGAGATCATGCAGGAATGCCCAGGAGTAGATCCCGGTATTGTGCATGTCGTCGAAGCCGATTCGCACCGCATAGTTTCCGACGGGATCGACGGAAAGAATGGCAACGTTGCGCTTGCCGCCGACCGTTTTCCGCTCCGCCTCCGAGTGACCCTGTACCTCCGCAGACGGGCTGGTTACGCGAAGCAATTCGGCAGACAAACTGAAGGTTTTGCCGTCGTCGAACGCAATGCTCAGCGAACGCCTGTCCTTGGCAAGCCGGATTTCCACCGGCCACGCGGCGGCGGGCTCGCTCAAGCGACTGCCCCGTCCGTCTTTTCGATCATGAACACGATGCGCTTTTCGGCGCGTTCGATGATCTCGACACGATCACCGGTTTCCCGGATCAGATTGGGAATATCGATGACGGACAATGGGTCGGTGCAATGCACTTCCAGCCGGTCGCCCGCGGTCAGCGCCCTTAGCGCCTTGCGCGTCTTCAGCACCGGCAGTGGGCACTTGAGTCCTGTCAGATCGAGCTTGGTCATGGTCATGCTTCTCAATGGCGGAGGCTCTATCCGACGTCAACGATGACGAATGCTACTTCTTGCAGCGCATCATTTTCGATGAGTTTATTGCACGTTTTCTTGATCCTGACGTGCGACGAAAGCGCGACAACAGGCTGCTTGCTTTGCCCGGTTCCGGGGCACAAAATGCAGCCGGAACAAGTGATTTGCTGGGGAACGTCATGAAAATCTTTATCGTCGCTTTGGTTTTCGCAGGACTCTCCGCCGCTGCGGTGTCGATGCTCCTCAATAAGTTTCAGGAGCCCGGCTACGTCGCGTTTACGACCAGCGGAGCCCGCGTCGGCGATCCCGGCCGTAATCTGATCGGGCCGAGCTAATCGCCTAGATCAGACTTGAATAATCCAGAAGGCCAACCGTCTGGCCGGGCTTCACGGACGTGACGTCTTCGCCGAGCTGAACGAGGCCGTCGGTATCCACCAGCGAAGATAGAAGCCCCGCACCCTCGCGCGGAAATTTCACTGCCTCCAGCACGCCGTCGGCAGCCATGCGCAGGTTGACCCGGACATATTCGCGGCGTCCGATTTTCTTGGTGTAGGCAAAAGCGGAGCGCACAGGCATCGGCACAGGATTTTTCTGTGCTGTACCGGCAAGCGCCAAGACAGTCGGACGAACGACGTAAGTAAACGTCACAAAGCTCGCCACAGGATTCCCCGGCAGCCCGATAAACGGCGTGCCGCTGATAACGCCCATCGCCACCGGGCGCCCCGGCTTGATCGCCATCCGCCACAGCACCAGCGTGCCGACGCTCTCGACCGCGGCCTTGACGTGATCCTCCTCCCCCGTGGACACGCCACCAGATGTGAGGATCAGATCGTGACAGGTTGATGCGTCTTTCAGCGCCGCGGCAAGAGAGTCGCGATCGTCTCGCAAAATGCCGAGGTCGCTAACCTCGCAGCCGAGCCGCTTCAGCAGCGCAGTCAGCATGAAGCGGTTGGAATCGAACAACTGCGCGGCAGCGCGCGGAGCGCCGGGCGAAACCACTTCATTGCCGGTCGAAAAGACGGCGATCCGCAGCCGCCGCCTGACCTCGATGCGCATCAATCCAAATGCGGCGATGAGTGCGATGTCTTGCGGTCTCAATCGGCGGCCGGCCGGCAGCGCGGCATGACCTTCGGCAATATCCTCGCCCACAGGGCGCACGTTCGCTCCAGCCTTGAGGCCCGGCGGCAGCACCACCTTGCCCGCTTCATCGAGACGCACATCTTCCTGCATGAACACAGTGTCCGCGCCCGCGGGCATCGGCGCGCCGGTAAAAATGCGGATTGCTTCTCCCGCTGCTATTGCGCCTGAAGCTGACGATCCCGCCTGGATGCGGCCGGACACTGGAAACGATTGCTCTTTATCGCGCGGTAAATCGGCGCTGCGTACGGCATATCCATCGACAGCGGAATTGGTGAACGGCGGCAGCGCCAGCGGTGCTCTAATGTCGGCGCTGAGAATTCGGCCGTCGGCCTCAGTCAAATCGACCCATTCCGTGTCCGTCACAGCCTCGACACGGCTCGCGATCATCGAGACGGCCTCATCGACCGACATCATCGGGCCGCCGAACGCGAAGCAGTCGTCCGAGAGTTGTGCCATCGGCGATCAGGCTCCCGCAGCCTCACGGGCAAGCACATCCTCGATCCGCACCGCGGCCGCCCGTATGATGCGCGAGATAGCCGGAATGTCATCGAGATGCGCGGACGGCAGAACCGTATTCACCGCGATATCCGCAGCGATGCCGATGATGGTCGGGTCTTTGGGAAACATCAGCGGTTTGCCATTCGCGGCGCGATGCACTTCGATTTTGGGGTGGTGGTCAGCCTTGAAGCCCTCGACGATCAGCAAATCCACGGGTGACATCTTTGCCAGCAACTCGGCCAGGTGCGGTTCCGGCGCGCCTCGCAGTTCATGCATCAATGCCCAGCGGCGTCCCGAGGAAATCAGGACTTCGGTCGCACCCGCCTGCCGATGCAGCCACGAATCCTTGCCAGGAATATCGACATCAAAATTGCTGTGGGCGTGTTTCACCGTCGAGACACGCAGGCCCTCGGCGGTAAGATGCGGAATCAAGCGCGTCAGCAGGGTCGTTTTGCCCGCGCCACTCCATCCCGAAAGACCAATCACCTTCATACCCTGCTCCGAAACTCAAAAGGACCGCCCGGCCGCACCGGACAGTCCTTTATATAGGTATGAGCTTTGTCGATAGATGGAATTATTCGGCCGGCATGGCCCGCGGGCTGCCGGTGTCGGGCGTCCGGCCCTTGCTCTGCTCCTCCTCAACCCAGAGCGAATGATGCTCCTTGGCCCAGTTGAGGTCCACCTCGCCGCTGCCCATGGCGTCGAACGCGCCTTCCATACCGACCGTGCCGATATAGATGTGCGCAAGCATCGCTGCGATAAACAGCATGGCGATCACGGCATGGATCACGGTCCAGAACTGCAGCGCAGTGACATTCGCCGGGATGTAGGGGAACAGCAGGAACCAGCCTGACAGTGACATCAGCGCGCCGCCGATAATCACGATCCAGAAGATACCCTTCTGGCCGGCATTGAAACGCTTGGCCGGCGGGCGTTCGCCGTTCTTGAGCATGCCCCCACCCTTCCTGATCCACACGAGATCAAGCTTTCCGGGGATGTTATCCTTGACCCAGATCAGGAACATGATCACGAGGCCAAACATGAACGGGAATGCGAGATAGTTGTGCGCGATCTTGCCCCACGCCGTCAGCGTGGAAAATGCTTCCGCACCGAATATCGGAAGGATTAGCACGCGGCCGAAGCTGATATTCAGGCCCGACAGCGCCAGAATGATAAAGCAGCTCGCCGTCAGCCAATGCGTGAATCGCTCGAAGCTGGCAAAGCGGAGAATCTTGATACCGGAAAAGCCATGCTCGACACGAACGCGGCCACGGACCATGAGAAAGACGGTGAGCAACGCGAGCATGCCAATGATGGCGACGCCGCCAATGATGGGAAGCGAGTGGCGCTGGAAATCGCGCCAGTCCTTTCCAGCAGGCTGAATCAGGCTTGAGGCCATCGGATCGGGAATGGTGATCCGCCCGGTGATCTTGTCGCCTTCCTTCAGCGCCTTGAGAAGCTGGTCTTCATGCACAGCATCGGCGGTGGGCTTGAAGGACAGTTGCGCGGCGGCTGGCTGCGCCAGCACAAACAGCAACGCGATGGCGGCACATATGGCCTTGAGGGTTGAGAGCGAGATCGACATCGGCACGACCTTCCAGTTTTCAATCAAGAGCAACTTCGAACACGTTGCCAGAAGGCCGCTGAGGCCTTCGGCAGCGCGCCCTAGCCTGTCGGTGAGTCGCTGTAGGCTGTCTTCCAGCCCCACATGCCCGAACCGTAGCCGCGCTTCATCACGCGCTCCTTGTAGATTTCGGCAATGATGGCGCCATCGCCGGCCAGCAACGATTTGGTCGAGCACATCTCGGCACAGATCGGCAGCTTGCCTTGGGCAAGACGGTTGGCGCCATATTTGGCGTATTCGGCCGGCGAGTTGTCAGCTTCCGGACCACCCGCACAGTAGGTGCACTTGTCCATCTTGCCGCGCGAGCCGAAGTTTCCGACCTTCGGATACTGAGGCGCGCCGAACGGACACGCATAGAAGCAATATCCGCAACCGATGCAGAGGTCCTTAGAGTGGAGCACCACGCCATCTGCCGTGGTGTAGAAGCACGACACCGGGCAGACCGCCGCGCAAGGCGCGTCGGTGCAATGCATGCAGGCCATGGACACCGAGCGCTCGCCGGGCTTGCCGTCATTGATAGTGACGACGCGGCGGCGATTGATGCCCCAAGGCACTTCATGTTCGTTCTTGCAGGCCGTCACGCAGGCGTTGCACTCAATGCAACGGTCGGCATCACAAAGAAATTTGACGCGAGCCATCGTTTATTCTCCTCTCACGCCGTTTGGATCTGGCACAGGGTCACTTTACCCTCGTGCATACCTGTGACCGGGTCGTAGCCGTAGGACGTGATCGTGTTCACGCTTTCGCCGAGCACAATCGGGTCGGCTCCCTTCGGATATTTGGAGCGCTGATCGACGCCTTGGAACCAGCCGGAGAAGTGGAAGGGCATAAACGCCACGCCCTTGCCGACGCGATCGGTGACGAGCGCTTTGACGCGCGCCTTCGATCCGTTTTCCGGTCCTGTGACCCAAACCCAACCGCCATCCTTGATGCCGCGCTCTGCGGCATCGGACGTATTCACTTCGACAAACATGTCCTGCTGCAATTCGGCAAGCCAGCGGTTCGACCGCGTTTCTTCGCCGCCGCCTTCGTATTCCACAAGACGTCCGGAGGTGAGGATGATCGGGAACTGCTTGGCCAGTCCCTTGTCCACCGCCGCCTTCTGAATCGAGAAGCCGAGGTTGGCCATGCGGAACTGACGCCCGTCAGGCCGCGTCGGATACTTCGCGACCAGATCAGGCCGCGCCGTGTAGATCGGTTCGCGGTGGACCGGCACCGGGTCGGGCAGATTCCACGCCACCGCGCGGGCCTTGCCGTTGCCATAGGCCATCACACCATGCTCCAGCGTGACGCGGATGATGCCGCCGGACAGATCGACTGCCCAGCCCACGCCGTCCGGATTGTTGCCGCCGATCTTGTTGATGGTGGCGAGTTCTGCCTCGGTGAGATCCTTGTCCCAGCCGAGCTTCTTCAGCACGCCATAGGTGAATTCAGGATAACCATCGGTCAGCTCCGAGCCCACGCTATAGGAGCCTTCGGCCAGAAGATTGACGTTCTTCACCGAACCATCGGGTTGCTTCTCCTCGTACACCACACCGAAGCGCGCGCGGAATGTGCCGCCGCCGTCCTTCACATGAAGGTTGGTGTTGTAGAGCGTATGCGTTCCCGGGTGCTTGATCTGGGGCGTGCCCCAGCACGGCCACGGCAGCCCGTAATAGTCGCCGCCGATTTCGGGCTCGTCTTTCTTGGCGCGCAGCGTCACCAGATCGAACTTGCCCTGGTTTTTCATGTGCGCTTTCAGCCGCTCCGGCGACTGGCCGGAATAACCGGTCGAGAAACCGCCGCGATTGATTTCGCGCAGAAGGTCTTCAGGAACCGGACGATTGTTCTCCACCTTGATGTTCTTGAACATCAGATCGGCGAAGCCAAGCTTCTTCGAAAGCCGATAGATAATCTCGTAGTCATCCTTCGACTCGAAGATCGGCTTGACGATCTGCTCACCCCACTGCAGCGAGCGGTTGGACGCCGTGCGTGAGCCCGATGTCTCGAACTGGGTACAGGCCGGCAGCAGGTAAGTGCCGTTCTTGCGGTCCGAGATCGCGGCGAACGTCGTCGGATGCGGATCGGCGACCACGAGCAATTCGAGCGCTTCAAGGCCTTTCACCATTTCGGTCATGCGCGGGATGGTGTTGCCACCATGACCCATGATGACCACGCCCTTCACGGTATCCCGCTGATCGACGTCATCGGGCTTAGCAAGCGTCGCATCGAACCATCGGGTCCACGGGATGCCCGGCAATTCCATGTTCTGCTTGCGTGTGCGGGCCGGACGGCCGGCCTTTGCCGGCACTTCGTCGAAGCGCGCCTGCAAGTAATCGTAATCGACTTCCCAGACGCGGGCCCAATGCTTCCACGCGCCTTCGACGAGACCGTAGTAGAGCGGCAACGACGTGATATCGAGGCCGATATCGGTCGCACCCTGCACGTTGCAGTGGCCCCGGAAGATGTTTGCGCCCGTCCCGTAAGAGCCGACGTTGCCGGTCGCGAGCAAAAGATTGCAGTAGGCGCGGACGTTGGCGGTGCCGACGGTGTGCTGCGTGCCGCCCATGCACCAGATGAACGTAGACGGCTTCTGTTTGGCGAACGTCTCGGCGACCTTCTTCAATTGCTCGCCGGGAATGCCGCTGACGCGCTCGACCTCTTCAGGCGTCCATTTGGCGACTTCGGCACGGATCTGATCCATGCCGTAAACGCGCTGGGCGATGAACTGCTTGTCTTCCCAGCCGTTGTTGAAGATGTGGTGCAGCATGCCCCAGATCACCGCGATGTCGGTGCCGCCGCGGAATCTCACATACTCGGTCGCGTGCGCGGCCGTGCGCGTGAAGCGCGGATCGAGCACGAAGACGTTGGCCCGGTTGATTTCCTTGCCCGTCAGGATGTGCTGAAGCGAAACAGGGTGCGCTTCGGCGGCATTCGATCCCATGAAGACGATGGTCTTCGAGTTGCGGATGTCGTTGTAGGAGTTCGTCATCGCGCCATAGCCCCAGGTGTTTGCAACACCCGCGACCGTGGTCGAGTGACAGATGCGCGCCTGGTGGTCGATCGAATTGGTGCCCCAGAACGCCGCGAACTTGCGGAACAGATAGCCGCCTTCGTTGGAGAACTTCGCCGAACCAAGCAGATAGACCGAGTCGGCGCCGGACTTGGCGCGGATCTCGAGCATCTTGTCGCCGATCTCGTTGATGGCCTGATCCCATTCGATCTTCTGCCACTCGCCGTTGACCAGCTTCATCGGGTACTTCAGGCGGCGATCGCCGTGCACCAGTTCACGTACCGAAGCGCCCTTTGCGCAGTGCGATCCGCGATTGATCGGACTGTCCCAAGCCGGTTCCTGACCGACCCAAACGCCGTTCTGCACTTCGGCGATGACCGTGCATCCGACCGAACAATGCGTGCAGATGTTCTTTTTGATTTCCGTCGGCGCACCGACGATTTTCGGCCCGGCCTGCGCCTTGCGCACCGATCCGAGCGGCATCAATCCAATAGCCGCGCCAGCGCCCGCAACGAGGCCTGAGCGGCGCAGGAAGGTTCGGCGATCGAGAACGCCGGATGCGAGGCTCGCGGCAACGCCCTGCAAGCGCGCGCGGCCGGCGATTCCTTCTTTTCTCTTGATCAACATGTGCGTGCTTCCATCAATAGCGGTTGACGCGATAGTAGTTTTTGACGTCTGGCGAATCCGCCTTGTAGCGAGCCTTGACGCGCTCTGCCTGCGACTCGTCCGCTTCCGCCTCGGTTGCCAGCGGCACAGCAGTCGCGGCCGCAGCGACGGCCGATCCGCCCATTATGAAGAACCGGCGACGATCCAGGCCCTTCGCATCCTGCGGCTTCTCTGGAGATGCCTTGCTCTTTGACGGCTTGCTCATCGCGGTCTCCTTCCAGTCATTTTTCCAGTTCGGCTTTCACGTCACTCGGACAGCGTGAAAGCCTCTGATTCCAATTCCATGAAGATGCGGCCGACGCGCCCGACAGCGCGATAGAACTTGACCGATTGCGAAATTTCGAGGTCGGCGAACATCCGCGCAGCCCATGGCTTCAGATGCCGCTCGAAGAACCGCGCCTGCGCCGCGAAGTCCGTGTCGAAGTCGCCGCGCGCAAGACCAACCATCACCTCGAGCAGAATTGCGATGTGATCTTCCGGCTCACGCGCCGGTCCGGCTCGCTCGATTCCCAGGACATCGAAATCTTCACGGACGCGTGCGAGCGGCCGCTCGTGCAGGAAGCCCGTGAGATAATACGAGGCATAGGGTAACAGCTCCCCTCGCCCCAGTCCGATGAACAGATCGAAAAATTCCTTGGCGACCGCGCGCTCGTCGAACTCCGTCGCCGCTGTAGCGAGTTCGACATGCGCCATGCCGAGATCGGACGCGTCGCCTTTTAGCATCGCGACCTTGGACAACGTGTCCGCCGTCGGCGCCTTGCCCAGCAGCAACGACAACAAGCCGTACTCCGCGGCGCGAAGCTGATCGATTTCGTCGATGTCTGATTTCGCTGACATATGATCCCCGGCTGATCCGTAGAGGTCGGGGCGGAGAACGAAACGGGGGACCTGTGTCAAAGTCTCAACGGCGAGAACTCTCTCAGCCGGAATACGTGACCATGCCGAAACCGAAGGCTGTGCAATTCCAATGGCTCTCGCCAGGGAAGCGACGCCGCCTGCTGCCTTGATTGCCTGCTCTAGTCCTGAGTCCCGCATGATACGAACCGAGTTCCCCCACCCGTGCCTTCAAATCAGGCATCTGATTAACTGGAATTATTCTAGTTCCAATTAGTACCATAGGTTCGTCCTATGCCTCAAAGACTTTTGTCTAAATCCTTGGTTTTGCAGAACCATGTCGCCGCATCTGGTGTTGCGACGCACTAGACTTGTTTTCGTCGACGGCCTGTCCGCTCTCGATCCGAGCCTGCTCTGCTTGCCTGAAATCAGTGGCAACAGGCGTTGCGATCGTCGATGCGTCGGACAATCTCACCTGCTGGAGTGGCAGATTCGCTGCCAAATTTTGCGGCGCATCAATACCGGAACCACCTGTTGCCGTATCGGCTGCGTCACTATGCGGCAGGGCGTCGGGCGATTGCGGAGCGCCGGACGATTCGCCGCCCATGATCTGCAAAACCATTTTCGCAATATCAGTGCCGGCCGCGATCTCGCTGTTCCCCGGCACACCCCCCGGCGTGTTCCAGTCATACGCATAGTCCAGCGCCGGATTGACATAGTTGCGGATCGCGGGATCGAGCGCCCAGGACTTCCGCAAGGCTGCATTCCGCAAACTTTCGGGCACACCCGTGCGCAGGAAGCCGGTTATATCGGTAGTTTCCGTGATCTCTTCCAGCTTCGGCAGGCTTGAGAGATCAAACTGCTCGTCGGCATCGCTTTCAACAACAGGCGCGGGAGCAGCTTCGGCCTCTTCAGCCGATCTTTCAGCCGTGCTGTCGGCCTCTGACTGCTTCGCATCCTGTTTGCGCTGCGACCAGCGTGAGAGGAAACTCTTCTCGTCCTTCTCGTCCCCGCTCATACGTCATCCTTTCGTCCGCCGGATGGGTCGTAGTCGGGCTTACGATCGACATTCGCACGATCGCGTTTGCGCTTGTGGAACACCTGCTCGACGTGAAACTCATCAACGAAAGCCGCGATCCATGCCGCGATCTCCGATGGCATCGGCACGGCGCCGATGACGTCGGTGCCGCTTTCAAACATCGCCTCACCTTCGGTCGGATCGGCGGTGACCTTGGTCAGTTCAAGTTCCGGTCCACCGTCCTGACGCCGCAGCGCGATCCATATTTGCGGCGAACCGTCGACAAGATTGTCGCGGTAATTGGCCGTCTCGGCGCTGAACAGATCGATGAACGCAGCGCCAGCGTAATACAGCGTCGCATCGGCCTCCTGCGACAACACCGTCCAGGGCGCGGTTGCGGGCACAGTCTCAAGGATCGTGACAGGCGACCACATGTGGTCGATCCATGGATTGTCGATCGCGCGGCGACGCAATACCACGCCGACTTCACGGGACGCTTCGGTCATGTCTGAACCTCCCGTTACCGGTAAATCACGCAACGTTCGCCGCTGACGCAAGCGGCAAGCCCGCGACAAGATTCTGCGGCTTCAGGCGCACCACCTTGTCCGCGCCCATCGCCAGAATGAGATAAACGGGCTTGTTGCCGACGCGTTCATCCACGAAACGCGAATCTTCGAACGTCATGCGCATCAGCGCAACGATCCGCTCGGCTGCATCTGCGCCTGGCGTATCTCCATTCCAGAGCGCGTTACCGATCCGCGTTCCTTCGCTGTCGAGGCCGACGAACCACCGCCAGTCGCGATCCTCGATCGACGCGACGGGCTCCACCTTCACAGCGACACCCAGAAGATGGGCGATCCAGCGTTCGATCACCCGGCACAGCGCATTGCGTGCTTTCGGATTGCCGCCGAGATTCATGACCATCGCGTGCGCGTCGGATCGCGACCAATAGGTCCAGGCATTCTCGTCGTCCATCACGTCCATTTCGCCGAAGGCCTGCGGCTGGAGCATGGCGGTCAGCGGAGCGGTATGAAGATCATGCTGTGCATGATGCTGCGCCTCGACGATTTCGGCATCGGCAAGCAGCAGCGCGCCGTCGTGAATCGTGGCTTTCTGGCTCCGATAGAACAATTCGGCCGCGCGCAACACATACGGATCGTCGCAGCCTTCAAGTGCGTTGCGCAGGATCAGATGACACAGCTGCGAGAGAAAGATCGGCGGCAGATCGCCGGCGCCCTTGCGCGCCAAAGCCACGTACACGGCCTCCAGCGATGGCGCCGCCATCAACCGATCGCGAAACGCCGTCATGAACGTCCAGTTTTCGCGCGCGTCAGCGTCGGCCAGCGTCGCAATGTCGGCCTTGGATACCGGACGAAGCGGGTCCGCCAGCAGACTCGCATGCAGATCCCGCTCAGCGTCGCATGCATCATCGGGCGGCATCAGTTCCGGCCGCGCTAGGTAAGCCATGATCAGCTCCGGCGTCGCAATCAGCCCGCCGTGATCGGCCCGGCGCGTAAGATGATGACCTGAAGCAACCCAGAATTCTCTCATGTCCGATCCGTCTTTGTGAGCCCAAGAAGATCGACTTCCTCGGCCGGTTCGTCGCCTTCGACCTCATGAAAGGTAAAGGCGCGTGCATGGGTGTGCAATCGATCCCCGCCCGGTTCGATCGCGCGCGGCTTCAACGTCCGGAAGCGCTCGCGGATTTCTCCATTCTCGACGCTCCGGGCGACCGCCAGCAACGTTTGTGGCTCGTGATCGCACAGCGAAGCCGCAAACGCGACTTCTTCCTCCGCCGCAGCGCGCGCGGCTTCGATATCCGGCGCTCCGAACTTCGCCAATAATTGCGCAGCCAGCCGATCGATCACGCTTTGCCGCTCGGCCTCGGATGCCTCGGTTACGACAGCAAGCGTCGACCAGCCGAGACTGTCGATTCCAAGAAAACCGGACCGCAGCGCGACCCGCTGTTTCTGTCCAAGCGTCGCGGTATCGCTGTCCCAGAACACAAACGCACCGGACACCGCCCATTCGCCGGGCTCGGCAGCGCGCTCGAACACGAATGTGTCCGATGGATCAAGCCTGATGGTGCGCGGCAGTTTCAGCATCTCCGCCTCACCCAAGTTTCGGGGCGCGGTATTCGGGATCATACCATGCAACCTTGGCCAGCCCGTCGAGCAAGCTGTTCCGCTCCGGCGGCCCCTTCGCCGCACTGACGAGCAGATCGCCGTTGACGTCGATTCCGCGCCGCTGGCTGGCCATCTGCTTCGTGAGTCGCTCCAGATAATCGCGCGCGATCGGCTCGAAACCTCGCTCGTTCCACCGATCGAACGCCGCCATGAAATGACGGGCGAAACTGCCGATGATCGCCTCGGTCTCGACCATTTCGAACCCTTCGTTGAGCAGGGCGACGCCGCCCGCCGCAACGGTTTCCTCGACATGCGCCATGTCCGCGGCGCGCAGAATGACGCCGAACACCAACCAATCCGGAACTTCATCCTCGCGGCAGTCCTTCGGCCAGCCAAGCCGCCCGCCACCCAGCACACCGCCGTCGAACAGAATCGTATCCGGCCACGTGAACTGCACCTCCCGCTCCGGCGGGCAATGCACCGCGATAGCGTCCCCGATGGCAGTCATGCCCGCAAAGAAGGCGCGGCGCGCCGACGCGAGCGGCTCGTCCGGCTCGAGTACAACGGCGAACTCGACCAGATCGTAGCGCCGGACCCAGACCAGTGTTCCCGCACCGGCTTCGGCTGCAATGCTGCAGCCGTGCGCAAACGCATCGCCATACTCGCGAAGCGATACGAGCGTGTACCCCGGAGGCAGATCGAGCGGCTGTTCCGCTTGCGCCGTACGCGAAACCATCATCGTAGAAAATTTCCCTAAGCTCTTTGTATTTGGGCAGTCTATGCTATCCCGGTCAAGGCGGCGGGGTGCTTGCGCAAGCCGTTGCCGCCGCACCATATAATTGAAATAGCCACTCTGAGCAGACGCCAAGGGTCAAGGTTGCAGGTCATGAACAGCGCAAAATCCCGCCTTCTGGTTTGCAGTTGCGAAAAGACCATGCCGCTCGATGCGCAGGCAATCGGGCGCGGGTGCGCGGCTCATATGACGCAGGCCAACCAGCTTTGCGGTCTGGATCTCGCCCAATTCAAGGCTGCGCTCACTGAGGGCGAACCGATCACGGTGGCGTGTACGCAGGAAGCGCCGCTATTCAAGGAAGTCGCCGAGGAATTTCCCGACGTCCCTCTCACCTTCGTGAACATTCGCGAAACCGGCGGATGGTCGAAGGATGCAGCGGCAGCTGGCCCGAAAGCCGCGGCGCTGATAGCCGCAGCCTCGGAAGAGATGCCGCCGATCTCCCTGGTCACGCTGGAAAGCGGCGGTGTCGCGCTGATCTATGGCCATGACGATGTTGCCATCGACGCGGCCAAGCGCGTCGCCGATCGCCTCGACATTACCGTCATTCTCACCAAGCCCGGCGACATCACACCGCGGGCGGTCAATGAATTTCCCGTGCTGAAAGGCACGATCCGCAATGCGCGCGGATATCTCGGAAATTTCGAACTCGCGATCGACGACTACGCTTTGCCGGCGCCCTCCTCGCGGAGCAAGCTCGTGTTCGGTGCTTCGCGCGATGGCGCGACTTCGACCTGCGATCTCATCCTCGATCTCAGCGGCGGCCTGCCGTTGTTTCCGGCGCACGAATTGCGGCCCGGCTATCTGCGCGCCGATCCGCGCGACCGCGCCGCCGTCGAGCGCGCGATTGCGGAAGCCGGCAACCTCGTCGGCACGTTCGACAAACCGCGCTTCATTCATTTCGAAGAATCGCTCTGCGCGCATTCGCGCTCGAACATTACCGGCTGCACGCGCTGTCTCGATCTGTGCCCAACCGGTGCGATCACGCCGAACGGCAATGCCGTCGCGATCGATCCCAACATATGCGCCGGCTGCGGCTCATGCGCATCGGTCTGCCCGACCGGCGCGGCATCCTATTCGCTGCCGAGTGCGGACGCGCTGATGCGCCGTCTGCGGACATTGCTGCAAACCTATCGCAAGGCCGGCGGCGAACAGGCGGTTGTCCTGTTTCATGACGGCGACCATGGCGAACCATTGATCGATGCACTGGCACGGTTTGGTGACGGCTTGCCCGCCAACGTGCTTCCGGTTCGCGTCAACGAAGTCACGCAGCTCGGACCGGAATCTCTCGCGGCGGTCTTTGCCTATGGCGGTACAGGTGTCGCGCTTCTGCTGCGCGCGCAGCCCCGGCACGAAACGGCCGGATTGCGCCGCGCCGCCGATATGTCAGGGACGATCGCCGCAGCGCTCGGCTTCGGCGATGGCCTCGTCCGCGTTCTGGAAACCGACGATCCAGATCAGCTGCGCGCGATGCTCGACGCCATGCCGTCCGGGGTTGCTTCATCGAATCCGGCGAGCCTGGTCCCGCGTGGCGCCAAGCGCGGCGTGCTGGAGACCATGTTCCGCGAACTGCATCTTGCGGCCCCTGCTCCTGTCGATGTCGTTCCACTGATGGCCGGCGCGCCGTTCGGCACTGTTCAGGTGAACGTCGAAGGCTGCACGCTCTGCCATGCGTGCGTTACCGCCTGTCCCACGAACGCGCTCTCCGACAATCCCGACCGGGCGATGTTGCGATTCACCGAAAGCCTCTGCGTTCAATGCGGGCTTTGCGAAGCAACCTGCCCTGAAGATGTCATCACATTGGAACCTCGGCTCGACTTCCGGGCGTGGAATGCACCGCTGCGCGTGCTGAAGGAAGAAGAACCATTCCATTGCATCGCCTGCGGCACGCCGTTCGGGACCAGAAGCTCGATCGAGCGCGTGCTGTCGAAGTTGCAGGAAAAGCACTGGATGTTCGAAGGCGCCAACGCACGGCGGCTTGACGTTATCAAGATGTGTGCGGACTGCCGTGTCGAGGCCGTCGTCAATGAGAGTTTCGATCCTCACGCTGCGCCTCAACGACCGCCCGTGATGTCCACCGAGGATTATCTGCGCGCGCGGGAAATCAAGAAGAACGATCCTTTCGGATCGCAATGAGCCGGCGCGCTGTGAGCGCGATCGGTCGGGAGATCGAATTTGTCAGTTACCCATGCCACCCCGAACGCTCCCGCGACATCGAAGGCCGCAGGCATTCCAGGCGTGAAGCACGTCATTGCCGTGGCCTCCGGCAAAGGCGGCGTCGGCAAATCGACGACCTCGTGCAACCTCGCACTCGGGTTCGCGGCGCTGGGACTGAAAGTCGGCATTCTCGATGCGGATATCTATGGCCCGTCGCAGCAGAAACTGTTCGGTCTGCGCGGCAAGCCCCGCCTGCTCGGGCCACGCATGCTGGAGCCGCTGGAGCGCTTCGGCGTCAAGGTCATGTCGATCGGATTTCTGGTCGAGGAAGACAACGCCATGGTCTGGCGCGGGCCGATGGTGATTTCGGCCATCACGCAGATGCTTCGCGAGGTCGCGTGGAATGATCTCGACATTCTCGTCGTCGATCTTCCGCCGGGCACCGGCGACGCACAACTCACAATGGCGCAGCAGACACCACTGGCAGGCGCGGTTATCGTCTCGACGCCGCAGGATATCGCTTTGATCGACGCGCGCCGCGGTATCGAGATGTTCAAGAAGGTCAACATTCCGATACTGGGCCTGATCGAGAACATGGCGAGTTTCTGCTGCCCGGCCTGCAACCATGTCACGCCGATCTTCGGCCACGGCGGCGCGCGGCTTGACGCGGAAAAGCGCGGCATCCCGTTTCTCGGCGAAGTCCCGCTGGATATGGCGATACGCCAAACATCCGATGACGGCCGCCCGATCGTCGCCACTGATCCTGAAGGCGTTCATGCGAAGCACTATATCGGCATCGCGCGCCAGCTCTGGACGTCCATCACCACCGGCGCCGCGGCCAGACCCGCGCCGCGTATCGTGATCGAGTGAGCCATGACGGAAACAATTCAAACCAGGTCGAAAACTGCGAAGAGCGATCAGCTCGCACCGCGCGTAATGCCGTATCCGAAGAACCCACGCCTCACCGAGCGCGTCATGGGGATCGACCAGACCGGCGCTCCGGTCGAGATCAGCGTACCGGTCGAGCGTCCGCTGACCCTCTATCTGAACTCGCAAGAGATCGTCACCATGATGACGATCAACGACTATCCGGAATATCTCGCGCTCGGCTATCTCCTTAACCAGAATATGCTGAAGCTCGACGATATCGTGACCGAGGTGGTCTACGACGACGATCTCCAGGTCGTGGTCGTCTACACCGAGCGCGGCACCAACTTTGAAGAGAAGCTGAAGAAGAAAACGCTCACCTCCGGCTGCGCACAAGGCACAGCCTTCGGCGACCTTATGGAGGCGATCGAAGGTGTGACCCTGCCCAAGGCGGAGTTACGCACATCGTGGCTTTATCAGATGACCCATGCCGTCAACACAGCGCCCTCGCTCTATCTCGAAGCCGGTGCCATCCATGGCTGTGTGCTTTGCAAGGAGGGCGAACCGGTCTGCTACATGGAAGACGTCGGACGGCATAATGCGGTCGACAAGATCGCGGGCTGGGCCTGGCGGCACAAGGTCGATGTCGCCGACAAGATCATGTACACCACCGGACGCCTCACCTCCGAAATGGTAATCAAGACAGTACGAATGGGCATTCCCATTCTGGTGTCGCGCTCCGGCTTCACCGCGTGGGGCGTTGAGTTAGCGCGGCAAGTGGGCCTGACGCTGATCGGCCGGACCAAAGGCAAGCGGTTCATTGCGCTGTCAGGTCAGGAACGGATCGTCTTCGACCAAAGTCTGGAGTTTGTCGCTGAGGAATCCGCGCGGCATCGGCGCAAGGGCAGCGACGATGACTGAGGACCGGCCATCGACACTCGGTGTTCTCCTCGCAGGCGGACTGGCACGCCGCATGGGCGGCGGCGACAAGCCGATGAAAACCATCGGCGGGCGCACCATCCTCGAGCGCGTGATTGCGCGGCTTGCGCCGCAATGCGACGGGCTCATTCTCAATGCGAATGGCGACCCTGCGCGGTTCGCTTCTTTCGGGCTTCCAGTCGTCGCAGACACTGTCGAAGGATTTGCAGGTCCCCTCGCCGGCGTGCTCGCAGCTCTCGACTGGGCGGCCGCACACAGGCCTGATGTCGAATGGGTCCTCAGCGCGGCGACGGACTGCCCGTTCCTGCCGCGCGATCTGGTTGCGCGATTGCAGCGCGCGCGGATCGAAGAAGGCGCACAACTCGCGGTCGCAGCTTCCGGCGATCAGACCCATCCGGTGATCGGACTTTGGAACGTCGCGCTGCGCGGCGAACTGCGGCACGCACTGGTCGTGGAAGACATGCGCAAGATCGACCGCTGGACCGCGCGATACAAACTGGCGACGGTGACGTGGCCGGACAAACGGGTCGATCCGTTCTTCAACGCCAACACCGTCGAGGACGTTGCAGAGGCCGAGCAACTCGCAGCGCTCGATGGCGCCTGAGTCGGAGCGATTATGCCGGGCGGAATCCTGCCCGCTCCAGTGCAGCACGCGTTTCCGGTGACGTTAGCGAGTCCAGAAAAGCCTGCACGGCGGGACGCTGCTTTCGCGCGGTCACGAGCGCAAAATCATAGTGCTCTTCAGCGAACGGAATGAAGCCCAGCCCGGCTGCACGCGCCACCGGTGCGATGGTCATGCCCCAATCGGCGCGGTTCTGCGCAACGGCAGCCGCGACGGCATTGTGCGAGCGCGGCTGGTTCCAGTAACCGTCGGGCCGTGCTTCTCCAAGCAAACGGTCGATCAGAATGCGCGTGCCCGCGCCCTGATTGCGGTTGACCATCAGACATGAAGGATCTTTCAGCGCCGCACGCACAGCATCTTCGGCACTGAGACCCTCGAAGCGCTTGTCGCCTGCACGAAAGACGATCCCCTGCATGCGCCGATATCCCGGCACGAGTTCAAGACCCGAGACAAGAAACGGCGTGTTGTACGTATCGGTCTTTTCATCAAAGAGATGGATTGGTGCGAGATCGCATTCGCCGCGCCGGGCCGCGGCCAGTCCGCCAAGGCTTCCCACCGAGATCGAACGGACGGACAAGCCAGTTCGCGCCAGCGGCGCAGTGACAACATCGAGTCCCGTGCAATGGCTGCCGACAATCACCAGATCAGGCACGCGGACATGCGGTGTAAACAGCGTAACCTCTGCGTCCGTGCCTGCCGGCATCTGGTCCGCGAGCGCATCGATCTTCAGAAATCCGTCGGCCTGAGCGAACGACGTGATCGCACCGGAGCCCTTGCCCGATGGATAGGCAATCAATCCATCATCGCCTTCCACCAGCGACACCATGACGAATTCGGTACGGCCAAGCTCCGATGCAATGCGCACCGGCACCTTCGCTGTCACGCGCGCGTCGTTGCGCGGCGGCAATCCCGCGAGGCGGCGCAACACCGGCACGATCATATCGTGAAACGTGAACATCGCCGAAGTGGGAAACCCCGGCAGGATAACGACAGGCTTGCCATCGCACACCGCGAGGCACAGCGGCTTTCCCGGCTTCAGCGCAACACCATGCGCGACGATACCCGGTTTGCCGAGCCGCGCCACAATGCGATGGGAAACGTCACCCTCACCCTTCGATGTGCCGCCGGACAGGAGAAGCATGTCGCTGGTTGCCAGCGCCTCGCGCATCACAGCTTCGAGCTTGTCCTCCTCGTCCGGGAACGCACCGAGAAAGACGGCCTCGCCGCCGTTTTCGGAGACAGCAGCCGCGACGATCGCGCCGTTGGTGTCATAGATCGCAGCCGGACGCAGTGGCAAGCCGGGTTGAACAAGCTCGTCGCCGGTTGAGATGATCGCAACGCGCGGTTTCTTCGTCACCGGAACGCGCGCGATACCCGATGCGGCAAGCATGCCGATTTCACGCGAGCCGACCAGCGTGCCCGCGCGCAGCAGAATCTCCCCCCGCGCGATATCCGAGCCCGCATATGAGACGAACTGGCCCGGCGAGACAGCACGTCTGATCTCGATCGCGTCGTTACTTATTGGCTGCGTGTGCTCGATCATCACCACGGCATCTGCGCCGCGCGGAATCGGACCTCCGGTCGCGATCGGCGTCGCCGAGCCCTGCACCACCGGCAATTCCGGCGCAGTGCCGCAGGCGATTGTCTCGTCATTCAAGCGCAGTTGAACCGGCGATGCTTCGCCCGCAGTCGCCAGATCTGCGGAGCGAACGGCAAACCCGTCAACGTTGGAACGGTCGAATGGCGGCACATCCATCGCCGCCACGACATCATTCGCCAAAGCCAGACCGAGCGCGTCTGAAAGTGCGCGTTCCTCAACCGCCAGATCGCGAGGAAAAAGCGCAGCCTCGAATCGCGCGAGCGCTTCCTCGCGCGATTGGATCGTCAGAAACTGATCCTGATCCGCGCCATCGCGATTTGAAGTTGGGTCCGACTTGTTCATTTCACAGAACTCATGACATCTCGCGAAGGGGGAAAGCGCCCACAGGCGTTCCGGCGGCATAGCCCTCGCTGTTTCCCGGCACGGCAAGCCAGGCGTCGGCGCTGACAATGGCATCGAGCGAAAGCTGTCCTGTCGCAAGCGGCATCCAGGCCTGATCCGACATTTTCAGCAGCGCGATTTCGGCAACACCGATAGCGGAAGAAATCTTGCGCGCAAGGGGGCGGATCATTTCCTGCCGCGGCAGTCGCGCTGTGAGCTGGTCCAGCACCGGTTGAACCAGCGCCAGACAAGCGCTTAACGCCTGATCGGGCAAGCCGGGCACCGCGACCACCGGCGTCGCGCCGATTTTGCCGACACCCGCCGTGCGCCCCGGCTGTAGCGCAAGTCCGTGTGCCAACAGCATGCCGCGCTCCTTGATCGCGTGTATCGTCGCATCCATCCGGCCGCCACCCGTGCCACCGACGGTCACCAGCAAATCGCACGCCTCCGCGCCTAAGACAGAAGATATGGATGCGACGTCGCGCCCGCTCGTTTGAGACATCGTTACGCGAGCGCCCGCGGCCTTCGCGAAGTCGAAAGTGAACTGTGACGTTGCCGCGCTGCCGTCCGCGGCGCGCACATCAATCACGCGAACATGCGGCAATCGAACCGCCACGCGCTCAACTCCAGCCGCGCGAATAGCAAGCGCATCGACCGCATCGATCCGCCGCCCCGCTTCAACGATTGAGCATCCCGCAGCGATGTCATCCCCCGCCCTATGGATTCCCTGACCGGGAACTGCTTCCGCCAGAACCTGAAACAACGGCCCCGCCTGTTCGACCAAATCGGCGTCCAGCACGCAGTCACAATCGTCTGGAAGACGCTCGCCCGCCTCGACCCAACGCAGCGATTTCGCAAGCTGAAGCGGCGAATAGGACGATGCACCCACAATGTCGTACGCTCGCAGCGCCCATCCGTCAGTCGTTGCCGTGTTGAAAGCGGGCAACGCCGCTTTCAACGGAGAAGTCTCGGCTGCGACACGACCGATCGCCTCCGCCAGCGACACTTCAATGGCATCGACTGGTTTCAGGTCGCCGCACAGCAACCTGAGCGCAACATCGAGCGGTGTGAGCGCCGCCGTCAAACGCTGTGTCTGAATCATGCCTGATGGTGGACCATCTGGCGGCAGCTTAGCAACCGCCGGATGGCCAGCCCGAAAGCTCGTCAGGACGCCTTCTTTTCGGCGTTGGGGAAGAACAGTTGCTTGCCGTTGACCTGGTAGGCCGCGATGGCTGCTTGACCCTCGGATGAAATCAGCCAGTCGATGAAACTCTGGCCGAGGTCCTTTTTCACCGTGGGGTGTTTTTCAGGGTTCACGAGGATAACGCCGTACTGGTTGAAAAGCCGCCTGTCGCCTTCGACCACGATTGCGAGGTCGCCAGGATTCTTGAACGACAGCCAGGTGCCCCGATCGGAAACGACATAGGCATTCATCGCGCCCGCGGTGTTGAGTGCGGCGCCCATGCCCTGCCCGATCTCGCGGTACCATGGGCCCTTGGCGGTTTCGAGATCGACCCCGGCCTGCTTCCACAAGGCAAGCTCAGCCGAGTGGGTGCCGGACTTGTCGCCGCGTGAGACGAACGGAGCGGTCTTTTCCTGAATCGTCTTCAGCGCAACGACGATGTCCTTGCCCTTGACGCCTGCGGGATCGGTTTTGGGGCCGATCAGGACAAAATCATTGTACATGACATCGAAACGTTTCACGCCTTGACCTTCACTGACGAACTTTTCTTCCTGCGCCTTGGCATGCACGAAGACGACGTCGGCATCGCCGCGCCGCGCGGTATCGAGCGCCTGCCCGGTGCCCTGCGCAATCACTTTCACATCGATGCCGGTTTTGGCCTTGAACAGCGGCAGGATGTAACCGAACAAGCCGGAATCCTGCGTCGATGTCGTCGAGGCGACAACGATGGACTTGTCCTGGGCGGAGACTGGCGTCGCGAACGCCGCCGCAAGCAGCGAGACGACGAGAGCATAAGCATATCGATGTGTCATGACATGTCCTTGTGAGTGTTCAAACGACGAGATCGCCGCGCACGAAGGCCGCAGCCTCCGGCGTCGACGGGTTCTTGAGGAAGTCTTCGGCAGGCGTCTGTTCGCGAACGGTGCCGCGCACCATGAAAACAACGTCGCCGGCAAGCCGCCGCACCTGGCCTAGATCGTGCGATGACATGACGATCTTGATCCCGGACTGCGCGGCAGCGCGCACTATTTCCTCGACGCTGCGCGTGGCCGCCGGATCGAGACTGGCGGTTGGCTCGTCGAGCAGAAGCAATTCCGGGTCCCGCGCCAGCGCCCGCGCCAAGGCGAGCCGCTGCTGTTCGCCGCCGGACAAACGACGGGCGGGACGCATGCCGAGTTCAGCGAGACCGACGCGTTCGAGCAATTCCGCGGTACGTGCGGCGATCTTCTCGTGCGGGTAGTCCGCATGCGTCAATCCATACGCAATGTTAGCGGCAGCGGTCCGGCGCAGCATGACAGGGCGCTGGAACACGAATGCACGCCGTGTTGGTTTGACATCCGCGCGTCCGCCCCAGGTGATCGCGCCTTCGGTTTGCACCGAGAGCCCCATGCAGAGGCGCAGCAGCGTGCTCTTGCCCGCTCCGTTCGGCCCGACCACCACGGTCGGCGCACCGGATGCGAGCGTCAGACTCAAACGGTCGATAATTGTCATCGCGCCCGCGCGAACGGAAACACGATCGAGCACCACGGGAAGATCGGTGACCGGCGCCCGCATGATCACCCCGCCTGCCGTTCCGACCAGATACGCGCGCCCCATGCGGCGGCGTTGATCGCAAAAACCAGAGCGACGAGAATCAAGCCGAGTCCCAATGCGAGCGGCAGATTGCCTTTCGAAGTCTCAAGCGCAATCGCCGTGGTCATGGTCCGGGTGAAGCCATCGATGTTGCCGCCGACGATCATGACGGCGCCGACTTCCGCCGCGGCCCGGCCGAAACCGGCAAGCAACGCTGTCAGCAGACTGAAACGCGCATCCCACAACAGCGTCGCCATACGGCCAAGCGGACCGACGTCCATCGCCGACAGTTCGTCGCGATACTCGGCCCAAAGGTCTTCGATGGTCTGGCGTGTGAGTGCGGCGATGATCGGCACGATCAGGATGGCCTGCGCGATCACCATGGCGGATGGCGTGAACAGGATGCCGAGATCGCCGAGCGGCCCCGAGCGGGAAAGAAGAAGATAGACCGCGAGACCGACAACAACCGGCGGCAATCCCATGAAGGCGTTGAGGACGACGACGATGATATTGCGTCCGGGAAAGTGGGTGAGCGCCAGGACAGCTCCGAGTGGCAAGCCAATGCAGGCCGCTAGCACAACCGCTGCAAGGCTGACGGCCAGCGATAATTTGACGATGGCAAACAGCGTCGCATCGCCGCTCACGATCAGTTGCCAGGCATTGAGCCCGTCCAGCATTCCGTTTTCCTCCTCATGCGTTGTCCTGCATACTTTTCGACAGTGTCAATGAATTGAAAATATGCAGAATTATGCATATAAATGCAGGATGGAGATGCTGACGACCAGTGAGGCAGCCGATTACCTTCGTCTCGGCGAACGCAAGCTCTATGAGCTGGTCGCCGAGGGCGCGATCCCCTGCACCAAGGTCACCGGCAAGTGGCTTTTCCCGCGTGATGAACTCGACCGCTGGATGCTGTCAGGCCTGATGCGACCGTCCGGAATGATGACGGCCGATCCGCCGTTAATCGTTGGCGGAAGCCAAGATGCCCTGCTCGAATGGTGCCTGCGCGAATCCGGCTCCGGACTCGCGACCCTTGTTGAAGGGACCGAAAGCGGCGTCGGCCGCGTCTTGCGCGGCGAAGCCATCGCCGCTGCGATTCATTTTCACACTGATAATGAGGTGAATGGCTCAGGCGAGGATGCCAATGTCGCCGCGGTGCGCGCCATGGCCGGTCTGCACGATGCCGCGCTGATCGGCTTCGTGCGGCGCGAACAGGGCCTCCTGCTCGCGCCGGGAAATCCGAAAAACCTCACCGGGCTCGCCGATGTGCTCACGCGCGGCGCAACCATGGCCGTGCGGCAGCCCGGTGCAGGTGCTCAAATGCTGCTGGACGTTCTTCTGAAACAGCATGGCGCGAAACCGAAAGATCTCCGGCGGCTCGATCCACCCTGTTTAACCGGACCCGATCTCGCAGCGGCCATACGCGCCGGCGAAGCCGATTGCGGCATTGCGACGCGGGCTGCCGCAAAGGCAGCGGGTCTCGATTTCGTACCGCTGCTTTGGGAAAATTTCGATCTGGTGATGCGGCAGCGCTCTTACTTCAAACCAGCGCTGCAAGCCTTGATGGGGTTCATTTCGAAAAAGCGGCTCAGACAGCGCGCAACCGACCTTACCGGTTACGACGTTTCGCCCGCCGGGACGGTTCGCTTTTTTGGGTGATGAGCTGAACCGTTATTTCGTTTTGGTGTCCGGCGGACAATCCGGGCTCACCTGCATCGGCTTGCCGTCGCTTTGAACAGTTGGCGCCGCCGAATTTGCGTGACCTCCTGCCGACGGTAGAATGGCGCTCTTTTCCATCGCCATGGAGTTCGTCGAGGGTGAAGCTGCTTTGCCCGTCGTCGCGCCGGGAGACGTGTTGCAACTGGTTTCCGGCTTGTCAGCCGACGGTGCCGCGGTCTGTGCGAAGACTGGCGTGGTTGTGAATACGCCCACAAGAATCGCTGCTGTGAAACGATTAATCATTTTGAGGCTCCTGTAGGCGGAAAATATCAAGCATCCGAACGTGGCAAACGCCCTGGTACCGCTATTGTTCCGTCGCAACCGCCGCGGCGCACTGACGCGATGCCTTTATTGAGCATAAGTTTCATGCTTCGCTGCCCTTCGGAGATGAATGCATTCAGAGGAAGCCGCGGTGCGAGGCGTTGAGTATCGCAATATAAGGTACCGGTTGCGCCTGTTGCTCGCAGTCGGTGTGCTCACCGCGGCAATTGGTGCAGTTCCTGCCATCGCTCAGTTGCGCGGCCATGGCGGGCCGGTTCGGGCGCTCGCGATATCATCTGACGGACAAACGCTGCTCTCGGGAAGCTTCGATGGCAGCGCGATTCGCTGGTCGCTTGGCCGCGACGCCGCCGAGCAAGTTCTGCGATTTCACGCCGATGCCGTTAATGCAATCGCACTGCTCAAGGACAATCGCGTTGCGACCGCGGGCGCTGACGGCCGCATCGCGATCTGGAGTCCGGGCAAGCAACAGCCCGACACCGTACTTGAAGGCCACACTGCACCGATCGCAGCGCTGGCGCTGTCCCCGGATGGCGCAACCCTCGCCTCAGCAGCATGGGACCATACTGTGCGGCTCTGGCCGCTCGCCGGCGGCACGGCGCGCGTGCTGGAAGGTCATACACAGAACGTGAATGGTGTCGCGTTCAGCCCCGATGGCAAATTTCTCGTCAGTGTCAGCTATGACCTGACGGTTCGCATCTGGCCGCTCGACAGCACCGCTTCGCCAGCCATCGTTACCCTGCCCGCGCCGCTAAATGCGGTGATCGTGTCCAATGACGGCGAGATCGCCACTGCCGGCGCAGATGGCAATGTCTATTTCCTCAACGGCGCAGGCAAACCGGATGGCGAAGCTGCCGCAGGACCGATCCCGGTGATCGCAATGGCAGCATCGAAGGACGGTGCATTGCTCGCGGCTGCGGATGTTCGGGGCTCGGTCGCGATCATCGATCGCAAGGCACGTACGCTCGCCCGCAGGCTGGTTGGACCGGGACTTCCGGTGTGGTCGGTGGCATTCATGCCGGACAACGGCACACTTCTGACTGGGGGCGCCGACAGCGTGATCCGGCGCTGGAACGCAAACACCGGGGAGCCGGTCGGAGCGACGATTCAGGAGAATCCGAACGACCCGCTCGCCGCCTTTGCAGGTGATCGTGGCGCCGAAATTTTTCGGGCCTGCGTGGCGTGTCACACGCTTACACCCGACCAAGGCAACAAGGCCGGTCCGACGCTGTCGGGAATTTTCGGACGCAAGATCGCAACGTTACCGGGCTACAATTTCTCCGAGCCGCTGAAGAAGCTCGATATCGTCTGGACACCGGAAACAGTATCGAAACTTTTCGAGGTGGGCCCGGCGGCCTACACGCCGGGCACGAAAATGCCGGAGCAACTGATCGGCTCGCCTGAAGACCGCAATGCGCTGGTGCAGTTCCTGGCGCGTGCGACGAAGAAGTAAGCCAGACCGTTTCTGCCCGGTTCAGCTTCGCAGGCCAGGCGCCTCGTGCCCTGTCCGCGCCACATACTCCGTGTAGCCGCCGCCATACTGGTGAATACCCTCAGGTGTCAGCTCAAGCACCCGGTTGGACAACGCGGCGAGGAAATGCCGGTCATGCGAGACGAACAGCATGGTGCCTTCATATTGCGACAGCGCTTCGATAAGCATTTCCTTCGTCGCCATGTCGAGATGGTTCGTGGGCTCGTCCAGCACCAGAAAGTTCGGCGGATCGAACAGCATCTTCGCCATCACCAGCCGCGCCTTCTCGCCGCCTGACAGAACCCGGCATTTCTTCTCGACATCGTCGCCGGAGAATCCAAAGCATCCGGCCAGCGCACGCAAAGAGCCCTGCCCTGCCTGAGGAAACGAATACTCCAGTTCTTCGAACACGGTGCGTTCGCCGTCGAGCAGATCCATGGCGTGCTGCGCGAAGTAACCCATCTTCACGCTGCCACCCAGGTTCACCATGCCATTGTCCGGCTCTGTGGAGCCCGCGACCAACTTCAGCAGCGTGGACTTGCCCGCGCCATTGATGCCCATGACACACCAGCGTTCCCTGCGCCGCACCGAGAAATCCAGCCCTTCGTAAATGCTGCGGCTGCCGTACCCCTTGTGTACGTTCTTCAAGCTCACGACGTCTTCGCCGGAACGCGGCGCCGGCAGAAACTCGAACGCCACGGTCTGGCGGCGCTTGGGCGGCTCGACACGTTCGATCTTGTCCAGCTTCTTGACGCGGCTCTGCACCTGCGCAGCATGCGAGGCACGCGCCTTGAACCGCTCAATGAACTTGATCTCCTTGGCCAGCATCGCCTGCTGGCGTTCGAACTGCGCCTGCTGCTGCTTTTCGCTCAGCGCACGCTGCTGCTCGTAGAATTCGTAGTTGCCCGAGTACGACGTCAACGAGCCGCCGTCGATCTCCACCACCTTGGTCACGATGCGGTTCATGAACTCGCGATCATGCGAAGTCATCAGCAGCATGCCCTCATAACCTTTCAGGAATTCCTCCAGCCAGATGAGACTCTCGAGATCCAGATGGTTGCTCGGTTCGTCTAGCAGCATCGCGTCAGGCCGCATGAGCAGGATACGGGCAAGCGCCACGCGCATTTTCCAGCCGCCCGACAGCGCGCCGACATCACCGTCCATCATTTCCTGACTGAAGCTCAGACCCGCGAGGACTTCGCGCGCGCGACCCTCCAGTGCGTAGCCGTCCAGTTCCTCGAAGCGGTGCTGCACCTCTCCATAGCGCTCGATGATGGCATCCATCTCGTCCGCCTTGTCCGGATCCGCCATTGCGGCCTCGAGTTCCTTCAACTCGGCAGCCACGGAGCTTACCGGCCCGGCGCCGTCCATCACCTCGGACACAGCGCTGCGGCCCGACATCTCACCGACGTCCTGACTGAAGTAGCCGATGGTCACACCGCGATCGACGGCCACCTGCCCCTCATCGGGAAGTTCCTGGCCGGTGATCATCCGGAACAGTGTCGTCTTGCCCGACCCGTTAGGACCGACGAGACCAACCTTTTCCCCCCTTTGAAGCGCCGCGGAGGCTTCGATGAAGAGAATCTGATGGCCATTCTGCTTGCTGATATTGTCGAGACGGATCATTTGCACACGAGTCAGGGGAAAAGTTGCGCCGTCTTATGCCATGTGGCGCGGCCACGGAAGGGTGCGTATCAGCACCAGACCACGTGATTACGACCCCAGAAACTTAGAGTTTCGCACGGCGGCTATAACTCATTTATATCAATGGCTTATGCGGAATTATTAGAGCAATATGGACGCCAGCCAAACAGCATCGTAGCAATGCGTTCATACGCCCTCGCTGGCTGGCTGCCTCCGGTTTAGGGTGATCCAACAACAGCCGGAGTTATCGACCGTGACCGAACATCTGCCGACAGCTTCAATTGAGGCCGTCGAAAAAAGCCTCGCTTCGGCCGGCTATATCGCCAGCCGCCAGATTGCGACCGCGGTCTTTCTCGCGCAGCGAATTGAAAAGCCCATCCTCGTCGAAGGCCCGGCGGGCGTCGGCAAAACCGAGCTTGCCAAAGCTATCGCCGCCTCGCGCAACCTCTCGATGATCCGCTTGCAGTGTTATGAGGGCCTTGATGAGGCAAAGGCGCTCTACGAGTGGAAATACGCCAAGCAGCTTCTCTATACGCAGATACTGAAAGACAAGGTCGGCGAAGTTCTCGGCGGGGCTGAAACACTTCCCGCCGCCTTGAGCCGCCTGCACGATTTTGGCGACGTCTTCTTCTCCCGCGAGTTCGTCGAGCCGCGCCCCCTGTTGCAGGCGCTGCAACAGACCAACGGCTGCGTGTTGCTGATCGACGAAATCGACAAGGCCGACGCCGAATTCGAGGCACTTATTTTGGAGATTCTGTCTGATTTCCAGATCAGCATTCCCGAGCTTGGGACGATCTCCGCTATCGTGCCGCCGACCGTCATTCTGACATCCAACGGCGAGCGTGACCTTGGCGACGCACTCAAGCGGCGCTGCCTTCATCTTCACATCGGATTTCCCGATCAGAAGCTCGAAGAGCGCATTATCGAAGGCCGCGTTCCAGGAATCTCGCAATCCCTGCGCAAGCAGATCGTTAGTTTCATCAATGAAGTCCGCACGCTCGATCTGAAAAAGCTGCCCTCGGTCAGCGAGACCATCGACTGGGCACGGGTCCTCGTCCTTCTGGAATCATCGGAACTCGACAGCGAGACCGTCAAGGAAACGCTGAATGTTCTCCTGAAGTACGAAGCCGACATCGAGACCACGCTGCCGCAAGTCAGCGCTTTCGTGGCCAAGGCTGGCCGTCAAAACGTCTTCGGATAATTAAATGAGGGAAAACCTTCATCGCTTCTTTCGTGCTGCTCGGGGCGCTGGTGTTCGCATCTCGCCGTCCGAGAGCATGGATGCGATGAGGGCTGTGGCTGATATCGGCTTTTACGACCGGTCCGTTCTGCGCGACACCTTCCTTGTGACGCTCGCCAAGAGCCAGGAAGAAAAGCGGCTGCTCAGCGACTGCTTTGATGTGTTCTTCGATCATCCCGAGTTGAGCCAACCCCTGGCCGATGACGATTCGAGTGCATCGAGCAATCCGGAAGAAGCTTCAGAGTCTGGGCAGGCCGAATCCGCAACCGGCGCGCCTTCCGCGGGTCTCGGCCAACTGGCGCAAACGCTTCTCTCGCAGGATCGCGCCGAGATGGAAGCGGCCATTGCCAATGCTGCCAACGCCGCTTCCCTGTCCGACATCCGGTTTTTCACTCAACGCGGCGTTTTCTCCAGCAGGATTCTCGACCTTCTCGGAATTCAGCAATTGCGCGACGATCTGGAGCAACTGGCCCAGACCAATCCTTCCGAAGCCGAGCGGCTGGCCGCGGCGACTGAGGCCTTGCGCGAAAACGTTCGCGATCGCGTCTCACAGGCACTCCTTCTTTATGGGCGCGAAGAAACCGAGAATCTGCGCAACGAAATCCTGAAGAACGCGCCCCTCTCCCAGCTCGACCGGCGGCAGGCCGACCAGATGCGCACGCTCATCCGCACCATGGCGCGGCGGCTTCGCGAGCGCTACAGCAGGCCCCGCAAGCGCCAGCGGCGTGGGCATCTCGACGTGCGCCGGACCATTCGGCGCAATGCCGCGTGGGGTGGCGTTCCTTTCCTGACGACATGGAAACGCCGCCACCGCGACAAACCCAAGATTGTAGCCATCTGTGACGTCAGCGGCTCCGTCGCCAAGGTGTCCGACTTCTTCCTGCTGCTTATCTACAGCCTGAACGAAGTCGTGTCCGACGTCCGGTCGTTCGCGTTCTCAGGTCACCTGGTCGAGGTCAGCGACATTCTGGATTCGAAATCGCCCGAAGCCGCGATGGCGGATATCATGTCGCTGGTTGGCTTGGGATCGTCCGACTACGGAAAATCGCTGGCGGATTTCGAAGCGCAATGGATGCGGCATGTGACACCGCAAACCACAGTCATCGTGCTAGGTGACGCACGCACGAACAATCTCAACCCGCGTGCGGACATCCTGCGCCGTATCTCGGAGAGGTCGAAGCGGGTTGTTTGGCTCAATCCCGAAGGGCGCATGATCTGGGGCATGGGCGATTCCGAGATGCCGCGATACGCAACGTATTGCAGCGTCGTGCGCCAATGCTCTACGGCACGGCAACTCGAACGCGCCATTTCGGACATCGTAGCGTCTTACCAGTAGAACACGAGCTGACAGCCCTGCCCTCGCAAGGGACAGGGCTCTCGCCTTACCAGGTATCGACGCATGGCCGCTTGCGATGCTCGCGCTTGGCAGGCTTCGGCACCGAGCGCAGCCCGGCCATGATCCAGCTTCGCGTTGCCGCCGGATCGATCACATTGTCGATCTCGAACACCGACGCGATCGAGGTGGCCTTGCCGTTGGCGTAGAGTTCGGCGACCTTGGCTTTGTAATATTTCTCCCGCTCGACCGGATCCGGGATCGCTTCCATCTCCTTGCGGAATCCGAGCCGGACATAACCTTCCAGCCCCATGCCGCCGAATTCGCCGGTCGGCCACGCTGCCGTGAAGAACGACGCATGGAAACCGCCGCCGATCATCGATTGCGCGCCGAGGCCATAACCCTTGCGCAGCACGATACCGAACAGCGGGACCGTGATGCTTGCGCCGGTCACGAACATTCGCGCGACGTGACGCACGATCGCGGTCTTCTCTGCCTCCGGCCCGACCATGAAGCCCGGTGTGTCGCACAGTGACACGATCGGAATGTCGTATGCGTCGCACAGCTGCAGGAATCGCGCCGCCTTGTCGCCGGCGTCGGCGTCGATGGCGCCGCCGAGATGCTTCGGATTGTTCGCGATCAGGCCGAACGGCTTGCCCTCGACGCGGATGAACGCCGTGATCATGCCGACGCCGAAATCGCGCCGTATCTCAAGCACCGACCCCTCGTCCGCCACCAGATCGATCACCGAGCGGATGTCGTAGACCCGCAACCGGTTTTCAGGAATCGCGCGGCGTAACAGCCGCTGGTCAGGCGCTTTCCAGTCCGAGATCGCGCCCTGAAAATATGACAGATATTTTTGCGCGGCAGCCGTCGCGGCCTCTTCGTCCGCGACCAGAATATCGACGACGCCATTCGGCGACTGGAACGACACAGGTCCCACTTCCGCCGGATGATAGACGCCGAGGCCGCCGCCTTCGATCATCGCCGGTCCGCCCATGCCGATCGACGCATTCTCGGTGGCAATGATGACGTCACAGCAGCCGAGCATCGCGGCGTTGCCCGCGAAGCAATAGCCGGAGACCACGCCGACCACCGGCACGAGTCCGGACAGACGCGCGAACTGCACAAAGGACGGCCCGTCGAGGCCGGTCATGCCAAGCCGATCGGTGTCGCCCGGCCGCCCGCCCCCACCTTCCGCATAAAACACCAGCGGCATGCGCCATTGCTCGGCAAGGCTGAGCATGCGATCGATCTTCTTGTGATTCATATGGCCCTGAGTGCCGGCCAGAACGGTGTAATCGTAAGAGATCACCATGCAGCGCGCATCCTGCTCGCCGAGTTTCGCCGCATTCACGGTGGCGACGCCGGCCACGAGACCATCCGCTGGCGTGTTCTTGATCAGATCATCGAGCGCCCGCCGGCGGCGCTGGCCCGCGATCGCCAGCGAGCCGTATTCCATGAACGATCCGTCGTCAACGAGTTGCGCGATATTCTCCCGCGCTGTCCTCTGGTTCGTCTTGCGGCGGCGCTCCACCGACTGCGGCCGGTTTTCGTCCAGCGTGTTGCCCTGGCGTGCGATCATCTCGGCGAGATCGGGACGAATGAAATCGAGATCGACCTCCGCTTCCTCCACCATCTCCTGCCCGGCCATCTCCTGCGGCTCGATATAGAGAATGGCTTCGCCCTGCATCAGCGTGACGCCGTCAGCGGCAACGATTCTGGTGATCTTTCCGCCCTGCTGGGCGGTCACCAGATGCTCCATCTTCATGGATTCGATGATCGCGAGTTGTTGCCCGGGATGAACCACATCGCCCTCGGCCACCGGGATCGCAACCACCGTGCCTTGCAGTGGCGCGGCCACCGCGACGGATCCGGCCGGTCCGCTTGTCGCGCCATCGCTCTTGGCGGCCGTACCCGCTTTATCTTCTCCAGTGCTTGTAAAGAACAGTGGCGGCGCGGCTTCCTTCGTGGCGCCAACAAGCGCGGCGACATTGGTATCGACAAAATTCGTGCTGATCCGGTTGGCGACGAAATCGGGATTTGCCAACAATGCCTGGATGAACGGGATGTTGGTCGCAACACCATCGATACGAAACTCGCGCAGCGCGCGCGCAGCCTTCGCAACCGCATCGGGCCAGCGTGCCGATGGCGTGTGAACGATCACCTTGGCCAGCAGCGAGTCGAAGGCAGCACTCGTCTTGTAGCCCGCATAACCGAACGTATCGACGCGCACGCCGGGCCCGGATGGGGGCTCGAACACCGCCAGCACCCCGCCGGTTGGTTTTGTCGCTCCGCTCTCGTCCATCACTTCCATGTTGATGCGCGATTGAATCGCAAAGCCGCGCGGCGACGGGATATCGGATTGCGCGAGCCCGAGCGAACCCAGCGTCGCGCCGTCTGCGACTGCCAACTGGGACTTCACGAGATCGACGCCCAGCACTTCTTCGGTAACCGTATGCTCGACCTGAAGCCTCGGATTGGCCTCGATGAAGGCAAAAGCCCCATCGCCCTCGCCGGCTTCCCCATCTACGAGAAACTCAAAGGTGCCGAGACTGTCGTATTTCGCCGCTGCGGCCAATTGTTTTGCCGCTTCAACGATGCGCGTACGAAGGCCATCGCTGAGCGAGGGGCTTGGCGCAACCTCGATCAGCTTCTGATTGCGGCGCTGAATCGTGCACTCGCGCTCCCACAGATGGCTGATCGCGCCGTGCCGGTCGCCAATGATTTGCACTTCGATATGACGTGCTTTGCGAATGAGCCGCTCGATATAAACGCCGTCGCTGCCGAATGCCGCTTTCGCCTCGGACTGGCAGCGCGCATAAGCCTCCTCCAGATCGGGTGCTCTTTCGACAGCGCGCATGCCGCGGCCGCCACCCCCGGCCATCGCCTTGACCATGACCGCACCGCCCTTGCCGAGCGATGCGAAGAAGGTTTTGGCTTCCTCCAGCGTGGTTGGCCCGACAGTGCCCTCGATTACGGGCACGTTGCAGCGTTTGGCCAGCGCCTTTGCCGCGACCTTGTCACCGAACAGATCGAGCGCCTCAGGCGACGGCCCGACGAACACGATCCCTTCTTCGGCGCAGCGCCGCGCCAGCACGGCGTTCTCGCTGAGAAATCCGTAACCCGGATGCAACGCATCACACCCGGTGGACTTCGCCGCCGAGATCACACCTTCAATATCGAGATAGGCGCGCGCGCCGCGTCCCGGAATTTCGCAGGCCTTGTCCGCCGCGCGGACATGAAGCGACAACGCGTCGTCAGCCGGGTAGATCGCAACCGTTGCGAGCCCGGCGTCTGCGGCGGCGCGCGCGATACGAATGGCGATCTCGCCGCGGTTGGCGATCAGCAGCTTGCGAAATGACATAACTCTCTCCGTCGCGAAACAACGTCACTCCGGCGCGGATATTTGTGACACCGCACCGGATGAAAATTCGGCGATCAACTCACGAAGCGGCGGGCGTCTTCACGTCCAGCTCCTGCTTCTTGACCTTGCCGGTCGCGGTCATAGGCAATGCCGTGATGATCCGCACTTCCGGCACCTTGTAGACGGCCATCCGCTCGGCGCACCACGCACGGATGTCTTCCGGCTTGGTTCCGATCGCTTCGGGCTTTAGTTGAATGAACGCCACCGGCACTTGCCCCTTGTCGGGATCGTCACGTCCGACAACACCCGATCCCAGCACAGCCGGATGTTGCCCCAGCAGCGCCTCGATCTCCGGCGGGAATACGCTCATCCCCTTGACCTTCAGCATCTCCTTGCGGCGGCCGAGAAAATGCAGAAATCCGTCCGTGTCGATGCTTCCGATATCCCCGGTGCGCAGCCAGCCATCGACCAGCAATTCCGCCGTCGCTTCAGGCTTGTTCCAGTAGCTCTTGAGCAGCGACGGCGTCCGGACGCGGATTTCGCCCTCGCTTCCGAACGGCACCAATTCGCCGGTCTCGAAGTCGGTAATCTTGAACTCAGCGCCCGGCACCGGAAGCCCGACGAAGATCGGCTGCGAGATCAGATCGAAATCGCCGTCCTGAAAGCCTGCCGTGAAAGTGTTCGACGTATGAGTTTCGGTCATTCCATACGACGCCTCGGTCAGGATCGTTCCCGTGAGGTCCTTCCAGCGCTTGCGGTAATCCGGATTGAGCTTCTTGACGAATGAAACCACGCGCACCTGGGTGAGCGACGACAGATCGAACTCCTTGAATCGCGGATGATCCATCAGCTCGACAGCGCCATCGACCGGCATCGCCGTGATGTTCACTTTATACTTGTCGATGGCCGCAAGCGTGCTCACCGCATCCCACCGCGCCAGCAACACCAGCGCTGCGCCCGCAAACAACGGGAAGATCAGTCCAAAGTTTTCGCCCGCGATCCAGAATTCCGGGAAGAACGACAGAAAGATGCTGTCCTCGTCGGCCGCGACCGAAATGCCGTGGTTGGCTGCCGCCGTATAGACCATGTCGCCCTGCGTATGGACGCAGCCTTTCGGCATGCCGGTAGTGCCGCCGGTGTAGTTGAGCGCCGCAATGTCATTAGGATTCGCGGGCGGCAGCGGGACAGGTACAGGCATCGCTGCAAGAGCGGGCAACAAATCGGTCGCGCCAGGAACCGCCAGACGCGGCGTCCTGATCGAATCCGGAGTCGGAATGGATGGCTCCGCCGGAATGACGTCCGCAAAGCTTGTGACAATGACCTCGCGCAGCTTGGTTTCGCCGCGCACCTGATCGACCGTCGCAGCGAGCTGGTCGAGCGCAACGATGACCTCGGCGTCGGTATCGTTCAATTCATAGGCAAGCTCGAAAGCCCGCGACAGCGGACTGACCGGCACATGGATCGCACCGAGCTTGAGAATGCCAAAGAACACGATGTGGAACTGCGGACAATTCGGAAGGAACACCGCAACGCGATCGCCTTTGCGCACGCCCTTGGCCTGCAACAAAGCCGCGAAACGATCGCTCTGCTGATCGAGATCGGCATAGGTGGTGACATGGCCGTAGAAAATCACCGCTGGCCGCTGCGGCCGCTGCTTTGCCCAGGCACGCAGATATTCGGTCAGCGCGACCTCGCCGTGCGGGTACTGTGGCGTGCGCGCGATCCCTTTTGGCCACGTCTTGTTCCACAGCGCGTGCAACTGCTCCATGTATTCTTTTTCACTGAGGCGCGCGGCCATTCCCGTCTTCCTTCCTATTCTTCAGAAACCAAACGTCAGCGGCGCTTCATGGTCGGATCGAGCGCGACGCGCATCGATTCGCCCAGCGTGTTGAACGCGAGCGCCGTGAACAAAATCGCAAGTCCCGGCGGATACATCTGCTCGGGCGCGATCTCCATGTTCTGGTAGGCGCGCGCCAGCATCGCGCCCCAGCTCGGGTCCGGCGGCTGGATGCCGAGACCGAGAAAGCTGAGGCTCGCTTCGGCGAGCAGCGCGGCTGCCAGCAACAGCGTGACCTGCACGATCACCGGCTGGATCGCATTCGGCAGAACGTGACGCCACAGAATGCGGCCGGTGGTCACACCGAAACAGCGTGCAGCGTCGACATAGAGCTCGTTGCGCACCACTAACGTCCGCGCCCGGACCAGTCGCGCCAATTGCGGGGCAAATACAATGCCGACGGAAATCATGCCGTTGGTCAGGCCGATGCCGAGCGCGCCGGTCACCGCGATCGCCAGCACAATCGCGGGAAACGACAAAAAGCTGTCGACGACGCGGCTGATCGCTTCATCGACCCATCCGCCGAGATAGCCGGCCAGCACACCGACCGGAACGCCGATCGCAACAGCGATAGCGACCGCCAGAAAACTTGCATAGAGCGACGCCATGCCGCCGTAGATCAACCGGCTCAGCGTATCGCGCCCAAGATCGTCAGCGCCGAGCCAATGCTTCGCCGTCATCGGCGACAGCGCGGCATCGAGATCCTGCTGTGTCGGCGAGTAAGGAGAAATCCATGGGCCCAGGACCGAAATCAGGATGAGGATCACCAGAAACGAAAGACTCAAGGCGCCCCGCAGATCGGAACGGAACCAGCGGCCGAAACCGGCGAACCAGCTTGGCCTGCGCTCCGCGATGACAACTGTGTCCGCCATCTCAGGAAATCCTCGGGTCGAGAACGCTGTAGAGAATGTCGGTCAGCAGGTTGAGCGTGACCACGATCAGAACCATCGCGAAGACCACGCCCTGCACCACCGGAAAATCCCGGTTCATTGCGGCGTTGACGATGAGACTACCCATTCCGGGAATGGCAAACACAGCCTCCACGACGACCGTTGCGGCCAGCATACGATTGGCGAGCAGGCTCACCACGGTCAGGAGATTTACGCTGACATTCTTCAGTCCGTGCCGCCACAGGATCGACGACGGCGGCAGACCCTTGGCGTGCAGCGTGCGTACCTGCTGCGAGGACAGGATTTCGACCAGCGATGAGCGCAACTGCCGTGCGACCTCGGCGATCCCGCCCGAAGCCAGCGCGACGGCTGGCAGGATCGCGTGACGTAAGGCGCCCCATGGATCCTGCGAGAATGCCACCGCTCCCGTGGCCGGCAGCCAGTTCATTTCCAGCGCGAAGAATGCCACCAGCAACATGCCGAGCCAGAAGTTCGGCACCGCCACACCGAGCGATGCGATGGCCATCACGAAACTGTCGATCCACGATCCGGGTCTGCTGGCTGCCGCAATGCCGAGCGGGATTCCGACGAGCAACGCCAGCAGCAACGCGAGGGCTACGATCAGGAGCGTGTGCGGAAGACATCGCTTGATCGAGGTGAGAACCGCTTCGCTCGAAACCAGCGAGTTTGAAAGATCACCGTGCGCGGCCTTCCACAGCCACTTGCCGTATTGCACGAAGAACGGCCGGTCGAGACCGTAGATTTCGCGAATTTCTGTGATCCGCTGCTCCGACGCATTGTCGCCTGCCAGCGTCACCGCAACATCACCCGGCACCAGCTTGAGCAAGCCGAAGACGATGAAGGTCGACAGCACAATGACCGGCACCGTCTGAAGCAGACGGCGGCCGATGATGCTGAGTTTGGCGGCAGTGATCATGAACGAACCAGGCCTTCGATGGCCGGCGCCGCGCTCATTGCACGACGCCGGGGTTTGGCGTTATCCAAGCGAGATGTTTTCGAACTTCGGCTTGCCGAGCAGGTTCGGCTTGAAGCCCTTGACCTTCTCGGACAGCGCATCGAGTTCGAACTGGAATGCGAGCGGAGCCGACAGCGCATTTTCCATCGTGAGACGCTGAATTTTCGCGAACACGGCAGCACGCTTGGTCAGGTCTTCGCTTTCGCGGCTTTCCTGTATCAACGCGGACAATTCGGGGGACGCGAGACGGCTGGCGTTGTAGTAAGCGCCCTTATCGAAACCGAGCGCGTAGGTCATGCTCGGGTCTGGCCGCCCTGTCCATGCCGACACCAGCAGGTCGAACTTTTTCTCCGTCGCGAAGAACTGTGCGCTGATTTCGGCGATGGTGCCGCGCGTGAACTTGAGCCGGATGCCGGCCTTGCCGAGCTGATCTTGAATCACCTCGCCGCGGCGAACCGAATCCTGATCTACATAGCCGCCGATGGTCAGTTCGAGGCCATCCTTGAAGCCCGCTTCCGCCAACAGCTTGCGCGCCTTGTCAGGATCATGCGGATAAAGATTGGCGATGGATTTGTCGTAAGCCCAGTGCGTGCTGGGTAATGTCATTCTCGCCGGTTCGCCGAGTCCATTCATCGTCGCCTTGACGAAGGCATCGCGGTCCAGCGCGAAATTGATCGCCTGCCGGACCTTGACGTTGTCGAGCGGCGCACGGCCATGGTTGATGTAGAGTTGCACGCAATACAATGTTGGCGATGTCACGTTTGTCAGATTCTTCGCGCGGTCGATGACCGGCTTCAGGCGCGCGGGCAGCGCGAATGACATGTCGTTCTGGCCTGCAACCACCGAACGCAGCGCGGTCGCCAGTTCCGGGATGATGTTGAATTCAATGCCGTCGAGATACGGCCGACCCGGACGCCAGTAGTTTTCGTGGCGGGTCACCACGATGATTTCGTTGTCGGCCCATCGCACGAATTTCCATGGCCCGGCGCCCACCGGCTTGCGGTCGGTTTCGTTGCCGAGCGCCTTGATGTTGGTCGGCGACACCATCATGCCGGCACGATCGGAGAAAATCGCCGGCAATGCGCTATCCGCGTTTTTCAGCTTCAGCGTCACCTGCAACGGGCCGGTCACATCGACCGCCTCGACGCTGGTAAGGTCCGCCTTCACGTTCGAACGCTGGTCCTGACGGCAGCGATCGATGTTGAACTTGACGGCTTCAGCATCGAGCGGCGTGCCATCGTGAAACTTGATGCCGCTCTGGATATCAAACACCAGAGTCTTGGGATCAGGATAGGTCCATTTGGCGAGGCCGGGCTTCGGCTTGAGCGTCTCATAGTCCCATTCGACCAGAGTGTCGTACATGGTCCACAGAATGCTGTGGTCGGAACCCGCGCCGCCCGTGGCCGGATCGAGCGAGGACGGATTGGCCGGAGCCGCAACCTTCAGGATGCCGCCTTTCTTCTGGGCCTCAGCGAAAGCCGGCAGGCCAAATGCTCCGGCGGCGGCTACGCCTCCCATCAGCGCCAACATCTCGCGACGGTGCAATGCGCCTATCATGTGATCGAACTTCCGCATTCTCGTTCCCTTCCGTTGTTATGGCGCGGCCGGCGCTTTTTGATTGTTTGGTGGTGGCCCGTCAGGAGTGGCGAAATGGCAGGCAACCGCGTGTCCTGGTTTCAGTTCGCGCCACGCGGGCACTTCGGCTGCGCAGCGCGGCTGCACCGATGGACAGCGGGTGCGAAACCGGCAGCCTGACGGCGGCGCGACCGGGCTTGGGATTTCACCCTCAAGAATGATCCGCTTGTCGACGCGCATCGTGGACGGCAGCGGGATCGGCTCCGCCGACAACAATGCTCGCGTGTAGGGATGGAGCGGCTGCTCGATGACGTCTTCGGTCGGGCCAAGCTCCATCAGCTTGCCGAGATAGGTCACGGCGACGCGATCGGACACATGGGAAACGACGGAAATGTCGTGGGTGATGAAAACGTAGGTTAGTCCGAATTCGCGTTGCAGGTCAGTGAAGAGATTGAGCACATCGCCACGGATCGACACGTCGAGCGCGGCCACAACTTCGTCGCACACGATCACTTTGGGACGCAGCGTCAGAACGCGTGCAATGTTGACGCGCTGTTTCTGGCCGCCTGAGAGCTGGTGAGGATACCGGCCGGCGGTTTCGGGCGAGAGCCCGACCCGCTCCAGCGCCTCGACTCCGCGCTTGCGGCGCGACGCATCGTTGCCTTCGCGCATGACCTCCAGCGGCTCGATCACACTGTCGATAATGGTCATGCGCGGATTGAGCGCGGCGTTCGGATCCTGAAAGATGATCTGATAGTCGCGCCGGTGTTTCCTGAACTGGCCAGTGCTGAGCGACGCCGGATCGGTTCCGTCGTGCAGGATGTTTCCGTGCGTGGGCGCGATCAGTGACACCAGCGCGCGGCCCAGCGTCGTCTTGCCCGATCCGGATTCACCGATCACACCGAAGGTCTCGCCGGCGCGGACCTCAAAATCCATTCCGTCGATGGCCTTCACCGTGTCGCGGCCATCGCGGGTCGGAAACAGGATGCGCAGATCGCGCACCGCCAGAATGCTTTTCGCCGCGGCCATCAATTCACTGCTCCCGGCAAGATCAGATCGGGCGAGCGCCAGCAGCGCGCGCGGCGCCCGGGCTCGACGTCGATCATCGGCTGTTCGCGCTCGCAGCCGGCGACTGCATGACTACAGCGCGGACGAAAACGACAACCCGCAGGCATGCCGTTCGGCGGCGGAACGCGGCCTGGAATCGACGGCAGCACGCCGCGGCGCTGACTGAGACCGGGCAACGAGCGCAGAAGCCCTGACGTATAGGGATGGCGCGGACGCATCAGCGCGTCATCGACCGGCGCGTCTTCCACCACTTCACCTGCATACATGGTGATCATGCGGGTGCAGATTTCGGCGACCACACCGAGATCGTGCGTGATGAAAATGAGCGCCGTCCCGGTCCGCTCGCTCAGCGAGCGCAGGAGATCGGTGATCTGGGCCTGCACCGTGACGTCGAGCGCTGTGGTCGGCTCGTCCGCGATCAATAGCTTCGGCTTGCAGATCAGCGCCATCGCGATCATCACGCGCTGGCGCATACCGCCGGACAGTTGGTGCGGATATTCGTCGCAGCGCCGCTCCGGCGCCGGAATGCCGACTTCTGCAAGAGCGGCAATGGCGCGTTCGCGCCCTTCCGCGCGGCTGACCGGAAAGTGCGCGCGATAAGCCTCGCTGATCTGATCGCCAACGGTAAAAACCGGATCGAGCGCGCTCATCGGCTCCTGAAAGATCATCGCGATGTCGCGGCCGCGCACGGCTCGCATCCGTCGCGGCGAGAGCCCCGCCAGATCGACGCCCTCGAACAGGATTTCGCCCTTCACGCGCGCGGATTGCGGTGGCAGCAGCCGAAGCAGCGAAAGCCCCGTCACCGTCTTGCCACAGCCGCTCTCGCCGACAATGCCGACGCGCTCGCCCGGCGCGATCGAGAAGTTCACATTCTTGGTGATCGGCAACTCGCCGTCGCCGGTAACGAAGGACAGCGAAAGGCCGCGCACGTCGAGCAACCGCTGCGCGGGTACAGCCTGCAGGCGCGTCGTAGTGGGGGCGGACAAGTCCGTCATGGTGACCATCACGCGGTCACGTCAAGCGAACGGCAGGATCGAGCGAGACTTCGAGAGCAGCGGCACGGCGGCGGCCGACGCGCGCCGGTCAATACGACAAAAACGTCCTGTCGCTAAATCAGGCAGGATTAACGTCGCGCGCGGCGCCTTCATCACTCTGCTCCCTTGCTGCCCTTGCCCGGTCTTGCTGCCGGGGATGGCGATCGTCCGCTCTTGTTTTGCTCAAACCGGTCGAATCCGCGCTCGAGCAAGGCGTTTTTCCCGCAAAACGAGCGGTTGCTCGCGTTTCGGGGTGACGTGCGGCTCATAAAAGGTTATCAGTTGTCAATTGTCAACAATTGACTTTAACGGTAAAACGGATGGAAGGCATCGATTTGCGAATGCCTGACCAGGAGCAAATGCCATGGCCGAGCCTCTTCGGAAGCCGAAGGCAACGAGCGACACCGACCTCGAGAGAAAGTTCGCGCCGAGAACAATTCCGGATCAGGTCGCCGAAGAGCTCGGCGCCGAGATCGTTGCCGGCCGCCGCAAGGCCGGCGACCGCCTGGTCGAACTTGATCTCGCGCGGGATTTCGGTGTCAGCCGCGGCCCGATCCGCGAGGCCATTCGCATTCTCGAACGACGGCGCCTCGTCGAACTGCTGCCGCGGCGTGGCGCCTATGTTCGACCGCTGTCGTTGAAATCTATCGCCGATCTGTTCAATGTCCGCATGGCGCTTTCGATGCTGGCGGTGCGCGCGATGGCGACCGCACCGATCGAGAGCTATGTCGAGACGCTTGCACGGCGCTGCGCGGAATTGGAGGAGTTGGTCGAGACCGGTGATCCGATCGCATTCGCACGTGTCACGACGCGCGCGGTAAAGACTGTCGCGCGCGGCTCCGGCAACGAACTTCTGGTCGAACTCCTGACCGACCTCGCCAATCAGACCGTCTGGGCCACGATCTGGAAATCGCCGCTCGACTATCAGACGCGCGACCTGCGACGGATGGCGACCGATCTGATGATGTCGACACTGGAGTCCATCAAGCGGAGAGACCCCGAGGCAGCGGCGGCGAGCCACGGGAAGCTGCTTGAGGAAGATCGCGACCGGGCGCTGGAATCCCTGTCTCAGTTGCGCGGAGAGGCATTCGATCTGAGCGCGATCTCACAATCGGCGCGGCCGGCACCAAGCGAGTTTGAGCAAGCAGATTGAGGATCAGAGCGCCGGCCCTCTATCGGTAAAGGCTTTCGATCTCGGTCTCGTACTTTTTGTGCACGTTTGCCCGGCGGACCTTCATTGTCGCCGTGACTTCGTCATCGTCGTGGTCCAGTTCCTTGGTGAGCAGGTAGAAACGCCGGATCTGTGAGACCTGCGCAAGTTTCGCGTTGGCGCTGTCGATCTCGGACTGAATCAATTCACGCAAGCTTGCGTTCTCGGTCAGATTCTTGAAATTCGTATAGGCAATGCCTTCTTCTTCGGCCCACTTCCCTGCGAGATCGTAGTCGATCTGAATCAAGGCCGAGACGAATTTGCGGGCTTCGCCGATAACGATGCATTCCTTGATGAACGGACTCGACTTGACGGTGTTCTCGATCTCGGACGGGCTGAGGTTCTTTCCGCCGGCCGTGATCATGATGTCCTTGAGACGATCGACGATACGGAAGTGACCATCCGTAAATTCGGCGACATCGCCGGTGTGCAGCCAGCCGTCGCGGATTGCGGCCTTGGTTGCTTCCTCGTTGCGGTAGTAACCCGCAAACACCGTGTCGCCGCGAATGAGAAGCTCGTTTGAGTCACCGAGCTTCACCTCCATGCGGGCGATGCCGGGCCCCACCGTTCCGACACGGCGGTCGGACAGCATCTGTCCGAGGGCGATCCCCGAACTTTCCGTCAGCCCATAGACTTCAATGAGCGGCACGCCGAGTGTGCGAAAGAAATGAACGATCGAGCCGGAAATCGGCGCCGCACCTGTCATCGCGATACGGGTTTTCCGCAGCCCGATGAAATTCTGCAGGGCGCGAAAGATCAGCCAATAGCAAACCGTGAACGTGACGCGTTCCGAGAGTGTGCGGCTGTCGGCGCTCTTCTCGGCAAACGGCTCACATGCGGCATAAGCCCGGTTGAAGAGTGCGCGGCGAATGCGCCCTGCCTCGAGCAACTTGATGTGGATCGCCGAATGAAGCTTTTCCCAGATGCGCGGCACGCCGAGAAACATGCTCGGTGCGACCTCCCGGAGGTCCTCCTGCACGGTTCGGATCGATTCCCCGAAGTTGACCAGTGAGCCCAGATAAACCGGCACCATCACCGTCGTCATTTGCTCCGCAACGTGGCACAGCGGCAGATAGGACAGAAGACTTTCCGAGGCATCGAGATTCAGCCGGTCCGCCGACGCGATCGCCTGCGCGCGGATGTTCTTGTAGCTGAGCATCGCGCCCTTGGGCTTCCCTGTCGAGCCGGAGGTGTAGATCACCAGTCCGATCTGCGAGAGCTGCTGCCGGTCCACGGTGCCGTCGGTGAGTCCGGCATGGCTTGCCTCGAACTCGACGCCGAGCGCTTCGAGGGCCTCGAACGACATGACCTGATCCGGCGGGTAATCCCTGAGGCCCTTGGTTTCGAGGACAATGATGCTCCGCAGCTTCGGCAACTCATCGCGCCGCTCCAGAACCTTGTCGACCTGTTCCTGATCCTCGCACACGATGATCTCGGATTCGGAATGCGCCAGCACATAGGCGACTTCGTTGGCCGGGCTGGTTGGATAAACGCCGACGGCGACGCCATCGACAATATTCGCGCCGAGCTGCGCAAGAACCCATTCGATCCGGTTCTCGGACAGAATGGCGACGTGTCCGCCTGCGCTCAGCCCCAGCGCGCGAAAGCCGAGTCCGACATGGCAGGCACGGGCATAATAGTTCTTCCAGGTACACGGATTCCAGATTCCGTATTCCTTCTGCCGGATCGCGACACGATCGGGATGGCGGCGCGCGTTCTCTCGCAGCGCCTGCGGCAACGTCATCTGGGGAAATCTGTCGGTCATGCCCGCCTCACATCGCCTCGATCAGGACAGCCAGCGCTTGCGGCGCTTGTAGTGCTTGATGCCGCGAAAGCCTTTTGTCTCAGCATTGGCCGCGCCGACGCCCAGATAGAATTCGCGGACATCCTGATCGCGGATCAATTGTTCTGTCGGCCCGTCGGTCACGATCTTTCCCGACTCCATGATGTATCCATAGGTCGAGACCGCGAAGGCGACCGCCGCGTTCTGCTCCACCAGCAGCATCGAGACGCCCTGCTCGCGGTTGATGCGGGCAATAATAGTGAAAATCTCTTCCACCAGTTTCGGTGACAGGCCCAGCGACGGCTCATCCAGCAGCATCAGTTCGGGCTGCGCGATCAGCGCGCGCCCGATTGCCAGCATTTGCTGCTCGCCTCCTGACAGATATCCGGCACGTCCCGTGCGCCGCTCGAACAGGCGCGGGAAGTAAGTGTAGACGAGATCGAACGGCGTCTTGCCGCCTGCCCGGCCCGTCATTGCGTAGGTCGCAGCAGTGAGATTTTCCTCGACCGTCAGGTCTTCAAAAATCCTGCGTCCCTCCATCACATGGAAAAGGCCGCTCCGCACCAGTTGATGCGGAGCGAAGCGTGAGATGGCGTCGCCCTTGAACAGGATTTCGCCGGTCGTGACCTTGCCGTCTTCCAGTTCGAGAAGATTGGAGACGGCCTTGAGCGTGGTCGATTTGCCGGCGCCGTTCGAGCCAAGCAACGCGACCACCGCTCCCTTGTCGACTTTCAGCGACAGGCCGCGGAGCACCTGGACCGTCTTGTTATAGACGACCTCGATGTTATTGACTGAGAGAAGTGCTTCCGCGGTCATTGTCGTTACTTCGCGATCTTGATCCAGTCGGATACCGGCTTCATGGTCTTGTTCGCGCCGTCATATTGATAGACGCGGCCGACAGGAACGGTGTTGCCGGGAATCGAGATCGGCACGCCGATGATGCCGCCGGTGTCGAAATCCTTGATCGAATTCAGCGAAGCCTTCATGTTGGCCGCGGTGAGTTCCTTCTTGGCGTCAAGCGTGCGTTTGGCGGCTTCGGTCATGAGCATCGCGGTCAGGAAACCCTGCATGTAGCCGGTCGACTGATACTCCGGACGGATCTGCCGGATCTTCTCCAGCATCGGCGATTTGCCTTCCGTGTCGAAATAGTAGCGGTACGGCATCACGCCCATGAAACCATCGGCGACATCGGCAGACTTCGCCCAGATGGCATTGTCCATCGACCAGAACGTGCCCATGAACTTGGTCTTGAGGCCGAGCTGCTTCGCCTGGGTCATGAATTCCGGCAGCGGCGCCAGAATGTAGCCGTGGAAGATCGTGTAATCGGGATCGGCGCGGCGCAGCTTGAGAACTTCGGTGGAGACGTCGACGCTGGTCGGCGGCGTGGCGATTTTCTCAACCACCTTGAGGCCAAGCTCTGCTGCCCGCTTCTCGGTCGGCGCAATCGGATCGCGTCCGAATTCGGTATCGGAGTTGACCAGAGCGATCTTGGCGCCCGGCTTCGTCTTGGCGATGTACTCCAGCAGAATGCCGATCATTTCCGAGTAATCCGGACCGGCGATAAACTGATTTGGGAAGTTCTTCGGGTCGTTCAGTTCCGTCGCGAAGGATGCTCCCGCCAGCATGATATCGCCGCGGCGATTGAGCTCGGCGTTGATGGTCTTGGAGAACGCCGTGGAGTCTCCGTAATAGAGGCTCACCTTCTCCTGACTGGTGATGCGGTTGAACACCGCCACTGAGTTATCGACCTTGTAGCCGGTGTCTTCCGCGACATACTTGACCTTGCGGCCATTGATGCCGCCGGCATCGTTCACGATCTTGACGTAATCCTGGAACGCGTTGTTCAGTGCGATGCCTGCGAAGGCGAACACGCCGGTCATCGGCATCGATGCACCGATCACGATGTCATCGGCGGCGCGCGCCGATGTCTGGATTCCGAGAGCGAGACAGCCGGCGGCTGCGTACGACAGCAGCTTCCGCCGCGTTGGAAAGATACTCATTGTTGTTTCTCCCTGCATATTACTTTTTGAACGGCCACAGATGGAAGAAGCGCCGCACGCGACGCCAGATTTCGGCAAGGCCCTGCGGCTCGAACAGCAGGAACCCGATGATGAGCAAGCCGAAAACGATTGTCCGGATCGGTGACAGTTGCGCCACCGCATTCGGAATGAAGGTCATGTAGGAAACCGCGATCTTCAGGAATTCCGGCACCATGGTCATGAAGATCGCGCCGAGGATCGCACCGAGAATGGTGCCCATCCCGCCGACGATCACGGCGGCGAGGAAAAACACCGAATAGATCAGCGGGAAGCTTTCCGGCGTGACGACGCGGAAGAAGTACGCCCACATCCCGCCGGCGACGCCCGCATAGAACGACGACAGCGCAAACGAGAGCAGCTTGTACTTCAGCAGCGGAATGCCCAGCACTTCCGCGGAAATATCGCGGTCGCGGATCGCGATGAAGGCGCGGCCGATGCGGGTCCGGAACAGGTTGGCGGCCGCGAGGACCGACAGCGCCGTGAGCGGCATGAACAACCAGTACAACTGGAACGGACGCGCGAGGTCGTACCCGAACAGCCGCGCCGGCGGCATGCTGAGCCCCTGCGTTCCGCCGAGAATGGCAGGCCCGTTGGCGAACAGGAAGTGCAGGATAAAGGATGCTGCGATGGTGGCGATCGCGAGGTAAAGCCCCTTCACGCGCAAGCTCGGAATGCCGACAACCATGCCGACGCCTGCCGCTACAAATCCCGCGACGATGAGATTGATGATGAACGGCGTGCCGACGCGTATTTCCAGAATGGCGACGGTGTAGGCGCCGACCGACATGAAGGCCGCCTGACCAAGACTGACGAGACCGGTATAGCCGGTGAGAATGTTGAGCCCGGTCGTGCTGACGATATGGATCAGGACAAGACAGGCCAGATAGATCCAGTACTGATCGGCGAAGAACGGAAACAGCACCAGCCCCGCGAACAGCACCAGCAGCATGAACCGCTGCACGCTGGTGTCGAACAGCGCTTCTGCCTGTGCGTAGGTTTGATGGACGGCGCCGATACGCATCAGAGTCGCTCGATTTCAACGGTGCCGAACAATCCGTATGGACGGATCATGAGCGCAACCACAAGAATGATGAAAGTGACGAGCAGCTTGAACTCGCCGCCCAGATAAGTGCCGACCAGCGCCTCGACAACGCCGATCGCCAGACCCGCAACAAGCGCGCCGGCAATCGAGTCCAGACCGCCGACAATGACGGCGACCAGCACCGACAGGCCGAACACCCCCATGGTCGGCGAGATGCCACCGATCGAACCGATCAGAATGCCGGACCCCGCGGCCGCCATGCCCGCGACGATCCACGAGACGGAGAACACAGCCGGGACATTGATGCCGCAGGAAAATGCGGCGCCCTGATCGGTGGCGGTGGCGCGCAGCGCAACGCCGCCACGCCATGTCCGGAAGACCAGCAGGAAGGCAGCAATCAGAACCGTCGCCACGGCGAAACTGACAGCGATTTTTGGCGAGACGTACGCACTGCCGATAAACACGGGCTTCGATGGAAGGAAATTCGGCAGCGTTGCGGGATCGCTTCCCCAGACGAATTCGACGAATCCGATCAGAACGGAGCTCAGGCCGACCGTCACCATGAACACCGAGATCGGACTCTCGCCGAGCATCGGCCGGATCAGAATACGCTCGATGACGCCGCCGAGAATGCCGCCGCCGATCACCGTCAGGATAATCGCGAGCCAGACCGGCAGCGCGAACGCGGCTGTCAGCCCGAAGAAGAAATACGCGCACAGCATCAGCATTTCGCCGACCGCGAGATTCAACACTTTTGTCGCTTTGTAGATCAGCACGAAGGCGATGCCGGTCAGCGCCAGCAATGCGCCAGATCCGAGGCCCGACAGCACGATCTCGGTGAGAAAGAGCCAATCCATCACGCTGCCTTCTCGCCCGCGATGCGCCGCGACAGTTCGCCGACATCGCCCGACCCCAGATAGGCGGAGATGACATCGGGGTTGTTCTGGATCTCCGCCGGCTTGCCGGCCGCGATCACCTGTCCGAAATTCAGCACCACGACATGGTCCGAAATATCCATGACCAAGCCCATGTCGTGCTCGACCATCAGGATGGTGACGCCCCACTCCTCCTTCACGTCGAGAATGAAGCGGGCCATATCCTCGGTCTCTTCGCGGTTCATGCCTGCGACCGGCTCATCGAGCATCAGGATGCGCGGACGCATGGCGAGCGCGCGCGCCAGTTCGACGCGCTTGCGCAGGCCGTAGGACAACGAAGCGACCGGCTGATCGCGGATATGTTCCATTTCAAGGAAGTCGAGAACCCGCCGCTCGATCTCGGAGCGCAGTTCAAGTTCTTCGCGCCTCGCCCGGCCGAAATACCAGAGCGCGTCGAATACATTCGTCTCCATGTGGGCGTGGCGGCCGAGCTTGATGTTGTCGAGCACGGTCATGCCGCGAAACAGCGCAATGTTCTGGAACGTACGCGCCAGGCCAAGCTTGGCCCGCGCCGGCGGATGCAGCTTGCTGATGTCCTCGCCGCCGAATGCAATGATGCCGGTGGACGGTCTGTAGAAGCCCGAGATGCAATTGAACAGGGATGTCTTGCCCGCGCCGTTCGGCCCGATCACCGCCGTGATCGATCCCGGCGCGACTGAAAACGAAACATTCGTCAGCGCCTTCAGGCCGCCGAAAGCCAATGACAGATTGCTGACGTTCAGCTCGGCCGACGACAGTGGATCACGATCCCGCATCGTCATGCCGCGCACCACGCGATCAACCCATCGATATCCGGACGCACCGGATTCCCCAACCCTGTCACCACAACCTCCCCTTTTATTGCCCGGCGCATTCAGCGCTCTTGTGGCGAATTGTTTTAAGCCACTGTCCTCATCGTTTCTGTTGCGCCATCAGCGCGTGTTCCATGTACATCCGCTCAACAGGCCGATCGAGCGAGTTGCCTGCCCGCTCGAAGCCGCGACGCCAGTCTTCGACATGCCGCCGCATCCAGATCATCCCCTCTTGCTTGTCGCGCTTTCGGATCGCGTCGAGCAGATGATGGTGTGCGGCAATGAGACGCGGCATGCCTTCTGCAACATTGCGCACGACCATTTCGGTGGTCGGAAAGAACAGCAGACCGGCCGGTTCGCGCGCGAGTTGCAGCACCCGGTTGTGTGACGCTTTTGCAATCAGGATATGAAACTCGGCGTCGAGTTCGGCGAATGCTGCCGGATTGTGAACGGCCTGCTCGGTCTTCTCGATATTGAGTGCAACCTCGGCGATGTCCTCATCGGTTGCGTGGTCCACCGCATATTCGATGGCTGCAACCTCGAGGATCATCGCGGTCTCATACAATTCCCGGAACGTGACTTCGTGCAGCACAAGCGCGCGGCTCAACCGGCTTGCCAGCTTGTTGTAACGCGGCAGGCACGCATAAAGGCGGCGGCTTGAATCCCGCCGGATCAATCCGCTTTCCTCGAGAACCCTGATCCCCTCGCGAACCGTCGAACGATTGACGCCGAATTGCTGAACCAGCTCGGACTCGGTGCCGATCGGATCATCGGGCTTGATCCGGCCGTTGACGATCTCACGCTCGATCGCGTCAGCCACCTTTTGATAGGCGGGCGCGACCTCGATGCGTTTGAAATTCGGGGAAGTCGACGACATGGACGCTCAATGTTGTTTGTCGGACAATTGCAAGGGCGACAAAACGAGGTCGTCAATAGCCTTTAAACAGCTTAACTTATGCTGCATTGCGCAAATTTTATGAGACGAATTTCTCTTGTCACCTTGTCCGACAATGGAAGCTATCGGGTCGAATGCGTCGACCAGATCGGCTCAATCCCATTGCAGTTGCTGCTGAATGTGGCGTCCGGATTTCACAGCGCCCGCCGCAAAACGAGCGAGCGCGCTGCGATCTGCCCTCCGCAAAAATTGATGCGGGCAAATCGGAATCCAGTTGGCACCTTTGCACCCGCGCAAATTGACAAAGCACGTGACGTCAACACAATCGGCAGCCGAACGCGGCAAGGTTAGAACCCGCCCGTTACTTTGCCCCATCGCCCGATCAGCAGAGCGGATAACCCATGGCCAGCCACCGACTCCGTGCTCTGGACGGATTGCGCGGCGTGGCGATCCTGCTGGTGATGGGCTTTCATTATTTTTATCACCTCGAGTCGTTCTACTATAAATCGACGCTGTACCCGTACGGCGAGACGTTCAGCAACGTCCTGATCTTCAAGTACGGCTACATGGGCGTCGAACTTTTCTTCATCATCTCGGGCTTCGTGATCGCGATGACATTGGAATCGTCGCGATCGGTGCTGGATTTCGTGATCCGCAGGTTCGTCCGCATCTGGCCAGCGCTGATCGTCTCCGCAGTCCTCACGTTCTTCCTGCTGAACTGGTCCGACTCGCCGTTCGCCCTCACCCGCCGCCAGTTCTGGCCGAACTTCCTGCCATCATTGACGCTGACGCCGCCATCGCTGTGGTCCGGCTGGTTTCCCAAGGTGGATTACGTTACCGGCGTCTACTGGTCGCTGGTGGTCGAGATCCGGTTCTACATGATCGCAGTAATCCTGTTCTGGCTGTTCTCGCGGGAGAAACTCGCGCGCAATCTCGTCATCTTCACGCTCGTCATCTACATCGGCCGCGCGCTGCTGCGGCGCGCGATGCCAGGATACAACGGCGTCTATGACGCGCTGTTCATTCCCGACTACATGCCGTGGTTCGCGGCGGGCGCGATATTCTATGAGCTTTACAAGGATCGGCTTGCGAAAAGCGCGGCGCTGGTGATGCTCGCCGTCATGTATGTGCTGATCGCGCGAGTCAGTACAAACTACGCGATGATCGGGCGCGACCCGGTCTTCGCCAGCACCACTGCGCTGGTTTTTCTGACGCTGTTCTGGTTCCTGGCGACAAAACCGACACCGATGAGAATCTTTGAAGTCCGCCCGCTGGTCTGGATCGGCGAGTGCAGTTACTCGATCTACCTTTACCATTACGCGATCGGGATGATCTTCATCTCGCAGGTCTCGAAGACCATCGGCCTCATACCGCAGCTTTTGCTGGTGGCTGCGATTTCGCTGCTGGTGCTTGCTGTGGGCCGCGTATCCTACGCAACGGTTGAGAATCCGGCCCGGCGCTGGCTGACGAAGCTGCTGATCGGACCGCCGCAGAAACCCGCAGTGGCTGCATCGCCGGCGGCGTAGCGGTTAAGCGACAGCCGCCGCCTTCACTGGGTGGATAAACCTGAAGCTGACCGCGATCCGGTTCCACGCGTTGATGGTCGCCACCAGCATGGTCAGCTTGACGATCTCCTCATCCGAGAAGCTGCCGCGAACCTGCTCGTAAACATCGTCGGGAACGTTGGTCTGTGAGATCAGCGTCACGGATTCAGTCCAGACAAGCGCCGCCCGTTCGCGATCGGTATAGAGCGGCGATTCACGCCAGGCGCTGAGCAGATAGAGCCGCTCCTCTGTTTCTCCGAGCGCACGCGCATCCTTGGTGTGCATGTGAACGCAAAAAGCACAGCCGTTGATCTGCGACGCGCGGGTCTTGACCAGTTCGATCAGGGATTTCTCCAGCCCGCTGGCCACAACGGCGGCTTCAAGCGCGCCCATCGCCTTCATGAGGTCAGGTGCAATCTTGTAAGGAGCCAGTCTCTGTTTCATCAGTTCTCTCCCTAGTCACTTGCCGATAAACGTCGGCTGGCGTTTGGCGAGAAACGCGCTGACACCCTCGGCAAAATCCTTGGTGCCGATGCACGCGCCGAAACCCGCGGCCTCGGCGGCGAGCTGATCATGCAACGAATTGTCCAGCGATCCGCGCAGCAGCGCCTTGGTCCTGCCGAAAGCGAAGGTTGGCCCGTCCGCGAGACGGCGTGCGAGCGTGTCGGTTTCACTCGCCAGATCAGCCGCTGGCACGATGCGATTAATGAGACCGAGCCGTAGTGCTTCGGGCGCATCGTAAACATCCGACAGCAGCGCGATCTCCATTGCCTTGCGCAGGCCCACCAGCCGCGGGAGCGTCCATGATGACGATCCGTCCGGGCTGGTGCCGAGTTTCGAATAAGCCAGTGTGAAAATCGCGTTGTCGGCAGCAATCGCGAGATCAGTCGAGAGCGCTATGCTCATGCCCGCTCCGGCGACAGCGCCTTGCAGACTCGCGATCACCGGCTGCGGCAGCCCTGCCAGAATTTCAAGCCCCTCATGCAGCGGCTCCATGATCGTCGGCACACGCAGTTTTACTTCGGCAGCCGGCCCCTCGAACGCGGAAATGTCGCCACCGGCCATAAAGGCGCGGCCCTCGCCCGCGATAATGACGACGCGATTTCCTTTATCCGCAGCGACGCTTTTGCAGGCGCCAAGAAACGCGTCCGCGGCTTCGACGCTCAGCGCGTTCAGGACTTTGGGACGATTGAAAACGATGCGCGCAATCGGTCCATCGACTTTCAGAAGCACCGGCTGATCTGACACTGACATCTCCCTTAACGATTATTTCTTTGAACAATCGGTAAGCCGGAAAATTCAGAGCGTCAACGTACAGTGAGGCGCAGGAAACTCATGATGCAGCCAAGCGCACCGAAACCAGCGCCCAGCGCCAGCGCGAAGGTCGCGCCCTGATGGCCAGCGAGTGCGAAACATAGCGCAGCCAATGCCGCTCCCAGAGTCTGCCCGATCAGGCGTGCGGTCGCGACGATGCCACTCGCGCCACCACTGCGCCCGGCCGGTGCGCTGTTCATGATGGCCTTCATGTTTGGGGATTGGAAGAAGCCGAAACCGCAGCCGCAGATCGCCATGCGCCAGACAATATCGGCGACGCTGGGCGAAGCCGGTAACATGGCAAGCAGCGCCATTCCGATTCCAAGCATAAGAAGTCCCAGTCCGCCCAGCACACCGGCGGGATGGCGATCCGACAGCCGCCCCGCGATGGGCGCCATGATGGCGACCACAATCGACCACGGCGTCATGAAGAATCCGGTCTCGACCTGAGTGCGGTGGAGAACATCCTCGAAGTAGAACGGGAGCGAAACGAACGCGAGCCCCTGCACTGCGAACGAGCAGACCGCGGTCGCAACCGACAGGGAGAACATCGGCCTGCGAAACAAATCGATCGGCAGCATTGGAGCCGGATGATCCGCCTGCCTGCGCAGCAGCCACGCGCCGAAGATCACCGCCCCGACAAGCTCAACAGCGACAATGCCCACTGGCGCCTTGTGGGCGGCGCTGCCGATTCCGAGAATAAAGAGACAGAGGCTGATCGACGTCAGCAGCGCACCGGGAAAGTCGAAGGCGTGGGCCGCGCGCGGCGTCTCCGGCAGCGTCTTGATGCCGATCAGCATCGCAGCCACACCGAATGGAATGTTGATCGCGAACAGCCACGGCCACGATGCGACCGACAGGATGCCCGAAGCGAGCGCCGGGCCGAGCGTGAACGCTGTTGCGACCACCAGCGCATTGTTGCCGAAGCCGCGTCCATGAAGCCTTGAGGGATAAACGAACCGGACGAGAGCCGTGTTGACGCTCATCACACCGGCGGCTCCCAAACCTTGCAGCACGCGCGCGATCAGCAGCGTGGGCAATGACCACGCCAGGGCGCAGGCCAGCGACGCGATCGTGAACAGCAGCAGTCCGCCGAGGTAGATGCGTTGGTGGCCGACGATTTCGCCGAGCGCCGCCAGCGGCAGCAGTGTCGCGACCATGGCAATCTGATAAACATTCACGACCCAGATTACGTCGGCGGGCGTCGTGTGCAGGTCAGCCGCGATTGCGGGAAGCGCGATATTGGCGATGGCTGTGTCGAGCGCCGACATCGCAAGCGCGGTGAAGATCGCAAGCACCGCCCAACGTCTGGTTTCCGGTGGAAGACCATCGGTCACGGGAGGCAGCTTCGCCGAAATAGCGTCCATTTCGCGAAGTGTCCTGAGGCGGTTCGCGCGTTGTGAGGTGGGTATGTAGCCGGAATAGGTGCCAACCTGCACTGGCGGCACTGCATGCGGCATATGCACGCCGTGTGAAATTTTCGCGAAGAATTGCGCTACGGCCCGAAACAAGCGGCTAGGGATGCATTTCTGCTCAAGCGGCCGTGATCGGGCGAGGGTTGTGCGGACAGCGCCACCCGATTAAAAGCGGTTGTTTCCTCTTGCTCCAAGGGAGAAACATCTTGGGTGAACTTAGTACGTGGCTTTCGAGCCAGCATCCCGGCCTTCATACTTACAAGGCCTTCCGCACCAAAACCCTCCAGCTTTCCGCCTCGGATTCAGAACATCGCGCGCTGTACCAGTTGCTCGCGGCGATGGCCGGCCGGTACATCGAATCCTTCGACGAAGCGCCGCTGCCGGTGGACACCGCCGAGCGTGCGTACAGAAAGCTCAGGGATATCGTCGCGGAAGCGGAGAATTCAAAGCAAGCCCCGGCCCCGCAGCAAATCCAGGCTCTGAATCGCGTCGCTTCGGTCGAGTTGTTCTGAAACGCCCTCAGGGCGAACTCAGCGAGTCCTCACCGAGATAGCGGATTCGCGCCTCGGTCCATGTCTCTTTCTGTATCGCGTCGAGAATTGCGATCGACAGCGATTTCCGCAGCGGGCTGTCGGGCGGCAACGCGAACGCGTAGTTCTGCGCCTCGATGGAAATGTCGAGCACCTTGAGCCGCGATGCAAAGCCCTGGCGAATGGCCCATGTCAGCAGCGGCTTGTCGTAAACGAACGCATCGATGCGGCCTGCGCGCAAAGCCTTCAGTCCGTCGCTGAGCGTTTCATAGGGCTGAAACGTGAGCTTGCGCCGCAGAAGGTCGCCTTCGGATGATGTCCCTTTGACGGTGCCGACGCGCACCGATCCCAAATCGGAGGCGCTGTAGATCGTGCCCTGGATCTGCGAGGTGGTCAGCACCGAGGTCACGCCGGCGGTGAAAACAGCGATGGTAATGACCGACACCACCAGCCAGATGGTCGCGACGCTTCGGCCCAGAATGGTCTGCGGCCCCTTCTCCGCTGACGAACGCTGCGTCATCGCCAGCGTCGACCACCATACGCTGGAGCTGATGCCCTTGGTGATGCTGCCGCCGAAATATTCGTTCTGCCGCCGCTCCAGCAACCAGACAAGAACGCCGGCCACCAGCGTCAGTCCGATCAGCGCAGCGACGGCCTGTATGAAATTGAATGACGTCATCGCACGGCGGAGTGTTGCCCAGTTCATCACGCTGACGACGGGAACGGCGATGCCCGTGCCTGTCGAATAATAGGACTGCGTGAAGTCGAGAGCCTTCTCGCGCTCAACGGTGACGGTGATGGCGCCGACGGCGACATCGAGATTTCCGGCAGCGGTTTCCTGGATCAACTCGGGCACGTCCCGGATTTCAACGAAACGAAACGTCCGGTTCGTCGCCTTCGCGACTTGCCGCCAAAGCTCGATGCTGAGACCAGACCACGCGCCGTCGGATCCTTTCATCGCAAACGGCGGCGCGTTGTTGACGCCGACCACAAGCTCGCGCTTCACAGGCACCGCCTTCTGCGCGTGTGCCAACGGCACGACGAACAACCACATGAGCGCCAGACAGGCTATTCGAAGAATCATCATCTCTTCCGCAAGGCCGCTAATTCGGGTGACTAAGCTGTGACAGAATTTGATGAGCACGGCGTTACCAGAACGCCCGCTCTTGATCGCTAATCACATCCCCACCGGCTGCTTTGTGAGCCGATATAACTACTGCTATACCTGAGAACCTTATTCCAGCCCGCATGATCGAAAGAACAATGTCATGAAAGCCTATGTCTACGGCGCGAACGGCGCCGCGATCACCGATGTCCCGAAGCCCGCCCCAAAGGGCCCGCAGGTTCTGGTGAAGGTTCGCGCCTGCGGCATGAACCGGGCCGATCTCGGCATGATCAAGGGCCATGTCCACGGCGCGGCCGGCGGCATCGGCACCGTGCTCGGCATGGAATGGGCCGGCGAGATCGTCGAACTCGGCCCTGAGGCAAAGGGTGTGAAGGTTGGCGACCGCGTGATGGGCTCCGGTCCCGGCGGTTACGCCGAGTATGCAGTCACCGATTACGGCCGCCTGTTTCCCATTCCGACATCGATGGATTTCGAACGGGCCGCATCGCTGACGCTGGCGTTGACCACCATGCACAACGCGGTCGTGACCAACGGCGCGCTTCAGCCCGGCCAGAACCTGCTCGTACAGGGCGCGAGTTCAGGCGTCGGGCTGATGGCGCAGCAGATCGCCAAGCTCAAAGGTGCGAAGCTTGTGATCGGCTCGTCCACCGATCCGAAGCGCCGCGCACAGCTCCCCGATTGGGGTGCTGATCTCGCGATCGACTCGAACGATCCGGCATGGGTCGATCAGGTGTTGAAGGCCACCGGCGGCGCGGGCATCGACATCATCATCGATCAGGTGTCCGGCAAGCTTGTAAACCAGAATCTCGCCGCGACCAAAGTACTCGGGCGCATCATCAACTTGGGGCGGCTTGGCGGCACCCACGGCGAATTCGATTTCGATCTGCATGCCGCGCGCCGCATCCATTATATCGGCGTGACATTCCGTTCGCGTTCGATCGAGGAAATCCGCGACATCTTCGCAGCCGTAAAACAGGACATCTGGCCCGCCGTGGAATCCGGCGAGCTCAAACTGCCAATCGACCGCGTATTCCCGTTCGGCGACATTGCGCAGGCTGTGGACTACATGTCCGCGAACAGGCATTTCGGCAAGATTGTCCTCAAGCTCTGACCTACACTCCTTCCTGCGAATGATACGCATTTTGAATCGCGAACTCATGCATTGACGTTCGCTGCAAAGGGCGTGACAAGACGCGCGCATTGAGGAACCGATGAGCGCAGTCAAGCAACGAGTAGCCGCGATATCGATCGCCGCCAGCGCCAGCATGGCCGCGATCAAATTCGTCGTGGGCGTGGCCATCGGCAGTATCGCGCTGATCTCCGAGGCGCTGCATTCCTCCGTGGATCTCGTCGCCACCGTCATCACATGGATCGTGGTGCGGATTGCCGACAAGCCCGCTGACGCGGAGCATCATTACGGTCACGGCAAGATCGAAAGCCTTTCGGCGCTAGGCATCATTGCCCTGCTCTACATTCTCGCCGGCGGCATCCTCGTCGAATCTTACGGCCGGCTGCGAGAGGGCGCACCGCCGCCGACGCTGTCCGCGCTCCCCTTTGTTGTCCTTGTGGTGGACATTATCGTGAATTTCTGGCGCGCACGGGCGCTTCATCGAACGGCGATGGAGACCAAAAGCCACGCGCTCGAGGCCGATGCCCTGCATTTCGCGTCAGACGTGCTCGGCTCCTCCGCAGTCATCGTCGGCCTTGGGCTGATCGCCCTCGGATATGCATGGGGCGATGCAGCCGCGGCGATCGCGGTCGCGGTTCTGATTTCCATCCTGGGATTGCGGCTCGGAAAATCCACCATCGAGACGCTGCTGGATCGCGCGCCCGAAGGCGCGTCTGAGAAGGCCGAGGAAGCGATCCGCGCCATTCCCGGCGTGGTCGATGTCGAGCGGCTGCGCGTGCGGATGGTCGGCGCGCGGCATTTTGTCGACGCGACCGTGCAGGTGCCCCGCACCTATCCCATCGACCGTATCGACGGCATCAAGCGCAAGGCGCAGGACGCGGTGACCACAGCGCTTCACGACGCGGATCTGACCTTCACTGCAGTACCCGTGGCCCGCAGCAATGAAAGCGTGCGCGAGCGGATCATGGTGATCGCGCGCAACTCAGGTCTGGCGATTCACCATGTGACCGTGCACGATCTCGGCGGGAAACTGACCGTCAGCATCGACCTCGAAGTCGATGGCGACATGCCGCTGAACGAGGCCCATGACATCGCGCACCGGCTTGAACATGCCATCCGCGATGAATTCGGCGCCGATGTCGAGGTCGATACCCATATCGAGCCGCTCGAACCTGAGCTTCCCCACGGCACCGACGCCAGCGCGGACCGCGTCGAGGCTATCCAGAAGGCGCTGTCGCGCTATGCAGCGGACAGCGGTGCGATCCATGACGTGCATAATGTGCGGGTGCGCGATACCGATGCCGGCGAGATCGTGAACTTCCACTGCCGCGCGGTGCCGTCGATGAGCGTCATCTACGTTCATGAGAAGGTCGACGAGATCGAACGCACCCTGCGCAGTGCTTTTCCGTCGGTGAAGCGCGTCATCAGCCACGCCGAGCCCGCGCGCTGAGGATCAGCTCCTTCGTTCTCGTTTCGGACTCAACTTTCATCGTCGAGACGAGTCCGATTCTCTTTGGGACAAGATTTATTTTGCGTTAACGATTCGTTGACTCTCGACAGCCCCCGAAAACTGGATTCAAATCGCATTGATTCGGAGGGTTGGGGAAAACCTCCCGAACGGGGTGCAGACAAGAAAATTCGAGGGGCAAGGAATGGCGCGTTCGCACGCAGCGGCTACGTGTGTCCAATCCGATTCTATCAAGGGATTGGCACAGTCGATCGCGAAGCCGGCATATCACCGGCTGCTGATCGCGGAGCCGACGCTGCGGCGCGCCGTTCCCACCCTGATCATCGCCTTTCTCATCACTATCTGCATCGGCGCCTTCGTCCAGGTCCTCGACCAGACCCGGCAAAAGCGCGCTTCGGTCAAACGCGACATCTCAGCGCTGGCAGATGTGCTGGCGGAACGTCTCGACCGCATTGTCCTGACGCGTCAGGACCGTGCGGCATCGGCCGAGCGGCTTCAGAGCCTGTTGCCCGGCTTGGTGCCTTCATGGGGCACCGCCGCCGGCCGCCATATCATCGTGACCAGCCCCGACCAGCGCATCATCGCGCGGGTGTCCATCGATGTGGCTAACGACGACACCAGCCGCCTGATCGACGTTCTCAGCGCCACGCAACTGCTGACCTTGCAGGGAACGCAAACCGGCGTTGTCGAAGTCAACCTTCCGAACACCTCACGCGCCCTCGCCGCCCAGCGCATCGTCAAATCGATGCCCGGTCAGGTCGTTGTGGTTCAGGAACAGATCGAATCCCCATGGCGCTCGGATGCCGCCTTGCAGATCACGCTGTCCGCCACTACCGGTTTCGTCGTGCTGATCCTCGGCTTCGCGTTCCATTGGCAATCGACCCGCGCTCGTGAAGGCGACCTGATCAACGACGCCGTGCGTGCGCGGATCGACACCGCGCTGAACCGCGGCCGTTGCGGATTGTGGGACTGGGACCTGTCGCGCGGGCGGATCTTCTGGTCGCAGTCGATGTTCGAACTGCTTGGCCTCGAAAGCCGCAGCGACCTGCTGACGTTCGGCGAAATCAATGCGCTGGTCAAAACCGACGACATCGACCTCTTCCATATCGCCGACCAGCTCGTCTCCGGCAAACTCGATCACATCGACCAGACCTTCCGCATGCGCCATGCCAACGGCCACTGGATCTGGCTGCGCGTGCGCTGCGAACTCAGCCAGGGCCAGAACGACAGCGGCTGCCACCTGATCGGCATCGCGGTCGACATCACCGAGCAGAAGAGCCTCGCCGAGAAGACCGTCGAAGCCGACCTGCGGCTGCGCGACGCTATCGAGACAATTCCGGAAGCCTTCGTGCTGTGGGACGCCGACAACCGTCTGGTGCTCTGCAATTCGCACTTCAAGCGTCTGCACAAGCTTCCCGACTCCGCCGTCAAGCAAGGCACCTCCTACGAGACCGTGATCGAAGTCGGCAGCATGCCGGAAATCCGCACCCGGCTGCCGAACTCCCTCGCCCCCGGCGCCCGCACCTTCGAGGCCCAACTGGAAGACGGAAGCTGGCTCAACATCAGCGAGCGCCGCACCAAGGATGGCGGCTACGTTTCGGTCGGCACCGACATTACCCAGATCAAGCTGCACGAACAGAAGCTGATCGACAACGACCTTCGCCTCACCGCCAATGTGATCGATCTCAAGCGCTCGCAGGCGGAGCTTGAACGGCAGGCCCAGTTGCTCGCGGAACTCGCGCAGAAATATGCCGAGGAAAAGACGCGGGCCGAGGAAGCCAACCAGACCAAGTCGAAATTCCTTGCCAACATGAGCCACGAACTGCGCACCCCGCTGAATGCCATCATCGGGTTCTCGGAAGTGATGGGCAGCGGCATGTTCGGCGCGCTCGGCTCCGAAAAATATCAGGAATACTGCACCGACATCATGACCAGCGGAAACTACCTGCTGGACGTCATCAACGACATTCTCGACATGTCGAAGATCGAAGCCGGACGCATGAAGCTCGATTACGAGCCACTCGACCTGGCGCAGACCCTCACCGAGTCCCTGCGCGTCGTCTCCGGCCGGGCCGAGAACAAGAACCTGACCGTGAATGCGGATATCCGCGGTGCGATCCCGATCGTTGCCGACCGCCGCGCCATGAAGCAGATCGCGGTCAATCTTCTGTCCAACGCGGTGAAGTTCACTCCCGACAACGGCAAGATCACGGTGCGCAGCCGGATGCGCAACGGTTCGATCGTGCTCACCATCGCCGACAGCGGCATCGGAATCGCGCGCCAGTCGCTGGCGAAACTCGGCCGGCCGTTCGAGCAGGTCGAAAGCCAGCTCACCAAGAGCTATCACGGCTCCGGCCTTGGACTTGCCATCGCAAAGTCGCTTGCCAACCTGCACGGCGGCTCGATGAAGCTGCGCTCGAAACTTGGCGTGGGCACCATCGTCTGCGTGACGCTGCCCTGCGGACACAGCGAACAGCCCGCCCCCAGCATTATTGCCGAGGCGACCCCTCAAGCAGCTTCAGGAAAACCTCGCGCACCTCGTTCTGCGTCTCGCGCACCCGCGCCTCAAGCGCCGAAAAATCCGGCGCGTCCCCAGCCCGCGTCAGCACCCGCAGGAGATCCTCCCCAGCTGTCTCTGGTTTGAACTTCCCGATCACGCAAAGCCGGATGATCTGCGTGAGATCATGATAGAGCCGTGATGCCGCGCGCAGAATATCGGCATCGGACTGCGGCAACACCCCGAGCCGCGCGGCGTTGTCCAGCACCTGCACCGTGCTGACGTTCAGAATTTCGGGCTTGGCCGCCGCGTGGATGAGCTGAAGATACTGCGCGACGAACTCGATATCCACCATGCCGCCGGCGGCATTCTTCAGATCCCAGATGTCGCTCTCGCCTTTTTCCTCGGCGATAGCGCGGCGCATTTCGAGAACGTCGTTGGCAATGATGCCGGTCTCGCGCTTGCGCGTCAGCACATCGCGAATGACGGCCTCGATCTTGGCCTGAAACGCCGGCGACGCTGAAATGACGCGGGCGCGCGTCAGCGCCATGTGCTCCCATGTCCAGGCTTCGTGTTCCTGATACTCGGCGAAGGAATCGATGCGCGAGGCCAGCGGCCCGGCGCGGCCCGACGGCCGCAGCCGCATATCGACTTCATAGAGTACGCCGTAGTTGGTGCGCGTGGTGAAGGCGCTGATCAGGCGCTGGGTCAGCCGCGCAAAATACTGCGATCCCTCCAGCGGGCGGTTGCCATCGGACTCCGGAGCCTCGTGATCGAAATCGTAGATCAGGATCAGATCGAGATCGGAGGACGCCGTCATCTCGCGGCTGCCGAGCTTGCCCATCGCAACGATGGCGGTTTCCTGATCCTTGATCCGGCCGTGCTGCTCCGCGAACTGGTCCGTCACGAGGCCGTGCACCGTATGCGCGATGCCCTCGGCCACATCGGCAAAGGCGACGCTGGCGTGCTGCGCCGACACCGTACCGGACAGGATACGCGTGCCGATCAGGAACAGGCTTTCCTGTCCGAACAGCCGCAGTCGATCCAGAAATTCTTCGTATGAATTCGCGTCGGACAATGTGGATTCGAGCCGTGCCGACAATTCATTCTGGTCCGGCATCGCGCCGAAGAAGCGCGGATCGATCAGGCCGTCCATGATCTGCGGCTGCCGTGCCAGCATGTCGCTCAGGCGTGGCGCAGCGCCAAGCACCAGTGCGACCAGCGCAACCAGATCCTTGTTCTGGCTGAGCAGCGAAATCAGCCGCCCGCCCCGCTGCAAGGCCTGAAGGAAACGGTCGAACGCCGTCACCGCGTCGTCCGGCTCCTCGGCGCGCGACAGCCCGCGCATCAGATCGGGAACGAATTCGTTGAAGGCCTGGCGCGTCGCCTCGACCTTGAACACGCGATACTCGCCGTTCATCCAGCGCTGGACGGTTTCCGCCACCATCTTCGGCTTCTTGAAACCCAGCGTCAGAAGATGTTCGAGCAGCCGGTTGTCGTCGGCGCCCTTGCTGTAGTCGATGTCCGGCAACTTCTCTGTGCCGGTCGGATCGCCCTCGAACAGCCGGCTGTAGTGGTTTTGCACGCAGTTCAGATGCGCCAGCAGATCCTTCGCGAAAGCAGCACGATCATCGTATCCGAAGAACCGCGCGAAGCGTTCGACGGCCTCCGCTTCGGTCGGCAACGTGTGGGTCTGCTCATCGGCGATCATTTGCAGGCGATGCTCGACCCGCCGCAGGAAGTCATAGGCCGAGGTCAGCTCATCACGCGCCTCGATGGTGATCCAGTTGCTGGCGGCGAGAATGTTCAGCGCTTCCAGCGTCGGACGCACACGCAATTCGGGATGCCGGCCGCCCGCGATCAGTTGCTGGGTCTGGGCGAAGAATTCGATCTCGCGAATGCCGCCGCGGCCGACCTTGACGTTATGGCCTTCGACGGAAATCTCGTTCTGGCCGCGAAACGTCTGCATCTGCCGCTTCATATCGTGGACGTCGGCGAGTGCCGCGAAATCCAGATGCTTGCGCCAGACGAACGGGGCAATCTCGCCGAGCAATGCGTTGCCGGCGTCCTGGTCGCCCGCGCAAGGCAGCGCCTTGATCATCGCGGCCCGCTCCCAGGTGCGGCCCTCGCGCTCATAGTAATGCAGCGCCGCCGCAGTCGAGATCGCCACCGGCGTCGAGGCTGGATCGGGCCGCAGCCGCAGATCGACGCGAAACACGTAGCCATCGGCGGTGCGCTGTTGCAGCAGGCGCGACAGCCCCTGCGCGATCTTGACGAAGAACGGCGACGGCTCGATGCCCTCGGCCAGCGTCGGCGCTTCCAGTTCGTAGAACACGATCAGGTCGATATCGCTGGAGTAGTTCAGCTCGCCCGCGCCCATCTTGCCCATGGCGAGCACGACGAGGCCGCTGCCGATTTCGGGATGTTCGGCATCGGGCGGCAGCAGGCGTCCACGCGCCGCTTCCTGCTTGAGCAGAAAACGGATGGCGCATTGAACGGATGTCACCGCAATGTCGGTCAGGGCCCGTGTCACACGCATCACCGGCCAGACGCCGCCGATGTCGCACAGCGCGATCATCAATGCGGCTTCGGATTTCATCCGGCGAAGCACCGTCATGACGTCGGCTTCGCTCGCAGCGGCGGCGACATCGGCCACCGCCTTGTCGATCAGCGCCGCAAGATGGCTGTCGGGATCACGCTGAAAGAGCCGCACGACACGGACAGCGTCCGCGCGCATCAGGTCGAACAGATAGGGCGACGCTTCCGCGATGCCCTCAAGAATCGCTTTCGCATGCTGGAAGGAACCGGACACCTCCCTGAGCGCGTTCGCGGCCTCAGGCGGCAGGTCGCCCAGCCAGTCGGCGAGCCGCCGCTCGGCGTCCTGCGGTGAAAACAATTTCGGTCCGGCCACGAAGCGGGCCGCCAGGGTGGGCCGGTCAACGCGGCCCATCTCAGGTGAACTCATACAGTCTTCTGTTCCACACCCCGGCTCGGGATCACAAGCGTCACGCACAGCCCCGGCTGGCCGTCGGCGAGTCGCAGGTCGCCACCATGCAACGTTGCGACAGCCGATGCCAGACTCAAACCGAGCCCGGAGCCGGGCTGGGTGCGGCTGGCTTCCAGCCGGACAAACCGCTCGACCGCGCGCTGACGGTCGGCCTCTGGAATGCCAGGCCCGTGGTCTGTGACACTGAGAAGAACATTGTCCCCGTGCCGTCGCGCCTCGATCAGGATATCGGGGGATTTTGCGGCGGCATTGGCGTCCGCAGATGCGGATACAGCAACCGGCTGGCCATACTTGATGGCGTTCTCGACCAGATTGGCCAGCGCCTGGCTGATGAGTTCGCGGTTGCCGTGAATTGTGGCGGGGTCGGCTGCGACCTCAAGGGTCAGGCCTTTGTCTTCCGCCAGCGGCTCATACAGTTCGTGGATGCCGTGAGCGACTTCGGCCGCGTCAAAATCAGTCATGTTGTCGCGCGCCTGGCCGGATTCTGCGCGCGCGATCATCAGCAGCGCATTGAAGGTCCGGATCAGACCGTCGGATTCCTCGATGGTGCGTTCCAGCGCCGCGCGGTATTCGCCTTCATTGCTGGATTTCGCCAGTGCGTCCTCGGCGCGGTTGCGAAGCCGCGTCAACGGCGTCTTGAGATCGTGGGCGATATTGTCGGACACCTCCTTGAGCCCGACCATCAGCGCCTCGATGCGCTCCAGCATGGCGTTGAGATTTTCCGCGAGCCGGTCGATCTCGTCGCCGCTTCGCCCCACCGGCAATCGCTCGGACAGGTCGCCGGCCATGATGCGCTGGGTGGTGCCGGTCATGGCGTCGATCCGGCGCAGCACACGGCGCGCAACGAACACGCCGCCACCGAGACCGAGCACGACCACGATCAACACCGACCATTGCGCGGCCTTGGCGACGATGCCGAACAGCCGCCGCCGCTCTTCAAGGTCTCGCCCGACCAGTATCCGGAAGCCGCCGGACAACTGCGACACGCGCACCAGCGCGAAATGGTTCTTGGTGTCAGTCTCTTCCAGCCGTTTGTAAAAGGTCTCGGCCCAGCCTGGATGATCCATCACACCCGGTTCGAGCGAGGCGACGTTGCCCGCAACGCCCTGCCCCTGCGGCGTGGTGACAAGATAGAGATTGGCGCCCGGACGCAACGCGCGACCCTCGACCGCGGCGACAAGCCCGCGCAGGCCGCCCTTTGTGTATTGTTCGGTCAGCTCGCTCAGTTCGGAATTGACGGTGTCGGTGATCTGTTCGGTGATCATGCGCCGCGTGTTCCAGGCGAAGTAGCCCAGCAGCGACGCCGCAAACAGCGCAAACAGAAGCAGGTAAACCAGCGTCAGCCGGAACGCTGTCGTTCGTATCAGTTTACCGAATGCCGTCACGGACCATGTATCCGGCACCACGAATGGTGTGCAGCAGCGGCTTGTCGTGCCCCTTGTCGATCTTGGAGCGCAGCCGCGAGATATGCACATCGATCACGTTGGTCTGCGGATCGAAGTGATAGTCCCACACGTTTTCGAGCAGCATGGTGCGGGTGACGACCTGCCCGGCATGCTTCATCAAATATTCCAGCAGCCGGAATTCACGCGGCTGCAATGTAATCTCGGTGGCGCCGCGCTTGACCTGATGCGAGAGCCGGTCGAGTTCGAGATCGCCGACGCGATAGGTCGTTTCTTCGGACGGGCCGCCGTGACGCCGCGACAGAACTTCGACGCGAGCCAGCAGTTCCGCGAATGAATATGGCTTCGGCAGATAGTCGTCGCCGCCGGCACGAAGTCCCTTGATGCGGTCATCGACCTGGCCGAGCGCCGACAGGATCAGCGCCGGTGTGTGATTGCCCTTGCCGCGCAGGGTCCCGATGATCGACAGCCCGTCGCGCTTCGGCAGCATGCGGTCGATCACGAGTACGTCGTAGTCACCGGACTCGGCCAGCGCGAGGCCTTCTTCGCCGTCGCTGGCATGGTCGGCAATATGGCCGACCTCGCGAAATGCCTTCACGAGATAGTCCGCCGACTCGCGGTCGTCTTCAACGATAAGCAGTCGCATCTGTGATTCGGTCTGGGTCTGAGCAGCGGAGCTTTGTGTCACCATGGCGCGATGATCGTCCTCATGCAAGGCAGCGAATGACGTGCCCGCGGCCGCCAGCCCCCTAGTGGTCCGATTCTAACATTCGCACCCCATTTCAGCGGGCGTCTTTGCGAATGTTAGAATCGACGGACCACTAGCAAATATAAGTTTCTAGTGGAGTTTTGGATTTGACATTCGCTTTGCGGACTCGCTGTTCGTTGGGCAGCGAATGTCAAATCCACTCCACTAGCAAGAGAACGGGCGGCGAAGCTGGGGGACTTCACCGCCCGCATTGCACGACCGACTGGAGTGCGATCGTGCCGCTTTCGACGGAGGGGGGCGTTTTCCATCGAAAGCATTCCTGCATGATGCAGAAAGTCACATCATGCCTTGATTACAAGGGACGGGCTTTTGGCCCGTCCCCGGGAAGGAGCCGTCGGCGGGGGCTACTTTGCCGGCGACAACTCCCCATTCCTCATCCGCTTGCGCGGATGGTTAGCTATCTAAGTGGGCTGATCTGATCCGAAAACCGGTACCCACTTTTCGGGATCAGCCCTTGGCGATCGGCATCGCGACGAAGCGCGACGAGTCTCCGGACTTCACGCGAACCAGAACGCTGTTCTTGTTCTCGTTGCGCGCGGTGTTGATCGCCTCGCGGACTTCAGCCGGGTTCGAAACCAGCTTGCCGGCGACTTCGAGAATGACGTCGCCTTCCTTGAAGCCGCGCTCAGCCGACGGGCTGTTCGGATCGACGTCGGTCACGACCACGCCTTCCTTGCCCGCACCGGCAACGCTGTTCGCCGGCGCCAGCGTCAGACCGAGGTTCGGCACGGTGACGTTGCCGCGGCTCGACTTGCCGCTGTCCTTCTGGTCGGTATCGGCACTTGCAGCCTTGGCGTTCGGCAATTCGCCGAGCGTCATGCTGAGGATCTTGTCCTGGCCCTTGTGGACCACGACCAGCTTGACCGTCTGGCCCGGCGCCATGCTGCCGATGGTGCGGGCGAGTTCGCGCGCATCCTTCACCGGCTGGTCGTTGACCCGCGTGATGACGTCACCGGATTCAACGCCCGCCTTTGCGGCCGGACCATTGGCCTGCGGCTCTGCAACCAGCGCACCTTCGGTCTTCTTCAGGCCGAGGCTCTCTGCGATCTCGGGCGTCACCTGCTGGATCTGAACGCCGATCCAGCCGCGGCTGACCGTGCCCTTGTCCTTGAGCTGCTGCACAACGCTCTTCACGGTCGAGGCCGGGATCGCGAAGGCAATGCCGACACTGCCGCCCGACGGCGAATAAATCGCAGTGTTCACGCCGACAACATCGCCTTCGGTGTTGAAGGTCGGACCACCCGAGTTGCCCTTGTTCACTGGCGCGTCGATCTGGATGAAGTCGTCATACGGACCGTTGCCGATGTCACGGCCGCGGGCCGAAACGATGCCAGCGGTCACGGTGCCGCCGAGGCCGAACGGATTGCCGACCGCAAGCACCCAGTCGCCGATGCGCGGCTGACCGTCAGACAATTTGGCGAACGGCATGTTGCTGACGCCATCGACCTTGATCAGCGCGAGATCGGTGCGCGGATCGGTTCCGATCACCTTCGCCGTGTGAACCTTGCCGTCGTCTGCGGTGACTTCGACCTTGTCGGCGCCATCGACCACGTGATTGTTGGTCACGGCGAAACCGTCAGCCGAGATGAAGAAGCCCGAGCCCTGCCCGGTCATCTGACCACCGCCACGACCACCGCGGCCACCACGGCCACCGGGGAATCCATCCGGACCGCCGAAGCGGCGGAAGAAGCGCTCCATCGGCGAGTTCGGCGGGAACGGATTGTCTTCCGGGCTCGCGTTTTCACCAGTGGTTGCCTTCTCAGCGATCTTGACGCGCACCGAAACCACCGACGGCTTCACGCGCTCAACGATGTCGGCAAAGCCGATCGGCTGCTGAACCTGACGGACTTCCTTGTTGACCTGCGCATGCGCGGTCGTGGTGAGCAGGTCGAAGTTGTTCGAGGGGCTGAAGCCATAGGCGGCGACGCCGAAACCCGCGACCACCGAGGCCATCAGCGCGAACTTGCGCGCGGAGAAAACGGAACGGCGGGGAGCGACGTAGGATGGAAGTTTGGAAAGATCGGTGGGGCGGTCGGTCATGAACAATCTCCAAGAGGGCGCGAAAACGGGGGGCGAATCTCGCGGTGCAAGTGTGCACCTGTGCTCTGGAAGATGGGGGACGCGGCCTTACCGCGCTCTGACGGGGGAATTAATGTTTTGTAATAAAAACAGGGCCCAAGCGGCCCCTGAAACCGGCGCGAAATACCGACCGGAACCGCCTCTCGAAACGCCCGCTAAACGGGCTTTTTCGGCGGTTCCTCACTGGCAATCAGCTTCTCCAGCCGGGCCTCTTCCTCGGGGGTGAGTTGGAATGACGCACCCTCCTCGTTCAAAGCGGCGCGGTTGCGGCGGCGGTTGCCGAACCAGAGCGCCAGCCCGCCTCCGGCCAGGACCAGCGGGGGAATCAGCCACAGCAACAGCGTCCGGCTTTCCACGCGCGGCTTGAGCAGTACGAACTCGCCGTAGCGCGCGACGAGAAAGTCCATCACCTGCTGATCGGTGTTACCGGCCGCGATGCGCTCGCGCACCAGCAGGCGCAGATCGCGCGCCAGCGGCGCATCGGAATCGTCGATCGATTGGTTCTGACAGACCATGCAGCGCAACTCGCGCGACAGGTTGCGCGCCCTCGCCTCCTGCGCGGGGTCGGACATGATCTCGTCGGGCTGCACGGCATAAGTGGGCGATGTGAATGCGAGACCGAGCCAGAGGACTGTTATGGCGGCACGCAGCCGTTCACCCCATATCCAATGTCGTCCCCGCGAAAGCGGGGACCCATACTCCCTGTCGCTCGATTTGATTCGAGGCTGCGCAACCACTTCCGCCGAGAGTTCGGTGGTTATGGGTCCCCGCTTTCGCGGGGACGACGATCTTTGTGTGCTTTCCAGCATAACGATCGCCCTACTCCGCCGCCTGCAATGCGCCGGATGCCTTGTTCGCCTTGGCAGGCTTCGGCGCGCCGACGCGCAGCCGCCGGTCGGTCAGCGACAGCAACCCGCCGAATGCCATCAGCACCGGCCCGAACCAGATCAGCAGCACCAGCGGTTTGTGATAGATGCGCACCGCAATCGATCCGTCGGCGTGAGCATCGCCGAGCGAGATGTAGATCTGGCTCGCGCCGCGCGTCAGCAGTGCAGCCTCCGTGGTCGACATGTTGCGCGTCGCGAAGTTGCGCTTCGACGGCGACAGGATGCCGACCGTCTTGCCGTCGAGCATCACCGTGAAATGCGAAATCGCCTCGCGGTAATTCGGGCCCTGCTGTTGCGTCACGTCATCGAGTCGCACCTGATAACCGCCGACGGTGACAACATCCTTCGGCTGCATCGACGCGATGCTCTCGCTGTTCCACGTCGTCTCGCAAACAATCCCGATAAGCGCGATGCCAAGTCCGGCATGCGCGAACGCCGACCCCCAGGTCGAACGCGGCAATCCACGTGCACGGCTGAGCGATGTCGGCAGCGGAGCGCGGAACAGTTGCGTGCGCTCGACAATGTCGGTGAGCGCGCCCAGCACCACGAACGCTGCGACGCCGATCATCAATGGCGCAAACGCGCCACCGCCCTTGGTCCACGCCCACAGCACCGCCATGGTCACCAGCGCAACGATACCCGCCGCGGTCAGGCGCTGCGATGCGCCGACGATGTCGCCGCGCTTCCACGCCAGCAGCGGGCCGAACGGCACCGCCAGCAGCAATGGCAAGAACAGCGGCGCGAATGTCAGATTGAAGAACGGCGCGCCGACCGAAATCTTGTCGCCGGTGAGTACTTCAAGCGCCAGCGGATACAGCGTGCCGACGAACACGGTGGCGCAGGCCGTGGTGAGCAGTAGGTTGTTCAGCACCAGAGCACCCTCGCGCGAGATTGGCGCGAACAAACCGCCCTGTTTCAATGCCGAGGCGCGCCACGCATAAAGGCCGAGACTTCCGCCGATGAACAGGCACAGGATCATCAGAATGAACACGCCGCGCGCCGGATCGCTGGCGAAGGTGTGCACTGAGGTCAGCACGCCGGAGCGCACCAGGAAGGTGCCGAGCAGCGACAGCGAGAATGTCAGGATCGCAAGCAGGATGGTCCAGACCTTCAGCGCATCACGCTTTTCCATCACCACCGCGGAATGAAGCAGCGCGGTGCCGGCGAGCCATGGCATCAGCGAGGCATTCTCCACCGGGTCCCAGAACCACCAGCCGCCCCAGCCGAGTTCGTAATAGGCCCAGTATGAACCCATCGCGATGCCGAGCGTCAGGAATATCCACGCCATCAGCGTCCATGGCCGCACCCATCGCGCCCACGCGGCATCGATGCGGCCTTCGATCAGCGCGGCGACGGCGAACGAAAACGAAATCGAGAATCCGACATAGCCGAGGTAGAGCATCGGCGGATGGATCGCGAGGCCGATGTCCTGCAAGATCGGATTGAGGTCGCGGCCTTCGATCGGCGGATTGGCGATCCGCGCGAACGGATTCGAGGTCGCGAGAATGAACAGATAGAACGCCGCGCCGATCCACGCCTGCACCGCCAATACGAGCGCACGCAACGTGCGCGGCAGGTTGTTGCCGAAGGCCGCCACCAGCGCGCCGAACAGCGCCAGGATCAGCACCCACAGCAGCATCGAGCCTTCGTGGTTTCCCCAGACGCCGGTGATCTTGTAGATCATCGGTTTGAGCGAATGGGAGTTCTCATAGACGTTCGCGACCGAGAAATCCGACGTGACATGCAGCCAGGTCAACGCCGCGAACGACAGCGCGGCAAACACGAACTGCGTCAGCGCCGTGGAGCGCGCGACATTCATCAGCGCCGGATCGCGCAGACGCGTGCCGATCACCGGCACCACCGACTGGATCAGCGCCAGAACCAGCGCCAGCACCAGCGCGTAATGTCCCGCCTCGGCGATCACTTCCGAATTCCTTCCGAAACACTACCCTGCACACCAGGCGTCTTTTGCGGCTTCTTGTCGTAGTCGTCCTTCCAGTGGCCGGTCTTTTTCAACTCGTCCGCGACGGCCTTGGGCATGTAGGTTTCGTCGTGCTTGGCGAGCACCGTGTCGGCCTTGAACACGCCCTGCGCGTCGAGTGCACCCTCGGAAATGATGCCCTGCCCCTCGCGGAACAGGTCTGGAAGAATGCCCTGATAAGTCACCGGCAGAATTGCGTTTCCATCGGTGACCTCAAATTTCACTTTAAGCTGCTCGCCGCGCACCAGCGAACCTTCGCGCACCATGCCGCCAAGGCGGAAGCGCTGGCCGGGCTGGATATGCTTTTCGGCGGCCATGGTCGGCGTCGAGAAGAACAGGATGGAGTCGCGCAGCGCGTTGAGAACGAGCGCCGCCGCAATCGCCAGCACCGCCAGCGAACACCCGATCAATGTCAATCGCCGCTGCTTACGTGTCATGCGGATTGTTCCAGTTGGAGCGCGGTTGCCGCCACGAAACAGATGAGCTCCCTCTCCCCGTTGGGGAGAGGGTTGGGGTGAGGGGCTGCGGTATCAAACGCTGAAATCGATCCCCCTCACCCGGATTGCTTCGCAATCCGACCTCTCCCCAACGGGGAGAGGTGATGAAAGACGATTCATGTGAAACAGCGAGCATCGTATCGCCTATCCGTCCAACCCAAGGCTCTTAAGACCGTCGTTCAACTGCTGCAATCGTCCGGCATCATTGCCGACAGCGCCTCGCGCATCGATCAGCGCGGCTTGCGCCTTGTCGCGTTCGCCGAGAACCATATAGGCCCGCACCAGCCGCAACCAGCCCTCGACATCGTTGCCATTGTCCTTCAGCCGCGTTGCGAGACGATCCACCATGCCGCGGATCATGGTGTTGCGATCGCCCTCGGTCATATCCTTGGCGGCTGCGATGGTGTCGTCGGACAGTTTGGGCGCAACGACCCCGACGCGCGCCAGCGCGCCCTGTACCAGCGGACGCCACGGCGCATCGGCGGGCGCCGACGCCAGCATCGCGCGCCAGATGGTAACGGCATCGTCCTTGCGGCCGTCCTGCTCGGCAGCGACGCCGGAGAAATAGCGCGCCTTCACTTCATTCGGATCGAGCGCGATGGCGCGGTCGAATTCGGCCTTGGCTTCGGCGGTCACGACGCCGCCGCTCGATGCAGCGATCGCTTCGCCAAGATCGGCGCGGCGCGCTGCGCTCTCGCCGTTGTAGGTGATGGAATTGCGCCAGGCGCGCACCGCATCGTCGTAGCGCCCGATCCGCGCCAGCACCGGCGCGAGCACTTCCCAGCCGCGGCCATCGGTCGGATTTTTCTCAAGATGGGTTTCAACCTGCGCCACCAGCTTGTCCATCGACGCGGTTGCGACTGCGGCACGGCTGCGCTCCGCAAGCGGGAAGTCGCCGAGCGAAGGCGAGCCGAATTGCGCGTAGAGCGCTACCGCCATCAGCGGCAGGCCGGCAAGCGCGATCACGGCAACGGCGCGGCGGAACGATAGGCTTGACGACGCTGGTGTGCCCGCATCGGCGTCCGATGCTGCGAGCAGCCGGCGGCTGATCTCGACGCGCGCGGCTTCCGCCTCTTTCTCGCCGATCATACCGGCGGCGGCATCGCGCTGAACCTCGGCGAGCTGATCCTTGTAGACCACCACTTCGCTGCCCTCGCGCGCCGAGGTGTTGCCGCGCCCGAGCGGCCACAGCACGGCAAATACCGCTGCGGCAGTCATCAGCGCGAACACGAACCAGAGCGTCATTTCAAAGGGTTCCCGGCAAAGTAGAACCGTTATAAGCGGCTATTCCGTGCCGGGTTACACCATGGCTGGCGGATGGGCGCAATTGACATTTCCGGCAGAAATTCAACGGGTTTTTCAACCCGTTGCGGCGGTATTCTGGGAATAAACCGCAGAGCGCCAGATCAACCGGCGCGCGGCTGCTTGGCGGGCTTTGCGGTCTCGGCCGCCTTGCGCTCGACCGGCCGCGCCATTTCGGCGGCCTTGCTCATGAGCGACGCGTAATCCGGGCCGAACATCACCTCGCAGAACCGGATCGCGGCCTTCATCTGCATCAGGCGGAAGGCGCGGACCCGCTGGTCGTTGGTGCGCAGCGATTCCACCAGCGTCTCGGTGGCTTTCTCGACATAGTGCTGCAATTCGGTGTGGGCGCGCAGCGACACTTCGTTGATCGCAAGCTCGCTGGCGTAGTTGCGGCACATCGCGACGAAATCGATCAGCGCCGCCGTCTCCTCGATATCTACAGGATCGATCCGGTTCGCCGTGGTGACGTCCTTGTCCGGCCCCTGCCGCAACAACCGGCGCACGCGGCCCGGCACGCTGTCGATTTCCGATTGCAGCGAATTGGAAATTTCGGAGCGGATCGCAGCGAGCTGCTTGCCCCACGCGGAGTCCGAGCGAATGTCGAGTTCGGTGCGCAGGCCGCGGACGCCGTCGTGCAGCGTCTTGAGATGGTTGGAGGTGTCCTGGAACTGGCCGCGCTTGATGTCGTTGCGCAGTTCGGCTGCGACTCGCGACAGATCGTGGATCGCCATCGTCACGGTGACACCGAACGGCGTGCCCGCCACGCGGATCTCGTCGTCGGATGCGGCGACCGTGACGCCGAGACGAACGATCTGCCAGGGTGACGCGAGCCGCTGCATCACCAGCGAGATCGCGAACGGCAGCACCTGCGGGGTTTGCAGCGAGGGAAGGTTGAGCGCGGCCATCGTGGAGGTGATGTGGGAATCGGCGAACACCCGGATATGCCCGGTCAGCTTGTTGTTGAATTTTTCCAGTGAATCACTGGCGGCGAGAACCGCGCCGACCGGCACGATATCCTCGACCACGCTCTGGGCACCGAGGCGTCCGAGTGTGCGCTGGCGTTCGCCGCTGGACAGCGCGCCGGCGATACTGGCAATCGCTTCGGATGCGGCGACCTGCATGGTGCGGACAGCGGCGTTGATGTCGGGCGCGGCGGAGGCCTGCGCCAGCGCGGCCTCGAAGGCTTGAACGGCGTCGGGCGCGCCCTCGCGGCCGAGCCATATCCAGATCGGAGCCAGCGACGAACGCCTGATCTGGCCGGGCCTGACATGGGGAATGTTCTCGACCAGAAACGGCTCGAGCGGACGAAACACCCGCCGCATCGAATCGTCGGTCCGGGGCGTCATGTCCTCGGTGGGCGCGCGCACGATCATGCGCAGTTGCTCGAGCACGAAGCTCGCGACGGCGACCTCCTCGCCGCGCTCGATCGCACGCTCGAACTCGCGCATCAGCAGCGCCTGCGCTTTCGGCGGAAGCTGCCCGAGATACTCTCTCAATCGCTCGATCGACGATTGGCTCATGCGCCCCAACGCTCACCTTCCGCGACACCCGGCAGGTGTCCACTGGGTGTCATAGCCGGGGCGTCGTTAATTTGGCGTTGAGGAATGGATCTGGGCAGATTTTGGGGGCGGCGCGGCCCGTTTCGGGGCCTAACCCACCGCCGTCCAGGTGCCGTCCGGATTGCGGCAGGCCGTTCCGCGCTCGGCGGTCGGCTGGCCGTTGATATAGACGGTGTGGGTGAAGGCGCGGCAGCGGGTCCCGCGCTTCGTATAAGCCGGGCCCGGCACGATGTTGCCGTAGCGGCCGGACTCCGGATTTCGCCAGTCCACCGGCGCGCCGGGCGCACCCCGGTCGAGGGCGTTCATCTCGGCCTCATAGGCGTACTGGCGGTCCTGATCGTCCATCGAGGCGCCGACCCGGTTACCGATCAGACCGCCGATGGCGGCGCCAGCCATCGCGGCGCCGACTCGCTCACCCGTGCCGCCGCCGATGGCCGAGCCGATCAGCGCGCCGCTCAGCGCGCCGATGACGGTCCCGGAATTTTCCTTCGGCCCGCTGTCGGCGGCACAGCCGCCGAGCGTCAGCACGGCTGCGAACAGAATGGCTGCTTTCGGATGATGCATGTGGTCGTCCCCAAATTCACTGCGGACATGGATCGTCCGGCGGCGCTTTGGAACGGACGAATGGGGCGAGAGAGCGGCGGGTCGGAATGCACCGCAGGGCAAATTCAGCGATGCGTCAGTGCCAGTATGTCAGAAGTGCTTGGGGAGACCGGCTTGCTTCAGGACAGCGTTAGCCGTGTGGCGTGATTTGATGTTGTTGTCGACCGTGAAGCGGATGCCTGAAATCGGACTTTCCCAGATTTCGTGATCGCCCCGGCCCTGCCGGACAAAAAAGCAATTCGCTTCAACCAGAAGTTTCTTCAACTCTGGAGTGAAGCTGTTCATGCAGCTTTGGCGCCGATCCTGATCCGTCGCGAGAAACTGGCGATCACTTCGACAGGAACATCGAACTCGTCATCTGCTTCGTTCACATCCAAAAGATCGCGAATGAGGCCGGGCAGTTTTGCGTCCAGTTCATCAAGGCTGGAAGCTTCCGTCACGAGGCCGGGCAGATCGCTGCTTTCCGCCGTCCACACGTCGGCTTCATTATCCCAAGTCGCTCGAACGACGATGAGATGTCCCATTTTGACAGTGCCCTCTGGAGGAGTACGGGTCATCAAAGCAGTCCTGCCGAGTCTAGACAAGTATCTGGCGGAGCATGCGCGACAACGCATTAAGCCTTAGTTAGGCATCGAAAATAAGATGAGTCACCTTTAACACGTTGATTTGAAGAGATTTTCACACCCCCGGCAACACCAGTTCCGCCCGCAGGCCGCCGATCGGGGCAGCGCCAAGCGTGAGGCTGCCGCCATAGAGTGCGGCCAGATCGGTCACAATGGACAGACCGAGGCCGGAGCCCGGCTTGGTCTCATCCAGCCGCTGGCCGCGACGCGCCACTTGCGTTCGTTCGGCCGGTGACAATCCCGGACCATCGTCGTCAACGATGATGCGCAGGGTCGGATCGAGCGCGCCGCCGGGCGTCAGTTCCAGAAGCACCTCGATGAAGACTTTCTGCGTCGCCCATTTGCAGGCGTTGTCGACAAGATTGCCGACCATCTCCTCGAGATCCTGCTTCTCGCCGCGGAACTTCGCGCCGGCATTGACCTCGGCATCGATGAGAATGTCGCGAGCGCGGTGGATTTTTTCCATCGTCCGCCCCAGCGCCTCGATCACCGGCGCAACTTCGGTGACCGTGCCGATGGTGGTGACGCGGGCGGCGATGCGCGCGCGCTCCAGATGATGCGCGACCTGATCGCGCATCACGTCGGCCTGCTCCAGAACCTTCGCAGCCAGCGGATCGTCCCGGTTGGCGCCCGCTTCATTGACGATCACCGACAACGGCGTCTTGATGGCATGGGCAAGATTGCCGACATGGGTGCGCGAGCGCTCGACGATGGCGCGGTTGGCGTCGAGTAGCGCGTTGGTTTCGCGCGCGAGCGGCGCGATCTCTTCGGGAAACTCGCCCTCCAGCCGTTCGGCCTGGCCCGAGCGAATGGCGGCCAGCGAATTGGAAATGCGCTTGAGGGGCGCGAGGCCGTAACGGACCTGAAAGATCGTGGTCAGCAGCAGCCCGACAGTCAGCGCCGCAAACGTGACCGCCAGATAGGTGTTGAACGCCCAGGTCTCTTCCTCGATCTCGGTGGCGTCGCCCGCCACCGTCGCGAGGAATTTTCCCTCGGTGCCGAGATCGACCGGCCGCTCCACCATGCGCAGATGCTGGTTTTCCGGGCCGGTGACGTAGCCGAGCCGCACGCCGGACTGATCCAGCTCGATGCCCTTGTCTTCAAGCTTGGGCAACGAGGCGTCCCACAGCGAACGTGACGCGCGCACCTCCGGCTTGTCGCCGTCGGTCCGCGCCATGCGCCAGTACCAGCCCGACAGCGGCAGTTCGAACAGCGGCTCGCCGAGCGACTGCACCGACCTTTCGGACTTGTCGCTCTTGTCGTTCGGATCGTCAGGCTGCGCCGCTTCGGCGATCAGGGTGCGGAGATAGAAATTGAGCCGGCGGTCGAACGCGCGCTCGGTCGAACGCTTGTAGACCGTCGACAGCACGATCCCGGTGATGACAAGGATCAGCACCACCCACGCCGTCGCCGACAGGAACAGTCGTGTTGCGAGGGATTTAGCATGCATCGCGTAATGACCTAACCAATGAAAACGAACGCTGGCGCATCATTCGCGGCATGGAATCACACGGGAAATCCGAACTCTCCAATGCTAGTGCAAAACTGCATACAAAAGAATTCCCAGTACGATCCAGAACGCCATTCCGGCAAACATCAAAATTATTTCGGGCGGCTTCTGGCCGAAGAGGTTGAACAGCCGGCGTCCTGTTCCTGTAAAAAACACTTCAAATATCGTGCTGAACAGCGCGTCGATCATTGTCGCACGTCTCTACTTCAGCCTTTGCACAACGCTAGTGCGCATTGGCCGCGGGCGGCGGCGTCAGCAGATAGCCGAGGCCTCGCACGGTCTGGATAATGTCGACTTCGAGCTTCTTGCGGATGCGCCCGACGAACACTTCAATCGTGTTGGAGTCGCGATCGAAGTCCTGATCGTACAGATGCTCGACCAGTTCGGTGCGAGACACCACACGGCCGGAGTGATGCATCAGATACGCCAGCAGGCGATATTCGTGCGACGTCATCTTGATGGGATTGCCGTTGACGCTGACGCGGTTGGTGCGCGTATCCAGCATCACCGGCCCGCAGGTCAGTTCGGACTGGGCATGGCCTGCCGTCCGGCGCAGCAGCGCGCGAATGCGGGCGAGAACCTCTTCGAGATGAAACGGCTTGGCGACATAATCGTCGGCGCCGGCATCGAAGCCCTGCACCTTGTCGCTCCAGCGGTCCCGCGCGGTCAGGATCAGCACCGGCATGGTGCGCTTGTTGCGCCGCCACGCCTCCAGCACCGAAATGCCGTCCATCTTGGGAAGCCCGATGTCGAGCACCACGGCGTCGTAGGGCTCGCTGTCGCCGAGGAAGTGCCCCTCCTCCCCATCGAATGCGCGGTCTACGACATAGCCTGCGTCGGACAAGGCCGTCGTGAGCTGGCGGTTGAGATCGGGATCGTCTTCAACAACAAGAAGGCGCAACGTCGTCTCCAGTGGCAAGCTTGCGATAGCCTAACATGAACGCTGCGGGGGTGAATGCTCGATGAACGGAAGCCGTGCCGGAGGTTACTTTTTCTCCATACTCACTTCTTCTTCGCCACCGCCCTGACCAGCTTGTCGAGCACGCCGGGGGTCTCCTGGCCGGTCGCGAGGCTGAGTTTTTCGCGGGTCCGGCCACTGACGTAAACGCCTAACACGCCGAAGCGGAACCCCCAATAGCTCACCAAGAGGCCGGTGGCGCCGATCAGGGCGTTGATCGCGGTCATGTCGCCGGTCCAGAATTCGTGGACCAGAACCACCCACAAAGCCCCGCATTCCAGAGTTAATTCGGCCCGGCTCATCCCCTCGATCAGAAACCGGCGCTGCGCCTTCGACCAGCCCTTCCAGGCGTCGCGAAAGCTCGCGGCGGAATTCATCGAGATCTCGGGGAACGGCGTCGTCATCGGCGGCCTTCGCGTTGTCGTCTCCTGCCCCGCGCTCCTGCTCGCGCAGCCGCATCACTTCCTTCAGGGTGCGCGCGAGCGAGGCCAGCACGCGGGCGCGGCTTTCGGTCTCGATACGCTGCGCCGGATAGAGCCGCGACGGGTTACCCACGATACGCTCGATCTTCGACAGTTCACGCTCGATCGCGTCGCTGACGCGCGCCACCATCGATGCCACCGGGGCTTCGCTAGGTGACGGATCGGCGACAAGATTGCCGGGATGTTCATTGATGACTTTTGCGCGGGAGCGTTTTGCGTTGTCAGGCTTCGCCACAACCGGCGGTTTCGATGCCGTCTTTTTGGCCGCGACTTTCTCGACTGATTTCTTGACGGCTTTCTTCGGAACGGCCTTGGCGCGCTTCACACCCTTCGCCTTCGCCGGTTTGCGGTCCGGTTTCGGCGAAGAAGCGATCGGCATGGGGGCGTTGACTCTCAGTCAGCAAAAAGCCGCCGCCCTTCGAAGCGCGCGATGCGCGCACCTCAGGGTGACGGCCCGAGATATTGAGAACGTCATCCTGAGGTGCAAGCGCTCTTGCGCGAGCCTCGAAGGATGGCGTGTTACGTCTTACGTCCTGAAGAAGACAAACCAGATGATCGCCAGCACGAAGATCGCGGCGACGGTGCTGACGGCCAGCAGCGCCAGGACGGACGGCCCCGGCTCCGCCTGCCGTGCTTCAGTGGGCGTTTCGACAATCCGGCGATGGCCTTCTGCGTGTTCGACTTTTGCCATTGCGTCCTCATTCCATCGACTGCGCGAACGTTTCGCGCAACATATGAAGGGCAACGTCCGATGGCAGACGATGTTCCTGATCGGAAAGCCGCTATCTCCGCGGCGGCTGTTCGCTCCGATTTGCTCTCAAGCACAACTCTGGAGCATGCCGAAACCATAACTCGGCAGCGTTACGGTGTCAAGGATTATTTTCCTAGAGAATCTTCGATCATGAAATCCTGGATCAATGCACCATGTGCCGCTGGCGCGATATCTCCGCTTGCCGCAAAATTTCAAGCGGCAGCCATGGCTTCTGCATGAACAGGGCATTGTCCGGAACATCCTCAATGGCCTGCTCCGATGTCACGATGACGTCGATATGCGGAAAGCGCTCCATCGCGATCCAGGCCAGTTCGATTCCCGACATCTCGCCATGAAGATCAGCGTCGGTGAACATCAGCGTCAGATCCCCGCCGGCTTGTTCAAGCACGGCAGCGGCGGCCTCAGCGCTCATGCACTGAATGACGTTGAGATCGCTTTCCTCGAAAATCAGGCTGACGAGTTCCCGCTGGAGCTGATCGTCTTCGACAACCAGCACAGTCTGTTTCAGAGCGTGTCCCATGAGCCCTCCCTTTTCAATGAAGAAACCGGCTACGAAGAAAGGCAATGCATAAAGGCGGGAGAAGTTCGCCTGGTGCTGAGGAACCAAATTAGCAGTGTCACGTTTTCATCCGCGAAACGAGCTACACCATTGAGGTACATCGTGAAGCAATCCGTCGACCACGTGACGAAGGCGTTCGCACAAAAGCACAGGAAAATGACGCCGGATCAGGAGCGCCGCGTTCGCGACGAGGTTTCCGATTTCGTTGCGAAACTTCTGGAGAAGCGCGCGGCGCAACTCACCAAGTTCGGCGATGCGCGGCTGCGGGAGAGCCGCGAATTTAAGTTTCATTCAACAGACATGACCCGCAAAACTGCATGACCTGCCTCACCGAGGTGGATTTTTCACGGCCGGGCGGAACCGCCGGGGAACCCGACACCTGCGAGGCCGTTTCCATCCCAATGTGGAGACCCGATCATGACAGCTCAAGAGCATGTTCTCGACGCGGTTGTGCGGGCACAGGGCGTTCTGGCCGACTATATCGAACCGGGCCCCCGCGACTGTGCCCAGACGCTCAGCAGGCTTTACGCGATCTTCGCTGACGACAGGCTGACCAACGCCGTCAACATTCTGAATCTGGAAGCGGTTCACGCGGCGATGGCATCGGCAGATACGCCTATACGCCTACCCGCTTCGCCTCCGTGTAGCCGAACCAGCGGCTGAAGCGTTTGCCATCACATATTGCAGGTGCCGCTCCTGCACGGGCAACGTCACGCTCGCTTCGATAGCTTAACCGCCTTTGAGTACGCGCGTGACGGCATCGGCCGTATCTTCAGGTCGCGTATTAAAAGCGATGGATGCGCCCGGGGCAGCTTTGTGCACCACGTTGATCAGCGCTTCGAACAGCATCAGGCTTTTGGGCGGCACGCGAATCCCGGCGCCGATCGCGACGCAGTCATAGGGATTGGCCGCAAGTTTGCTTTCAAGCGTCGCACCCGCGGTGTCCGGCCGGACCAGACAAAGCTCCGCGTCCCATCCCCGCTCCGTCATTTGCCGCATGGCAACTGCGATCCCGGCGTGAATCTTTTCCGGGCTAAGGCCGGGCGGCAGCGTCGGATCGGAGAGATCGACAGTGTCCGGTTCCTGCCCAACGTACAAAATTTTCGGCATCGCGTTATCTCCAAGCCGGGATGATCCGGCCTGAAGGTAGTGGCTCGCAGGACGATTGGTAGCGCTAAGACGCGCTCACCCACCTCTCCTCCTTGTAATCGAACCAGCGGCTGAAGCGCCTGCCGTCCCATTCGTATTGCAGGTGCCGCTCCTGCATGGGCACACCCGCGACATCCGGCCAGAACGCGGCGATGCATAAGCCGCCCTCATCCCGCAAGCTCGGATAGACAATGCCGTCGCTGCCGCCGTCGCGGAGCTTCAAGGCGAACGGCCGGCTGTACGCGTAGCTCTTGCTATCCAGGATCAGCCGCTTCGCCCTGTCATTGAGCTTCGCCACATCGTGCAGCGTCGCGTTGATGTGGCCGAGCAGTACGCGCATGTCCTCGCGGCGCGGCGGGTCGTTCGAATCCGCTGCGAAGCGCGCGAAGTGATAGCCGGTTTCCTTCACCGCGGTCTGCAAACTGCGCGCGGCGTAATAGACGCCGTAGCTGCCGTCCGAAAAACGCGAGCCGTTCCGGTTCACATGGGTGAACGGCGCCATCACCCACGACGCGTTCGGCCCGGTCACGCGCCGCTCCGGCGGCACCAGCGCGATCTCGCCCGCCTCGTCGCGCATACGCGGATTGGTCGCCTGTTCGAGTTCGATCAGCACATCCCACACCGCGGGATCATCCGAGACGCGCTCGAACAGCGCGATCGGCGGATAGCGCGAGGCGATGATGCGCCACGCCTCCCGCCAGCGCACGCGCGTTGTGTCAGATGCTTTTGCCGTCACGACCACGGCGCGCGGGCAGCATCGACATAGGCGCGCACCGCGGCGAGATCCGTGACGTCGCCTGCGGTCATGCGCGCCAGCGGTGTTTGTCCCGCGAAGGAGCGATTCGGACGCAGCACCCAGCCGTCGGCCAGCGCGGCATCGGAATAGACGATCTGCAGCGCTTTCCAGATGCCGGCGACATAACCGATCCGGCGCAGCGTATCGTCCGGCAGACGTGCGGCCTTGCCGCTCTTCCATTGAAAGAACGTGCGCTCCGCGGGGTTGCCGAGGATGCGCCGGGCGTCGCCATTGCCGACGCCCCAGCGGGCCATGATGCGGAAGAAACCTTCCAGCGCGAGGCCATGGCGGTTGGCAGGAACAAGTTCCGGGGTTGTCTGCGATTTTGCAGGCATTAGCCTATCCTCTGCAATATTGCATAAGATAGGAGCCTTGCCTGCAAACGTCAACGGCCCCTTCAGGGGCCGGAAACGCTTTTCTGGGGGCATACCGGGACCCTATCCCGGCAGCGTCACGCTGACAAGGATTTATTTCCTAGAAAATGGGCGGCGCGGACGGCCTAGTCCTCATCCAGCGAGACGGCCTCTATTTTCGTGTAGCCACACAGGTCGCAGAAATAGAGGGCACGATCTGTTGCGGTGGGCCTGCTCGACCGAAGCGCCAAGCCCTGAATTGCCATCGGATAGCCTTTGCAATTGGGGCAACCCACCACTGGAGGTAGCGCTGGCTTTGTTTCGAGGTGACGATCTGTTTTCATCCCATCAACGTCCTTTGGCAGTAGCCGTGGGAATTCTCGATCGCTCAACTTGGCTGGCGGAATTTTGTTCCTTGGTTGCCAAACACTTCTCGCCTTCGGAACACACATCCCTTGAAGTCGTTTTTCCTGCCGTAGCGGCGTTGCGGACATCGCACGCTCATCCACGGAGACATGTCATGACAGACCCGTCCGATCTGATACGGCGGGCTTCGGAACTGACCGAACGTGCCGACCATGAAGATGACATTGAAACGCGGGACCGGCTGCTCAGGATGGCCGCCTATTATGTGCAAATAGCTGAAAGCGAAGAATGGCTGGCGGCTCACCCGGCGTCGATCGCATCCTTCGGTGACGTCCTGACCAAGAAGTAGCCGCAGGAGTTTACAGCCTAACGCAGACCCCCACGGCAATCCGTTGCCGGATCCGCGCGTCGCAATAGCTGTTGCAGATAGTCCCGTTGAGCCTTGTGCATTTCGCCATGCACGCCTGATAGGTGCAGCTCACACCCACAGACTGGGAGGCAGCAGCCGTCCCCGGCAACGATGTTGCGCTTGCGATCAGATGAACGATCAACCACGCGGCGTTCAGCATGCCACTGCTCCGTTCCGCAGAGTGCAGCACGATCGGATGTCCCGCGCAACGCGGCCGAACACCTTGTTGCCGTTCCGCCTTATGCGCCGAAGTTCGTGACCGTTTCGCCTTTTCGCGCGAGACGGCAGGATCGCGCCTATTCGGCCATCTCGGCGGGGGCCTGTTGCGGCCCGGCCAGCGGGCGCTCTTCCATCAGCATCACCAGTGTTGCGGCGGTCGTCAGCAGAACCGCGGCGGCGGCGAACACATAACGGAACGCGACGATCATATCGCTCGCGGCGATCGCATGCTTCGAGCCGATCTGATGTTCGGCGCCGATGGTGAGATTGCCTCCGAGCACCATCAGCAGGATCGCGGTGAACACCGCGACCGTGAACGACGCCATCAGCGAGCGGAAGAAATTCATCGCGCCGGTCGCCGTGCCGACCTGCATGCGCGGCACGGCATTCTGGATCGACACAACGCTGACCGGAAACACCGTGCCGAGACCCACCGCCATGAACGACAGGGCCGCGAGCAGTTGCCACAGCGGCAGCGGCGTCGCCCATGCGAGCGTAAAAGCGGCACAGGCCGCGATGGTCACGCCGCCGATCGCCGCGCGCTTGTAGTGCTTGGTGAACATCATTGCGCGGCCCGCAGCCCATGCGCCGAGCACCGACACCGCGACCAGCGGAATCAAAGCGAGGCCCGCTTCACTCGCGGAGAGGCCGTACACCACTTCGTAGTACAGCGGCATGTGCACCGTCAGCCCGATCATCGTGCCGATCGCGCAGCCGCCCGCAGCCATCGCGAACGGCACCACCGGTCCTGATAGCAATGGAATCGGCAGGAACGGTTCACTGGTGCGCTTCGCGTGCCAGACGAAGGCGACACCGAGAAACAGCGCGGAGCCGATCATCGCAATGATCGCAGGCGACGCCCATGCGAAGCGGTTGCCGCCCCATGTCAGCACCAGCATCACGATCACGGCGGAGGCCATCAGCAGCACGCCGCCGAGCCAGTCAACCTTGCGCCTGCGGTGGAACACCGGAATCTTTTTCATCTTCGGCAGCAGCAGCGCCAGCGACAGCGCGCCCAGCGGCAGGTTGATCCAGAAGATCACCGACCAGTGCAGATGTTCGGCGAACAATCCGCCGAGCACCGGACCACCGATGCCGGCCGCGACCCACACCGACGAGAAATAGGCCTGATACTGGCCGCGTTCGCGCGGCGTCACCACGTCGGAGATCACGGTCTGCACCAGCGGCAGGATGCCGCCGCCGCCAATGCCCTGAAGGGCGCGCGCGAGAATCAGCGTCAGAATGTTCGGCGCGATCGCGCACAGCACCGAGCCCAGCAGGAACAGCGCCAGCGAAACAATGATCATCGCGCGGCGGCCATAGATGTCGCTCAGCGTGCCATAGACCGGCGCGACCGCTGTCCCCGACAACAGATAAGCGGTGATGACCCAGGACAGATTGCTGACGTCGCCAAACTGGCGGCCGATGGTCGGCAGCGCAGTCGCAACGATGGTCTGGTCGAGTGCGGTGAGGAACATCGTGAGCATCAGGCTCAGCAGGATGGTCCGCACTTCGCTCTTTGAGAGCGGTGGCGCCGGCACGATCGGCGGCGCCTCGGAGAGATCGATCACTTCGGTGGCGATGTTCGCAACGTCGTCCGGAGTGTCCAGTGCCTGCGCCTCATCGGCCGAATCACTGGCCATGTCGCCGGGCTGTCGATGTGTCTCGGTCATAAGTCTGGACGTGGTCCGGAAAATGTTTCTGAAGAAGGATCAAGCCGCAACTGACTTGAACTCGAAATGTACGGGATGACACCAGTTCTATCCTGTTTCGCAGCGCTTCATAACCGGCGCAGGCGCATGGGTGCACCGCGCGGAAGGACCATCACGCGGGCGTTATCCGTCGACTGATATACTTTGGATAGGTTACTTGGACGGCGGACGCTTCTTCAGCCGCGCGCGCTTGGGAATCACGCCCGGCCACTGCACGATGTGGTCTTCAAGGTCCGCTTCCTCGACCTCGTCCTCACTGCCCCAAACCCTGCCCTGCACCGACACACCAGCCTCATGGACGGTGTTGGGATCGCCGGAAATCAGCGGATGCCACCAATACAGATCGCGGCCCTCGGCCACGAGCTTGTAGCCGCAACTCGGCGGCAGCCAGTTCAACGTCCGGACGTTCTCCGGGGTCAGCCGCACGCAATCGGACACCTTGGCCGACCGGTTGGGATAGTCCTTGCAGGCACAAAGGCCAGCATCGAGCAGCGTGCAGGAAATATGGGTGAAGTAGATCTTGCCCGTATCCTCGTCTTCGAGCTTTTCCAGGCAGCAGCGCGCGCAGCCATCGCACAGGCTTTCCCACTCGCTGTCGGACATCTCCTCCAACGTCTTGGTTTTCCAGAAAAATTCGCTTTGGGTCGAGGGCGGCCGAGGCCGGGCTGTCATGGCTTTGAACCTGTTCGGATCTTAAAACGTCCTTACGCTATATGGTGCTTTATGAGCCTTGGCGGCGGCTGCGCAAGCGCCAAGATGAGGGTCAATGTTCCCCGCGCTAAAAACCGTGGGCTGCGTTCACTCTCATCATTAAAAAACCAACGCGACCATTGGTTTATGGTTCATGGTCGGCTAGAAGATTGCGGATTCCCGCTGGCAAAATCGGCCCTCCGAACGCCTTGGGGATGCCGCAAATTGATCAGCATCGTCTAACCAGCGCTTTTCATCCGGCGACTCGTGATCAAGTTTCGCCGCATCATTTTCAAGGGTTCCGGTGCGCCAGATCGTACCCAGCGAGTGGAAAAGACGGTTCCGGCATTTCCTGCTGGATCTCGACGCGCGCATCGACTCGACGCTGTTCTCCTCGGCCGTGGGCTTGCGGGAGTTGTGGGAGCGCTATTCGACCTTCATGGATCGCTTCTATGTCGGCCGCTGGAAGCGCTGGGTTTTCGTTGAGCCGCTTTCCGAGGGTGCAACCATCGGCCTTGCCGGCCTGGTGCTGATGCTCGCGCTGGCCATTCCCGCTTTTCGCGAAACCTCCGATGACGACTGGCTGAAGAAATCCGATCTCGCGGTGTCATTCCTGGATCGCTACGGCAATCCGATCGGAAACCGGGGCATCAAGCATAACGACTCGATCCCGCTCGAAGAGTTTCCCGACAACCTGATCAAGGCGACGCTGGCCACCGAAGACCGCCGCTTCTACGATCACTTCGGCATCGACGTTGCCGGCACCGCGCGCGCGCTGATGACCAACGCGCAGGCGGGTGGCGTGCGGCAAGGCGGCTCGTCGATCACGCAGCAACTCGCCAAGAACCTCTTCCTCAACAACGAGCGCACCATCGAGCGCAAGGTGAAGGAAGCGTTCCTCGCCATCTGGCTGGAAACGCGGCTGACCAAGAACGAAATTCTGAAACTCTATCTCGACCGCGCCTATATGGGCGGCGGCACCTTCGGCGTCGACGGCGCCGCGCACTTCTATTTCAACAAGTCCGCGCGCGACGTGAACCTCGCGGAAGCTGCGATGCTCGCCGGCCTGTTCAAGGCGCCGACCAAATACGCGCCGCACATCAACCTGCCCGCGGCGCGCGCCCGCGCCAACGTCGTGCTCGACAATCTGGTGGATGCCGGCTTCATGACTGAAGGCCAGGTGTTCGGCGCCCGGCGCAATCCCGCCAACGCCGTCGACCGGCGCGACGAGAATTCGCCCAACTACTATCTCGATTATGCCTTCGACGAGATGCGCAAGCTCGTCCTGACGTTCCCGAAGTCCTATACCGAGCGCGTGTTCGTGGTTCGCACCGCGATCGACATGAATGTGCAGCACGCCGCGGAATCCGCCGTCGAAAACCAGTTGCGCCAGTTCGGCCGCGACTATCACGCGACCCAGGCCGCCGTGGTTCTCGCCGATCTCGACGGCGGCGTGCGCGCCATGGTCGGTGGCCGCGATTACGGCGCGAGCCAGTTCAATCGCGCCGTCGATGCGATGCGCCAGCCCGGCTCCTCGTTCAAGCCTTACGTCTACGCCACCGCGCTGATGAACGGCTTCACGCCGAAGTCCATTGTGGTGGACGGCCCGGTCTGCATCGGCAACTGGTGCCCGCAGAATTACGGTCGTTCGTATTCGGGTTCAGTGACGCTGACGCAGGCGATCACGCGCTCCATCAACGTCGTGCCCGTCAAGCTGTCGATTACCATGGGCGGCAAGGGTGGCCCCCGTGCCGGCCGCGCAAAGATCGTCGAGACGGCGCGCAAGATGGGCATCACGGCTCCTCTGGTGGATACGCCGTCATTGCCGATCGGCTCAACCGAAGTGAGCGTTGTCGAGCATGCGGTGGCTTACGCCACGTTCCCGAACAAGGGACGCGCAGTGAAGCCCCATGCGGTGCTCGAGGTCCGAACCGGCGCAGGCGATCCGGTCTGGCGGTGGGACCGCGACGGCAGGAAGCCAACACAAGCCATCCCCGCATCGGTGGCTGCCGACATGGCCGAAATGATGAGCCACGTGGTCGATGAAGGCACCGCGCGGCGCGCTCAGCTCGATGGCATTCCCGCGGCCGGCAAGACCGGCACGACCAACGCGTTTCGCGACGCATGGTTCGTCGGTTACACCGGCAACTTCACGGCGGCGGTGTGGTACGGCAACGACGATTATTCATCGACCAACCGCATGACCGGCGGCTCGCTGCCGGCGCAGACATGGCACGACGTCATGGTCGTCGCGCACCAGGGCGTTGAAATCAAGGATCTCCCCGGCGTCGGTGCCGGCAAGAAGCGGCCTGACGCAGTTGCTTCGGCAAACGCCAACGCAAAAGCCTCTGAGGTCAATCCCGGTCCTCCGCCGATTCTGACCCGGCGTGGTGCGAATATCCTGGTACGCGTCGAGAAGCTGTTCGATGACGCCGCAAAGACCGTGGCCGTGCCCGGCAAGACGTCCTCGAATGACAGCGGCAAGCCGCCGCCGGCTTCCAGCGTGGCTTTCCCGGACAGTTTCGCATCGGCAACCGATCAGCCTGCGGCGGCCCTGCCGCCGCGCAAGAACTAACCGCGTCATGAGTGCGCTTCGATCGTGCGGCTGATCCTTATCACCCTCGTTACGCTGATTATCGCAACCATCGTCGGCCTTGGCGCCACATGGATGACGGCGACGCGCGGCGTCAACGTCGGCACCATCACCATCGGCGCGTGGACCGCCCGGCCCCGAACCGGGACCAGCAGCATCGATCCCTACTCGCGCGCCTCCGTCGCTCGCAGCGGCGAACTGCCGGTCGGCACCGGTGACGGCGTCATGTTCACCGCGACCAAGGATGATTCGGGCCGCGCGCTCGACGGACGATGTGATGTGGTCGTGAAAGGCGTGACGCCCGCGGCGCGTTTCTGGACCCTGACGTTCTACGATTCCAAGGGCCAGCTCGTCGCCAATTCGCTCCAGCGTTACGGATTCACCAGCCAGGAAATCGTGCGCGGCTCGGACGGCGGCTTCGAGGTGCGGATCACGTCGCGCTCGCGCGCCGGCAACTGGCTGCCGACCGGCGGCCTTGACCGGTACATGCTGGTGCTGCGGCTCTACGATACGCCGGTCGGCGTCGGAACGCGCACGCAAAAGGACGCGCCGATGCCATCGGTCAGCACGGTGAGTTGCCCATGATCCGCTGGGTGTTCGCAATTCTCGGGGGCGCGCTGCTGGGCGGCGTGGTTCATCTCGTGAGCGTGCTGGTGCTTCCGCGCGTCGCGACCCTCGATGCTTATTCCCGTCTTGCTCCGATCACGAAACTGAATGCTGTGACGGCGTTGCCGGCGGCCGCGCCGAGCAGCGCTCCAATGCCCTTCATGGACCCGGCCTTCGCCAGTGCCGCCTGCCGCTATGATCTTTCCAGCGGCCCGCTCAAACTGACCGTGCCGGTGAGTCAGGCCTACACATCGGTGTCGTTCTATACGCGCAACGACGTCGCCTACTACGCGATCAACGATCGCTCGGCCGGGCGGCGCGTCATCGAGCTCGACCTGATGACGGCGGCACAGCACGCCGAATTGCCGGAAGACGAAGAAGTCACCGCAGCCGACCGCCTCATCATCGACTCGCCGACCACGACCGGCCTTATCGTGCTCAAAGCGCTCGCCGCGGAGCCTGGCCTGATGCCGCAAGCGCAGGCGTCACTGGCGGCTGCGACTTGCCGCCTGCAAACCGAGACGCCGCCAGCCAAGCGCTGATCGATCAGCTCGGCTTCTTCGGCATTGATCTTGGGTCGCTCGCCGTTGGCGGAAAACTTGTCCAGTTTCCTGGCGGTCCGCTGCCGGTGCACAATCTGGTCAAGGTCGCCTGAACGCACGACAGCGCCGCCCGCAAATGCTGCGGGCGGCGCTATCAACACGACTCACTTCAGGCGTGGCCAGATCTCCAGCGCACCGCGATAGACCATCTCGCCGGCGACATAGAGAATAACCGCGAGGCCGACATAGGCGATCCAGCGATGCTTCTGAAGCAGCTTCGCAATGAACGACGCGGCAACACCCATCATTGCGATCGACAGAGCCAGTCCGAAAACCAGCACCATGGGATGCTCACGCGCCGCACCGGCGACCGCGAGCACGTTGTCGAGCGACATCGACACGTCGGCGACAATGATCTGCCATGTAGCCTGGGCCAGCGTCTTGGTCGGGGCACATTTCGCCTCGCCGTCAGAAGCCACGACATGTTGTTCATGCCCGGCGCTCAGCTCACGCCACATCTTCCAGCAGACCCACAGCAGCAGGAGGCCGCCCGCGAGCAACAGTCCGACAATGGCCAAAAGCTGGGTTGTAAGAGCCGCGAAGATAATTCGCAGAAGTGTCGCGGCGCCAACGCCGATCAAGATTGCCTTGTTGCGTTGCCCTTTTGGCAGACCCGCAGCGGCAAGACCGATGACAATCGCATTGTCACCGGCAAGAACAAGGTCGATGAGGATGACCTGAACGAGTGCAGTTAAAGCTTCTGGAGTGAACAATTCAAACATGAGCCGGGCTTCCCTATTTTGTGGAAGAGCGGCCCCTGTCACAGGCGAATACGACGTGTCACAACAAGCATCACGCACCGACTTTTAGTCAGTGAATCACGCTGCTGGACAACTGCCGCATAGTCTAAAGGGCCACTCCAATTGGAATTCCAGTCCGACATCGCAACCTCACGGCTGCCAGAGGGGCCCGGCCTGGTCGTCTAACTTCTAAAACTTCTCCTGTTACTGCGTGTTAGTTCCGCGTTCGAACAGATGCTCGAACAGTTGTGCGACCTGCTCCGGTTCACCCAGCACTGATGCTGCGCAACCGGTGATGACAAGGCCGCCGGCGACATCCCAGAGATTCAAATTCTCCGTGTTTTTGTTGGTCTTGACCGAAAGCGCTGTGATAGCGGCGAGAGCTGCTGCCGCAAAAAACAGCACACTGAGCGCGGGAAGTACCAGATGCGGTTCCAGCGTGTAGACAATGAAAAACGCAGGCACAGCAACGGCGATACTCAGCGCAATCAGAGTTCCAAAAGATCTCCCGAGAAGAAACAATCTTTCGACTGGGGAACCTGTCATTCCATCCCCCATTCATCTCATGACAAATCAGTTGGTTCGATGTCTTGAAAAAGCAAACAACCGATTGCTGACGGACTCAACGCGACGTTCCGCCGCGTGTCGGAACGTCGCGTGTCCGAAGGTCGCAGAGATTCGGAACTTTGATTTATCCGCCGACGCGCAGCGCGCGGCCGACAACAGGCGTCGCCTTGATCCACACGTCCGATGCGCGCTGGGACAATTGAACGATCAAACGATCGGCATCCGCGGCCATGGTATCGGGCGCGTGAATCACCAGCCGGTCCAGCGCCCAACGATACGACGCGACGCGCTGTTGCAGACACTGCTGCACCCACTGCACGACCAGAACGTTTTCACGCATGCGCGCCTGCGCATCGTCGTATTCGCGCGGCGAAAGCTCGGCGACAATTCCGAGCGCCTTGTTGCGCTTGATATCGAGATCGTTGACCTTCACGGCGACCGGAATGAACTGGTCGAGCATGATGCCGTCGTTGCGCACATCTTCGATCAACCCTGCATAGGCAGCGGTCTGTGACCGGTGCGGCTCGTCGATCATGCGCCGGCCATAAAGCGTCCGGTCGAAGACGACCGACTGCCGCCACGGCGCGGGTATCTTTTCGTAATCGCCGAACACCGCTTTCCAGGCCGGATGCGAATGCGGCGGCTCGATGAAGTAGTAGGCAAGATCGCGCAGCGACCGTTCCAGATCGGTCAACTGGAATTGCGACGGCTGGCCGCCCAGACTCTTGGTGGCCTCCGCGCCGACCCACCTGTGCATGTCCTCATGATAGAACGTCGAGCGGGTGCGGCCGAAATCATCGCTCGGGCAAGCGAGGCTCGCAACGAATGGCAAAAGATAGAGCGGATTACACATCGCGGTCCGGTCTGAAAGCGTTGCCGATCCGGCGCGTCTTTCGCCGGGAGAACCTGTTCAGGAACGCGCCCTGCGCTTGCGACGGCGTCCCGGAGCCGTTCCCTCTCCCGGTCCGACTCCATCGCTGGTTTCGTCAGCGTAGCGCTCGATCCGGATAGCAGGGAGAATCAGGATCGTTGCCGTTCCCTCGCGCGGGACCATGTTCATGTCCGGCCCGGCGCGCCGCGCCGCTTCCGCCGGAAATTCAACAATGATGCCCATATCGATCTCTCCTGACCGCCCTGCTTCCTGCGCCGGCGGCACCGGGTCATTAAGAGTGAGCATGGTTAATGGCTTGTTAACAGGCGCCCGATAACGTCAGGCCGTGACCTAAACCCCGCGTATCCGGCATGACGACACCTCCGATGTTTCACGGCTTCGATGGCCTGATGACACTGTCCCGGCGCGAGGGCGTCGACATTCGCCCGACGCTGCTTCGCGTGCTGACAGATCTCTATGTCCAGACCAGCGACCACACCCTCGACGAGGAACGGCAATTCGCCGAACTGGCCACGCGCCTGATCGACGAGGTCGACGATGCCACGCGCGCTGCCGTGCGTGCGCGTCTTGCGATCTATCCGAACACGCCGCGCGAAATCGCCTGGAAACTGCAACTGAAGTACACGGCGAACAAACAGCCGGCCGTCCTTGAAGATGATGAACATGTCCTGCTGGATGACACGTTCATCGATCCCGCTGCGGATATTGAGATCGTGTCAGAGCCCGAAGCGCCTATGGCTCCCGCCATGCCTGCGCCGACCCTGTCGATGCAGCCGGACGATGCGGCGAAACTGATCGAGATGTTTCTGGCTGCCGACAAAAGCCACCGCGCCCAGATGCTGCGCGGCCTGACGGATACGCCGCTGAAGCCGTCCACACCGGTCGATCCGCGCCGCGCCGCGCGCGCGGTGACAGCCCTCGAGCAGGCCGCGCTGGCGGTCGATTCCGCCGGCTTCGCGGCCGAGCTCGCCGACGCGCTGATCCTGACCTCAAAGGTCGCGACCCAGATCGTCAACGAACCGGGCGGCGAGCCGCTCGCCTGCGCGCTCAAGGCGCTCGGCATGCCGGGCGAATCGTATCAGCGCGTGCTGCTGTTCCTGAATCCGTCGCTCGGCGCATCGGTGATGGATGTCTACCGGCTGGCGCGGCTCTATGAGGTCATCGAACTGCGGACCGCCCTGATCATGCTCGCCGCGTGGCGCGGCTCGGCACTCGCCGCCACGCGGGCAAAATACCGTCCTGCTCTCTACGATGACGAGCGCCAGCGCGCCCGTTCAACGTCCGTGCAATCGCGCCCCGCAGCCCAGCCCGGCACGCACGTCGCAACCCGCAACACGTCGCGCGGTTAAGTCTTAGCCAGATCGAGGAAGTGACGCCCTTCCCTGTCCTCGACTTCGACAATCCAGACATCCGGATCGAAACCGATTTCCTTCGCAAGGCGCGCTTCGACAACCTGCTCTTCAACAGCTTGCGGCGGCGACTGGATGAAGACTCGCTCGACAGGCCGGCTGTCGTCATAGGCGGTTTGCGGCGCCGGAACGAACAGTATCGCCGTGCCGTCCATCAAGGCGATCTTGACGAATACCGCGCCCGCCTCTTCCGCGCCGCGCCGCCGGACCGCGCCGAACATGCCGGCGCCCTGGCATCGCCGCAGATAACCCGCGACCCAGATGGATGATTTCAGGCGAGACATGGAGATTGAACCGATCGGGCGAAATGGAAAGACAGGGAGGTGCTACCACAGTCGGAGCCGACGATGTTAGCAGCCCATCTATCCACTAGCGGTAGAGGCCGCCTATTCGATCGGCCGCCCCGTCAGGACGGTCAGATCGCGGATCAGGCGGTCGGACAACTGGCCCGTAACCGGCATCTTGCGATCGCGCTCGAATTTCTGGATCGCGGCCTGCGTGTCGGTGCCGACAACGCCGGTCGGCTTGAGCTGGCCATAGCCATATTCGGTCAGAGCGCGCTGGACGGCGGCGATGCGCCGCGTCGACACGATCAGATCGCCAACCGGGTCGCTTTTTGCTGCGTGAACGGGGGCCGGAGGCCGCGGCACGGCAGGCGTTACAGCCTGCTTCGCCGGCGCAAGCGCCGCCGATTCCAAAGGCTTCTCGACAACACGCGCTTCGGCTTCAGGCGGGCGGACCCGCGGCAATGGTGCGGGAACCGAAGCCGCAACCGGCGATGACGAAACGGCGGCAGTGCTGAACATCGGCGATGGATGACGCCCGGCCTGCAGGAACATCGCATTGGTGACAATGGCGATCACAGCCGCGAGTGCCGCCGTTGCCGCCAGTGTATCCTTCGGGCTGTGCAGCAGGACGCGCATGATCAGGCCTCGCTCCGGCTCAACCGCCGCAACCGCAGCGGCGCGACGGCGGCGGCGTGGTTTCTCGTCATCTTCTGCGATCTGTCTAGGCACTTTTCTTCACCTGATAATCTTGAGGTTCCGCGCGCACGGGCGCGAGTTTTGCGATGTTGCTGGATTTCTCGGCCGGCGGCGTAAACACCATCGGCAGCGCCACGGTAACCGTCGTGCCTTCATCGATCTGGCTTTGCACAGTCATCTCGCCGCCATGCATCGCGACCAGGCTCTTGACGATGGAGAGCCCAAGTCCGGTGCCTTCGTGGCGGCGCTGATAGGTTTTCCCGGCCTGAAAGAATGGATCGCCAATCCGCTTCAGATCCTCGGCTCCGATCCCGACGCCGCTGTCGATCACGCGAACCAGCAAGCGCGATCCTTCGACGCCCGCGGCGACGGTGACCGTGCCGCCGCGCTCGGAAAACTTGATCGCATTTGAGAGCAAGTTCAGAATCATCTGCTTGAAGGCGCGCGGATCTCCGGTGATCTGCGGCAGGTCCGCCGGCGCACGCGTCACGACATCGATGCCGTTTTCGCGTGCTTTCAGAACCATCAGGTTGCAGCAACTGATGAGGGATTCGCGCGGCGAGAACAATTCGGGGAGAATCTCGAAGTTGCCGCTTTCCATCTTCGACATGTCGAGAATGCCATTGACCACCGACAGCAGGTGCAGGCCGGATTCGTTGATCAGCTTGGCGTATTCCTGCCGCCGAGCGGCGTCGATCATCATCTCGTTCTCGCGGACGATCATCTCAGAAAATCCGATGATGGCATTCAGCGGGGTACGCAGCTCATGGCTCATCGTGGCAAGGAAGCGCGACTTGGACGCACCTGCGCGCTCCGCTTCCATGTGAGCGTCTTCCAGCGCCTGCTCCTGAAGCTTGCGCTCGGTCACATCGCGCATCACCGCAACCACTTCGACGCCCGGATCGCCCAGCGACCGCGACGTCGCATCGATCGGCCGGCAACGCATTTCGATCCAGATGAATTCGGCAGCCGGTGTACGTTCGTATTCGGAGCCGCGCGCGGCATCCCGCTTCACGCGAAACTCGACGCTGCGCTCGTCGCCGCTGCGCGCGGCCTCAGAGAGCGCAGTCAGATAGGCCGGCCGGTCGGCCACATGAACGCGGTCGAACAGACCGTGCTCCTGAAGCAATGCGGCCGGCGTGCCCAGAAGGGCTTCCGCCGCCGGCGAAATGAACCGGATTGCGCCGTTGCGGCTATGCCGCGAAATCACGTCGCTGATGTTGTGCGCGAGCAGCCGGTAGCGCTCTTCTTCGACCATCAGCAGTTTTCTGCTCATCCGGGCCAGCGATTCCGCGCTGAACGCGAGAGCCGACGCATAGATCGTCGCGGAGGCAATGCCGAGCGCCTCGAACAGCGAACTGTAGGACGCAGGCACCCTCGAAACCGGAAGCGCGCCGAAAGCGTCGATCATGACAAGACCCAGCGCGCAACCGAGCGCCAGCACGACGGCGATGATAACGGCACGCCGCGACGCGGACAGCGCCGCATCGAGCGGAACGGCCACCAGCCAGATCGCCGCGAACGATGAAATTCCTCCGGTATTGATACAGACCGCCATGACCACCGCCGCCAGCGCGGTCGACGACAGAATGTGTGCGCGCTCATAGTGACCTGTGCGCGACAGGTAATAAGAGACGAGAATGGGCGCGATCAGCCACGCGAACACCATGACCTCGACTTCCTGCGGAGCGCCGCGAACCGCAAGATAAAGCGGAAGCGAAGCAAGCGCCGCAAGGCCGCCGAGCAGCCGCGGCCCGATGAAGGCGCGGTGACGGGCTTTCGTCATCAAATCCCCTCGCGCCGATGGATGCAGCAGCGAGTCCAGATGATCGCGTATGATGCCGGACAATCTCACGTTGTTCTCACCGTTCGGCCGGTCGTCATGTCGACGGCCGGAACGCCCCCGTTTTTCGTTTGGCTGATGGTGTCAGAGTGAACTTAAGCGAACGCTAAGGCACGCATCCGATTGCAAGTTACGCCGGTCGAATGCGCTGTTTTCGCGGACAATCGGCGATTTCATTCGGCCGAATGGTGAACGCGAAGTTTCCATGCCGCGCCGTTATGGTTTCGAAATCGTGCACGGCTGGCGGCCACCGCCGCGTCATTCGCAGCGAAATATCGCTCTTATCAATCGAAAATTTACGCCAAATCAAACCATTCAAATTTTAGACAGCGCAAGAACCGGAGATTTATCCGCGTCTGATACGACACGGGATGATTGCGAGATCAATCGCAACGGGGCGGAGTGCTTCATCGCGTGAAGTCATTCCGGTGAAAGCGACTAACGGGGTGTGAGATGTTTTTCCTCCTTCGCATGGCGTTCTGGCTGGGGCTGGTGCTTGTGCTGCTCCCGACCGACAAGACGCCCGATTCGGACAAGGGTCCGCAGATCGGCGCGTCGGAAGCTATTTCGGCAGCCACCGCAGCCGTGTCCGACATGAGCCAGTTCTGCAATCGTCAGCCAACGGCGTGCGTCGTGGGCGGACAGGCGGCGACTGTGATCGGCGAGCGCGCGCAGTCCGGCGCCAAGAAGGTTTATCAGTTCATCACGGACAAGGCCGAGAAGAACGAAAAGAACGAGAAGAAGGCGGTTGAGCCTGCCGAGAAGGCCGGCAAGAAGGCACCGGATCACACCGGCTCCATCGGGACGCCGGATGACCGCGCGACCGAACCGGAAATCGCTGTGGTCGTCCGTCAGACGTTGACGCAGGACGACCTTGCGATCGACTGGCAGCCACCGGCCGGGGAAACGACAGCGGGGCCATAAACACGTCCAGAACGAGCGATATTTCGGGCCGAAAAGGCCCGGAACTTATGGCTATCGATGCCCCGCGATCTCATATAAGGCTCGGATGAGACCTTTGGATATGAGTATACGGGCCACTATGACGACCATCGACGAAATCAGGGACAATTTCGAACTGCTCGAGGAGTGGGACGACCGCTACCGCTATGTCATCGAGCTTGGCCGTACGCTGGCCCCGATGTCCGATGCCGAACATTCCGCCCAAAACAAGGTTCAAGGCTGCGCCAGTCAGGTCTGGCTGTCGCGCGCCATCGATCGCAACGGCGGCGAGCCCGTGCTGAATTTCAAGGGCGACAGCGACGCCCATATCGTGCGCGGGCTGATCGCGATCCTGCTGACAATCCAGTCCGGCAAGACGGCGCGCGAAATCCTGGCCGCCGATCCGATCTCGATCTTCGACGAGTTCGGATTTCGCGAACACCTGACGCCGCAGCGTTCCAACGGCCTGCGGGCCATGGCGGAGCGGATCAAGAACGACGCCCGCGAAACGCTGGCGTCGGCATCCTGAATTCTTACGGCGTAAAGGCCGCATCGTCCGCAAGCCAGGTCCTGATCGCCCCGCCGCCACCGCGCGCATCGCTGCGCAAGCCGTAATGACGTGCCAGCCGATCAAGCGCCAGTTGCAGCACGACTTTGGCCGAACGTGACGGCCAGCCGCGCTCGCGCTCGACGTCTTCCAGACCCCGCAAAAAACAGCAGACATCGAGCAGAAGCCCGGAAAATTCGGGACCGCAGGCCTCCAGCGCCAGGCGCACGCGCTGGCGTGACGCAACGATCAGATCCGTCATGTCACCGCCACCGCCGCTGCCGCGCGTTCGGCCGATACCGGACCAACTCGAGGTCACTCGCGGCGTCATGTGTCCGCGGGTGAAATCCGCACGCAGGCGTTCACCCGCGATGAACTGATCCGGTCCGATCATGGCGCGGCCGTCGCGTCCTTTGCGGCGCGCCAGCCACGCCAGCGGACTTTCGCTATCGTTCACAACCACCTGCATCACACCGGTTTCCGTCATGAGATCGCGCGTTGCAAGATCGAGATGCTGTGCGCGGAATGCGTCGACCGCGTCGGCGGGAATCTGCGTGGCCGGTTGCCGGGTCTTGCTGTCCTGCCGCTTCATCGGACGTCTCCACCGGCTGCCGCCCGGCAGATCAGTTCAAGCGTCGCGACACGGCAGTCGAACCAGATGTCGTCGCGGCCATCTTCCACGACACGGCACGCATGGGCGACAGTGGTCCGGTCGCGTCCGAAGGCGTGTCCGATGATCTCAAAACTGAGCCCAAAACCGACATGGGCAAGGTACATCGCGATCTGCCGCGCGAAGGCCATGCGCTGCGAACCGCGCAGACCGGTTTCAAGAGCGGCTGCGTCGAGACCAAAATCGAACGCGACACAGCCAGCAACCAGACGGCAGATCTCATCCGGATGCGGTTCAGTGGTGCTGGATTGCGACGGGGAAAAAACGGGAGCAGGCGGCTGGACTTCAAGCATCGAAACCTCACTAGGAATTTATACCTATATCCTAGAGGCGATGCAAACAACGGGGATAGCGATCCCCGAAAAAATATAGAGGCCGTCCGGACTTGACTCCGGAAGCCCCCAATGTGGAATTATTCCTAAGTCACGGCAAGTCCGTTATTTTCAGACCTGTTTCCAGACCGGTTATTTCCGGCGCCGGCGCTGCTGGCCAAGGCCCATCTTCTTGGCCAACTGGGAGCGCGCCACGGCATAGTTCGGCGCGACCATCGGATAGTCGGCCGGAAGACCCCATTTCTCGCGGTACTGCTCGGGGCTCATATTGTACTGCGAGCGCAGATGCCGCTTCAGAGACTTGAAGCGTTTTCCGTCTTCCAGACATACAAGATAGTCCGAGGTCATCGACTTTTTGACGGAAACCGCCGGCTTGGCCGGCTCCGCCGCAGCTTCGGTGCCGCCGGTTGAGACCCGCACAAGCGCCGCGTGAATCTGACTGATGAGAGCCGGGATTTCAGCAGCGGTCGTCGCGTTGTTGCTGACATAGGCGGAAACGATCGACGCGGTCAGGTCGACGAATCCCTTGTGAGTGGTTTCGCTCATCGTGAGGTCTTTCAAAGCCGCAATCAGATTCCAGTCGAAACAGGCGGCGAACCAAGCAAATGGGCCGCCGGCGACAGTTTCGACGCCATCTATACTTGCGAGTATGAGAGAAGTGCTGCCGGACTGACAAGCAAAACAAGAATACCGGCGTATATTTATTTAAACTTGGAAACGACCCGACCCGACTTGAAAGCAGGTCGGGCCGGGATCAGCCGCGCTGATCCAGATGCGCGCGCAGTTCGTCAATCGACGCAAACCGCACCATGCCTTCAGGCATCTGCGCCTCGATCGATCCGTCGGAATACAGCGAATACGCCATCGAATCGACGACCCCGGACTTCACGATGGTGACCGACGAAGCATCCGACCGGCGCGGCGGAAACCGTTCGCGGACAGGCTCGGGGGCGTCATGATCGGAGGCAGACGATGGCGCGCTCCGCTCATTTCGAGGCAAGGGAGAATCCTGCCGCCCCTTGTTGGATTCAGGCCGCGAGCTGGGCCACGCGCTGTCGAATGTGCCCCGGGGCTCCGGTTCAGGCTCGCGATGTCCGAAATCCTCCGCCGCAGGCCGGTCAGTGCTGTCGCTCAGTGGCGGATCGCGCGGCGGCAACTCGCGGGCCTTGTCGCGGCGGTGCGACGAAAACATGATGTTGCGCCGCTGGCGTTCAGCGGGTTCTGCGGGAGGCTCGAATGATTCCGTGGCAGGCGCAGGGTTGCGCGCGCGGGTGACCGGATGTTCCGGCCAGGGAGCCGGCTCTGATGTGCTCAACGGGCCCCGACCACGATCGTCTCGGGCGTCGGCGGCGAAATCGTCCCGGTCCTGCTCCAAATCTTGCGGCTGATCGCGGGTGAACAGCGTGTCTTCGCGGCCCGGCCTTGGAGGAATCGGACGCGGCGCCAGCGGCGTTTCAGGCAGGGTTCGCGCCGGACGAATTGGCGGCGGGGCCTCAGCCGCAAGCTCACGCGGCGATGGCTCATGCGGCAATCCGACTGGCGCCGGCAGACCGGTTTCCAGACGGCGCGCCAGGTTCCGAAATTCCCGGCCGACGAAATACAGCCCGATCAGGATCAGCCCGGTGCAGGACACCACGGCTCCGGCCAGGATCATCGTGTTGCCGAAACTGAATTCCTTGATCGGGATCCCGAACACGACCGTCAGAAGGCCAATGCAGAGGACAACCGTTCCGCCGATCAATAGCGCAATCATTACAAGCTCCAAACCCGCGCCAGCGGACTCAACAGGGTGAGTTCCATAATAGTTTCAAGTCAGCCCATTACCAATTGGTAATTGGCGCTTTTTCGATGAAAGATGCCCCGTTGGTCAGACGCCGTTCAGATTCCGAGGCCTAATCTACCCAGCGTGCAAACGGCGTTCGGAGCGTGGTTGTAATTTTACCCTGACCGCAATGTTGCATTGCAATTAGAGAAAATGCGCCACATTTGGCAATTACCTGAACACCGAACTGGGATACAAAGTTCCCGGGAACGCCTGCCGGAAGACACGCAGGCGCGGGAACGGCTGGGTTCATTAGCTGAGATGTCATCGATTACAACATCGGCGCTCGACACGCCGGCCGGGCGCTCGATCGAACAGACTTGTGACGATCTTGCGCTTGCCGTGCTGGCAGTTGTCACGGTCGTCGCGGGCCTGACCTTCAAGGACTACGGTCTCGGCTGGGATGACTACACTCACGCGGAATACGCCGATCTGCTGCTGAAGATGTTCGGCAGCGGCTTCACCGACACCAGCGCGCTGTCGTTCGCCAACCTCTACATGTATGGCGGCGGCTTCGACATGGCGGCCGCGCTGCTGCACAAGATCATTCCGCTCGAACTGTTCGAGACGCGACGCCTTCTCGGCGCCATCGTGGGCCTGATCGGCATCGGCGTGACATGGCGGCTCGCACGGCGCGTCGGCGGACCGGTGGCCGGTCTTGCGGCGATCGTGCTGCTCGCACTGTGTCCGACGTTCTACGGACACATGTTCATGAACCCGAAGGATGCGCCTTTTGCCGTGGCGATGGTGATCCTGATGCTCGGGCTGGTGAGGCTGGCGCAGGAATATCCCTCGCCAAAACCACACACGATCCTGATCATCGGTCTCGGTGCGGGTCTGTCGATCGGTTGCCGTATCCTTGGCGGACTGGCGCTGATCTACGCCGCGGTCGGATTTCTGCCGATCTGGATTTCCGACATCCGCACCCATGGCCTGCGCGAGGCCGCGCATCGGCTCGGTCATGTCGTTTACGTTCTGCTGCCCGGCGTGCTGCTGGGCTATCTGATCATGGGCCTGGTGTGGCCCTGGTCGATCATCAATCCCGCCAATCCGTTCCACGCGCTGACGTATTTCTCGCATTTCTTCGAGAAGCCGTGGAAGGAATTGTTCAACGGCGCGATCGTCTCCGTGCCGGACATGCCGTGGTCGTATCTGCCGACGCTGTTCGCATTGCAGCTTCCGGAAGTCATGCTCGGCCTGCTCGGCGCAGGCGTCGCCGGCACGTTCGTTGCGCTGATGCGCTCGAATGTCGACACCAGGCGCAAAAGCATTCTGCTGATGCTGACGCTGGCTGCGACGCTTCCGCTTGTCATCGCGATGGTGAAGCGCCCGGCGCTTTACAACGGCATTCGCCATTTCATCTTCGTCATCCCGCCGATGGCCGTTCTCGCGGGCGCTGCCTTTGCAGCGATCATTGGCTGGCTCAAGGAACGCAGCCGCCCCGCGCAGGCCGTGTTTGCCGCGATATTTCTGCTGGGGCTGATGCTGCCGCTTAATGAAATGATCCGGCTGCATCCCTATCAGTACACGCACTTCAACCATATCGCCGGGACAGTCCGCGCCGCCGACGACCGCTACATGCTCGACTACTGGGGGCTCGCGCTCAAACAGGCGTCCGAAGGGCTGCGGCAGGAGATCGAGGAACGTCAGGAGCCTGCGCCCCGGAACCGCAAGTGGCGTGTCGCGGTGTGCGGTCCGCAGCGCCCGGCGCAAGTCGCACTCGGCCCCGATTTCACCATCGGCTGGGACAGCCAGGCTGCGGACTTCGCCATGACGCTCGGCGAGTTCTACTGCAAGGGCTTGAACGCGCCGGTTGTGGTCGAGATCAAGCGTGACGACGTGGTGTTCGCACGGGTCTACGACATCCGCGGCAAGAGCATCGCCAGCCTGCTCGCCATTCCGGCACCCTGATCCCTCCCCCCTTTTAGGTTCGCGGCATGGCGCCTCTGCGGACGCCGCATGTTGCGATAGCGGTATCGCGGGACTAGGCTTCTGCCCGAGCAAGATCAAAATAAATCGCGGGAGAAAATCGCCATGTCGCCAGCCGAAGCACGCCTCAAGGAAGTTCAATCCAACATGGTTCCCGGAGAATGGGAGCAGCGGGTCAATCTCGCAGCCGCCTATCGTCTTGTTGCGTATTATGGCTGGGACGATCTGGTCGATACCCACATCTCGGCGCGGGTGCCCGGCCCCGAGCATCACTTCCTGATCAATCCCTACGGCCTGATGTTCGACGAGATCACCGCATCGAGCCTCGTGAAGGTCGATCTCGCCGGCAACCAGTTGACCGAGAGCGAATACAGCATCAACCCGGCCGGCTTCACCATCCATTCGGCCATCCATGAAGTTCGCGAGGATGCCGGCTGCGTCCTGCATCTTCACACGCCTGACGGCACTGCGGTCGCGAGCTGCATGGAAGGCCTGCTCCCGCTGAACCAGACCGCGCAGCTTGTCACCGGCGACCTCGCCTATCACGATTACGAAGGCATTGCGCTCGACCATGACGAGCGTCCGCGCATCCAGAAAGACCTTGGCACCAAGAACCATCTCTTGCTGCGCAATCACGGTACGCTGACAGTCGGCCGTTCGGTCGCCTCCGCGTTCGAGCGCATGTTTCATCTTGAGCGCGCCTGCACGATGCAGGTCCGCACCCGCATGCTCGGCCCGACCGCCTATCCGGTCGAAAAGCTTGTCATCGAGAAAAACGAAAAGCTGGTGAGCGATCCGGATCGTTCGGATCTGCGCTCGACCAAGCTCGTCTGGCCGCCGCTGCTGCGCAAGCTCGACAGGCTCGATCCCAGCTACAAGACTTGACAGGATCGATCCCGGCTCTAGATATCGATCGTCAGCCTCTACACTGACCCGGAATAAAAACGCCGCCCAATTCCGGGCGGCGTTTTTGCGTTCGGCACAGATTGCCCGGGTTTTAGACGAACGCATCAAGGGTTTACTAATCCGGACCGGCTACGGCTGGCTGTCCGACACGCTTCCAGAGAACCTGGCCGATGAACCCCTTCGATGTTGCGGTCCTAGTCGTGGCGCTTGTCGCCATGATCGCCGGATTCAAGGTCGGCCTCATTCGCAGCGCCGCGACGATCCTCGGTTACATCACAGCCGCACCGCTCGCCGTCGCCGGAACGTCATGGCTTTCCCCGATGCTCGCCGGTCAGACCGCTCCGTCTGCGGCACAGAATTCCCTTGTGTTCTTTTGTGTCTTTCTTGCCGCGGGAGCCGCCTTTGGATCGCTGCTCCGGCTTGCCGTCGATGAAACGGTCGGACCTGTCCGCAGCCTCGCCGACCGCATCGCAGGTTCGGCCCTCGGCATCATCCGCACCGGCCTTGTCGCCGTGACGGTCGTGCTCGTTTTCGACCGCATCATCCCGCCCGGACGTGATCCCGGCTATCTCGTCGGCTCGAAACTGCGGCCGATCCTGTCGCAGGCGGGACAGCGCGGTCTCAAGTCACTGCCGCCGGAGACGACGGCCTACATCGACCAGATCAAGAAAGGTCAGCGCAGCTAGGTCAGGGCGTGCGCGAGCGGAGACCTATAACCACCGAACATGAGAACAGATCGCCGTCATCCTGAGGTGCGAGCACTTGCGAGCCTCGAAGGATGACGGCAGTGACGCATGGCGCGCATCCTTCGAGGCTCGCCGCAAGCGCGGCTCGCACCTCAGGATGACGCTTCATCCGCGCGAAGGGTCCGCCGAAACATTTCGTGATGGGGATACAAATCCCCGCGCTCTGAACCTCTCTTAAGTTCGGCGTGTCTTGTTCGTGAGGGGCGCTTTCTAGAGGCGTCAGAGAGCGGAGCAGGATGCGGCGCCCGCGCGCACGGTTCGCACCCGTGTCGTCCGGGAGGCTGGGGTCACCGTCCGGGCCAACTACGTGGCTCCGCCGTTCGCGGCTGGACGCGGACAGGATGAAGGCCGGCGAAAGCCAGCCGGATCGGGGCGCGTGTCGCGCTTGTCCTGTCCCGGAAGCATGGTCCCCTCGCCCAAAATCGCCGCAGTGGAGCGCCGTGAGGCGATGCGCTTCCTTTCGCAAAGGAAGCGAGACAACACATTTGCGCCTCGCGGCGCTCCATGCCCCTCGCTGTTAGGGGCAGAATGAGAAGCTCACCTCGCGCAATGCGCGAGAGTAATCACGCTTGGCTGTTTGAAAATTGAATCTGGAAGATGTGACATTAGCCATTTGAGCATCGACATAACCAATGTCATGGCCGGATTTGTTCCGGCCATCCCGATTGTCGAAGCACTGTGCTCACCTGAACGGGATCACCGGGACAAGCCCGGTGATGACAACTGTGAATGGCGCGAGACCTTGGCCACACATACGATGTCGTCCCAGCGAAGGCGGGGACCCATAACCACAGAACGTCGTGGTGATAGAGAGAAGAACGCTCCAACACCTCCCTCGAGTCGATGACTCGGGGAGTATGGGTCCCCGCCTTCGCGGGGACGACGTGGAGACGACCTCAGCGCGGCGTGTCCGCGAACGCGGCAAGAATCCGCGCCCACGAGCGGATGCCCTTGTGGAAACTCTTCAGATCATACTTCTCATTCGGCGAGTGGATGTTGTCGTCCTCGAGGCCGAACCCGATCAGCACAGTGTCCAGCCCCAGCGTCTTCTTGAAGTCCGCGACAATCGGAATCGATGCACCGGACCCGATCAGCAGCGCGTCCTTGCCCCACTCGTCGGTCAGCGCGTGCTTCGCCGCCGCCAGCGGCTTCATGCCCCAGTCGAGCGCGATCGCCGGCGCACCGGCGTGATCGATGAACTCCGCCGTGCAGTCCGCAGGCAGACGCGATGTGACGAAATCCCGGAAGGCTTTCCGGATCCTCGAAGGGTCCTGCCCCTCCACCAGACGGAACGACACTTTCGCCGATGCGTGCGCAGGGATGACGGTCTTGGAGCCCTCGCCTGTGTAGCCGCCGAAGATTCCGTTGATGTCGCAAGTCGGACGCGACGAGATCTGCTCGATCAGCAACCGGTCCTTCTCACCGGCAGGGACCGACAGCCCGATCGGCTTGAGGAATGTCTCCGGCGACAGATTGAGATTTTTCCATTGCGCGAGAATGTCCGGCGGAAGGTCTTTCACGCCATCATAGAATCCCGGAATGGTGATGTGGCCGTTGTCGTCGTGAATGCTGCCGAGAATGCGGGTCAGCACACGGATCGGATTCTGCGCGCCGCCGCCGAAGATGCCGGAGTGCAGATCGCGGTTCGCCGCCTTGATCTTGACCTCGTCGTAGACGAGGCCGCGCAGCGAGGTCGTGATCGCCGGCGTGTTCTGATCCCACATGCCGGTATCGCAGACCAGCACGAAGTCGGCCGCGAGGTCCTTCTTGTGCTTGTCGAGAAACGGCCCGAAATTCTTCGATCCGATCTCCTCCTCGCCTTCAATCAGGATCGTCACGTTGAGCGGCAACGAGCCCGTGACATTTTTCCAGGCGCGGCAGGCCTCGACGAAGGTCATCAACTGACCCTTGTCGTCTTCGGCGCCCCGCGCCACGATGATCTTCCGGCCGTCGGCGTGATTGGTGACGATAGGCTCGAACGGTGGCCGGTGCCACAGATCAAGCGGATCGACCGGCTGCACGTCGTAGTGGCCGTAGAACAGGACATGAGCGCCGCTGTGACCGTTGCTCTTGCCGACGATCGCGGGATGCCCGGCGGTCGGGCGAACATCGGTCGCGAAACCGATGGAGGCGATGTCCGCGGCGAGATGATCCGCCGCCTTCTTGCAATCGTCCGCAAACGCCGGATCGGCCGAAATCGACTTGATCCGGAGCAGCGTGAACAGCCGCTCGAGACTCTTGTCGAAATCCTTGTCGATATGGTCGAGAACGGCTGCGAGTTGCGGTGTGGCTGACATATTCGATTGATCCTCTCGGTCAGGATGCGCCGGCATTACCGGTTAACTGGACTTGCCGGGCGATTTCTGCTTTCACCCTCTATCATCTTTTATCACGCTTCTCGTGGCTTTTTGTGCCCTCAAGCATCGACCACATATGCTTTTCTACGAACCGCTCTTTCTGACAATCTTTCCGGCGCTCTACGCGTTCTATCTGCTTCTCACCGGCGCATCGGCCAAGAAGTGGACGCTGCTGATTGCCAGTACGCTGTTCTACATCTGGGGCGAACCCGTCTTCGTGCTGGTGTTGTTCCTCTCGACTGCCATTGACTACGCACTGTCATTTCATCTTGTCGAAAGAAACCCGGTTCGGACGCGGAAGCTGGCATTGGCCGCCGGTATTGCCGCCAATCTGGGCGTTCTCATCTTCTACAAATATGCCGATTTTCTTGCGACGAATATCAACCTCATCCTGTCGCCGTTTGCGGCTGCCCGCATTCCATTGCTTCACATCGCGCTGCCGATCGGCGTGTCTTTCGTCGTGTTCGAGAAGATCACCTATCTCGTGGATACCTACCGCGGCGTCTCGAAACCGGCGGAGCGGTTTTCAGACTACTGCCTGTTCGTGCTGTTCTTTCCCAAACTGCTCGCCGGACCGATTCTCAAATATCATGAGATGCGCGACGCAATCGCGTATCCCCCGCCTGTGGTCTGGACCGATTTTCAGGAAGGGTTTCTGCGCTTCGCGCGCGGGCTGGGCAGAAAACTTTTCATTGCCGATCCGCTCGGCAATTTCGCCACGCAGATATTTGCCGCAGATCCTTCAACGCTCGGTCCTGGCACAGCCTGGCTCGGGCTGGCGTGTTTTACGGTCCAGATTTACTTCGATTTCGCGGGCTATTCCGACATGGCAATCGGCCTCGCCCGCATGTTCGGCATTCCACTCAGGGAAAATTTCAATTCGCCTTATGCCTCGCGCTCGATCACCGAGTTCTGGCAGCGCTGGCATATTTCGCTCACCACCTGGATCCGCGATTACCTCTATGTTCCGCTCGGCGGAAATCGCCAGGGTGAGGCCCGCACTTATCTCAATCTGTGGATCTGCTTCCTGCTCTCCGGCCTTTGGCATGGGGCAAGCTGGAACTTCGTGCTCTGGGGTGCATACAACGGATTGTTTCTGACCCTCGATCGGATGTTCCTGCGGAGGCTTCTCGAGCGCTGCGGTGCGCTCATAGCGACGGCGGCGACCTTGTTTATTGTCATGATCGGCTGGGCGATCTTCCGTTCGGAATCGCCCGCGCATCTCGGGCCTTTCCTCGCTGCGCTGTTTGGCTCATCTTCCGCCCACACGGCGGTCTCTATTCTGGCTGAGGTGCCGTTCACGCTGGCGCTCCGGATAGTCATTTCGCTGTTCCCGGCAACGATGCTTTTCGAGCCGCTCAGGAATGCGTACAAGACACACGGCTGGCTGCGACTTGCGACGGCGCTGGCCCTTGTGATGCTGTACGTTTTTGCCATCGCCCGCTCGGTGACGGTGCCGTTCCAGCCGTTCATCTATTTCAGGTTCTGACGCGATGAACCGGCTGTCATTCTCACACCCTGCTGTCCGCGCCGCCTTCTGCATTTTCCTCGTGCTGCTGCCGCTGCTGACCGCATGGAACCTCGTCGTTGCGCCGGATCATCCGAAACTTGAAATCAAGATCGGGCCGAAACTGGCCGGTGTCACACGGCAGTTGCCGCTGAACTGGTCGCTGTCATCGCTGATCGACGGCAGCCTGCAGAAAGCCATTACCGAACGCGTGACCCAGGCGCTGCCGATCCGCCCGCTGCTGGTGCGTTTCAACAACGAACTGAAATTCGAATTGTTCGGTGAGTTGACATTACCTGGCGTTATTCAGGGCGCCGGCGGGCAATTGATCGAACAACTCTATTTCGACGAGTACTGCAGCCGCACCGAGGGCCTGGCCGAGACCCGCTCCCGTTCAGTCATTTCGAAGCTCAAGGACATTCAGGATTACTATCGCTCCCGGGGCGCAGTGTTCATCTACCTGATCAGCCCGTCCAAAGTCGCGCACATGCCGGAACATTTCCTGACCGGCGCCGCCTGCCCGAGCACGATTGCCGCCCGTACGCAGTTCATTCCGCAATATGCAAATCTGCTGAAGCAATCGGGTATCCATGTGCTGGATCTGGCAACCTTCATTCATGGATTGAAAGGCACGTACGAAGTCGATCTGTTTCCACAGGGCGGATCGCACTGGAATGATATCGGCGGAGCGCGTGTGGCGACGCTGATCGCCGAGGAGATCAATCGGCAGGCCGGCAAGGTGCTGGCTCCGCCCTTTACGTTCACCTACACCATTTCCGGCGCGACAAGCGGGGTCGATCGCGAGCTAGCCGATCTCTTGAACACGTTCTTCCCGACGATGGCCTATCTCACGCCGAAGGTGAAATTCCAGCCGTCAGTCTCCTGCGCAACTTATCCATCGCGGACAATCGAAACTGCCTTCGTCGGCAGCAGTTTCAGCCATCTTCCGGCTGAAATCCTGATGCGGGACAATTGCCTCACCGCGCTCAACACGTACTTCTATCTTTCGCTCAGCCGTTTCGGTGGAGAGCCATATCGAAAGCTTCAGGCTGATCTCCCCGATAGCGATCTGACACGTTTGCGCGACGCGAAGATCATGATCGTCGAGGAAAACGAATCCTTCGCAGGAACCGCCGGCTACATAGACAGGCTGCGCAAAATCGTGAGCCCGGCGCAATAATCAGCGCCGCAGCAAACTGCCCAGCACGTTCCTTACGATGGAACGGCCAATCGACCCGCCAAGTGAACCGCCGACCGATTTGCCGAGGCTGGCGGCAACGTCGCCCGCAACCTTGTTGGTCACCGAACGCGTCACACTGCGCGCGATCACCTGGCCGGTCGACATCTTTCCGCGCGGCGTGTTGGTGCCGAACACCGTTCCGACGATCGAGCCGATCTGGCCGAGCACGCCGCCACCTTCCGATCCGTCAGCACTGGGCGTGCCGACCGGCGCGGCGGTGTTCGACAGGCGCTTCTGTAAAATCTCGAATGCCGTTTCCGCGTCGATGGCCGTGTCGTATTTTCCCTTCACCGGGCTTGCCGCGATGATGGCCTTGCGTTCGTCCGGCGTGATCGGCCCGATCCGCGCCGTTGGCGGACGGATCATCACGCGTTCGACCATCGCGGGCGTGCCGTTGCCCTCCAGGAACGATACCAGCGCCTCGCCCTTGCCCAGTTCCGTGATGACCTGCGCGGTATCGAGATTGGGATTTGGCCGGAAGGTTTGCGCTGCTGCCTGCACCGCCTTTTGGTCACGCGGCGTAAAGGCGCGCAGTGCGTGCTGCACACGGTTGCCAAGCTGGGCGAGGATTTTGTCCGGAACGTCGATAGGATTTTGGGTCACGAAGTAGACGCCAACACCCTTCGACCGGATCAGACGGACGACCTGCTCGATCTTGTCCATCAGGGGCTTGGGCGCATCGTTAAACAGGAGATGTGCTTCATCGAAGAAGAATACCAGTTTGGGCTTTGCCGGATCGCCAACTTCAGGCAGTTCTTCAAACAGTTCCGAGAGCATCCAGAGCAGGAATGTCGAATACAATTTCGGGCTCGACATCAGCTTGTCGGCCACAAGAATGTTGACCATGCCGCGGCCACTGGAGTCCGTCCGCATGAAGTCCTTCAACTGCAGCGCGGGTTCGCCGAAAAATTTGTCCGCACCCTGATTTTCCAGCACCAGCAACTGGCGCTGGATGGTGCCGACTGTCGCCTTGCTGACATTGCCGAAGGACTGCGCGGCCTTGCGGATGTCCTGCAAGGGATCAAGATCGGCGTCCTTGGCCGAACCGGGCACGATGGCGTCAAGCAAGGCGCGCAGATCCTTCATGTCGACCAAAGCAAGACCATGCTCGTCGGCAACGCGGAACGCGACGTTGAGGACGCCTTCCTGCACGTCGTTGAGCTGGAGCATCTGCGACAGCAGCAACGGCCCCATTTCAGTAACGGTGGCGCGAACCGGGTGGCCCTGCTCGCCGAACACGTCCCAGAAGACGGTCGAAAACTGATCCGGCTGAAACTGAAGGCCCATCTCCTTGGCACGGCTGAGAATGAAGTCCTTGGCCTCTCCCACCTCCGTGATACCGGAAAGATCGCCCTTGATGTCGGCTGCGAACACCGGCACGCCCGCGCGGGCGAAACCTTCGGCCATCACCTGAAGCGTCACGGTCTTGCCGGTGCCGGTTGCGCCGGTGACGAGGCCATGCCGGTTCGCAAGCCCGAGCGTCAAAAACGCGGATTGATCGCCCTTTCCGATGAAGATCGTCTTGTCGGTGTCGGCGGATGCAACGCTTCCGCCGCTGGCGGGGGTTGCAGCCGGGGCGGCCTTTGAGGCGGAAACGCTCTTGCTGGAAACAGCCTTGTCAGAAACGGCCTTGGACGTCTTCTTAGCCATGTCTCGCCTCTCACAGGCATGCGATTCCGTGCGTCTGCCTCGAAGCAGCGCGTCATGCGTGATCTTGCAGGACGGAACCCGCCGGTCAACCCGCAGAATGCGCCTCTTCGCACAAGCCGATACCGCGACGCATTATATATGGCGTCCAGCCACTACATATATGGCGTCCAGCCGCTACGAATGAGTGAACACTTACCGCGCGTTTGCTTGCGTTCCTTGACGTCCTGACAATGCGGATCGCACAAAATCGGACAACGCATTGAAACCAATACGGCCTCACTGCGTAATTTGAAGCCGCGATAACCCGGATTGTCGCTTTCAGCACCGCAAATGTCGTAAAATGAATGATAGTCTTGCATGGCTGCAACACTTCACGATCGATTGCGACCAAACTGCGGTTTCCAAAAGCGGCATAGCTTGTAATTCGCAACGCACGCGCTCAAGATAAAATCACAAACAAAATATCCGGCAATCAACCGGTGGGCACGGGGCATTTTAATGGACGAACTCGTTGACGCTCTGGCTGCAAAAGCCGGCATCGATAAAGCTGTGGCTGAAAAAGCCGTCGGTGCGATCCTGGGGTTCCTTCGTAAGGAGGGGCCAATTGATCAGGTGCGTGCGCTGATCGAAAAGATTCCGGGCGCTGAATCCGCGATCGAAGCTGCTGGTTCCACAGGTGGTCTTGCGAGCATGCTGGGCGGCGGTGTGATGGCGCTTGGCGCCAAACTGATGGGCTTCGGTCTTGGCATGAACGAGATTCAAAGTCTCGGACGTGAACTCTTCCGGTTTGGCCGCGACAAAATTGGCGCGGACGGGATGGGCACAATCATTGCCGAGACCCCAGGCCTTTCCAAATTCGCGTAAATTCATTTCCAAGTTCGAGTCTCATGTCCAATCCGCTTGCAGCGTATCCCCTCTCCAAAATTGACGGCCTGGGTCCGCATGCCCAGGCCAAACTCAAGGCTCAAGGCATTCGCACGACGGCTGCGCTGCTCGACAGCGCCAGCACGCCGAAGGGCCGCAAGGCGCTCGCTGCCAAGACCGGTCTCAGCGAGCAGCAGTTGCTGGCCTGGGCGAATATTGCCGACTGCATGCGCATCAAGGGGATGGGCAAGGCCAAGGCCGAACTGCTGCGGGCGGCGGGCGTGGTCACCGTGCGCGAGTTCGTGCAACGCAATCCCCAGCGGCTGGCGCAGGCAATGAAGGAAGCCAACGACAAGCGCAAACTGGTTCAGGTTCTGCCGTCGGACAGGTCCGTCGCGGAGCTGATCCAGCGCGCCCGCAAGCTGCCGCTGAAGATTACCTACTGAGGCCGACCGGCCCACGGTCCGGGCTGCCCCGGCAGATCCGGACACCTTGGGCCATATCCCCTCCGCCATCGCTTGACTCGTCAGCGGGGACCGCGCAAAGCCACCGCATGATGGCTGCCCCGTCCCGATCGAATCCGGCTGCCTCGCAGTATCATCCGGTGCTGCGGGCCCTCTTCGTACGGCCCTATCCGGCGGTAATGGGCGTGCTCAACATCACGCCGGACTCCTTCTCCGACGGCGGCCGATTCATCGAACCCGAACTGGCCCTCGCACAGGCGAAACGCATGATCGCCGAGGGCGCGGATATCCTCGATATCGGTGCGGAATCCACCCGCCCCTATGGCTCGAAGCCGGTGACCGCCGACGAGGAATTGCAGCGGTTACGGGATATCCTGCCCGCGGTTGCCGGCTTGGGGAGTCCGGTCTCGATCGACACCATGAAGGCATCGGTGGCCGCATGGGCGCTCGGCAACGGCGCGGTCATCGCCAACGATGTGTGGGGTCTGCAACGCGATCCCGACATGGCGCGGGTGATCGCGGATCACGGTGCTCCGGTGATCGTCATGCACAATCGCGACAGCGTCGATCCCGCTATCGATATTGTTGCCGACATGGTGGCGTTCTTCGCGCGTTCGCTCGACATTGCCGCTAATGCGAATATTCCGCAGGGGAATATCTTGCTCGACCCCGGCATAGGTTTCGGCAAAACGCCGGAGCAAAGCATGACCGCGCTGGCGCGACTCGATGATTTGAGCCGGTTCGGCCTTCCATTGCTGGTCGGCGCGTCGCGAAAGCGATTCATCGCGTCGGTCACCCCGTCCGAACCGGATCAGCGGCTCGGCGGGTCCATTGCGGCGCACCTGCTGGCGGCACAGCGCGGCGCTAAAGTCATCCGTGCGCATGACGTGGCGGAAACGGTACAGGCCCTGCGCGTGGCATCGGCAATCGAGGACAAGCGATGAGCGACGTGATTTTCATCAAGGGACTTTTGATCCATGCCCGTCACGGCGTCATGGACCACGAGGCCGAAGTCGGCCAGCGGTTCGTGATCGACCTTGAGCTGTCCATCGATCTCGCGGAATCCTCCCGCACCGACAAGCTTGCCGACACGGTGTCCTATTCGGATGTGGTCGCTACCGCGAGCGCGGCCTTCAAGGGCCACAACTACTATCTGCTGGAACGCGCAGCCGGCGCGGTGGCTGAATCGATCCTTGCCGCCTTCACCCGCATCAGCGCGGTGAAGGTGACAGTCCATAAGCCGCACGCACCGATCGCCGCGATCTTCGACGACGTCGGCGTCGTCATCACACGCTCGCGGTCATGACCTGATATGGCGAGTGTCCTGATCGCTCTCGGTGGCAATGTCGGCGATGTCCGTGCCACCTTCGTCAAGGCCATCGCCAATATCTGCGGCATGACGCAGGCAGCGCTGGTCGCACGCTCGTCGGATTACACGACGCCGCCATGGGGCGACGAACAGCAGGAGCCGTTCGTCAACGCCTGTATCGAAATCGAGACCAGCCTCGATCCGCATGCGCTGCTTTTCACGCTGCACAAGATCGAGAAGAAATTCGGCCGCGATCGGGCCAACGAACGGCGCTGGGGGCCGCGCACGCTGGACCTCGACATCATCGCCTATGACGACGTCCGCCTCGACAAGCCCGAACTGACGCTGCCGCACCCTCGCCTGTTCGAACGGGCCTTCGTGCTGGTGCCGCTGACCGAAATCGCACCGGATCGCCTGATCGCGGGGCAGACCCCGCGTCAGGCCCTCGCACTGCTCTCGGCCGATGGCATCGAACGCCTGCCTGATTTGCAGTAAACGCCTGAAACAACCATTTGGCTTGCGCCGCGCCGCGTGGCATTTTCCGGGCAACCAATAGCGTTTTCAAGCGAAGTGGACACCGGTTCGCGTGAAGAAAACGCGTCTATTATTATACGTGTCCGGGAGCTAACCTTCTGAATGTCCGCTGAAACCGACGACCTGCCGCTGGCGGCCGATTTCGCCCCTGCCACTCGCGATGACTGGCGGAAGCTGGCCGATGGGGTTCTGAAAGGCGCTCCATTCGAGAAGCTGGTGGGCAAGACCTATGACGGGCTGCGGATCGATCCGATCTATGAGCGCGCCCGCGATGCGACGGCCATTCCCGCGCGCACGGCAGGCAGCCCCTGGCAGATCATGCAGCGGGTGGATCATCCCGACGCAGCGATCGCGAACGCGCAGGCGCTGCATGATCTCGAGAATGGCGCCACCGGTCTGACGCTCGTCTTCGCCGGAGCCAATGGCGCGCGCGACTACGGTCTGCCGCCAACCAAGGAGGCGCTGACGCGTGCGCTCGACGGTGTGTACCTCGACGCAGGCATCGGCATTGAATTCGAGATTGGCCCGCAGTCGCGCGACATGGGACAGCACCTCGCCGAGTTGCTTGCAGCACGCAAGATCTCCCCTGCGGCCGTCAACGTCCGCTTCGGTCTCGATCCTATCGGCGGAGGCGGCGTACGCGGCAGCAGTCACGGTCCGTGGGAATCCATCGCCAAGGTTTTTGGCGGTAAGATCGCGCAGCTTGCGAAGCTCGGCTTTCGCGGTCCCTTCGCTCCGGCTGATGGCCGGGTCATCCACGATGCGGGCGGCTCGGAAGCACAGGAACTGGCTTACGTCCTCGCGGTGGGTGTCACTTACCTGCGTGCGCTGGAAGCTGCCGGCATTGCGCTCGATGATGCACGGCGGATGATTTACGCCCGCCTCAGCGCCGACGCCGATCAGTTCCTCACCATGGCGAAATTCCGCGCATTGCGTCTGCTCTGGGCGCGGGTCGAACAAAGCTGCGGGCTTGCGCCGCAGCCGCTTTACATTGCCGCAGACACCGCGTGGCGAATGCTCACCCAGCGCGATCCCGACGTGAACATGCTGCGCGCGACCATCGCAGCATTCTCGGCTGGCCTTGGCGGCGCGAACAGCATCAATGTTCTGCCGCACACGCTGGCGCTCGGATTGCCGGATGCGTTTGCCCGCCGCATTGCGCGCAACACCCAACTGGTGCTGCTGGAAGAATCCAATCTCGACAAGGTCTCCGATCCAGCCGCTGGATCGGGCGGCATCGAAACACTCACCAAGCAGCTTTGCGAAGCCGCATGGGCGCAGTTTCAGGACATCGAAAAGGCCGGAGGCCCGTTCGCGGCACTTGAAACGAACATCATCCAGACCAAGGTGGCCGCGGTCCGCGCCGCGCGCGACGTCAACATCGCGAAACGCAAGGACGTGCTGACCGGAGCCAGTGAGTTTCCCAACCTTCATGAGAAGACGTCGGCCGTGCTTGATGCAAAGCCGGTGACGGGGCTGTCGCCTGATGAAGTCGTTATCCGGTTTGACCCGCTTGCGCCCATTCGTCTGGCAGCACCTTTCGAGGCGCTGCGCGACGTCTCCGATCAGATCTTGAACACATCCGGCAAACGCCCGAGGGTATTTCTTGCCAATCTCGGCACTGCTGCCGATTTCACCGCGCGGGCGACGTTTGCGAAAAGCTTTTTCGAGACCGGCGGTATCGAGGCCATCGATACCGAAGGCTTCTCCGATCCGGCAGCGCTCGCCACAGCTTTCAAATCGTCCGGCGCAGCCCTCGTCTGCCTCTGCTCGTCCGACAAGGTCTATGCCGCGCGTGCCGAGGCTGTCGCGAAAGCCCTTCACGACGCCGGCGCAAAGCATATCTATCTGGCAGGCCGGCCCGGAGAACTCGAAACAGCGCTGCGTGCTGCTGGCGTCGGCGAATTCATCTTCGCAGGAGGCGATGCCCTCGCGATGCTCAAGGCGGCCTACGAACGTATTGGGTGAAGCATGAAGGAACGAGTTCCCGTTCTGACCGGCGGTTGCCAATGTGGCGCTGTGCGCTTTGCGTCCTACACAAAAGCGGGGCGGATCAGCGTCTGTCACTGCCGGATGTGTCAGAAGGCGGTAGCGGGCCCGTTCGCCTGTTTCGTTGAAATTCCTCACGGCGACTTCGCATGGACTCGCGGCATGCCGGCAACGTTTCGCTCGTCATCGATGGCGGAACGCGATTTTTGCGCGGCCTGCGGAACGCCGCTGAGCTATCGCAAGGTTGACGGTACGGCGATCGAACTGCTGACCGGTGCTTTCGATCGGCCGGATTATGTCGTTCCGACCTACCAAATCGGCGTTGAATCGAAGCTCGCCTGGATCAGCCATCTGCATAACCTTCCCGGCAAGACGACCTCGGAAGCCGCCGGTTCTGCTAAGGCTGGCAGCATTGTCAGCTATCAGCATCCGGATCATAATACGTAGATGCGCGTTGCCTGATACCGCGCAGAAATCGAGACAACAGAATGACCCGCATTCCGAATTTCGCCGACGTTGCATTCGAGCAGGCTGCCGTGACCGGCGGCGAGAGCAACGCGCAACCGTGGCTCACGCCCGAGGGTCTCCTCGTCAAGCCGAGCTACAGCGAAGCCGATCTGAAGGGCATCGATTTCCTCGATACATGGCCCGGCATCGCGCCCTATCTGCGCGGCCCCTACCCGACCATGTATGTCAACCAACCGTGGACCGTGCGCCAGTACGCCGGCTTCTCGACGGCGGAAGATTCCAACGCCTTCTATCGCCGCAACCTCGCGGCCGGCCAGAAGGGCCTCTCGGTCGCGTTCGATCTCGCCACCCATCGCGGCTATGACTCGGATCATCCGCGCGTCTCCGGTGACGTCGGCATGGCCGGTGTGGCGATCGATTCCATCTACGATATGCGCACGCTGTTCGCCGGCATTCCGCTCGATCAGATGAGCGTGTCGATGACCATGAACGGCGCGGTGCTGCCGATCCTCGCGCTGTTCGTGGCTGCCGCCGAAGAACAGGGCGTGCCGTCGGAGAAACTGTCGGGCACCATTCAGAACGACATTCTCAAAGAATTCATGGTGCGCAACACCTACATCTATCCGCCGACGCCATCGATGCGCATCATCTCCGACATCTTCGCCTACACGTCGCAGAAGATGCCGAAGTACAATTCGATTTCAATTTCCGGCTACCATATGCAGGAAGCCGGCGCGACGCAGGATCTCGAACTCGCCTACACGCTCGCCGATGGCGTCGAATATCTCCGCGCCGGATTGGCTGCCGGTCTCGATGTCGATCGCTTCGCCCCCCGGCTGTCGTTCTTCTGGGCGATCGGCATGAACTTCTTCATGGAGGTTGCCAAGATGCGCGCGGCCCGGCTGCTGTGGGCCAAGCTGCTGAAGCCGTTCAACCCGAAGGATCCGCGTTCACTGTCGCTGCGCACCCATTGCCAGACCTCCGGCTGGTCGCTCACCGCGCAGGATGTGTTCAACAACGTGGTTCGCACCAACATCGAGGCCATGGCTGCCACGCAGGGTCACACCCAGTCGCTGCACACCAACGCGCTCGACGAAGCCCTGGCGCTGCCGACGGATTTCTCCGCGCGCATCGCCCGCAACACGCAATTGTTCCTGCAGCAGGAAAGCGGCACCACGCGGATCATCGATCCGTGGGGCGGCTCCTACTATGTCGAACGGCTGACGCACGACCTCGCCGCCAAGGCCTGGGCGCATATTCAGGAAGTCGAGGAACTCGGCGGCATGGCGAAAGCCATTGAAGCCGGTGTGCCAAAACTGCGGATCGAAGAAGCCTCGGCCAAGACGCAGGCGCGCATCGACGCCGGCAAACAGGCCGTCATCGGCGTCAACAAGTACAGGCCCGAGAATGAAGCCGCCATCGACGTGCTCAAGGTGGAAAATTCCACTGTGCGCCGTCTGCAGATCGACAAGCTGGCGCGTCTCCGCTCCGAGCGCAAACAGGCCGACGTCGACGCCGCGCTCGCGGCACTGACGCGCAGCGCAGGCGAAGGCAACGGCAACCTGCTGGCGCTGGCCATCGATGCGGCGCGCGCCAAGGCCACCGTCGGCGAAATTTCAGACGCCATGGAAAAAGTGTTCGGTCGTCACCGGGCCGAAATCAAATCCATTACCGGCGTTTACAAGCGCGAGGCCGCCACCATGTCGGACCGGGTCGAGAAACTTCAGGCGCTCATCGACGCATTCGAAGATGCGGAAGGCCGACGACCGCGCATTCTGGTCGCCAAGATCGGTCAGGACGGCCACGATCGCGGACAGAAGGTCATCGCTTCGGCCTTCGCCGACGTCGGATTCGACGTCGACATCGGGCCGCTGTTTGCCACCGCCGACGAGGCGGCGCGGCAGGCCGTCGAGAACGACGTTCACATGCTCGGCCTGTCGTCGCTGGCGGCAGCGCATCTCACCGCCGTTCCGGAATTGAAGGAAGCGCTCAAGAAGCGCGGCCGCGAAGACATCATGATCATCATCGGCGGCGTGATCCCGCCGCAGGATTACGATGCGCTCTACAAGGCCGGCGCCGAGGCGATCTTCCCGCCCGGCACGGTGATCGCGGACGCCGCAGAAGAACTGATCCGCAAGCTCAACGTGCGGCTCGGGCATTCCAGCGAAGCGGCGGAGTGAGCGGCGATTGAAACAACACCGCGTATGGCCCCGGTGACAGCTTCCGAGAAAGCCTCGCTCCAGCTCGCCGACGCCCTTCGCGCCGGTGACCGCGCCGCGCTGGCACGCGCGATCACGTTGATCGAAAGCCGCCGCGCCGACCATCAGGCGCAGGCGCGCGATCTCGTGCAGGTCTTGCTGCCGCTGACCGGCAACGCAGTTCGCGTCGGCATCACCGGTTCGCCGGGCGTCGGCAAATCCACCACCATCGATGCACTCGGAATGGCGCTGATCGCAAAGGGCCACAAGGTCGCGGTGCTGGCGGTCGATCCGTCATCGGCGCGCACCGGTGGCTCGATCCTCGGCGACAAGACGCGGATGGCGCGGCTTTCCGCCGAAGACAATGCCTTCATCCGCCCTTCCCCGTCATCGGGCACGCTCGGCGGCGTCGCTGCGAAAACGCGCGAGGCGATGCTGTTATGCGAAGCAGCCGGTTTCGATGTGGTGCTGGTGGAGACGGTCGGCATCGGCCAGTCGGAAACGGCGGTCTGCGACATGACGGATTTCTTCCTGGCGCTGATGCTGCCGGGTGCGGGTGACGAACTGCAAGGCATCAAGAAAGGCCTCGTTGAGCTTGCCGACATGATCGCCGTCAACAAGGCCGACGGCGATAACCTCAAGCGCGCCAAAGCCGCCGCCGCCGAGTATAACGCCGCGCTTCATATTCTCACGCCGCGCTCGGAGTACTGGTTTCCGCCGGTTCTCACCTATTCTGCGCTAACCGGCGATGGGATCGGGGCCGTGTGGGAGAAAGTTCTCGCACATCGCACCGCGATGATCGCGTCCGGCGATTTCGAGACCCGGCGGCGTCACCAGCAGGTCAAATGGATGTGGACCATCCTCGAAGACCGGCTCCACGCGCGGCTGCGCTCCGATCCGGTCATCCGCGCCAAGGTGAAGCAAACCGAAGCCGCTGTTGCGAACGGCCACATGACGCCCGCGGTCGCGGCCGAGACGGTCGCTGCATTGTTGGAGCGGTGATGGGTGACAAGCCGCGTATCCTGATCACCGGCTTCCGGCCCTTCCCGGGCGCGCCCTACAATCCAACTGAAAAACTTGTCGATCGGCTGCTTCGCCTGCGCCGCCCCATGTTCGACGATATCGAGTGTATCGGACACATTTTCCCGGTGACATACACGGCGGTCGATCGGGAACTGCCTGCCTTGATCGCCAGCCATCGTCCCGATGCGCTGCTGATGTTCGGCCTCGCCACCCGCACGCCGTTCGTGCGCATCGAGACGCGCGCGCGCAACACCGTCACACAACTCTGGCCGGACGCCGAACACGCACAGGTTCGCAGCCGGACTATCGTTGCGGGCTCGGATTCGACGCGCCGTTTCGGACCGCACACCTTCAAGCTGCTGCGCGCCGCCCAACAGACCGGGATAGATGCCCGCGCCTCGTTGAGCGCTGGATACTACCTCTGCAACTATCTGAGCTGGCGCGCCATCGAGGCCACGCGGGCACGGCATGATTCCGAAAGGCGGGAACCAACGAAAGTCGGCCCTCGCATCGCCAGTTTCGTTCACGTGCCGCTGGTGCCACGCGGAACGGCGGAACGCCGCGCGGGTTCACCGAGCCGGGTGACGTTCGAGCAACTGGTCGACGCCGGCGAAGCGATGCTGGTGGAAATAGCGGCGCTTGCCTCGCGCGCGGGGCTTCGTAACTAGTCATGGCCAGTCCCCGGCCGGCTTCCGGGGATTTTGAGATCCTGAAATCGCGCCGGTAGATACTGCCGTTGTAGCCCGTCAATGATTTCGTTCCTGCGGATAGTCACACCCATGGGTGGGATTGTTTCTCCAACACCCGGAGTATCGAGGACAAGAACGATCTCCCAGTTTGGAATGTTTTGCAGGAGGCGCCGAAGACCTTTCACGATGTCAACGTCGAACATCTTAAGATCGAACACATCGATCGTGTGACGTCGCCAACCATAGTTGTCGTCGACAACCCAGTAATCTCCCTCACCACATGCATCTTCTTTTCCATATAGCTTCAGAAAATCCACTATCGCGCGATAGAGACCACTCCAGATTTGATCCTGAATTTCTTCGTTAGTTGCCATGATCTACACCTATTCCCGGCCACGAAAGAGACGAAGGCTGCGCAAGATCTCCCGCATATAAATTCGCTGGTTAAATTGGCGTATTCGCGGATCGCTCGATTTTTTAATCTCGTCCGAGAAAGACTTTGCTTGGTCGGGAGTCATCTCGCGCGACGTGACATTATTTCTTTCAAGGAATTGGTCGAGTTTTTCCCTACCGCTTTGTTGTACTGTCGATGCATGTCATCGTAACGGTTGCTTGTTGGATCCTTCAAGCGTCCCGTGGTTTCGGTCTCAAAGACCTTCATTGTTTCCGGCGAAAAATCATACTTTTCGTTCGTGAAGACACCACGTGATACAAAGTGATGCCCGTCCGCGGCATAGTCCTCACCAAGTATCCAGCTATCTGGTGTCGCGTCCGATATAACGCGAGGGTCATTGATGCTTTCGCCCTGAGCAAGCTGGCGCCCGTTTTGAACCGTCCACCAGCCACGCGCATCCCGCGGCTGAGCCGGATTGAAGTTGGCTTTCAAGGCCCGCATCAACATGCGAAATTTTAACTCCGCGGCGATGCCAGCGAGATGAAATTTCAAGTCAGCAAGAAGTACCCTCTCATCGCTCAACACCATCATCGATCCCTCGTCATCCCAACTCTCAGAATATACCCTTATAGGAATATATTCTTAGAATCAAGAAGACGGCTGGCGGGATGCCTGCTTATCAGGGCGAACCCCTCACTTCTCAAATCCGTCTGGCAGCCATACTGGAAGCTGCGTTGTGCGACGCAACATCGCGACATAGAGTGATTACTTATCAAGCGCGAGCCGTTTTCATGACCGACACCAGTGCCAACGCCTGGGTTTCATCGACCCATCGCCCGATGGGCTTTCGTGAGTTCGTCGCCATCGTGGCTGCGATCATGGCGCTCAATCCGCTCGCTCTGGACCTGATGCTGCCGGCCCTCCCCAACGTGGCCTCGGCGTTCCACCTCAGCAACGTCAACCACGCGCAAGCCGTCCTGTCGGTGTTCCTGACCGGCTTTGGCGCCGGGCAGTTCATCATGGGGCCGCTGTCTGACCGTTTCGGCCGGCGACCGATCCTGCTCGGCGGGCTGATCGTCTACGGCATCGCCAGTCTGCTCGCGATCGTCGCGCCATCGTTCGAGACGCTGTTGCTCGCGCGCGCGTTGCAGGGCCTCGGCACCGCCGCTTCGCGCGTGATCGCCACCTCCATCGTGCGGGACTGTTACAGCGGCCGCCGGATGGCGAGCGTGATGTCGCTTGCGATGATGATTTTCATTTCGGTCCCGGTGATCGCCCCGTCGTTCGGCCAGGCCATCATGCTGCTGGCCGAATGGCACGGCATTTTCATTGTGCTGCTGATTTACGGTTTGCTGACGCTGACCTGGATTGTCATTCGCCTTCCGGAGACGTTACCGCTTACCGAGCGCAAGTCGCTTGCCCCCGGCGAAGTAGCGAAGAACTTCCTTCATGCCCTGATGAACCGGCAGACCTTCGGTTACGCATTGGCGGCCGGCAGCATACAGGGAATTCTGTTCGGCTATGTTCTGTCTTCGCAGCAGATCTTCACGGGCATCTACGGGCTCGGCCATTATTTCCCGCTGGCCTTCGCCGCCATCGCCATCGGTATCGCCGTCGCCGGTTTCCTCAATTCGCGCATCGTCGGCCGCTACGGCATGCGCATGATCTCGCATATCGCCCTTGTCGGCCAGTTGGCCGTAGCCATCGTGATGCTGGCTGCGGCCCTCGCCGGGTGGCTGCCCCTGACCCTGTTCATGATCCTGTCCACCGCCAGCCTGTTTTCGTTCGGGCTGATGTTCTCCAATTTCTCCGCGCTCGCGATGGAGCCTCAGGGACATATCGCCGGAACCGCCTCGTCGCTGTTCGGATCGATCACGACGCTGATCGGCATTGCAGTCGGCACAGCGATCGGACAGACCTATGACGGCACCCTCGTGCCGCTGGCGATTGGTGGTGTGCTGAGTTCGGTGATCGCGCTCGTTGTGGTGATCGCGGTCGAGAAGGGCCGCCTGTTCACGCCGCACAACACACCAATTTGACGGTTCCTGCGGCTCCATTCCATTAACCCTACCATCGACAATCGTGCGCAAACGCAAGCTGGTGGGCATCGTTCGCTGCATTCCTGCATTAGGTCTTACTGTGCGTTTCGGACGAGCCTGAACGGCATCGCTTTCGAGACGCGGTCAGATCGAGCACCGCATGGATATCAGCCGCCGCAGCCTCATCAACGCCACCGCCGCCGGTGCGGCAGCAGGTGCGCTGGCGGCTACGCCTGAGCCTGCGCGCGCGGCTCCCCTTACATCGACGCTCGGACGCGACGCCACGCAGTACGGCGTGCGGCCAAACAGTCCCGACGATCAAACGAAAGTGCTCCAGCGCGCCATCGATGCGGCCGCCAGCGCGCAGATGCCGCTGGCGCTGCCGCCGGGCGCCTATCGCACCGGCGCATTGCGATTGCCGAACGGCGGCCAGCTTGTCGGTGTGCGCGGTGCAACAGTCCTGAAGTTTACAGGTGGCGCGTCGCTTATAGCTAGCGAAGGTGCAAGCGGCATCACCCTCACCGGCCTCGCGCTTGATGGTGCCGGCATCAAGCTCGCCGACCGGCGCGGACTTGTTCATTTTCAGAACGGCCTCGATGTTCGCGTGCAGGATTGCGACATCGTCGGCAGCGGTGGATACGGCATCTGGTTCGAAAGCATTGCGGGCGAAGTCAGCGGCAACACCATCCGCAAGACCGCAAACACCGCGTTCACCTCGTTCGATGCGCTTGGACTGCTCGTTGCACAGAACACAATTCAGGACGCGTCCGACAACGGCATCGAAATCCTCCGCCATACGATGGGTGATGACGGCACCATCGTCGTCAATAACCGCATCGACGATATCAAGGCTGGTCCCGGCGGCTCCGGCCAGCACGGCAATGCCATCAACGCCTTCCGCGCGGGCAATGTCATTGTGAGCGGCAACCGCATCCGCAACTGCGATTATTCCGCCGTACGCGGCAACTCCGCTTCGAACATCCAGATCACCGGCAACAGCGTCAGCAACGTTCGCGAAGTCGCGCTTTATTCGGAATTCGCATTCGAAGGTGCGGTGATCGCCAACAATACTGTCGATGTCTGCGCGGTCGGCGTGTCGGTCGCGAATTTCAACGAGGGCGGCCGCATGGTGACCGTCCACGGCAACGTCATCCGGAACATCCTGCCAAAGCGCCCGATCGGGACAGCGCCGGACGACGACGCCGGTATCGGCATCGTGGTGGAGGCGGACGCCGCCGTCACCAGCAATGTGATCGAGAATGCCCCCTCGTTCGGGATCATGGCCGGCTGGGGAAAATACCTCCGCGATGTGACCATCACCGGCAACGTCCTGCGCAATTCCTTCGTCGGCATCGGGGTGTCGGTGGTGCCGGGGGCCGGCACCGCGCTGGTCAGCAACAACCTGATTTCAGGATCGAGGGGCGGCGCGATCGTCGGATTGGATCATGCCAAGGCGGTAACCAACGATCTCGGCGCAGACGGAACCTCACGCTTTGCGCAGATTGTCCTTGGCCTTAACGCCGTGCGCTGACGCAATATCTGCGAAAGGCGATGCGGGAATGGCGGAGTTCGCGGCCTGCGCCATCGCTACCTCGACCGGCTTGTCCTGAACCGGATCAGGCGGAGCAAGCTGCTCCCACGTTTTCAGTGCCGCCCGGGCTTCCTGAATGACCTTCAGGAATTCCGGCTCGCTGTAATAGGCCTTCCAGCGGCCGGTCTCGTAAAGCTCAACCAGGTAGTTGAGCCGTCGCTCCGCGAGCATGCGCCAGCGCGTTACGACACTTCGCCCATGTTGGGCATTGCCAGGGGTGGTCATTTCGAATCCGGAAAATTCTGAAAATCACTTCTGAACAAACATCAAGCAACGCCACGACTCACGCAGCACCGAAACAACGAGCAAGAGATAGCTCAACCCGTGCCATACATACATGCAACTTTCGTGACAGGCATTTGCACAGGTCACGAAACACGCAAGCGTCAACGCACCTGCAGCCTGATCGCGGCCCGAAGCGACTGCCGCGACCCTGCCGGCGGTGGTTCGCGGCCGGAAACGGCGGTGGCACCGGCGTTGGTGGTCCCTGCGACCGAGGGCGTGCCTGGCCTGACCGCTTCCACCGCAATCGAGCGGGCCAAGGCCGAGGTGTAATTCGGTACCGGGGTAAACTGGTTCTTCTGGAAGTCGTGCTGGATACGGTCGCCGCCGCTGGCCTGCGTCGCGCACACGGCCGTCACCGTCTCGATGCCCTTGTCCTTCATGCGGAATTGGAACGGCGCACCAGCGCCCGGAAAGCGGATCGGTACCCCCGCCTTGATGAAGTTATCGCGCTGGAAAGTGTTCGGCAGCAATACGGTGCCCTCACCCCGTTCATCGATGTCGGTCAGGGTCAGGAAGCAGTCGCGCGGCGACACGATGGTAAAGACCGGGGTATCGCCGAGACGATAGCTGTCCTGATCCGAGGTCAGGGAAAGGTCGTCCCTGTTGACGATGATCGGTTTCGTCACCTGTTCGGGCTGACGCGCGTTCCTGACCGCGACGACCTTCAGATCGGTCAGATCCGGTGCGATTTCACGAAATGCCGCTTCGAACTGATCGCGGGGAACAGCGCCCTGCGCGAGGCGCCGGACAAGCGGCCGGAATTTCTGATCGACATCCGCGACGCCCTCATTGAATTCGGACTTTTTGAGACCGAGCTCGGAGGCGGCGAGCGTCAGGTCGAGGTCGTCCTCGTAACGCTTGGCAAGCGCGTTGATCATCTCGATACCGTTCAGCTTCAGCGTTGAATCGAGCCCCGCCCGCTTCATCGCGTCCGCGAACCGCTTCGCATCGTCTTCGATCAGCGCATCCATCTTGTCGTGCGGAGGATACAGTCCTTCGACCGCGTCGCGCACATCCTTCGGGAAGGTCCGCCCCTTCAGCACCAGTTCGCGGACTTCGTCTTTGGCTTTGCGCATGCCTTGGTCGTGGCACCCCATGCATGAGATGCCGTTGGTCACAGCGAAATCCTTGCGCGACGGATCGCGCACGATAGCCGTCGGCCCCTTGTCCAGCCGATCACCCTTGGCCGTGTTCAGGTAATACGCCTGAAAACCGTTCGGCAGGCTGAAGATGGTCTCGCCGCCGTCATGATGAAACGCGTCCGGGCCGGTCGGGCCCAGCGGAAAGCTGAACAGGCTCTGACGGTCGCGGTTGCCGGCGAAGTCGTACGAGGTCCAGAAAAATCCGTTGCGCGAGGGATGGCGCTCGATCAGACGGTTGTTCTGGCTGACGCCGGAACGCTGGAACGCCGCACGCTGCGCGACGAAGTTGCGGATATTGCCCTCGACGTCGATGCCCTGCTCCCGCGCAAGCTGCTGGAAGGCGTTCGGCAGCCGCAGCAGGACGTCGTAAAGCGGCGGCTGCGACGCTGTGAACACGAACCAGTCGGCGCGCACATACGGTATCGGCGTCCCCGCGCCGGACGCGAGCGTGCGGCTGAATTCATTGTCCGGCACGACATTGTAGGGATACACCGCGATCACGTTATCCCAGTCGGCAGCCTTCCAGCCGAGGTCGAGCAGATTGAAGCGCAGGATGCTTCCCTCGGAATCGACAGTCTCAAGCTTCACCACGTCAGACGAGCGGCTCAGCGAATTCAGAAACTTCACCGCGCCCTGCTGGTAGACCTTCATCGCCGCCGGATCGACGCAGATGTTGGTGAGATGCGTCAGCGTCAGATAGCGGGTTGTCGCCCGACGCCGCGGCCGCTGCTTGTCGAGGTCCGACACCATCAAGGACACCATGTCCTCGGGCTCGACGAATTTGTGGCTTTCACAACTGGCGACCGCTTTTGTGCCGAGCGCTGCGACCCAATTTTCAAGCGCCTTAAGGTCGGTTTCCGAAGGGGGCGCATGCGACGAGCCTTCGTAATAGATGTCGTAAGGCATTTCCTTGTCGGCAATCTGCCGGAACAGTTTCGAGCCCAGCGGGTTGCCCGGCAAAACGTAATGCGGATTGACGGCGATTTCATCGAGTTTGAGGATGTTGCCGAAGTTCTTTGCGGGCCGCTCGCGATCCACGAGCTTGCCGGTTTGATGGCAACGCGCGCAGTGCTTGTCGAGAACATCGAACGCTGCTTTGGCGGTCGGATCGGAGGGCGACACGAGCGCTTCCATGGGGGCTGCACCCGGCGCCTTCGCATCCTGCGCCAGCGACGCGTCCGTCACACCGAACGTTAGCCCCGCCGCAACCATCAAGCCGATCGCGCGTGGACCAAACACCGGAAACCCGTTCATATCGTCCCCTCAAGACTGGCAACGCCTTGTATTGGTCGCATCAACGTCCCGGCGCGTTCAGGCGGTCATCGCTTCGCCGCAGCCTGTACGGTGGTATTCACGATCTGCACGCGGCGGTTTTCCTGGCCAAGCGGATTGGCCGGATTTTTCAACTGCTCCTTGCCAAAACCTGCCGCGATCAGGGTATCGGGTACGAGCCTGTATTGCTCGACCAGAACGCGCCGCACCGAATTGGCACGGCGTTGCGACAGCAACTGATTGTAGTCCGCGCCGCCTGCCGCATCGGTGTGGCCATTGATAAAAAACACTGAGCCTTTCAGATCCTGCCGCGACAACGCCTTGCCGAGCGCGGCCAGCGCGGGCATCGCCTTCGGACTGATATCGGCTGAATTGTATTCAAACAGGATTTCGAGATCGATCGCCGGCTTGTCACGCGCGATTTCCGCAATCTGCGTCCGTTCGTCCGCGGTTGGCGCCTGAACAGCTTCGACACTGATCGAGCGCGTTCGCAAACGATCGATTATTTGCTTCTCCGCAGCTGCCTTGGAATCCTGCGTCGCCGTAAGACTGCGCGTCAGCGGCTGCTTCGCTTGCAGCGCCGAGCCAATATTGTCCTCGAGCGACTGAGCGTGAAGCGACGCGGGACAGACGGCGAAGGCCAGCGTCAAAATCAGGGCCGTTCGCGTCACAATTCCATTCCCGCAAATTGATTCTGCATGCCGCAGTGTCTTTCACAAAAATGCATTGCGCAGCAAAATTCGTATGAAAACCCGCCGCCCAATATGACGGCCCGCCCGGGGGGACGACCGGACGGGCCAAACCAGAGCGGCGCGAGGGTGGATGGGCGCCCGCACCATTCAGGCTGCTGGAAACGAGGAATTCGTCACCGGCAAGAGTTGGTCGCAGGAAAGATGTGCCGGGTTCAGCCGGCGCGTTCGTCAGCGTTTGTCACCGTTATCGGATGCCGCAGCCACTGGAGCCGGGGCGACCGCTGAAACCGCGCTAAAGGCGTCAGCCTGCCCTGCCCCGAACTGATCGTCGCGGCCCTTGGGTCCAAGATCACGCGCGGTCGATATCAATGTGGCGCGAACGTCGGCAGGGGAAATTCCGGGGTTGCGCGCGATCATCAGCGCCGCCACGCCGCTGACATAAGCCGCGGACAGCGAAGTGCCGGACGACATCTGATATTTGCCGTCGGGTGCCGGTGACAGAATATCGACGCCAGGCGCAGAGATCGCGACATAACTGCCGCGGTTCGATTGAGCAAACAGCTTGTCGGACTGATCGATAGCCGTCACCGCGATTACATTGCGATCGGCTGCCGGATAGAGCGGCGGAGACTTCGCGCCGGCGTTGCCGGCAGCAGCCACCAGAACGACGCCCTTGGCCGCGGCGGCGGCAAGACCGCGCTCCATGGCAGGATCGTGCGGACCGGCAAAGCTCATGTTGATGATCCGCGCATTTTTCGCGAGCGCATAGTTGAGACTCTTGAGAATCAGGAACGAGGTGCTTTCAGCGCCGCTCTTCTGATTGCCAAACGCCCGGATCGCCAGCAGATGCGAGGACGGCGCCGTTCCCATCAGGCGCGCGTGCGCGGCGATAACGCCTGCAATGCTGGTGCCGTGGGGGTGCGGTCCTTCGCCGTTGTTGAGCGCGTCGAACGTCCCGGTGATCACACCGGCCAGTTCGGGATGGGTCACATCGATCCCTGAATCGATCACGGCAACCGTCACGTCCGCGCCGACCGAGAGCGCGTGTGCCTCGGGCAGCCGCATCTTGGCGAGCGCATATTGCACAGGGTCGCCCTCGGGTTTGGCGGCTCCCGGCGTTGCATTTTGTTGCAGCTTAAAGATGTTGTTGCGCTGCGCCGCCTTGACGTTGCCGCCGGCGACCAGCTCGCGCACCACGGCATCGACCGAGCGCCCGTCGGTTATCCGCCAGCGGAAGAATGTGCTGTTGGTTAGTGCGAAACTCTGCGACTGAACGCGCGTCAGGCGATGGCGCCGCGCGATGTCGTCGGCCTGCGCATCGGTCGGATTACCCGCGATCTCGATCAACACTTCCTTCGCGACGTACGTATTTTCGGTAGTAGCTGGCGTGGACTTCGCTTTGCCGGGGCGTTTGCGAGGCGAAATGTCATCGGGCGCCCCCTGATCCAGATTCCGCATGATGCGCGGACGCGGCCCGGGATCGTCGTATCCGTCATACCGGAGGTTCGGCGAATAGCGGATCGTCGGATTGATGTTGATGCGCGGACCAACATTCATGCTGGGTCCCGTGCGCATGCTCATGCCGTTGTACTGCGCGAAGGCCTGCGGAGATGTGAGGCAAAGAGAGACCGCGAAGACGGCGACTAGCCGCACGGGCCGGATCAGACGTGCCCTTCGGATGAAGCCCCGCTTGCTCTTGCCTGTCTCGGTCATCTGACGTCCTCGCACATTCATGGATGCGCCAGCGCGGCGCGCGGGTCAGGTCCCTCTCCGCCCGAGGCTTGACGCCGTGGTTGTCGGCCAAGCCCAGGTCAGTCGGCGCTCACCACGAGGCTGACAATCTTTTCGGCCTGGAGGCGCGTCATAAGCTGCGCCGCGTCCTGCTTCGACAAGACTTTGTCGCCGAACCGGACGCGGAACATACCGGCCTTCGGACCCGAAACGATGGACGCGTTGTAGGTGTTTAGCAACTGCGTGATCTCGTCAGCCTTTGCGTCCGGCGTAAACCGAAGCAAGCCGAACGTGCCCCCGGTCGACTGGGCCGGGAACGCGGCCGTCTGGAAGTTGCCGCCCGCGCGATCCTTGACCAGCACGGTTCCGATAACACCCGCCTGCAACAGAACCAGCACCGCACCGGCGACACCTGCATAAGCCAGCGTGCGTGGCGACAGACTGGAGAAGAACCCGACAATCCGCATCAGCGGGTTAAACGACGCGCTCTTGCGCGCAGGCTCGGCGTCAATGGCCGCAAACAGCTTCTGCATGGCCCGCGAAGACGGCGCGCCGAGGCTCTCGTTCAGCAAAATCGTTTCGGCATATTCGTCCTGGATCGCCGCATACTGGCGCGCCAGATCGGGATCGCTGGCGAGCGCCTCATCGACGCGGCGGGCATCACGCAGGTTGAGCGTGCCCGCCGCATGGAACGGCAACAGAGCCTCAAGCTCCGTGGGCTCCCGATCGGCGGTTTGCTTGCTCGTGGCAGTCATGGCCAACCTCGCTCTATGCCGGCTGCCTTCAGCAGTTCGGCTAATTTCTTCCGCGCGTAAAACAGGCGCGTCTTCACCGTATTCTCCGGGATGCCCACGATTTCGGCCACCTCTTCCACGGACTTCTCGTGGTAGTAGACGAGATCGACGATCTCCCGATGTTCTGGCGAAAGTGCGGTCAGGCAATTCCGCAATGCGTTACTCGTATCCTTCTTGGCGACGGCGACTTCCGGATTGTCGGACGTATCCTCGATCGCGGCAGCCGTTTCGTCGTCCAGTTCCGCGTCCTTCCTCTTGCGGAGGGCGGACAGGGCCTTGAACCGGGTGATCGCCAGCAGCCACGTAGAGACAGCAGACCGGCCTTCAAACTTGCCGGCCTGACGCCACACATCGAGGAAAACCTCACTGATGAGATCTTCCGCGATGGACTCGTTCCGCACGAGCCGCAGCGAGAAGCGAAACACCCGTACATGGTGCCTCCCGTAAAGCACCTGCATCGCGAGCCGGTCACCTTGGGCGATGCGACCGATCAGAACCTCGTCCGACGTCGCGTGGGTTGCACTCAATGGCCGTCTCGCAAGGTTGGTCGCACGCGACTGGAAAAAGGTTCGATCAAATCCGTGAAAATCTTCGCGATTTCCGGAAACTGCCGGATTAGCGAAGCGCAAAATGCCCCTGAATCATGAACAAGGGCAAGTGATCAAGACCTGCAGAGAGATGGAGGTATTTCATTACCTCATCTGGATCATCCCGACAGGTGATTATTGTGGTTCGGGGAGCCCACCAGTTCCACAAGCCACTCCAATGATACCAAACCTAAAGGCTTTCCCGCCTACAGTCCCGCATTGCTTTTCCTTAACGGCGAGTTCATGCGCGGCGCAGCTTCATCGGCCCCCGGATCCCTGACAGGCGCTCTCGGCCGGAGGCATTCCGCCGTCGAGAACGAATTGTCGCCGGAGATTGTTGCGCGACGTGCAAGGCAGCGCCGGCAGATGCTCGACATGGTCGGCGTCAGCTACATGATCGATGCCGGAATTCTGCTGATCTACGCCTATGCGGGCGCCACCAGCTTCATGGTTGCGCCGGCCTACGCAGCCGCCGGCCTGCTGTCCGTAGCGGCCTACATTGCGATCTCGGAAGCCAAGGTCAACGACAAGTTTAGAGACCACTACTTCATCTCGCAGCAAACCGGCACCAGCCTGGGGATCATGCTGCTGTTCATCTACCTGGCGCCCGAAGTCGGCTGCCTGTTCCTTTGCTCCATCTTCCTCGTCTTTACCTTCGCGGCGTTGCGATCGACGCCCCGCCAGACCATCATCGGATGGACGGCCGCCGCCATCGGCCTGACAGTCCTGTTTCTTCTCTCGGATAGACCCATCGGAATGCCGACCAGCACGCCGCTGGAGCGCTTCGCGACCATGCTGGTTTTCATTCTGGTGCTCGGCCGCGGCATGGTCGTCGGACTGTTCAGCAGTTCGCTGCACGAATCTCTCTACAGGCGCGGCGTCGAGCTGAAAGAAGCCTACCAGCGCATCGAAGAACTCGCCGAGCTTGACGAACTCACCGGATCGCTCAACCGGCGCAGCATCATGCAGACGCTCGACGAAGAGATCGCCCGCTCCCGGCGCGGCAAAACGCCCTGTGCTGTCGCGTTGATCGATCTCGACTGGTTCAAGCGCATTAACGACCGGTTCGGACATCCCGTCGGCGACGAAGCGCTGCGGGCCTTTGCGATCACCGTGTTCGCCAATATCCGCAGCATCGACAAATTCGGCCGCTATGGCGGCGAGGAATTCCTGCTCATTCTCCCGGAAACGTCCGATGGCGCAGCGCTGCGGACTGTCGATCGGCTGCGCGCCATCGTGGGCGCTCTCGACTGGAGCGCGATTTCGCAGGAGATGAGTGTCACAATGTCGGCCGGTGTGGCCATGTTGCGAGCGGACGATACTGCGGACAGCATTCTCGCCCGCGCCGATCAACTTCTTTATCAAGCCAAAGACCTAGGGCGGAATCGGGTTGTCTCAGCCTAGCTTCCATTTACGCCGGCCAAGAACCTGGCTGGCATTTCTCGCTTCGGTGTTTCCAGGACAGAAAGTCATGAGTTCGAGACCAACAGCACGGCCGGCCAATCTTCTCGATGAACTGCAGAACGCTCTCGCACATGGCACCGTAGCGCGCCGCGTGGAAACGCTGCGCCGGGTCACCGATCTCTTTCTGTATGGTGTGGCGGATTACTCCGACGAGCAGATCAATGTCTTCGATGACGTCTTTCATTGTCTGATCGAGGAAATCGAGATCTCCGCCAAGGCCCTGCTGGCGAAACGCATGGCGCCAGTACCGAAAGCGCCGCCGCGCCTGATCTACACGCTTGCCTTCGACGACGAGATCGAGGTCGCCGCACCGGTGCTGTCGCTCTCGGAACGGCTGAACGACGACATGCTGATCAAAAACGCGCGCAGCAAAAGCCAGGGTCATTTGCTCGCGATTTCAAAACGAAAAGTCCTGAGCGACGCCGTCACCGACGTTCTGGTCGAATGCGGCAACAACGACGTCGTTGAGAGCGCCGTCAACAATCCAGGCGCAGAATTCTCCGACAAAGGCTTTACGGAGTTGGTCTCCCGCGCCGAGGGCAATGATAATCTCGCCACTTGTCTCGGAGCACGGCGAGGAATTCCAAGACCTCACTATCTCAAGCTCATTGCGAGAGCGTCGGACTCTGTACGAGCGCGCCTCCAGGCTGCAAACCCCCGCGCCGCGGACGATATCTCGGCCGCCGTCAAGGAAGCGGCATTCAACGCCGGCCACGGAGCATCCGCGCGCGGCGAAACATCCCCGGCGATGCGTCTCGTCAAATCCCTCTTCGAAGACGGACGTCTCGACGAAAGGCAGATCGCCGAGTTCGCGGCGTCCGGGCGCTTCGAGGAAACCAGTGCTGCTATTGCTGTATGCGCTAACGTTCCGGTCGCGACCGTCGAAAACATGATGATCGAGTCGCGCTCAGAGGGATTGCTGGTCCTCGCCAAGGTCGCGGGACTATCGTGGATGTCGCTCAAGCTTGTTCTTGAAATGTGCGGCAACACGTCCGGAACCGAGATCGAGAACATCGACGATCACAAGTCTAGCTACGACATGTTGCGCCCTTCAACCGCGCAACAGGTGCTGCGCTTCTACCGGATGCGGCAGGACACCGCGCAGACCGAACCTGCTCTATGAGGACGATGGCGGCGCGAGATTCAGCGCGGCCGTCACGCGAATCTAGAATCTCAAGACGCGCGAACCTGCGAGCGCGCCGATCGCCGCAACGATTGCAGCCGCGATCGAGTACCACGTAGCCACGAACATCGGTGAATCGTCGGTGCAATGCGCAGCGTAAAGCGTTGCCGCCAGCCCGGCTGACAGCAACCCGGCGAACGCTCCGGTAACAGCCGGCCGCGACGGTGCGCCACGGCGCAAGGCAATCAGAGCCGCCGCCAGCAACGGCAGTGACAGCATCGGAATGGCAACCAGGCAAAGCCTGGAATTGGAGCCCATCATTCGCACCGACATCGGCGCGCGATGCGGCATCATCGTCATTTCACCGGCCATGCCGATTCCGAGCAATCCGACCGGGACCGCCAGCAGCCAGGCCCAGCGCCCAAGCGAAGCTTCAGGCCGTGAGAGATGCAGGCTGATGACGATAGCGCCCGCGGCCAGCGCGAGCGTGACGGCAAACTTCAAATCGAACATCGGATTGCGCACGGCCGTCATAACGTCGGAGCGCACACCAAGTCCGGTCAGGAACAGCGCGGTCGATACCGGCACCGCGAGCACCAGCGCGGCCAGTAGCAGATGTCCGACAGAGCGCTCGTGCGTGTCGTTGTCGGCGGCGAGGGTGCGGATGAGATCGTTGGTGTCCATGGTCATTCTTTCCGCAGTTTGCTTGCCAGACCCGTCAGCCCCCGATGAAGCGCCACGCGCACGGCGCCCTCGGTCATCGAAAGTTTAGCCGCCGTTTCCTTGATCGACGCACTGTCGACGGCAATCGATTGCAGCACATCCCGCTGCCGCTTCGGCAATCCGTTGAGATGCGTCGTGACTTCGCTCGGCGGAACGCTTTCCTCGACCGGCGCGCCTGCCAGCGTCTCCGAAAAATCGTCGATGTTGACGAAGACCCGGCGACCGCGACGGCGCAGGGCGTCGATCAGTTTGTTGCGGGCAATCGCGAACAGCCACGGCGCGAACGGGGCGTTGGCGTCCCAAGTGTGCCGCTTCAAATGCACCGCTAACAAGATGTCCTGCACGATGTCCTCGGATTGGTCGACCGGCTGACCGGCTCTCGCCAGACCGCGGCGCGCCCCTGCTCTCAGGACCGGCGTCACGGCCTTGAGGAGGCGATGATATGCGGCGTTGTCTCCGGCATTGGCCGATCGCATCAGATCGGTCCACTCGTCCTCACGTCCGCGCACGCGCGCTCCTATCAAGGCAATTCGCTCCTGTTCCTAAAGTGTTACGGGGAGGAATTGCAATCACGCAATCGTGAATGGGGCGGTTTCCGGCCATGAACGGCCTTATTCGGCGGCACCCGCTCTCGGCCTTTTTCAAGGCAAAAGATCACAAGATTCCCTTTTTCTGCCGTCCTGTGGCCATTCCGCACCGGTCTGTTCCCTTTGCTGGAGGCTTTGGCAAAAAGGGGAAATTGCCATGCGGATTAGGAGAGCAGGATTAGCGGCGCTGGTCGCTGCCGCCGGAATCTGGATGAGCTTTTCGGGCGAGCCGGCAACGGCGGCCCCCAAGTCAGTTGCGAAGACCAGCGTAGCCTCGGCAGATCGTCCAATCGTCCTCTCTAAATTCAAGAAGCGGCGGGCGGCTCAGACCGCGAAGAAATCCCGGACGGCTCAAGCGCGGCATGTGAAAAAGGCCGCGTTGAAGACGTCGTCCAAAACCCCTGCAGAAAAGCCTGCTGAAAAGCTGGTCGTGGCCGAAAAGAAGAGCGGGGCTGACGCGGCCAAGAGTGAATTGCCGGCAACCGTCGCAAATGCACGTGCTCAGGCATTGGCGGAGGATCAGGCAAGGAATTTCGCCGCCCTCGACAGCACCGATGTTCCGATCGTGGATGGCGTGCAGCTTGCTGCCGCTGATCAGTTGACCGATGCAGACCGTGCCGCGACGGCCACCACCGAAGCGGCACAGGATTCCAGCACTCCGACCGCCCCCGCAGCGTCCGAGCCCGCACCGGTCCCAAGCGGCAAGATCATCCGGGCGGTATCGGCATCAGAAAAGCCGGTGTTCAAAACTGACGACGGGGACCCCTGGAGCAAGACCTCGCTGATCGGCAAGATCTTCATCGCCTTTGGAAGCCTGCTGACGCTGGCATCAGCGGCCCGCCTGCTGATCACCTGACGCAAACACCGTCTGCATCAGACGCAAACGCCGGTCCGCAGCCTTGCGAACCGGCGTTTTTGTTGCACACGTGATGGCCAGCCCTGACATCCGCGGTCTTGCAGAGCCCCGCCCTGGAAGGCACATTGCGGCCAACGGCGTCAGACACGCTGATTTTCCGACATCATCCAAGGGGCGAAACATGACGGCATTCGAACACATCATCGTTGAGAACAAGGGCGCGGTCGGCATCGTGCGGATCAACCGGCCCAAAATGCTCAATGCCCTCTCCTTCGATGTCTTCAGCGAAATCGCCTCGGCCATCGACGACCTCGAAGAAGACGATGCCATCGGTTGCATTGTCATCACCGGCAACGAAAAGGCATTCGCCGCTGGTGCCGACATCAAGGAAATGCAGCCGAAGCAGTTCATCGACATGTTCAGCCAGGACTTCATGGATATCGGCGGCGACCGCGTCGCGACCTGCAAGAAGCCGACCATCGCCGCAGTCAGCGGCTATGCGCTCGGCGGCGGCTGCGAGCTTGCCATGATGTGCGACATCATCATCGCCTCCGATACCGCCAAATTCGGTCAACCCGAGATCACGCTCGGCACCATTCCGGGCCTTGGTGGTACACAGCGGCTCACGCGCGCGGTCGGCAAATCCAAGGCGATGGATCTGTGCCTGACCGGCCGGATGATGGATGCGGCGGAAGCCGAACGCTCAGGTCTCGTCAGCCGTATTTTCCCGGTCGACAAGTTGATGGAAGAAGTTCTTGCGATCGCGGAGAAGATCGCATCGATGTCACAGCCAGCAGCCGCGATGGCCAAGAGCGCCGTCAACCGCGCGCTGGAAACAACGCTCGCCGAAGGCATGAATGTCGAAGGCGATCTCTTCCACGCGACCTTTGCGCTCGCAGACCGCGCCGAGGGTATGGCCGCCTTCATCGAGAAGCGGAAACCGAACTTCAAGAACCGCTAGTTCTTCGCACTCCGCGCCAGCGCGGCACTGACCAGCGATCGGTAAAGCCGATCGGTGAATGATGCAGGCCGGTCTAGTTGCAATCGCGCGAGACTGGCAGCCGTGTCCGCATCCGGCGGACCGGCACGAAAGCCATGCCACGCAAGCTCAAGCAAGCTGAGCTTGCTGGCGGTGGCTTCCTTGAGAATCTGCAAGGCCGGTATCAGCCGCTGTTCAACGTCCGTGAAGTCGCTGCCAAACGGAAACGCCGGCAGCAATCCGGCATCACGTGACGGCTTCAAGGCCGCGGCGATCCGATCCGGAAAATTCTCGCGGTGAGCGGCGGGGATTTCATACCCCTTTGGAAGTTTGCCCGCGTCCTTTGCCTGCCGCATCAGTTCGGCCTGAAATAGCGAATCCGTCACGCAGAGCATGGCCGCGATCACGTCGGCGTCTGATTTGCCCCACAGATCGGCGATGCCGTACTCGGTGACAATGACATCACGCAAGTGACGCGGGATCGTGGTGTGGCCGTAGGCCCAGCGAACGTTGGACGCGACCTTCTTTCCGGAGCCTCGGGTCGATTCCAGCGTCAGCATGGAGCGCGCGCCCTCGAGCGCAAATGCCTGCGCCACGAAATTATACTGTCCGCCGACGCCGCTCACGACCTGACCGCTATCGAGACCGTCGGAGACCACGGCCCCCATCAGCGTGGCCATCATCGCGTTGTTGACGAACCGCGCATCGACGCGCGCGTGCCGCTTGGCGTCCTCATCGCCGTAGAGCTGGTTGGTGAACGAGACCGGCACCATCTGGATGCGCGCGATCTGCTCGGGCGTCATTTCACGCAAGGCGCGGTAGAAGGATTTCGGCCCGAGGAAGAACGCGGCGTGCAGCAATGCCCCGTCGACCTCGCGCTTCAGCACACCGGCATCGATGAGCGCGAGAAACGCCTCGAAAAACATTTCACTGACGCCGTAAAGACCAGCCGTGAATGGCGCTGCCTCGCGCGGTGGCTGTCCAGGAGCCAGCCGCGACATGACTTCGCAATAGGCGGCATTGTCGCGGTGACGAACAATCAGCCCTTGCGCGAGCGCGTCACCAACCTGCCCGATTCCGATCTGCAAGGTGCCGCCATCGCGCACCAATCCTGCGGAATGCAGCCCGATCGCGTACTTCGTGTCCGAGACGGGTTCTGACGGCGGTGCGAACAGCGGGAAGTCCGTTTCCGGGCTGTCCAGCACTGCATGAAATTCATCCCCGGCCAGATCGCCTTGACCCGGCATGAACGGGAGTTCGGAGTTCACCTGCCCCACAATCTTGAACGCGATCCGGCCTTCGGCACGTGCCCGCATCAAATCGAGCGTGGTATCGGTGTTGCCGCTCAGGCTGTATCTGGTCTGACCATCGACGACGCGTTTGGCCACCAGTTGCGCGATGACGTTGACGCCGCGCGTCAGCAGATATGAGGAGGCGTGGGTGTAATTCGCGGAGATGTAGTGCTGCTGCGGATAGGCATTGCCGAGCCATTTGCCCGCGAGGAAGAAGAATTCGACGATCTCGATATTCGGCGGCAGCGTCTTGGCATGCAGCGCCTTGGCGTAATCCAGATCGGGGTACCCCCCGAACAGCCGGTCTATGACGGGTCCGATAAATCGCCGTTCGAGATCGGCCGATGGCGTCGGCTTCTCAAGCGTCAACGCCGTGAAAACGGTCAGATGGATCGAGCGGTCATTGAGGGCACGCCGAAACAGCGCATTGACGATGTGATTCGCTTTACCGAGACCCAGTGGCAGACCGACCACCAGCTTCGTTCCGACCGCGCGAATGATATCGTCCGCGATCGCCTCGGGGTCGGAGAAGATTCTTGGCATCGGATGTCTGCTGATCCACTGCGCCGGACAGGCCACCGTCATCGCGCGAGGGACGCGCTTAGGCACCGTTTGCCCGCAATTTCACCGTAGGGCATTGATTGGTCAAGATAATACCGCCCGGGGCGATAACAAACCGGTGTACATTGTCACAGTCGACGATTTTCTGTGTTCTGAGGTTTGCCCCCGCCAACATCGGCCTCTAAACAGTGTACGAATGAAGCGTGCCGGATGGTGCAATCCCACCGCTGCTGTGAATCTGGATTGTTACGGAAAACGATGGCTCGGCGTGCTTCAGGGTTTGGTGGCGTAGGCTGGCGCTTCGGTGTGTCGGGCGTCGCTATCGGTCTCGCGCTGTCTGCCGGGTTCGGAGCACAGGCGCGGGCCGAGACGCTGAGCGAAGCCCTGGTCAAAGCCTATCAGTCCAATCCGCAGCTCAATGCCAGCCGCGCCCGGCAGCGCGCCACCGACGAAAGCGTGCCGCAGGCGCTGGCCGGCTATCGTCCGCAAATCGTCGCGAGCCTCAGCGCCGGATTGCAGCCGGTTCGCAATCTGCTTCTGGATAACACCATCCAGACTGCGACGCTGAAGCCATGGACCATTGGCGTCACGGTCACGCAAAACCTGTTTAACGGCTTCAAGACCTCGAACAGCGTCCGTGTTGCGGAATTTCAGGTGCTGTCGGGCCGGGAGGCTTTGCGCAATACCGGTCAGGGCGTCCTGCTCGATGCCGTCACCGCCTACATGAACGTGATCTCCAATCAGGCACTGGTCGAAACCCAGCGCGGCAACGTCGCATTTCTGCGCGAGACGCTCGGCACCACCAAGAAGCGCCTCGATGCCGGCGACGTTACGCCGACGGACACCGCTCAAGCGGAAGCGCGGCTGAGCCGTGGTCTTGCCGATCTCAACGCCGCCGAGGTCGCGCTGGAGACCAGCCGCGCCATCTATGCGCAGGTGATCGGCAACATGCCCGGCGCACTAGCGCCCGCACAGACGGTCGACCGCTTCGTTCCGCAGAGCCGGCAGGACGCCATCGACAGCTCAATTCGCGAAAATCCCGCGGTCATCGCGGCGACGTATGACGTCGATGTCGCCACCACGACCATCAGCGTCGCCGAGAGCAGCCTGCTGCCGCAGGTCAACGTGCAGGGCAACGTCAACCGCAGCGCCGACAGCGATCCTAACCTAGGCACCAAGCGTGCCGATCAGGCGTCCGTGGTCGGCGCCCTCACCTTGCCGATTTACGACGGCGGCACCGCCGCCTCGCAAACGCGTCAGGCGAAGGAAACAGCTGTGCAAAGCCGCCTTGTGCTGGAACAGGTGAGAAATCAGGCCCGCACCGCGGCGATCAGTGCCTGGATCAGCAGCGAAGGCACCAAGGTCGCCCTTGCCGCCGCCGAAGCCGAGGTGAAATCGGCAAACATCGCTTTGCAAGGCGTTCGGCGCGAGGCACAGGCCGGACAGCGCACCACCATCGATGTACTCAATTCACAGCAGGATCTCACGGCCGCCCGGTCCCGCCAGATTCTGGCGCAGCGCGATCGCGTGATCGCGTCCTACACCCTGCTGAGTGCAATCGGCCGCCTCGACGTCAGAACACTCGGCCTCAATACGCCGGACTATCTGCCAGCGGTCCACTATCATCAGGTTCGCGACGCCTGGCACGGCCTGCGCATTCCGTCGGGACGGTAGTGCGCTCAGCGCGTCCGGCGCGAGAAGATCGAGATCAGCACCGGTAGCGTGATCAGGATGACCAGCGGCGCAAGCATCATGCCGGTCACCACCACCACCGCGAGTGGCTTCTGCACCTGAGATCCGATGCCCGACGACATCGCGGCCGGAAGCAATCCAATGCCCGCGACAATACAGGTCATCAGCACCGGACGAAGCTGCAACTCGCCGGTGCGGATCACGGCCTTGATGCGATCATAACCCTCGTCGATCAACTGATTGTACTGCGACAGGATGATGATGCCGTCCATCACGGCAATGCCGAACAGAGCGATAAAACCGATCGCGGCCGACACACTGAACGGAATGCCGCTGACCACCAGCCCGAGCACGCCGCCGAACACAGCCATCGGGATAACACTCATGGCGAGCAGCGTGTCCGCCATCGATCCAAAATTGAACCACAGCAGGATTCCTATGAGGGCGAGGCTGATTGGAACGACAATGGACAGCCGCTTGATCGCGTCCTGCAGATTGCCGAATTCGCCGACCCACTCGGCTCGCGAGCCAGGTGGAAGCTGGACCTGCGCCGCGACCTTGTCCTGCGCTTCCTTGATAGCGCCGCCGAGATCGCGCTCGCGCACGGAGAACTTGATCGGGAGATAGCGCTCCTGCTGTTCGCGGTAGATGTAGGCCGCACCTGACACGAGCTTGATCGACGCCACTTCGGACAACGGAATTTGCTGAATTCCACTCGGCCCCTGCGCTCCAATGCGGAGATTGTGGATCGCCTCGGCGCTCCTGCGATACTCGGGCGCAAGACGGACGATGATTGGGAAATGACGATCGCTGCCCGGTTCATACAGGTCGCCGGCGCTGTCGCCGCCGATGGCAACGCGAATGGTTGCGTTGATGTCCCCGGGCGAAAGGCCATAGCGAGCCGCCCGAGCGCGATCGATATCGATCTGGATCGTCGGCTGGCCGAGCGAGGTGAACACCGACAGGTCGGTTACGCCCCTCACAGTCGAGAGGACGGATTTGATCTTGTTGGCCGTTTTGGTCAGTTCGACGAGATCGTTGCCGAAAAGCTTGATCGAGTTCTCGCCCTTCACGCCTGATACGGCTTCGGCAACGTTGTCCTGCAGGTATTGCGAGAAATTGAACTCCACGCCGGGAAATTTCTTCTGCAACTGCGCGAGCAGTTCGCCCGTCAGTTCGTCCTTGTCGCGCGAGCCGGGCCATTCGCTGACCGGCTTCAGCGGAGCGAAGAATTCCGCGTTGAACAATCCCGCGGCATCAGTGCCGTCGTCGGGCCGGCCATGCTGCGACACCACCGATTCCACCTCCGGTCGCGCTCGAATGATTTTGCGCATTTCGTTGACGTAGGTATTACCCTCCTCAAGCGAAATAGTCGGCGGCAGCGTGGCGCGAATCCAGAGGTTGCCCTCTTCGAGCTTCGGCAGGAACTCAAGCCCAAGCAGGCGGATTCCGATAAACGTCAGAACGACGAGTCCACCCGCCGACGCCATCACGACCCCTCGGTTCCGGATGGCCCAGCGGAGCAGCGGCATATAAATGTGATGCAGCCACCGCATTATCCGGGTTTCGGTTTCCTGGATGTGCGCGGGAAGAATGATCGCGCTCAGCGCCGGAGTAACCGTAAAGGTCGCGAGCAGCCCACCCGCCAGGGCATAGGCATAGGTCTTGGCCATCGGGCCGAAGATGTGGCCTTCGACACCGCTCAGCGTGAACAGCGGCAGGAACGCCGCAATGATGATCGCCGCCGCGAAGAAGATCGAACGTGAGACGTCGGCAGCGGCGCTGAGGATCGCGTGGGTCTTCATACCCATGATGGTATCGGGCGAGATCGCGCTCTCCTCAGACGCAGAGAGCGCGGTGGTCTGCGAAAGCCTGCGGAAGATCGCCTCCACCATGATGACAGTGCCATCGACGATCAGGCCGAAATCGATTGCGCCCACGGAAAGGAGATTCGCGGATTCGCCCCGCAGCACCATGATGATGACGGCGAAGAACAGCGCGAACGGAATCGTCGCGCCAACAATAATGGCACTCCGCAAGTTACCCAAAAACAGCCACTGCAACAGCACGATCAGGATCATGCCAACCACCATGTTGTGCAGCACAGTGTGAGTCGTGGTGTCGATCAGATCCTTGCGGTCATAGATGCGCTCGATCCGCACGCCAGGCGGCAGGATGCTCGACTTGTTGATCGAGGTGACCAATTGTTCGACCCGCGCGATGGTAGGCGAGCTCTGCTCGCCCCGGCGCATCAGTACGATACCCTGAACGATGTCGTCATCCGTGTTCATGCCGGCGATGCCGAGGCGCGGCTTCTCGCCGACGGTGACATTGGCGACGTCCCGGACCAGAACCGGGTTTCCGCCGCTCTGCGCGATCATGGTGGTTGCGAGATCGTCAATCGAGCGAATGAGACCGACACCGCGCACCACCGCGGACTGCGCGCCGATGTTCACCGTATTGCCGCCGACATTGATGTTGGCGTTGCCAACGGCCTGCAACAGTTGCGGGAGTGTCAGCCCATAGGCAATCAGCTTGTTGAAATCGACCTGAAGCTCATAGGTCTTAGTCTTGCCGCCCCAGCTTGTGACGTCGATCACGCCGGGTACGCTGCGGAAACGCCGCTGCAGCACCCAGTCCTGCAATGTCTTCAGATCGAGCACGCTGTAATTCGGCGGCCCGACAAGCCGATAGCGGAAAATTTCGCCAATCGGGCTGAGCGGCGAGATCTGCGGCTGCACGTTGCCCGGCAGCGGGCTCAACTGCGACAGACGGTTGAGCACCTGCTGCAAGGCTTCGTTGTAGGTGTAGTCGAACGAGAACTGAAGTTTGACGTCCGAAAGGCCGTAGAGCGAGATGGTGCGGATGGTGCGCAGGTTCTTGAGGCCCGCGACCTGCGTCTCGATCGGGATGGTGATGTAACGCTCGATCTCCTCGGCCGACAGACCGGGGCTTTGCGTCACGATATTGACCATCGGCGGGGTCGGATCGGGATAGGCTTCGATGTTAAGCTGCTGAAAAGCGATCACACCGCCGATCAGCGTCATTACGAACAGCGCCACCATAAGGAAGCGACGGTGGACGGCGAGAGCAACGAGACGATCCATCGAGACCGGGTCTTTCAGCGAGAGCGGATGACGTCAGGGAAAGACACGGATCGAACTAGCTTCCGGATGCCGCGCGGTCGATGAACAGGCTGCCCTTGGTGACGATCTGCTCGCCGGGCGACAGATTGCCCTTCGCCTCGACGAGATCGCCGTTGGCAAGTCCCACCTTGATCTGGCGCAGCTCAATGGACTTGTCATCGCGCACAACCCAGACCCGGACCTGATCACCTTCATAGATCAGCGCCTGTTTAGGCACCCCAACAGCGGACCGATCGCCCGCGGAATAGATCGTTACGTTGGCGAACATTTCCGGCTTCAGCAATCCGTCCGGGTTGTCGATCGTCGCCCGCACTGTCAGGCGGCGCGAGGCAGGGTCGATCGCCGCCGAGACATAGTTGATGCGTGCATTCAGCACACGCCCCGGAAATGCGAGCACGCTGAACGCGACCTCCTGTCCGACCTCAATGGCCGGCGCCTCGGTCTCGCGCACGAACGCTGTCAGCCAGACGGTCGATAGATCGCCGACAACGAACACCGGATCGCTCGCACCCGCATTGACGTATTGTCCGGGGCCGACCTTGCGCTGCACGACCGTGCCGGCGATCGGCGAGAAAATCGTCGTCTCGCGATTGATGCGGCCCTTGTCCTGAAAGGCTGCAATGGCATCGTCGGTCAGCCCGAGCATGCGCAGCCGGCTGCGCGCGGCTTCCAGCGCCGTCTCGCTCGAGCGCATGTCATTCTGCGCCGACACCAGCGCCGCCTGCGATTGCTGATAGTCCTTCAGCGGCGCGGCCTTGCCTTCATAAAGGTCATGGGCGCGCTTGTCCTGGATCTGCGCCAGGTCGAGCTGTGACTTCGCCTTGTTCAGCGCAGTCGCCGCCGTGATGAAATCGTTTTGCGCCTGAACATTGTCGGCAGCCTCGATCACGAACAGCGACTGGCCCTGCGTGACCTTGTCGCCGGGCCGAGCCAACAGCTTGGTGACGCGGCCGGCATAGGGCGAGAACACCGGCGTGGAGCGGTCCTCATCGACCGCGATCTTGCCTTCTGTGACATGCTCGGCACGGAACGCGCGTTCAACCACCGGCTGAACGGTCAGGCTGGCCCATTCCGCTGCCGTCGGCGTGTAGCGCAGCAGACCCTTCCGCGACTGGCTCGAGACGTCGGAATGGTTTTTGGGCGAAGCCCCGACAAACGTCAGGCCGAAGGCTGCCAGGCCCGCGATCACAGCCACGCCCGCGCCCACAGCCAGCCGTTGCCGGGGGATGGCCTGAATCCGGGCAATCAGAGCACTTGGTCTGTTGGTCTTTTCGGTCATTCGAAAATCCGTGGTTCTGCGGCGAACTGACGCCGCAGCCTGTCAGGCTAATAGTTCCACTTTCCTACTCAGGACAATCAAAAACCGACGGGATGGACATTATTTTCGGTTAACGTCAGCCTGATGATGGCCACACGGGCTCGTGGGAACCGAGAGGCATTGCGGGGCGCTGCCAAAAAGCAGGAGTCGCCGACATTACAGCAGCGTGACGAACACCCCGCAGTGCACCAAAACCCGATGGACTTTGCTCGATAAACGGCAGAATTTCGTCCGCCGTAAGGTCTCCAACTGCCAGACCGTTGTCCAGACAGCCAAGGTTCCACAGCCAGCACCCGGTCTGCGCCAGCGAAACCTTCACATGCCAGCTTCCGCCCTCCCGCACCTGCCGCAGACGCGCCATCATAGCGCCGAACGCCATCAGATATCCGGTGGTGTGGTCGAGAATCTGCATCGGCAACTCCTTCGGCCGATCGACGCCGGCGGCCTTGCCCTCGGCGTGGTTAAAACCCGTCGAGGTCTGGACCAGCGAGTCGAAACCGCGACGGCCCGCCCAGGGGCCGGCGTGGCCATAGGCACACATCGACACGTAAACGATGCCCGGACTGATCCGCGCCGCGTCTTCCGGCGAAAAGCCGAGCGCGGCGATCGATTGTGGCCGGTAACCTTGAGAGAAAATATCGGCCGACGCCAGCAGACCATGGAGCGCATCCCGCCCCTGCTCCGTCTTGAGGTCGGCGAAGCTCGTCAGCTTGCCGCGACCGGTATCGATGACAAGCCACGGGATCGACGGCAGGTTAGGTGAGGAAATCAGCATGACGTCTGCGCCGTGGGCGGCCCATGTCCGCCCCGCGACCGGGCCAGCGATGACACGCGACAGATCGAGCACGCGTAAACCCGCCAGCGGACGATCACCGGCAGGCCATGGACGCGGTGCAGCTTCGCCGATCTTCTCGATCTGAATCAGCGGCAGTTGGTCGAGCGCCTGCGCCTGGGACGTTGCCAGCCATTCGTCATGCGACCGCATCATCGAGACGACACATCCACCCGCATAGGCGGCGGTCTCGAATGCCTCGGCTTTCCATTGCATCAAGGCGCGCTGCACATCGTCGCGCTCCGGCTTGCAGGCCAGCACCTTGCAGACATTGTCACGGTGATGCGGGAAGTTGGTGTGGAGACGCACGAAGCGTCCGTCGCCGGTTTTGTAAACGCCAGCGATGGCGTCCCAGGCGGGTGGCGGCGGTTTGTCGTCAACGCGCAGATAGCGTTCGCTGCGGCACTCGACGGTCGCATGCATCATGTCGACGGAGATGCCCTGCGCCTCGCCGCTGCGGGCTTTCCATATTTCCGCGGCGGCAAGTCCGGCGACGGCAATCGTGACCTGCGACGCGGCGCCCACGCGGAATGACGACGGCAGCATAGGCTCGCGTCCCGTCAGCGTGACCGCATCGAGCGCGGAAGGTTCGCCGCCGCCGAGTGCCCAGAGGTCAGACAGGATATCGTGGACGGTCTTCATGACAGGGCTCCAGCATCAGCAGCATCATTGATGCGGATGATGGAGGCCAGCACAATTCACAAATCGTATCAGTGAAAATCCCGCGAGCGTGGAAGAATACGGACATTGCGCGGATGGCGTATTTTGTGAACAGGGCTGTCCGAATGCGCCTTCTGTTCTTCTTCCAGTGGCTCGATGATATCCGCACCGGCAGGGATCGGATGTTTCCGTCCAAGCGCGTCGTTGGCGAGATTCATCAGGTCGTGTGAGCGGTCGAACAGACGCTCGGCCACCAGATGGACCACCTTGTCCGGGCTGCTCTGAATGGTCCCCTGCACCTCGATCAGCCGCGCGCCCATCACTTCCTTGCGGAATTTTTCCATCACTTTCGGCCACACCACGATGTTGGCAATGCCGGTCTCATCTTCCAGCGTCATGAAGACGACGCCCTTGGCGCTGCCGGGCCGCTGACGGACCAGCACCACGCCGGCACAGCGCACCCGCTGCTTGTCATGGGCATGAGCGACATCTTCGCACGCTACCCCCCCCTCTTCCGCAAACTTCGGCCGCAGGAATTCCATCGGATGCCCCTTCAATGACAATCTGATGGTCTGATAGTCGGCCACCACCTGCTCCGGCAGCGGCATCTCGGGCAACGGCTGAGCGGCTTCATCGGGTTGCTCGCGCGCTGCCGTGCTCTCGAATAACGGCAACGGAATATCGTCCGGCAATCGCCGCACCGTCCACAAAGCTTCGCGGCGGTCGAGACCGAGCGAGCGGAACGCGTCGGCATCTGCCAGCAGGATCAGCGCGCGCTTCGGCAATCGCGTCTCGCGGGCGAAGTCTTCCAGTGAGGTGAATGGTTTCCGTAATCGCGCGGCGACGATGCGCTGATCCCAGTAATCCTGGCGCGGCTTCCTGAGCGGCTTGCCGAACTTTTCGGCCAGCCTGTCATCGACATCGAATATTTCGAAACCATCGATCTGGCGGAATCCGAGCCGCATCGCGTGATACTGACCGCTTCGTTCTTCCAGCGTGTTTTGGCCAAAGCTGAACGACACGTCGATCTCGCGCACCTCGACCCCATTTTTGCGCGCATCGCCGACGATCTGCGCCGGGGCATAGAATCCCATCGGCTGCGAGTTTAATAATCCGCAGCAGAATACATCGGGATGATAGTGCTTGAGCCATGACGAGACATAGACAAGCTGCGCGAAGCTGGCTGCATGGCTCTCGGGGAACCCGTAGCTGCCAAAACCCTTGATCTGCTCGAAACAATTTTCCGCGAATTGCCGGGGGTAGCCGCGGCTGATCAGGTTATTCACCATCTTGTCTTCAAACTTGTGAATGGTGCCGACATTCCGAAACGTCGCCATGGCGCGGCGTAATCCGTTGGCCTCGTCTGCCGTGAATTTCGCAGCTTCGATGGCGATCCGCATCGCCTGCTCCTGAAACAGCGGCACGCCAAGGGTCTTATGCAAGACGTTTTTCAATTCGTCCTTGTCGCCATGCTCAGGAGCAGGCGACGGATAGTCGACTTTTTCCTGCCCATTTCTTCGCCGCAGATACGGATGCACCATGTCGCCCTGAATCGGCCCTGGCCTCACGATGGCGACCTCGATCACGAGATCGTAGAAATTGCGCGGTTTCAGGCGCGGCAGCATGTTCATCTGCGCCCGGCTTTCGACCTGAAACACGCCGAGGGATTCGCCCCTGCACAACATGTCGAAGACTTCACTACTGTCTTTGTCTCCCGATTTGATGTCGGCAAGTTCGTATCGCGTCCCCTTATGATCCGCGATCAAATCGAAACATTTACGGATGCAGATCAGCATGCCTAGTGCCAGCACATCGACCTTCATCATTTTCAGTGTATCGATGTCGTCCTTGTCCCATTCAATGAAGGTCCGGTCGTCCATCGCGGCGTTGCCGATGGGCACATAGGTGTCGAGCCGATCCTGCGTCAGCACATAGCCGCCGACATGCTGCGACAGATGGCGCGGAAATTCGATCAGTTCGGTGGCCAGTTCAACGGCGCGGCGGATCATCGGATTGCCCGGATCGAAACCCGCCTGCCGGATCTGCATGTCGCTGACACCGTCGCCCCAGCTTCCCCACACCGTATCGGCCAGCGCGGCCGTGACGTCTTCCGTCAGTCCAAGTGCCTTGCCGACATCGCGGATGGCGCTGCGCGGGCGATAGTGAATGACGGTCGCGACAATCGCCGCGCGATGACGGCCGTAACGCCGATAGACATACTGCATCACCTCTTCGCGCCGAGAATGCTCGAAATCGACGTCGATGTCCGGCGGCTCGCGGCGCTCCTGAGAGAGAAACCGCTCGAACAACAGGTCGACATCGACCGGATTGACGGACGTGACGCCGAGCACAAAGCAGACCGCGGAATTGGCCGCCGAGCCTCGGCCCTGACACAAAATATTTTGCGAGCGCGCGTAGTGCACGATGTCGTGCACCGTCAGAAAATAATGCGCGTAGTCGAGCTTTTCGATCAGCCTGAGCTCCTTGTTCAGCGTACCGCGCAGCTTGTCATCGATTCCGTTGGGGAAATATTTGGCGACGCCTGCCCATGTCATATCTTCAAGATGCTGCTGCGCGGTCTTGCCCGGTGGGACAGGTTCATCCGGATACTGATATTTGAGTTCGTCGAGCGTGAAGGTGATGCGATCGGCGAAACGCATCGTTTCCGCAATCGCCTCGGGCAGATCGCGAAATAGCCGCGCCATCTCGAAGCCGGGCTTCAGGTGCCGCTCGGCATTGGCTTCGAGGCATCTGCCGGCACGCATGATCGTCGTCTTTTCCCGGATACAGGTCAGGACATCCTGCAAGGGCCGGCGTGCCGGGTGATGATAAAGCACCTCATTGGTCGCCAGCAGCGGCACGCGGGCCGACGCGGCAAGACGCTGAAGCCTGCCAAGACGCCGCCTGTCGTCGCCGCGATACAACAGGCTCGCCGCGAACCATATATCTTTTGCGCCGTCGGCGCGGCTGCGTTTCAATCGATCGAGAACCTTCAGAGCCGTTGCAGCTTCAAAGCGATGCGGCAGCGTCAAAACCAGCAACTGGCCTTCGGAGAAATCCAGCAGATCGTCGAGCGTGAGATGACACTCGCCCTTCTCCGCTTTGAGCTTGCCGCGCGTCAGTAACTGGCACAGCCGGCCATAGGCGGCGCGGTCGCGCGGATAGGCCAGAATGTCCGGCGTCCCGTCCATGAATACGATGCGCGCGCCAATCAGCAGCCTGGGTCTGAATTTGACATCGGGGTTCTCGAGTTCCTTGTAAGCGCGCACCACGCCGGCCAGTGTGTTGCGGTCGGCGATGCCGATAGCTGGCAAAAGAAACTCGCTGGCCTGATGCACATACTCCTGCGGCTGCGATCCGCCGCGCAGGAACGAGAAATTCGTCGTGATCCCGATTTCCGCATAGTCGGTGGCTTTCATGCGAACAGCCCATGCACGAACCATTTGGGAGGGAGCGGTTCGCCCTCTTCGGTGACAAGTTCGCTGCCGTAGAGACCGTCACGATAGATCCAGAAGCGCATCCCCTCCGCATCCTCGACACGGAAATAATCACGCGTCAGCGCTTCATCCTTGTGTCTCCACCACTCCATGGCGATGCGCTCGGGTCCTTCTACCCGCACCACCGCATGGGTCGCGCGCCGCCATGTGAACCGGGGCGGAGGCCCGTCAGGCACCGCAGCAGCAGTGACCTTGATTTCTTCCGGCCGCTCGAACAGCCGCAGCGGGCGCAGTGGCGGTTCAGCTTCGACGCGCGCGGGCCATTCAGCAATTGCAGCCGCGGCAAGATACTGCTGCGCAGACGCCGCGATGACTGCGCGCTCAGGAATGTGCGTGTCCTGCGGCAGATGCACCACGACGCGCTTGCCGCCGATACGCGCGGCGATGCGGTCGATCAGTGCCGCTACCTCATCATTATCCCGGGTGCGGGTATCGAAATCACGCTGCTCCTGCACGACGACCTCAACGCGGCTGGCGGAGAGCCGGATCAGATCGAACCCGAAGCCGGGATCGAGCGGATCGGCCAGCGCATCCAGCCGTTCGCGAAACAGACGATCGACCACATTGACCCTGGTGACGGGCTGTCCGGTCTCCACCGTGATGGTGCGCACCGCGCCGTCGGTGCGGAAGAAACTCGCTTCCAGCCGCCGCGCGCCCTTGCCCTGCTTGTCCATCGCCGCGACCAGCATTTGCGCCAAACCGGAAAGGATAGCCGCAATCACATTGTCGGTCGCGACCGGTTCGGCGAAACGCTTCTCCACCATGAAATCCGGTAGCGGTTTTCGGGGCGAGATCGGCGCATCGGCCTGCCCCAGTGCCTGCTGCAACAAGTTCACGAACGCCGCGCCGAAGCGTGCGGCGAGTTCATGCGGCGCGCGCGCCGCCACATCGCCAATGGTCTTCAGTCCTGCGCGGCGCAGTCCGCGTGTGATCGTATCGTCCGCGCCGAGTGCGTACACCGGCAGAGGTGCGACGGCACGCGCTTCCTCTCCATCGGGAACGATGCAGCTTCGCGCGGCGCGCGCCACGGTGCGCGCGCAGACCGGTGTGCTGGCAATCGCCGCGTTGATAATAAAGCCTTGCCGCGCCAGCGATGCGCAAACGCTGCGCAACATCGTAGCCTCGCCGCCGAACAGATGCGCGCAACCGCTGATATCGAGCAGCAATCCATGAGGCGGATCAAGCGCCACCAGCGGCGTAAAGCGGTCACACCAGTCGGCGATGGCTTCCAGCAATTTCGCATCGGCGGCCTCGTCGGCGTCGAACACTTCCACATCGGGACAGACTGCGCGCGCGTTCGCCAGCGGCAGTCCAATCTCGAGGTCGATATCGGCAGCGGCGTCGTTCAGCGCCGAGATTTGAAGCGCGTTGTTCAGCTTGGAGACGACGACGCACGGACGCGTATCATCCGGCGCGGCGTCTTGCCCCGAAAGCTGGCGCTTCAATCGGTCGGTCGGCAGGCGCGGCAGCCACAGGCTGAGGATACGCCGCGCCTTCACGGAAGAGACCCTCATCACATTTCCACTCCATGATCCATTGTCCGGTCTGGCCGTGACGGTTGCGAACAAGTTGCGCGTCGAGCATCGGCGCGCCCCACGCCTCCATTGCGGGAGATGAAGGCGCAGCGCGCACCACCCAGCGGGTTTCCGCCGTGCTGGCCGACGGCGCCGCCGCCGTGCGCAGCACCAGACACGTGACATTCGAGGCGCGCGCGGCCAGCGTCAGCCTGCGGCTCGCGACCAGATCGAGCGCACGCACCTCGCCCCACACATCCAGCACCACGGCACCCAACGCATCGCAGGCGATCGCGTCGGCCGCCGCACGCAGCGCCGTCTCGGCATCCGCTGCCCGCACCGTCACCAAGAGACGCGGATCGGGCCCGAGTTCATTGAGGCCGCTCATCGACAGCACGCCGGATTCAAGTTCCGTGAAATCCTGTCTCACCCACACCAGCGGCCGCCGCCCGGCGAGGCGATGCGCAAGGCCCGCGATGAAACCTGTCGCCGCCGCGCCATGACGGCCGCCCTCGGCGAACACCTCATGCAGCGCGCCGCGCACTAGCCCGCCCTGCAACACGGCGTCCGCATCCGCATGTCCGAGCGCCACGCGCGCAAGCCCACCGGCCTCGCCCTCAAGGCGGCCGATGGTCCCTCGCAGGGACGCAAGTGTGCTCGTGCGCGCGCCGGTCATGCGCCGCTCCTGGAGTGTCTGGTCCATTGTCCGTGGATTGAACGAATAACGGACTTATTTGTTCATGATATGTTCTAATATAAAGCTAAGAGCGCATGGAGAGTCAACCAGACTTTTGGTGGCCGGTTTTCTCAAGCAAAATCAATGATATTCAGCGCACCAGAACCATGCTCTCCCCGCTGGCACGGGTAAGCAGTCCAGTTTCGAAAAATGGACGCCCATCGGGTGCACCCGCAGCCCGATGGCATGTCTAAAATCACCCGATTTCCTTACGCCGCCAGCGCTTCGGAATTCACCGTACCAAGAGCAAGCGTCGTCAATGCCTCGTCGGTCTTGTGTTCCTGCTGCAGCGTTTCGTCGAGCAGGCGCACCGCTTCAGTCATGCCGAGCTTGGTCGCCCATGCTTTCAGAGTTCCGTAGCGCGCGATTTCGTAGTGTTCGACCGCCTGAGCCGCCGCCAGTAGTCCGGCGTCGAGCGCCTCGGTTCCCTTGTACTCGGCCATGATTTCCTTGCCCTCGTCGAGAATGCCGACGATGGCATCGCAGGTCTTGCTGCGCGCTGGCTTGTCGAGCAGGTCGAAAACCTTCTCGAGCCTTTCCACGTGGCCTTCTGTCTCGCCCTCATGCTTCTCGAAGGCGGCGCGCAACTTGTCGGAGTGCGCGGCCTTGGCCATCTTCGGCAGCGCCTTGAGAATATGCTTCTCGGCAAAATAGATGTCCTTGAGGGTGTCAAGGAACAGATCATTGAGGTCTTTTTCCTTTGCAGCGACCATGACGTCCTCGCTCGGTTGATGGTGACGGGATGTTCCCGCCTCTCAACGCGAGGTGATGCGCTTCGTTCCTACGGCGTAAACAGCGTGAAGCAGTTTCCGCCTCCGCTCGCTGGGTCAGCCTGCGAGTTGGGATTCCACCAGCTTGATCCAGTAGGATGAGCCGTAGACGATGGCGTCGTCGTTAAAATTGTAGGCAGGATGATGCAGTCCCGCGCTGTCGCCGTTGCCGATAAAGATGAAGGCGCCCGGCCGCGCTTCCAGCATATAGGCGAAGTCTTCCGCGCCCATGACCGGCGGAATCTCGGAACTGACATTGCCCTCACCGGCGACGTCAGCCGCGACCCGCGCGGCGATCCCGGTCTCGGCGGCGTGGTTGACCAGCACCGGATAGCTGCGCTCGTAATCGAGCGTGATCTTCGCGCCCGAGAGCTGCGCGACCCCGTTCACGACCTCCCGTACCCGCTGCTCGATCAGATCCCGCACCTCGGGGGTTAGCGTGCGTGCCGTGCCAAACAGTTCTGCCGTTTGCGGGATGACGTTGCGGGCGTTACCGGCATGGAACTCGCAGATCGAAATCACCGCGGCATCCAGCGGATCGACGCTGCGGGAGACGATCGATTGCAAGGCGGTGATCAATTGTGCTCCGACCAATACCGAGTCGATGCTCTTGTGTGGGCGCGCGGCATGTCCGCCCAGACCTTCGATGTGAATATTGATGTGGTCGGTCGCCGCCATCGCAGGACCAACGCGCGTGGCAAACGTCCCGATCGGCATGCCCGGCGAGTTGTGCATGCCGTAGACCTGCTCGATCTTGAAACGGTCCATCAGGCCGTCCTTGATCATCGCTTCGGCGCCCGCGCCGCCCTCTTCGGCAGGCTGAAAGATCATCACGGCATCGCCCGCGAAATTCCGCGTCTCTGCGAGATAGCGCGCTGCGCCGAGCAGCATCGCGGTGTGGCCGTCGTGACCGCAGGCGTGCATCTTCCCCGGCACCGTTGAGCGATAGGCTACGCCGGTTTCTTCCTCGATCGGCAGCGCGTCCATGTCGGCCCGCAGCCCGATGGCTTTCAGATCACCGCCATTGACCGGCTTTCGCCCCTTGATGACGCCGACCACGCCGGTGCGTCCAAGGCCGGTCGCGACCTCATCGCAACCGAATTCCCTCAGACGGTCGGCAACGAAGGCGGCAGTGCGGTGCACATCGTACATCAATTCCGGATGTGCATGTAGGTCGCGGCGCCAGCCCATGATTTCGGGTTGCAGATCGGCGACGCGGTTGAGGATGGGCACGGCGGTAACCTCACAGGATCAAGACGGCAAAAGCTAGCATGAGCCCGCAGGGGACCCAACATCCGCGCAAACGGGAGTTGCGCGGAACCATACTGTACAGCGAACCCCGGTCGGGGCCATAAGAAGAAAAGTCTTTAAATTGAATAGAGAAACGCAGGACAGGGAATGGCGAAACGTCTCGAGGGGGATTTCGACTATATCGTCGTCGGCGCCGGTACCGCCGGTTGCATTGTCGCCAACCGCCTCTCGGCTGATCCCCGCAAGCGCGTGCTGATCCTGGAGGCAGGCGGCAAGGACAACTGGATCTGGTTTCACATCCCGGTCGGCTACCTGTTCGCCATCGGCAATCCCCGCTCCGACTGGATGTTCAAGACAGAACCGGAAGCCGGTCTCAATGGCCGCGCATTGGCCTATCCACGCGGCAAGGTAATCGGTGGATCATCGGCAATCAACGCCATGATCTCGATGCGCGGACAGGCAGCGGATTACGACCACTGGCGGCAACTCGGGCTGACCGGCTGGGGCTGGGACGACGTGCTCCCGGCCTTCAAGAAGCTTGAAGATCATTTCCTTGGCGAAAGCGAACATCACGGCGTCGGCGGCGGCTGGCGGATCGAAGCCCCGCGATTGTCCTGGAAGGTGCTTGATGCAGTTGCCGAGGCCGCGCATGAAATGGGAATCCGCAAAACGCCGGATTTCAACACCGGCGACAACGAGGGCATCGGATACTTCCACGTCAATCAGAAGCGCGGCCGGCGCTGGTCCTCGGCGCGCGGTTTTCTGAAGCCTGCACTGTCGCGGCCAAATCTGCGGCTGGAGACCAACGTGCTGGTCGACAAGGTGATCGTCGAGAACGGCCGCGCGGTCGGCGTGCGCTTCCGCCAGAACGGCGAGATCATCGAAGCGCGGACGCAGGGCGAAGTAATCCTTTGCTCCGGGTCTGTTGGATCGACGCAGGTGCTGCATCGCTCCGGCATCGGCCCGCAGGAATGGTTGTCGCCGCTCGGCATCGAAACCGTGCTGGATCGTCAAGGTGTCGGCCGCAACCTGCAGGATCATCTGCAGCAACGCGCCATCTACAAGGTAGAAGGCGTGCGCACGCTGAACGAGACGTATTACAATTTGTTCCGGCGCGGCTGGATGGGCGTCGATTACTTGCTGCGGCGGCGCGGGCCGCTGACCATGGCGCCGTCGCAGCTTGGCATCTTCACGCGCTCCGATGCACGTCAGGAACGCGCCAACATCCAGTTTCACGTCCAGCCGCTGTCGCTCGACAAGTTCGGCGAACCATTGCACCGCTTCCCGGCCATCACCATTGCCGCCTGCAACCTGCGGCCAACGTCGCGCGGCACCATCCGCATCAAGTCCGATGCACCGGATCAGGCACCGGCCATCGCGCCGAATTATCTGTCGACGCCCGAAGACCGTCAGGTTGCCGCCGACGCGATCCGCGTCACACGCAAACTGATGAAACAGCACGCGCTGGCCAATTATCATCCGCAGGAATATCTCCCCGGTCCTTCCGTAGGCGACGATGACGCGTCACTGGCGAAAGCAGCCGGTGACATCGGCACCACGATCTTTCATCCGGTCGGGACCGCGAAGATGGGAGCAGCGAGCGATCCTCTTGCCGTGGTCGATGAGCGCCTGCGCCTTCACGGCCTCAAGGGACTGCGCGTCGTCGATGCGTCGGTGATGCCGACCATTACGTCGGGCAACACCAACACGCCAACCGCAATGATTGCGGAAAAAGGCGCGGCGATGATTATCGCCGACGCCAAGTAGTCAGGGCCGCATCGCCATCTTGGCCACGCCCGGCGTGCGCAGCGGTTCTGCCAGACGCGCGAACTCGCACAGCAGCGAGCGCGTCTTGCGCGGATCGATGATCTCCTCGACCCAGAATTTCTCGGCCGAACGGAACGGCGACCGCAGCTTGTTCAGCCGGTCCTCGATCTCAGCCAGCTTCGCCTTCGGATCCTCGGCGGCGTCGATGTCGGCGCGATAAGCGGCCTCGATGCCGCCCTCGAGCGGCAGCGAACCCCAGTATGCGGACGGCCAGGCATAACGGATCGAGAACCGGCCCGCAGGCTGATGAACGACACCCGCGACACCGAACGAGTTGCGAACGATGATCGTGCACCACGGCACCGTGGTTTGATTGACGGCGGCCATCGCGCGTACGCCGTGCCGGATCGTGGCCGCCTTCTCGGCTTCGAGCCCGATCATGAAGCCGGGGCAATCCATCAGATAGACCACCGGCAAATGAAATGTTTCCGCCAGATCGACGAAACGCACCACCTTCTGGCACGCTTCGGCGGTCCACGACCCGCCGTAGATATAAGGATCGCTCGCCAGTAGCAGCACAGCGCGGCCCTCAAGGTGCGCGAAACCGGCGATCACCGAGCGCCCGAAGTTCTGGCCCATCTCGAAGAACGATCCCTTGTCGACCACCGACTCGATAATGGGCCGCATCTTGTAAATCTGCTTGCGGCTGCGCGGCACGATGTTGAGCAGCGCCTCGTCGCTCCGCTCAGGATCGTCATCGCAGGGAATCGTGGGCGGCAGATCGAACACCGACGACGGCAGATATGACAGAAACTTCCGCGCGCACTCGAACGCCTCTTCCTCGGTATCGACCGCGTGATCGACACCGCCGGCCTTGGTCTGGATCTGCCAGCCGCCAAGCTCCTGCTTCTCGAGCGACTGTCCGAGACGCGCCACCACCGGAGGGCCCGCAACGAACATCGCGGATGATTTTGTCATGACGGAATAATGACTGGCCGCGAGGCGCGCCGCGCCAAGCCCCGCAACCGATCCAAGACCGAGGCCCACTACAGGCACGCGCGCCATGTTTGCGGTCGTGTACCAGTACCATGTCGTGCCGCCGACGCCGCCCGGCAGGTTCGCCGCGCCCTTCGTCTCGATGGTCTTGACCGAGCCCCCGCCGCCGGATCCTTCGATGACGCGGATGATCGGCATCCGGAAATCGTGCGCCATCTGTTCGGCCATGGTCGGCTTTGCGGAGATCGCCGCATCCGCAGAGCCGCCACGCACGGTGAAGTCATCGCCAACAACAACAACGGGACGATTGTCGATCTTGCCGCGGCCGAACACACAGTTGGCCGGCGTGAGCGTCTTCAGCTCATTCTTCTCGTCATACTCCGCGATGCCTGAAATCGCGCCCATCTCGTGAAAGCTCTTCGGATCGACCAGCTTGTCGATGCGCTCGCGAACCGTGAGCCTGCCTTGTTCGTGCTGTCGCTTGACCTTGTCGGCGCCGCCCATCTCTTTCGCAAACGCTTCGCGCCGCGCGAGTTCATCGAGCTCAGGCTTCCAGTTCATCATCACTCCTTGCCGTACGCGTTGCGAACGCGTCATTCTGTTCTGCAGAATAAAGTTTCCTCTTGCGGAACACGCTACCTCGGGCAATCTTCCGTCACAATAAAGAAGCCGCGCTTGCAGAGCTTGCATGCTCTGCTCAAAGCGGATGGGGGAAATCAATGGCGCAGATCAAGATCGTCACCGAGGTTGCCGGGCGCGTCTGCGCGGTCGCGGCGAGCGCTGGTGACAGCATCGGAAACGGCAACGACGTGGTGTTCGTCGAAGCGATGAAGATGGAAATTCCCGTCCCCTCGCCTGCCGCAGGAAAAATCGCATCGATTCTCGTCAGCATCGATGACGTCGTGGCAGAGGGACAGACGATCGCTCTTCTCGAAACGTGAGCGCTCCGTTTCCGCGACAAACTGTCCGGTCCACCTTAGTAGGCTTGCAGGCGTTGCACTGGTTCCTGCACGATGACATGATCCGGCAAAATCAAAAATGCGTTTCGCACAGCGAAAGCACTTGGGGAGGGTTATTCATGACGCGGCATATCACTGCGGTTGCAGCAATGATTCTTGCGGGCACGGCGATTTCGCCGGTGCTGGCGCAGGAGGTCAAACTCGCGCCGACGATGGCGTTTACCGCCTATGACACCGGCACGTCGGGCTTCAACATCGCCGTCGGCGTCGGCAAGATGATGAAGGATAAATACGGCTCGGACATTCGCGTGCTTCCGGCGGGCAATGACGTGGCGCGCCTTGCGCCGCTGCGCGCCGGGCGCGCCGTGTTGGCGTGGATGGGGACCGGCGTTTACTTCGCCCAGGAAGGCGTGTTCGAGTTCGGCGTCAAGGAATGGGGTCCGCAGGCATTGCAGATGACCCTCTCGACGGTCGACTGTAACGGCCTGTCGGTCGGCGTCACCAAGGACGCCGGCGTCAAGGAGTGGAAGGATTTCCGCGGCAAGCGGCTCGGCTTCGTGGTCGGCTCGCCTGCTCTGAACCAGAACGCACTTGCAATCATCGCGTATGGCGGACTCACCCAGAAAGATGTCAAGATCGTCGAATTCGCGAGCTACGGCGCGATGTGGAAAGGCCTCGTCAACAACGATGCCGACGGTGCATTCGCCTCCACAGTGACCGGCCCTGCAAAGGAAGTTGAAAACTCGCCACGCGGTCTGGTTTGGCCGCCGCTTCCGCCGGAAGACAAGGAAGCCTGGGCACGCGTCAAGAAGGTCGGGGCGTTCTTCAACCCCCACGTGACGACATGCGGCGCCGCCATCGAAGCTTCCAAGCCTCAGCAACTGGCCACCTATCCGTACCCAATCGCAACGACTTATGCGACGCAGCCGGTGGATCAGGTTTACTCGATCACCAAGGCGATGATTGACGGTTACGATTTGTACAAGGACTCCGCGCCCGGCTCGGTCGGCCTTGAAGCCAAACGCCAGACCAAGCAATGGGTCATCCCGTTCCACCCCGGCGCGGCCAAGGCGCTGAAGGAAGCCGGCAACTGGACCGACGCGGACGAGAAATACAACAATGACCTGATCAAGCGGCAGGGCGTTCTGGCGGATGCATGGAAAGCCTACAACACCGCGAGCACACCAGCAGAAGCAGACAAATTCCTCTCCGGCTGGATGGCTGCACGTAAAGCGGCACTTGCCAAAGCCAATCTGCCGAACGGCTTTGAAGAGTAACGACTTCGATCTCATGACGGACGGCGCTAGCATTTAATCCGGGATCGACCATGACAGCCACGTCCGACAACAAAGGTACTCCGGCATCGACTGCGGTCGCCGGAGCAGCCACGCCAGAGACAATCCGGATCAGCGATCCGCACGCCGTTGTCGCAGACTTGCAAGAATCCGAGGTTACCCGCGTAAGAACCCTGCGCGGAGTATGGCGCTGGGCGTTGCTAATAGCGACGGCGGCGACGATCCTGCTGTGTATCAACCAGCAATTTTCGCTGAGATTCTTCATCGACTATACTCAGCTCAACACCGAGTATTTTTATCTGCTCATCGCGCTGATGCTGCCCTTTACGTTCCTGATTTTTCCGGGCTCCAGCAAGGCGCCGCTTGACCGCATACCCTGGTATGACGCTCTCCTCTTCGTTCTGACGTGCGCCGCTGCGATCTGGCTCATGATGAACATTCGCAAGGCAGCAGCACTCGGCTGGGAGTTCGAAGGAGCCCCGAGGAACGTGATCCTCGCCGGTCTGGTGATGTGGTTCGTCCTGATGGAAGCGCTGCGCCGTACCGGCGGATGGAGTCTGCTTCTGAGCGTACTTCCCTTTACGCTCTATCCGCTGTTCGCCGACGCAAAGTGGCTGGGCCCATTCCGGGGCACACAGTCTACCCTTGAGCAGACAACGTCCTATCACATGCTCTCGGGCGAAAGCCTGCTCGGCATTCCGATTCAGGCGTTTGCGGACACTGTGATCGGCTTTCTGGTGTTCGGCACGGCGCTTATGATGACCGGCGCAGGCAAGTTCTTCATCAATATCGCATTCGCGCTATGCGGAACGTTCCGTGGCGGCGCTGCCAAGGTCTGCGTCTTTGCAAGCGGTCTTCTCGGCACGGTCGGCGGAAGCATCGTGTCGAACGTTCTCACCGCCGGTACGATGACGATCCCGGCGATGAAGAAAACGGGATTCACACCATCCTATTCCGCCGCGGTCGAAGCATGCGCCTCCACTGGCGCGGTCCTCGCACCTCCGGTTCTCGGAGCCACCGCGTTCGTCATGGCTCAGTTCCTCAACACGGGTTACTCGGATGTCGCCTTGGCCGCGACCATTCCGTCGGTGCTGTACTATTTCGGCTTGTTCGCACAGGTCGACAGCTACGCGGCCCGGCATCAGCTTCAAGGATTGCCGCGCAAGGAGTTGCCGCGCTTCTGGGACGCATTCAAGGAGGGCTGGTACTACCTCTTTGTCATCATCATCCTCGTGGTGATGCTGCTGTATTTCAAACGCGAAAGCCATGCGCCGTTCTATGCAACCGCGCTGCTGGTTATCCTGCATCAATGGTCGGGCCCTGGACCCTGGAAACGTGCCAACACCGCAGTTCTGTTGCTGTCGGTTGCGCTGACCGGCGCAATGCTGTGGTTCGACGTCGGCAATCCATTCCTTTGGGGAATGTGCATCCTGGCTGTCCTGAATGAGTTCCTTCCGGGAAAGAACTGGGGCGGCGGCCGATGGCTTCAGTTTCTTGAATTGAACGGAAAGACCTTCGTCGAGCTCATCGCCATCCTGGCTGGCTGCGGCCTACTGATCGGCGCGTTCTCCCTGACCGGCGTGATCTCAAGCCTCGCCAACGATCTTCTCAAGATCGCCGGCGGCGACGTGTTCCTCCTGCTGATCATGTGTGCGATTACGAGCCTTATTCTGGGCCTCGGATTGACGACGACATCCTGTTACATCTTCCTCGCAATCCTGGTCGCGCCCGCACTGGAGAAACTCGGCCTCAACAGGATGGCCGTGCACATGTTCATCTTCTATTGGGGCATGCTCTCATCGATTACGCCGCCCGTCGCCATCGCATCGTTTGCCGCTGCCGGCATAGCCGGAGCGCCGGCCATGAAAACCGGATGGGAAAGCATGTGGGTCGGCAGCATCATTTATTTCATCCCGTTCTTCTTCGTGCTGAACCCTGCATTGTTGCTCCAGGGTGAAAGCCCCTACCTCGAAGCGCTCGGCCTTACCGCAGTCTCCTGTTTCGGGATTGTCTTTATCTGCGGCGGCATCCAGGGCTATCAGGCTTATGTCGGCGATCTGCGGCGCGCCGGATTTATGGAATGGCCGCTTCGCGTGTTGCTGATCATCGGCGGGTTCACTATCGCAACGCCAGGCGGCGGCATCATGCCGATTTCGCAATTGCAGATCATGGCACTTGGCCTTGCGATTCTGGTTCCGACGGTGATCATCGCCCTGCTACTGATGCGACGGAACCCGGTCATACCGAGAAAACTTTCGGCGCACTGAATCTCAACCGCCCGAAAGCGAATTGTGGCGAGAGTTGGCATTCCATGGCTTGCCAATGCTGTGGCGCGAAAAAGCCGTGCACACACGCCACACCTGACGAAATACGATGCCGGTGCCGCTGCGTGAAGGCTTGTATCTGGCATTCTGATGTGTTCGACCTATGGTCTGGTCAATCGAACGCTAGGGATAATGATGTTCAAAGTACTTCTCGCGACCACCTTGCTTGTCTCGGCAACCGTCGGCGCCGTTGCGCAGGCACCTGCTCCTCAGCGCAGCGGTACACCGGAAGAACAGAAAGCCTGCGCGCCTGACGTATCGCGTTATTGCCGCAACGTGATGAACGATGGCGATCTTGTAATTTTGGGCTGCCTTCAGGCCAATCGCCCAAAGATCAGCAAGAAGTGCGACACCGTTCTGCGTAGCCACGGTCAGTAAACGACCGCGCTTCCCTGCATGATGAACGGACCGATCAGCCTGACACCAGTGGAGTAGATTTGACATTCGCCGTCTAACGATCAGTGAATCCGCGAAGCGAATGTCAAATCCAAAACTCCACTGGATTCATATTTGCTAGTGGTCCGTCAATTCTAACCTTCGCAAGGATGCCCGCCTAAATGGGATGCGAATGTTAGAATCGGACCATTAGGTCAGGCTGACTTTCTTGCTGCGTTGTCCACCAGGGTCTTGCCGAGCGACCAGATCGCGCCGGGCACGCGATGGCTGCTTTCGATCACCGTATCGAACGCGCTGGTGATCCAGTTGCAATCTTCCTGCGTGATCGTCAGCGCCGGCAGCAGCTTGATCGTGTGGCTGGCGTGGCCGGAGACCTGGCTGAGGATCTTGTGATCCTTGAACAGCGGGATGGTGATCAACTGGCAGAACAGGCCCTTGCTCGCCGTTTCCAGCATAGCCCACGACGCCTTCAGCGCCAGAGATTTCGGCGGACCGAACTCGACACCGATCATCAGCCCCTTGCCACGCACGTTCTTCAAGAGTTCATAGCGCGGGATCATCGCTGACAGCGTCGCGAGCAATTCGTCGCCGCGCGCCGCTGCATTCTCGATCACCTTTTCCTGCTTGAGCGCTTCCAGCGTCGCGATGCCAGCCGCCATGGCGAGATCGTTCTTGGAGAACGTCGAGCCGTGGACCACCGCGCGATCCATGCGGTCGAAAATCTTGTCGAAGATCGCCTTGCGCGTGAGCACAGCCCCGACCGGGACGTGACCTCCGGAGAGCGACTTCGACAGCAGCACCATATCGGGCTCGACATTCCAGTGCTCGACCGCAAGAAACCGCCCGGTACGGCCCATTCCGGTCTGGATCTCATCAGCGACGAACAGCGTGCCGTAGCGCTTGCACAGCGCCGCGGCACCCGCGAGATATCCATCGTCGGGCATGTTGACGCCCTTGCCCTGGATCGGCTCGACGATGAAGGCCGCAACCTGGCGAGAGGCCAGCGCCTTCTCGAGCGCGGCAAGGTCGTTGAACGGAATCGAAGTGCAGTCCGGCAGCAGCGGCCCGAAGCCGTCGCGGAAATTCTTGTCGCCGGTCAGCGACAGCGAACCGTAGGACAGCCCGTGATACGCATGGTCGCAATAAACGATACCGGTGCGGCCGGTCGAGCCGCGCGCGAACTTGATCGCAGCTTCGACACATTCCGTCCCTGAATTCGCAAAAAACACCTTGTCCAGATATGGCACATGCGCGATCAGGCGCTCTGCCAGAATGCCGGCCAACGTGGACAGGTCGAGTTGAACGAGATTTGGAAGATCGCTGTCCAGGACGCTCTTGAGGGCCTCCTTGACGATCGGATGGTTGCGGCCAAGTGCAAAGACGCCGAAGCCGCTCAGCAGATCGAGATAACGATCGCCGTCGCGGTCGAACAGATACTGGCCCTGCCCGCGCTGAAAGCCGACGTCATAGCCGATGGTTTTGAGAACCCGGACGAGTTGCTCATTGAGATATCGCGTATGCAGAGCATTGCGCTGGAATTGGCGATCCGCGAACATCTCTGAAATGTCTAGATTTGGCTGCATCATGTCATACATACTTCGTTTGTCTGGCTTCTAGTCAACTGAAATTAGTATGTGCGTCGTTTTGTCAATCTCTGGAACAATGCACAGCGTTTGTGTTTAAATTAGTTGCAATGCACGCGGGGGTTCATGCGGAAACTAGCCTTTAGTGGAATGTTCTTGCTCGCTGCTGCCGGTGCTGCCTCTGCCGCCGACCCCTTGGGCGAATGGCGAGACGAGGACGGCAAGGCGACGATCCGAATCGTCGATTGCAATTCGAGGCTGTGGGGCGTTGTCGCCTCCGAATCCATCCCCGGCGGCCTGGACAAGAACAATCCCGACAAGGCGAAACGGACGCGTCCCATGCTGGGCATGCCCATTCTCCTGAACATGAAGAAAGTCGAAGACGAGAAGGACAAGTGGGAAGGCAAGGTTTACGACGCCACCAGCGGTAAAACCTACGACTCCTCGATCCAGGTCAAATCGGCCAACGCACTGCGCATCGAAGGCTGCGTCGCCATGATCCTGTGCGGCGGCCAGACTTGGACCCGGGTCGTTGAAGGTGCGCCGGCTCCCGGCGGCACCAAAACCGGCGCGATCGGAACGGGGGCCACTGCCCCGAAGACCCCCTCGCCGCCCCAGGCCTTCCCGACACCGATCGGCACACCGAAACCGGCCGCTGCTCCAAAGAGTAGCACTCCGAAGGCGGGATCGGCTGAACCCGCCATTTCCGAAGTTTGTCTTCTCCCCGAGATCGCGAACGCGCCCCGCTAGCCGAGCAGACTTGAGCCTCGCTATTGATCGCGCGGCTTGCCCATCAGCGCCGGCTGAAACAGCACTGCCGCCGCAAGCGTCGTCACCAGCGACAGCGCCAGCAATTTGCCCATGCTTGACGTGCCGGGATGGCTCGACAGCCAAAGGCTCCCGAACGCTGTCGCGGTCGTCATCGCGCTAAAGAAGATCGCGCGTGTCAGGCTCGATTGCAGCAGGTCGGTCTGCCCAGCCCGCCACGCGGTCACATAGTAGATCTTGAACGCGACGCCGATGCCAAGCAGCAACGGCAGCGCGATGATGTTGGCGAAGTTCATCGGCAGCCCGATAAGGACGCAGATCTCGAGCGTCACCACACCAGCCAAAACCAATGGGACCAGCGTCAACAGCACATCGCCGATCCGCTTGAGCACGATCCAGAGCAGGATCGCAATCGACAGCAACGCCCACAAACCGGCATGGATGAACGCTTTGACGATGGTATCGCCGGATTTCAGAATCGAGATCGGGCCGCCGATGGCGTCAGGCTGAACTTTCAGAACCGCACCCGCGAAAGCGCGCAAGGTATCGTTGTCGTTGGGATCGCCCTTCGGCTGCGCTTCGACGCGTGTTCTGCCGTCGGCAGACGTCCAATCCTGCAGGATGTCAGGCGGAAGGGTTTTCACGCTCACGGGTTGAGCCTTGAGCAGACCGCGAACCTGATCGAGCGCCACGTTCAACGGCGAGATGAAGGTTGCCGTCGCCTTCTCGCGCGTGGCTTTTTCAGCCTGCGCGAGCTTGTCCAGCGCATCCGCAAGCCGCCGTGCAGCCACCGCTCCCGGTCCCTTGTCGTCACCTGCGGTCTTGCGCAGGCTTTCCACCGAGCCCTTCAGTGCAGCGATATTTTCCTCATCGGATGGGGCCGTGCCGCGCGATGTCTCATTCAGAATCGGGTTGAGCGATGCAGCAGCCTTGCGGATGATCGCCAGCTTGGCCGGCTGGTCATCAGGAATGAAGGTATCCAGCGAGAACGTCCGGGATACTTCGGGAAGCTTGGCGAGCCGTTCCTGAATTTGCTTCGCCGCAGCCGCGGAAGGAGCCATGACCTCGACGGCATTCGTGCCGGTATTGGGGTCTCGGCGAAGATCCAGATACGTCGCGACCGATTCAACCTTCGCGCTGCGCAGGTTCATGGGATTGAAGTCAAACTGCAGGAAATACAGCAACGGCAGGCCCAAAACGGCCACGCCGAGTGTCGCCGCAACAACGCCGACCCGGTGCCGTTCCAGAAAACGATCGACCGGAGCCAGAAACTTGAAGCCGAGCGGCTCAGCTTCGCCCGGAGGATTCAGAATCTTGAGCAATGCCGGCAGCACTGTGATGGCGGCAATGAATGCGATGATCATGCCCGCGCCGGCAATTTTCCCGAGCTCCGACACGCCTTTGTAGTCGGTCGGCAAAAATGAGAGGAAGCCGGCGGCCGTAGCCACCGCCGCAAGCGTGAGCGGAACGGCGGAATACTCGGCGGCCTTCTCGAGCGACGGATCAAGCTGATCGATTTCATGACGTTCGGCGCGATAGCGCACGCTGTACTGAATGCCGAAATCCACCCCGAGACCGACAAACAGGACGAAGAACGCAATCGAAATCAGATTGAACGCGCCGACCAGCATCAGTCCGACGGCCGTGGTGATCGACAGACCGATGATGAGCGTGACGAAAACCGCACCGATGATCTTGGATGACTTCAGCGCGCACCACAGGATGAAGAGCACGATCAGGACCGTACCCGTGTGGGTGACGAGCGCCCCCTCCTGCACCGTCGCGAATTCGTCGTTCGCGATGGGGACGGGTCCGGTCAGGCGAACGCGGGCACCGTAGGTGCCGGCAAGATTGAGACCCTTGGCAGCCTCGCGAATGGCGTCAGTGGCCGCTCCGCCCGGCTCCAGCGCCTTGAAGTCGAGCACGGGCCGTATCTGGAGGAGCGTACGGGTGTCGGAAGGCGTCAGCGGCTCGTTGCTGGACAGTTCCTTCCATGAAAAGGTCGCCGGCTTGTTTCCCGCGACTTTCTCGACAGTATCGGCCACCAAGTTCAGCGGGCGGGCCATGGAATCGCGCGAATACTGTCCCCGCTGGGAACCCGCCAGGCCGAACTCCAGGACGCCGGTCAGGCCCCGCAGGCTGGGGTCATCCACCAGAATGTTGAAAATCGGGGCTGCCGAGGCCAGTTGCCCGGTCTGCTTGGCCACCTCCGGGGTCGGCAAGAACAAAAGGCCGTTATTGTCGAAGAACGCGCCACCGCCCGGCCGCCGGATCGAAATGAACCTTTCGGTCTGTGGCCGCAACTTCTTCTCAAGGGCGTCGCCGGCCTGCCGGGCGAGTTCCGGTGTCGGAGCCTCTACAACGGCCAGAATCGAGTCATTTCGGCCTGGAAAGGCCTTTTCGAAGTCGATTTCGCGCTTTCGCCAGTCAAGATCAGGGGAGATCAGCGTTGCAACATCGGTGTTGATGGCAAAGTTCCGGTGGGAATAGACGCCTGCCGCGGCAGCCAGAGCCAAGCCAGCCACGAGGACCAGCCATGCATGGCGCGTGCAAAAACAAACAAGCGATACAATAGTCCTTGTCAGCACAGGTTTTCTTTCTATTTCTGGCGGCCAGCTTGGGGGAAAGGCAACTGCCGGGGAGGCAAGCCGTTAACTTAGTGATGCCTCAAACGATGCCCTTAAGTCACACAATAGTGGCATTTAACCAGCAGTTCCTCAGAACTACTGCTGCATAGCTGCAATAATGCTACACTGCAAAATGTTCTTGTCTTGTTCCACAGTCGCATTGGAAGCCTTGGTATGACCTCTTCAACCCCATTGCTCGACGCAATCAAGTCGCCCGCTGACCTTCGGAAGATGAAGGAAAGCGACCTGCCTCAAGTTGCGGCAGAACTTCGCGCTGAAACGATCAGCGCGGTTGCGGTTACTGGTGGTCATCTCGGCTCCGGTCTTGGTGTCGTTGAACTGACGGTTGCAATACATCATGTTTTTAATACGCCCTCGGACCGCGTCATCTGGGACGTCGGGCATCAGGCCTATCCCCACAAGATTCTGACAGAACGGCGCGACAGGATTCGCACCCTCCGCCAAGGCGGGGGTTTGTCAGGCTTCACCAAGCGCGCGGAGAGCGAATACGACTGTTTCGGCGCCGCGCACTCGTCGACGTCCATTTCAGCAGGCTTGGGCATGGCCGTCGCGCGGGATCTCGCCGGCGAGGAGCGAAATATCGTCGCAGTGATCGGCGATGGCGCGATGTCGGCCGGCATGGCCTATGAGGCGATGAACAATGCTGGGGCGATGGATTCACGCCTGATCGTTATTCTCAATGACAATGAAATGTCGATCGCGCCGCCGGTTGGCGCCATGTCGGCCTATCTGTCACGCCTGACGTCCAGCAACACCTACCGCTCGCTACGCGAGATCGGCAAGCAGGTGGCCAAGCGTCTTCCGAAGTTCATCGAAAAGGGCGCGCAGCGCGCCGAGGAATACGCCCGCGGCTTCCTGTCCGGTGGAACTCTGTTCGAGGAACTTGGCTTCTTCTATGTCGGCCCGATCGACGGTCACAACCTCGACCATCTGCTCCCCGTCCTCAAGAACGTGCGGGATTCAAAGGTCGGCCCGACCCTGATCCACGTCGTCACCGAAAAGGGCAAAGGCTACACCCCGGCCGAGACCTCCGCCGACAAGTATCACGGCGTGGTCAAATTCGATGTCACGACCGGCAAGCAGGCGAAGGCTCAAGCCAACGCTCCCGCCTACACCAAGGTGTTCGGCCAGAGCCTGGTCCAGGAAGCCGAGAAGGACGACAAGATCGTCGCCATCACTGCCGCCATGCCGTCCGGCACCGGCGTTGATATCTTCGGCAAGGCTTTCCCCGAACGGACCTTCGACGTCGGCATCGCCGAGCAGCACGGTGTGACCTTCGCCGCCGGCCTCGCATCGGAAGGCCTGAAGCCGTTCGTCGCCATCTACTCCACATTCCTGCAGCGCGCCTACGACCAGGTCGTGCATGACGTCGCCATTCAGGGTCTGCCGGTCCGGTTCATCATCGACCGCGCTGGTCTCGTCGGCGCGGACGGCCCGACCCATGCAGGCTCGTTCGATCTCGCCTATCTCGGCTGTTTGCCGGGGATGGTCCTGATGGCCGCGGCCGATGAGGCCGAACTGGTTCACATGGTCGCGACTGCCGCGGCAATCGACGATCGCCCGTCCGCCATCCGCTTCCCGCGTGGCGATGGTGTCGGCGTCGACCTGCCGTCGGTCGGCGTCCCGCTGGAAATCGGCAAGGGCCGCATCGTCCGCGAAGGTACGTCCGTAGCGCTGGTATCGCTCGGCACCCGCCTCCAGGAATGTCTGAAAGCTGCAGACATTCTAAAAACCCATGGCTTAACGGCGACCGTTGCCGATGCCAGATTTGCCAAGCCGATCGACACGGATCTGATCCTGCGTCTGGCGCGCGATCACGACGTGCTCGTCACCATCGAGGAAGGCTCGATCGGCGGCTTCGGGGCGCAGGTCTTGCATGCTCTCGCGGAGAACGGCGCGCTCGACAAGGGACTGAAGGTTCGCTCCATGGTTCTTCCCGATACATTTATCGATCAGGACAGCCCGGCTGCGATGTACGCAAAGGCCGGTCTCGACGCCAAGGGCATCGTGACGCGTGTCTTCGAGGCGCTCGGCCGCGAAGGCGAGATCAGCGCGGTGCAGCTTGCTTAATCACGTGCCCATGAAACCCGAAATGAAGATCCTGCTGGCTCAGCCGCGCGGATTTTGCGCCGGAGTCGTGCGCGCGATCGAGATCGTCGAACGCGCGCTCGAGAAGTACGGACCGCCGGTCTACGTCCGCCACGAGATCGTGCACAACAAGTACGTCGTCGAAAGCCTGAAAGCCAAGGGCGCGGTGTTCGTCGAGGATCTGCACGAAGTCCCGGCCAACGCGATCACAGTGTTCAGCGCTCACGGCGTCGCCAAGAGCGTTGAGGAAGAGGCTGCGTCACGCGGCCTCCCCGTTCTCAACGCCACCTGCCCGCTCGTGACCAAGGTCCACAATCAGGGCAAGCGCTACGTCTCCAAGGGACGCAAGCTCGTTCTGATCGGCCATGAAGGTCATCCCGAAGTTGTCGGCACCATGGGTCAGGTCCCCGGCCCCGTGATCCTCGTGCAGAGTGTCGAGGACGTCGCGGCACTTGATCTGCCGAGCGACGAGCCGATGGCTTACATCACCCAGACCACGCTGAGCGTCGACGATACCCGCGACATCATCGCAGCGCTCGAGGATCGCTTCAGCGACCTCGAAGGCCCGGATACCCGCGACATCTGCTACGCGACACAAAACCGCCAGTCTTCGGTGCGAGACCTCAGCAAGCTCGTCGATGTCATTCTGGTTGTCGGCGCGACGAACAGCTCCAACTCCAACCGCCTCCGCGAAATCGGGACCGAAGTCGGCGTCCCGAGCTACCTCATCGCCGACGGCAGCCAGCTCAATCCCGAATGGTTGAAAGACGCGAAGACCGTCGGCATCACCGCGGGCGCCTCGGCGCCGGAGGTGTTGGTGGACGATGTGATTGACGCCCTGCGGAGAATCGGACCGGTGACAGTGTCCGTGCTGCCGGGTCGGGAGGAAAACATCGAGTTCAGACTGCCGGCCGAGCTGACCCAACGTCAGCCGCGCCTCGCTCCCGTGATGCAAGAAAGATAACAGTTCATGGCGATACCGTTTTTCAAAGAGATCAAGATCGGCTCCTATCTGGTGAAGCAGAAGCTGCTTGGCCGGAAACGCTATCCGTTGGTGCTGATGCTGGAGCCATTGTTCCGCTGCAACCTCGCTTGCGTCGGCTGCGGCAAGATCGACTATCCGGACGCGATCCTGAACCGCCGCATGACGGCGCAGGAATGCTGGGACGCCGCCGAAGAATGCGGCGCGCCGATGGTCGCGATTCCCGGCGGCGAGCCGCTGATCCACAAGGAGATCGGCGAGATCGTGCGCGGCCTGGTTGAGCGCAAGAAGTTCGTCTCGCTCTGCACCAACGCACTGCTGCTCGAGAAGAAGCTCGATCTGTTCGAGCCGTCGCCTTACCTGTTTTTCTCGGTGCATCTCGACGGCCTCAAGGACCATCACGACAAGGCCGTGTCGCAGAAGGGCGTGTTCGACCGCGCCGTCTCCGCGATCAAGGCTGCGAAGGCGCGCGGCTTCACCGTCAACGTCAATGCGACGATCTTCGACGGCCACGCTGCCGAGGACATTGCAAAATTCCTCGACTACACCGTCGAACTCGGCGTCGGCGTCTCGATGTCACCCGGCTACGCCTACGAGCGCGCGCCGGATCAGGAGCACTTCCTGAATCGCACCAAGACCAAGAAGCTGTTCCGCGACGTGTTCGCGCTCGGCAAGGGCAAGAAGTGGAATTTCATGCACTCCGGCCTCTTCCTCGACTTCCTGGCCGGCAATCAGAATTTCGAGTGCGAACCGTGGGGCATGCCTGCGCGCAATATCTTCGGCTGGCAGAAGCCCTGCTATCTGCTCGGTGAAGGCTACACCAAGACCTTCAAGGAGTTGATGGAAACCACCGATTGGGACACCTACGGCACCGGCAAGTACGAGAAGTGCGCCGACTGTATGGCCCATTGCGGCTACGAGCCGACCGCGGCCAACGCCGCCGTGAGCAATCCGCTCAAGGCGCTCAAGGTCGCGATGTTCGGCATCAAGACCGAAGGTCCGATGGCGCCGGAGATCGATCTCTCCAAGCAGCGTCCTGCGCAATACGTGTTCTCGTCGGAAGTTCAGAAGCGCCTGTCGGAAATTCGCGCTGATGAAGCGAAGGCGGCGGAAGCCAAGGCAGCGAAGCTTGCTGCACAGACGGCGGCTCCGGCAACCAACGCATCGACCGCGGCCTGATTTTCAGACCGCACTCATTCAAAAGGCGCGAGCAATGCTCGCGCCGTTTTTGTTTTCTTACGCTTTCGCTTAAGGAAGGGGCGGGTCAGCCCAGAGCTTCCCGGCAGCCCTTCAACGAACGCAGCGCGCGGCCGAAGTCACGTCCCGTCGAAATCAGATGCGGGATCGACTTCGGGTTACGCGCGATCCCGCGCATCACCTTCCACATATCGACATTGCCGTTCGGCTTGATGGCCTTCATCGTCAGTTCCGGCAGCGCACGGTGCGCCGGATCGCTGATAACGCGCACTGCCGCAAACGGCAGGCCGTTGTATTCGGCGTATCTCGCAGCGATATGGCTCTCCATATCGATGGCATCGGCGCCGGTGGTAGCGCGCAGCGCAGCCTTGGCCACCTGACCGGTCACAACCTCTTCGACACCCGCAAGGACGCCCGAAACGATCGAGCGGCGGCGCTTCGTCGGCAACGCCACGAGATTTTCCGTCAGCGACGCCTCGGTCGACCAGCGCCGTTTCGCAGTGACGATGTGGGATGCAACAACGACGTCCCCTGACTTGAGCGACGGATTGAGACCGCCGGCGACGCCGAAGCTCACGATGCCGCGAATGCTCGCCGGATCAAACGACGTCATCATCTCGCGTAATTGAACTGGATTGCTTGAACTGCAGATGACGGTGAGACCGGGGCCGGCAGCGATGCGGGCCTCCTGTTTCAAGCCAGTAACAATCAGGACTGGCAGCCCGTCGTGTGCGGCGTCCCCGCCCGCGCCTATAATCACATTCCGATCCCCACGAAGCGACTGTTAGTATTACGTAGATTCCGATATCGCGCCAGCGCCCACAGGGGGAAGAACTTAGAATACCCGTGGTATCGCAAATAGAACACACGTGGGAACCCGCCCCCGGTGTACTGCGGCTCAGTCCAAAGCCCGTCCTTGGCCTGAAATTGTATCAAATAGGCGATGCCGCGCTGAGTCGCCGGATGATCGACCTGCCCTGCCGCCATCAGGGCCAGCGTCGCCCAGGCCGTCTGCGAGGCGGTCGAATCAGCCTTCTGATAGCCCCTGTAGTCGAGCCGGTAGCTGTTGCCATCCTCGCCCCAGCCGCCGTCGCTGTTCTGGATCGCGATCAGCCAGTCCGCGGCCTTGGCCATCACAGGGTCCTTGTGATCGACACCAGCCGCGTTCAGTGCACATAGCACCGACCATGTGCCATAGACGTAATTAACGCCCCAGCGCCCGAACCATGAACCATCGGGCAATTGCGTTCGGCGCAAATACTCGACGCCTCGCGCCAGAGCCTCACTGGTCTTCACGGTCTCGCCGAGCTGCGCCAGCATCGAGACGCAGCGCGCGGTGACGTCCTCGGTCGGCGGATCGAGCAGCGCGCCATGGTCCGAGAACGGAATATTGTTGAGATAGTATTCGAGATTGTCGGCATCGAACGCCGCCCAGCCGCCGTCCTTGCTTTGCAGGCCGTCGATCCACTCGCGGCCCCGCGCAATCGACTCATCGTACTTGGTGCCGGCGTTGAGCGTCCCGCGTGCGCGGTCCATCGCCATGACGACAACGGCTGTATCGTCGAGATCGGGATAGTGCGCGTTGTTGTACTGGAACGCCCAGCCTCCCGGACGCACGCCCGGCCGCTTCTCGATCCAGTCGCCCTCGACATCGAGAACCTGCTTGGGCTTCAGCCAGTCCAGCGCGGCCTTTGCCGACGCCACTTCCTTCTCGCCGCCGACTTCGATCATCGCATGTGCGGTCAGCGCGGTATCCCAGATTGGCGACACGCATGGCTGGCAGTAAGCCTCGTCGTCCTTGATGACGAGCAGGTTCTCGATCGACTGCCGCGCCAGCACATAATGCGGGTGATCCTTCGGATAACCGAGCAGATCGTACATCATCACGGTGTTGGCCATCGCCGGGAAGATCGCCCCAAGACCATCGACGCCGTTCAAGCGCTCGGTGACGAACGCCACCGCCTTGTCGATGGCGCGCTGGCGCGGGGCTTTCGGAAACAGCGGATCGACAACGCGCAGAACCTTGTCGAGAAGATTGAAGCCCGTGAACCAGAGCTGGCTCTGATGCGGCGCTTTCGCCGTCATGCCGATGGACTTCGGGTCTTCCAGAAACAGTTCATCGATGCCGACGCCGAGCGGATTGCGCGCGCGCGGCTTCTTGTTCATCAGCACCAGCAACGGCACGATCACGGTGCGCGCCCAATACGAAATCCTGGTCAGGTGAATCGGAAACCAGCGCGGCAGCAGCATGATCTCCACAGGCATCATTGGCGCGGCACGCCATGTCACGACGCCGAACAGCGCCAGCATAATGCGGGTGAACACGTTGCTCTTGATCGCGCCGCCGCGGCGAAGCATCTCCTCGCGCGCTTTCTTCATATGCGGCGCGTCAGGCGAGTCACCGATCATCTTGAGCGCGAAGTAAGCCTTCACGCTGGCGCTCATATCGAACTCGTGGCCGTAGAACAGCGACCAGCCGCCGTTCGCGTTCTGGATACGGCGCAGATAGTTCGCGATCTTGCCTTCCAGCGCGGTGTCGATCGGCTCGGCCAGATAGTGCCGCAGCAGGACGTACTCGGCCGGAATCGTGGCGTCGGCCTCGAGCTCGAACACCCAGTGGCCGTCGGGCTTGCGATAGTCCAGCACGGCGCTGCTCGCGGCCGCAATGCTGGCATCGACAGCCGCCGCAGACGGTGCGGCGGCTCCGGCCTTGTGATCCTCGAGAGTCATGCCCTGCATGTCTGTCCGTTATCGCATTTGCAGCGCCAGATCGGCGGCGCGGTCGCCGGAGCGGATCGAGCCTTCGATGGTCGCTGGCAGTCCCGTATCAGTCCAGTCACCCGCGAGGAATAGGTTTTTCCACTCGGTGACCGGCCCTGGACGCATGGCATTTTGTTCCGGGGTTGCCTCAAATGTGGCGCGGCGCTCGCGCACGATCTGCCACGGCGGCAACGGGCCTTCCGCGACCTCATCACTAATGCCGGCAGCCTTGCAGATGTCGCGCCAGATGTCGCGGGCAAGCTGCTCACGGGGTACATTCACCAGCCGGTCAGCATCGCTGATGGTGATGGATAGCCGCTGCGGGAATGCGAACAGCCATTCGATCAGCCCGCCGATCACGCCCATCATCGGCGGCATATTGTCCGGCGGATCGTAGCGAAAATGCGCGTTAACGATGGCGCGGAACTTGGTCGGCGTCTTGAGGCCTGGCAGGATCGACGATGCGGAGCGCGGCGGAACCGCCAACACGACAACATCGGTAGGCGCGACGACAATCGTGTCGTCACCGAATTCCAGCATCGAAATGGACTCGCCAGCCATCAGCACCTGGCGCAGTTCATGGCCAAGATTGACGGTGCCGCCCTTCTCGCGGATCAGCTTCAACGCCGGATCGACCAGCACCGTGCTCAACCCTTCGCGCGCAATCAGCGGGCGGCACGACTTGCCACCGGCCAGCAGAGTCTCGCGCACGATCGCTCCAGCGAGGCCTGCGGAGCCGTCCGGCGGGTCGACATTCAGCGCAGCAAGCAACAACGGCTGGACCAGCCGGTCGTACAACATGCCTTCGCATTTGATCGTCTTGCCGACCAGCGCGTCGGTGCCTGCCCAACTTAACGGCGCAAGCGCAACGTAGTCACCAACACTCGTATCAGGCACACGGCGCGTTTTGTCGAACAGCCATGTCGGAATGCGTCCGTTGCCGAGATCGAGCATCCAGCGCTTGCCGGCTTTCAGATCGACAAAGTCGAACTGCGCACGCTCCGGTCCGACAAGACCGTGCTCGCTCCCGATCGACAGCGCATAGGAGCGCGCGTGAAGATTTCCCGACAACAGCAAATGATTGCCGTTGTCGATGACCATGTCCGTCGCACCATCATAGTACGAGCGGCAGCGGCCGCCGGCCTGCTGCGTCGCCTCGTGAACATGGACCTCGAATCCTTCATTCGCGAGCCGAACACCCGCGGACAGGCCGGAGACCCCGGCGCCGATGATATGAGCTTTTGCCATCAGATGAATGCATACCGAATGAGAATGAAGATCTTGGCGGCCTTGCTGAGCTTGACCGGCTTGCGCGGCAGCGCGAAGCCGCGCTCCACGAGCTTTTCGAGGATCGCGTGATAATACTCCGACATGATCTTCGGCGCACGGACGACACGGCGTGAATTGCGCGCCATGATGTCGTTCGACTTGGCGAAATGATCTCGCGCCTGCTTCAGAATGCCTTCGCATGCACGCGGCAGCCGCGGATCGGATGCGACCACCAATGGATCGTTGGACATGATGCCGGCCGCGTTGAGCGCTTCGCGCGGCAGATAAAGCCGACCAATCCCGGCGTCCTCGTCGATATCGCGCAGGATATTGGTGAGTTGAAGCGCGCGGCCGAGATGATGCGCCAGCAGAATGCCGTCCTCCTCACCGAAGCCGAACACCCGCACAGACAGCCGACCCACAGCGCTCGCGACGCGGTCGCAGTAGAGATCGAGCGTCCGTGCATCCGGCGCGCGGATGTCGGCGGGCACGTCCATCTCCATGCCGTCGATGATGGCGATGAAGTCTTCGCGCCGCAGACCGAACTGCTTCACGGACGGCACATAGTCGCGCAGGTGTTGCGGCGGCTTCCCGGCATAGAGGGCGTCGATATCGCGCCGCCATTGATCCAGCGCCTTGAGGCGCTCGGGACGCGGACCATCCGAGTCGGCGATGTCGTCCACCTGACGGCAGAAGCTGTAAATATAAAACATCGCTTCGCGCTGCTCGCGCGGCAGAATACGCATCGCCGCGTAGAACGAACTGCCCGAGGCAACGCCCTGTACATTCGCTTCCGGCGCGGCGGCGTGCGGCGCTGTGCTGCTTGTTGAGGTCATGTCAGATCACGCGCCCGGTGCTGGCCGGACGTGGCATCTGCCCCGTCACGCGCCGGAACAAGCCACCCGCCATGGCGGATAGCGCAACGCCGGCCATCTGCGCCTTTGACAGATGGACGTTCTCGCTGAGCGGATCGCGCACTTTCAGCAAGTTCACGATCTTGTCGGCGAAGGCATCGATCACACAAACCTCCAGCGCGAACCGGGTGTCTCTGATCTCGCCTGGAAGCGAACGGCCCTCATGCAGAAGCGTCTCGGTGCGCCGCGCCAGCGCCTGCAAGCATTTGAACAATGCGGGCGTGGAACGCGCCTCTCCCAGCATCTCAACGGTGGCGCCCGAGGCTGCCAGCGCATCGCGCGGAATGTAAACACGGTTGAGATCGCGGTAATCCTTGCCGCAATCTTGCAAATGATTGTTGATCTGCAAGGCGGCGCAGATCGCATCGGATGCCGCCCAGGTCGAGCGGTCTTCGCCATGAACGTCGAGCATGAAGCGGCCGACCGGCATTGCCGAGAGCGAACAGTAATCGATGACTTCGTCCCAGTTCTCGTAGCGCAGCTTGGTGACATCGAGACGAAACGCGTTCAGCAGATCCTGCGCGTGCTTCGGCGACATTCCGCGTTCAGCAAACGCCTTGCGCAACGTCACCGCTTCCGGTTGCGTGTCGCCCTTCCCCAGCAGTTCGGCTTCCAGCAGGTCGAGCTTGTCGAGCTTCTCCTGCGCGGGCAGCGTCGCATGATCGGCGACGTCGTCGCCGGTGCGCACGAAATTATAGAACGCAAGGATCAGCGCACGGTGACGCGGATGGATGATCCACGACGCAACCGGGAAATTCTCGTCCTTGTGGCTTTTGCCTGAACGCAATTCGCCTGCTGTTGTCATTGCAAGTTAGACACCTGCGCCTGAGCGCGGCCTTTCCACATTCCGCCGCGCCCCTGGAAATGCTGAAGCGCGGAATTCACCGTGAACACCATGTAAGCCAATGCGATTACGGGAAGCGCCGGTCCCCAAAGAGCCGGCTGCCCATAGTATCGCAGGGTCGGCTGGAACGCGAGCGCCATCAGCAGCCACGCGGCGGCCGCGAATACCGCCGCAAGGCCGTGGCCAAACAGCGCAATCAACACCGGCGCCAAAAACACGATGCTCATCGCAACGATGGTTCCGATCAGAAGCGCCAGCGAATAATGCAACTGTGCATAGGCCGAACGCGAAATCATCTGTCCAACGTCAGCGACCGTATCCGATGCCCGAACGCTTTTGACGTCTTGCGAGAAACCGAGCCACACCGGTCCCTGCGTCTTCAGCCGCGCGCCGAGCGCGCAGTCGTCGATCAGCGAACCGCGAATGGCGTCGATGCCACCGGCGTTCTTCAGCGCGTCCCATTGCGCGAGGATGCAACCGCCAGCGGCAGCGCCTAACGCACGCTTGCGGCTGCGCACCCACCCGAACGGATAAAGCATCCCGAAGAAGAAGATGAAGGCGGGGATCAGATATTTTTCAGCAAAGCTCTCGCAGCGGAGTTTCGCCATGACCGACGTCATCGCGAGCTGCTCGTTTTGCGCGCGAGCGACCAGCCGCATCAGCACATCACCGGAATAGACGATATCCGCGTCGGTCAGCAGAACATATTCGGGTGGCGCCCCACGGCTCTCGACTTGCGTAAGCCCCTGCTTCACCGCCCAGAGTTTTCCGGTCCAGCCCGACGGCAGCGGTCGGCCGGACAAGACCGTGAGACGCTCCGATGCGCCGATCATTGCCGCAGCATCGCTTGCGATCTGCGAGGTGCCATCCTGGCTTTGATCGTCAACCAGGATCATCGACAACGTGCCGGGGTAAGGCTGACTCAGGATCGAGGTCACGGAGGCGGCGACGCCTGCGGCTTCGTCACGCGCCGGTACAACGACAGCGATCGACGGCCAGTTCATGAAGCCGGGTGCAGGCGCAAGATCGTCAAACTTCTGCGTTCGCCAGAAGTCGCCCCGGGCCACAATCAGATAGACCCAGATCGCCAAGGCTAAGGCAGCAATGACCAATGGTATTTCAACGGACAATTCAGACTCGCGAGCAGGTTGGCGGCGGCAGCAGGCCTCCGCCGCAGTCGATTAGCAGGTTCGCGGCCCTAAACACAATCCTCCATTGGGATGAAATATTCGTGTAATTTCAGCTATTTATGGGAGTGTCTGGACCACAAAACCCATCTGGATGGCTTCCGGGGAACCGTCAGACATTCTGGCCGGCGGCAAAACCCGATGACCAGGCCCATTGGAAATTGAAACCGCCGAGATGGCCGGTGACGTCGATCACCTCGCCGATGAAAAACAATCCCGCGACCGACTTGGATTCAAAGGTCTTTGACGACAATTCCGCCGTGTTTACTCCGCCGAGCGTGACTTCGGCTGTCCGGTAGCCCTCGGTCCCGCGTGGGGTCACCTGCCACTTGTTCACGAGCGCAGCCACCGCCAGCAATTGACGGTCGGATAAGTCCGCCATACGCACGGCTCCGCCGCCCGCCTCCGCGATCCTCTGCGCAAGCCGCGACGGCAGCAGCCGCGCAAGTCCGGTCGCCAACTCCTGGCGCGGATGATCGCGGCGCGTCTCCTTCAGCGCCGCGAAGACATCGACACTGGGCGCCATATCGATCTGAATATCGTCGCCGTCGCGCCAGTAGGATGAAATTTGCAGGATCGCCGGGCCGCTCAGTCCGCGATGGGTGAACAGCATCGCCTCGTCGAACTGCACCCCATCGCAACTCACCACCGTATCCACAGCGACGCCCGCGAGGTCTTTTGACCGAGCGAGCAGCGCTTCATCGAACGTCAGCGGCACCAGCCCTGCACGCGGCGGGACGACCTTGAGAGCGAATTGCTCGGCGATTTTGTAGCCGAAGCCGCTCGATCCCATTTTTGGAATCGAAGGGCCACCTGTGGCGATTACCAGCGATTGCCCGCGAATCTCGCCTCGATCGGTGACGACGATGAACCCACCCTCGCCCTTCGCAACCGATGAGATTTTCGTGCCCGGATGCAGCGTCACGCCCGCGGCTCCGCACTCATCGAGCAGCATATCGATGATCTGCTGTGAGGAGTCGTCGCAGAACAATTGCCCGCGGGTCTTCTCATGATAAGCGATGCGGTGTTTCTCGACCAGCGCGATGAAATCGTGCTGCGTATAGCCGCTGAGCGCCGACTTGCAGAAGTGCGGATTGCGGGACAGAAAATTCGCGGGCGTCGTGTGCAGGTTGGTGAAATTGCAGCGCCCGCCGCCGGAAATACGGATCTTCTCGGCAGGCCGCTTGGCCTGCTCGATCACGGCTACGCGGCGGCCACGGCCGCCGGCAGTGCTCGCGCACATCAGGCCCGCCGCACCTCCGCCGAGGACGATGACGTCGTAAACCAGCGGCTGTTTCATGAATGGTCAAACGACGAGGCAGCCAGCGCAGCCATCATGCGCGCATCACTCAGCGGCGACAGGCATGTCCCGCAATCTGGTCGAATAATACGAAGCATTCTGCTGCCCGCTTGATGCGTCCCGGGCGAACACTATCAGATGGTGCGCGACCAAACCAACGCTGATGACGCGCTCGATATCGCCTGTTTTAAGGCGCGGCCATGCGAACTTCCAGAACTCGCGGCGATAGTCGCTTTTCAAGCCAACATGCCAGATGATGTTCGAGAGCATCGTCAGGCCGCGCTTGATATTGCGCCACGACAGGCGCTGCTTGCTGTTCGGCGGCTGCAACCGGTTCGGATAGGTCTCGCGCACCTGATGCGCGAACCGCGCGAACAGCTTCTCCGGCGTGTAGGCCCGGCCCATGCATTCACGCCACGTGGACACGACGTGATCGTAAGGCAGGAAGAAATCGACATTGGAATCGCGGTCGCTGTCCTCGATCAGACGGCCTTCGCGCTTCAACCGGTCGTACAGCGGCGTACGCGGCAGGGCCTGCAACAGATTGATGGTCAGCAGCGGAATCTGGGACTGATCGATGAATTCGAGAATCCCCTCACCGGCATCGAGCTTGTCGGTATCGAGACCGAGAATAATGCCGGATACGACTTCGAGCCCGTAACTGTTCAGCGTTTGCACGCCCTCCAGGATCGGCACCATCATGTTGTGCTGCTTCGACATCGCCTTCAGCGCGTCGGGATCCGGCGTCTCGATGCCAGCAAACAATGTCGTGAAGTAAGCATCGCGCATCAGCGACAGGATTTCCGGACGCTTGGCGATATTCAGCGTCGCTTCGCAGGCGAACTGGATCGCGTATCCGTTGCGCTTCTGCCACTCGATCAGGTGCGGCAGGAGGTCCAGTGCCGCCTTCCGGTTGCCGATGAAATTGTCGTCGACGAAATACACAGCACCGGCGAGGCCGCACTCCAGCATCTTGTCGAGTTCGGCGATCACCTGCTCCGGCGATTTGAGGCGCGGATTGCGGCCGTACAGCGCCGGGATGTCACAGAACTCACACTGATAGGGGCAGCCCGACGAAAACTGGATGCTGCCGATGAAGTACTTGTTGAGCGGCAAAAGCTCGTAGGCGGGAAGCGGAAACTCCGACATCTCGCGGCGCTCTTGCGTCGTCAGGATCACCTGGCGATCAGGCCGCGCGGAATCCCGGCCCAGACGCCGGAATAGCTCATAGGTCGCGTCGCCGAGTTCACCCACGTGCAGGTAGTCGAAGTCCGGATAGTATTCCGGACACGCGCTGACCGAGGGACCACCGAGCGCAACGGCCAGGTCATGCTCATGCGCCCGGCGGCAGATGTCGTTGATCTGCGGCCGCTGGATATGCATGCCGCTCACGAACACCGCATCGGCCCAGGTGAAATCCTCGTCGGTCGCCGCCTTGATGTTTTCGTCGATAAAACGGACCTCCCAGCCAGCCGGAAGCGAGGCCGCGATCAGCAGCAGGCCCTGCGGGGGCATGAAAGCCTGAACGCCGTCGGTCAGGGGGTATGCGTATTCGAAGGTGCCAAATGAGGGGGAATATCGAGGAAAAACACAAAGGATACGGCGAAGGGAAGGACTTACCACGTCTCTCATCAGGCCCCCTGCTCTCGAGATGTGCAGTTGCGCTAAGAACGGGCCACAATTCCGGTGAGATTAGGGCGCTTCCGAGGAGGCACACCCGCTCTCAGCGCAGCCTTCAGTCAAATAAGCAAGCTGCGGACCATTCCAAGAGCAACCGCCGTTCAATGGCTTAGTTCCCCAGGTTCCAATCCTGGATCAGGCTGCTATCGTCCTTGCACAAAAAGAGACCACGCCCTGCGGAGGAATGCCCATGACACAAACCAATCGCCAGATACTGCTGGTCGAAAAGCCGACCGGCAAGCTGCTGCCCCAGAATTTCAAGATGGCGGAAGCCGCCATTCCCGAACCCCAAGACGGCGAGGTCCTGTTGCGGGTGCTTTACATCTCGCTCGATGCCGCCAACCGCGCCTGGATGCAGGGCGCGACCTACCGCGCGGCCGTCGAGGCCAATACCGTGATGGCAGGCGGCGCGATCGCCGAGGTGGTAAAATCCAACGCGCCAGGCTTCGCTCCCGGCGATCTGGTGTTCGGCGATACCGGCTGGCAGGACTACGCCGTGGTGCGCGCAAGGCACCTGGTCAAGGTGCCGCGCATCGACCCGATCACCAATCTGTTGAGCGTGTACGGCGTGGCCGGTCTCACAGCCTATTTCGGGTTGCTCAACGTCGGCAAGCCGAAGGCAGGCGAAACCGTCGTGGTATCCGCTGCCGCGGGATCGGTCGGCTCTTTCGTCGGCCAGATCGCCAAGATCAAAGGCTGCCGCGTCGTCGGCATCGCCGGCGGCAAAGAGAAGTGCAACTGGCTGGTCTCAGAACTCGGCTTCGACGCGGCGGTCGATTACAAATCCGAACCCGTGTTCAAGGCGCTGAAGGCTGCTGCGCCGAACGGCATCGACGTCTACTTCGACAACGTCGGCGGCGATATTTTCGAAGCCTGCCTGCCGCAGATGAACCAGCACGGCCGCATCTCCTGCTGCGGAGCCGTGTCGGCATATGACGGCACGCCGCCGGCCCATGGCCCCCGCGGCGTCCCGGGACTGATCGTCGTCAAGCGCCTGACCGTGCAGGGCTTCATCTTCACCGACTTCAATGATCAGCGTGAGGCAGCGATGGCCGATCTCCAGTCATGGGTGAAGGCCGGCAAGATCAAGGTGCAGGAAGACATCATCAACGGCCTGGAAAACACACCGAAGGCGCTGATCGGGCTTCTCGCCGGCGAAAACCGCGGCAAGCGGATGGTGAAGGTGTGATTGCCTCGGACAGAGCGAGTGGGCTGGTATGTTTTACGCTGCACATGTCCTTCTGCTCACCGTAGTTGCGGTCGTCACTTGGTGGGGATTCGTGATTGCAGCGGCCTTGATACCCGGTTTCGCAATCGGTTGGCTCGTGTTTAGGTTTGGGGGCGGCCTCTGGGTGTCGGTCTTTTGTGCCGAGTGCCTTGTAGTGCTTTTGATTCTTCTAAAGCACTACCTCGTTGCACCAATCCTTTTCATTTCCGACCTTCACAGTTATTTGCTGCTGCTAAGCCGCGAGGCGCTGTGGATGTTCTTTCTAGCTAACGTCGTCGCAATGCCACCTGTCTTTTTTGTGGTGCGGCTGGGTTATGTCGCAGCACGCCGAGCTACGGCGAACCGCGGCAAGCGAATGGTCAAGGTGTAGCAAACACTTCGACCGCAGTTTCATTCCCTTCAAAATGTATGTGCCACCACCTCATAAACGCATAGCGCAAATGAGGTGAATGGCACGTACATTGCTGTGTTTTCTCCAACACATGGAGAAAACAGGCATGAGCCTCACGACCGATTTTTTAAAGACAAGCAACGCGCGCTGGATTCAACTGTTGCTGGGTGTGATCGCAATGATGGCGATCTCCAGCCCGCAATACGTCTGGACGCTGTTCGTCAAATCCTTCCAGACCACAACGGGCGCAACGCTTCCCGCGATCCAGATCACCTTCTCGCTTCTGATCGTCCTGCAAACGTGGCTATCGCCGGCGCAGGGCTGGCTGATCGATCGTTTCGGGCCAAAGCTTCTGATCGCCGCAGGCACCGTTCTGAGCGGACTGGGCTGGGTGCTCTCGGCCTACGCAACATCACTGACCGCGCTTTATGCAACCTATGGCTTGTTTTGCGGCATCGGCACCGGCATCGTTTATGTCGGTATCGTCGGGCTGATGGTGCGCTGGTTCCCCGATCGGCGCGGTTTCGCCACTGGAATGGTTGCTGCCGGATATGGCTTCGGCGCGATCCTCACCACGTTCCCTATCGACGCTATGCTGAAGAATTCGACCTATCAGTCGACGCTGATCACCTTCGGCATCATTCTCGGCGCCGTTGGCCTTTTGGCCGCGCTCGGGTTGCGCAATCCCAAGCCCGGCGAGACCGCAGCAGCGGCAACCTCGATCAAGGTCGCGACCTCGGCCGTCGACTATGAGCCGAAACAGATGCTGAAGACACCGATCTTCTGGCTGATGTTCATCATGATGACCATGATGTCCACCGGCGGGCTGATGGTGATTTCGCAGTTCGCGAATTTCACCAAGGATTTCGGCGTCGCCAATGTGATGGTCTGGGGTCTGGCAGCATTGCCGCTGGCGCTCACTATCGACCGCATCACCAACGGTCTGACACGGCCGTTCTTTGGCTGGGTGTCGGATCGGATCGGGCGCGAGAATACGATGGGCCTCGCGTTTATCTTTGAGGGCATCGCCATTGCGCTGATGGTCGCCTTTCGCGACAACGCACTGGCGTTTGTGCTGTTGTCAGGCGTGGTGTTCTTCGGATGGGGTGAGATCTTCTCGCTGTTTCCCTCCACCCTGACCGATACCTTCGGCACCAAGAACGCGACCACGAATTACGGCTTCCTCTACATGGCGCAAGGCATCGGCTCGGTGCTCGGCGGTCCCATTGCGGCGATGATCCGTGAATCGACGGGAAGCTGGATGCCGGTGTTCGGCCTGATCATCGTCATGGATGTGCTGACCGGCCTGCTCGCCCTGTTCGTGCTGAAACCATGGCGAATGGCGTGGTTTGGGTACACAGCACCCGGCACACCTCTGGCCGCCCCGGCCGAATAGGTTTCTCGGCGAATCCACGTCAAAATACCCGGTGAAAGCCGGGTATTTTGCGATTTGCCAAAAATGAAGTATTCACTTACATAGGGCATCGCGTCCATTGTCGGCGCGTCAACGCTGGAACATGGATACGACCGATGCTGAATACGCCCCGCTCCCGCCGCGGCATGGTGACCTCGCCCCATCATCTCGCCAGCGAGGCCGGATTGCGCGTGCTGCGCGAAGGCGGAAACGCCATCGAGGCCACCCTGGCGATGGCGGCAAGCCTGCCGGTGGTCTATCCGCACATGAATTCCATCGGCGGCGACGGCTTCTGGCTGATTTCCGCCGGCGGCAAGCCGCCGATTGCGGTGGACGGCTGCGGCGCGGCAGCACAGACTGCGACGGTCGAATTCTACAAAAGCAAAGGTCTCTCCGCGATTCCGTCGCGTGGTCCTCTCGCCGCCAACACCGTTGCCGGCACGTTGTCCGGCTGGGCCGAAGTGATCGCGATCAACAAGGAGATGGGCGGAAAACTTCCGCTGTCGCGTCTGGTGGAAGACGCGGCGTGGTCGGCGGAAAACGGTTTCGCAGTAACAGCGACACAGCAGGAATTGACCGAGACAAAATTCGCCGAACTGAAAGACTCGCCGGGCTTCATCGAGACATTCCTGCTGGGCGGCAAGCTGCCGAAGGAAGGCGAGCTGATGAAGCTGCCGACGCTCGGCGCGACGCTGAAGCGGCTCGGCCAGCACGGTCCGATGGATTTCTACACAGGCGCATTGGCGAAGGAGATCGCCGCGGATCTGGCGCGGTGCGGCTCGCCGGTGACACTGGTCGATCTCGCCGCGCAGAAGGCGCAGCGCCGCGAAGCGCTGTCGGTCGCGATCAAGGGCGCGACGCTCTACAATTTCCCGCCGCCGACGCAGGGCCTCGCCTCGCTGATGATCCTTGCGGTCTTCGAGCGGCTCGGGGTGAAGGAGGCAGAGACCTTTGAATACCTTCACGGTATCGTGGAAGCCACCAAGCAGGCGTTCCTCGTGCGCGACCGTGTTGTCGGCGATCCGGCCTACATGACGGAGCAAGCCGAACACTACCTGACACCTGAGATTCTTGACGAACTCGCCTCGCGTGTCGCTCATCACCGCGCATTGCCGTGGCCGGTGCCGGTCAATCCGGGCGATACCGTCTGGCTGGGCGCTATCGACAAGGACGGCATCGCCGTCAGCTTCATCCAGAGCATCTATTTCGAGTTCGGCTCCGGCTGCGTGCTCGAGAACTCCGGCATCGTCTGGCAGAACCGCGGCTCGAGTTTCCTGCTCGATGGCGATGGTCCCCGCGCACTGCGTCCCGGCCGCAAGCCGTTCCACACCCTCAACCCGGCGATGGCACTGTTCAACGACGGCCGCCGCATGGTCTACGGCAACATGGGCGGCGAAGGCCAGCCACAGAGCCAGTCCGCGGTGTTCAGCCGCTACGCCATGTACGGTCAGGGCTTGCAGGCCGCGATCACCGCGCCGCGCTGGCTGCTCGGCAAGACATGGGGCGACGCCACGGTGACGCTCAAGCTGGAAGACCGCTTCGATCCGGCGGTGGTTCAGGCCATGCGCGACGCCGGCCATGACATCGAAATCCTTCCGGCTTTCACCTCGACCATGGGCCACGCGGGCGCTGTCGTGCGTCACCCGGACGGAATGTTCGAAGGCGCCACCGATCCGCGCAGCGACGGCGCGGCGATGGGATTTTGAGAGTCAAAACGAGTCCTTAGGCGCGATCTCTCATCTTCACGCACAACGTGACGTTGAGATTCAGGCTCAGTCATCGTTTCGAGTCGTAACCCGTTCGCCGGATTCAATTTTTGTCATGCCCGGACTTGTTCCAGGCATCGACGTCTTCAGGCAAAAGATGCAGAAAGGCGTAGATGGCCGGGACGAGCCCGGCCATGACGGCTGAGCGAGTTACGGCAATATTCTATCTTCGCCGCAGCGACTTCATCACGTCGACGCAGCGGCCCGTGATAACTTCCCAGTTCCCTGCCTTAACGTCCGATGCCGGGCAAAGCCACGATCCGCCGACCGCGACCACATTCGGCTCGGCCAGCCATGTGGCCGCGTTGGCGGCGCTCACGCCGCCGGTCGGACAGAAGCGCGTATTGGGAAACGGTCCGGCCAGAGCACGCAGCATCGGAATGCCACCGGCCTGTTCGGCCGGGAAAAACTTCAGCAGATTGAATCCCTTCGCCTGCGCTTTCATGACTTCAGATGCGGTCGCGACACCCGGCAGCAGCGGAAGATCGCTCGCCGCAGCGGCGTCGAGCAGTTCCGGCGTCGCGCCGGGGCTGACCGCGAACCGCGCACCGAGGGCCTGCGCGCGGCGCAGGTCGTCCGCATTCAGCACCGTGCCGATTCCGACAACGGCCTCCGGGACCTCGGCAATGATCGCCTTGGCGGCATCGGCCGCCACCTCAGTGCGGAACGTGATTTCGAGAGTCTTCACGCCGCCCGCCACCAGCGCGCGGGCCAGCGGCACGCCATCCTCCACACGGCTGATGGTCAACACCGGAAGGATGCGCGCCGGGATCAGTATCTTTTCCAGGGCGGCCTGTCTCTCAGAGCCTGACATACCGCTCATGACGATCGCTCCATCCCGGCCGCGCTGGCCGTCCCGCCAGACGGCATCGCGGCGCGGGGAATGATCGCGCCACGATGGCCGATGACTACGCCCGCGAGGCGATGCCCGGCCCGCGCCGCCTCAACCGGCGTTGCTCCATTCAGACGCGCGGCAAGATACGCCGCCGCGAAGCTGTCGCCCGCCGCCGTGGTGTCCACCACCCTGCCGACCGGCTCCGCCTTCACGTTGTGCTCCACGCCATCATGTCTGACAACGCTCCCCGGCGTTGCAAGTTTCAGCACGACCTCGCGCGCGGCCATGCGATCGATCAGTTCGCCGTGCATGCGTGCTCCGAACAATGGAGTGAGGTCATCGACAGACGCCAGAACGACGTCCGCGACGGCAAGAACGTCGCGATAGACCTGACGCGCGGTATCCAGAACCGGCCAGCCTTGCACACGGAAATTGGTGTCGAATGCGACGCGCGTCGAGCCTTCGCGAGCTTTCCTGAGCGCATCGACCAGCTGCTGACGGCCATCGGGGCTATAGAGCGACAGCGTGACGCCTGAGAGATAGATCAGGTCGTAGCTGGCCAGCGCCGCCAGCATCGCATCGGTCTGCGGCAGATCAAGCAGCATCCGCGCCGCGGCGTTCTCGCGCCAGTAATAGAACGATCGCTCGCCGGTCTCGCTGGTCCGGATCACATAGAGGCCCGGCAGCTTGCCATCGACCCGCGCGACATGCGCGATGCCAATGCCCTCGTCCTTCCAGGCATCGACCATCTCGTCGCTGAATGGGTCGCTCCCGAGCGCGGTGATATAGTCCACACCCATGCCGAGACGCGCGAGATACACCGCCGTGTTCAGGGTATCGCCACCGTAACCGCGCGTCAGTTGGTTACCCACGCCCTGTGAAAGTTCGATCATGCATTCGCCAATGCTGGCGACTGTCGTCATCGCTGCACCGGCGTGTTGTCAGGGCACAAATGAACCGTCGAGTTCGTCTTCGATGTGAATGCGGATGATGTCATCGAAGGTCTTCTCGGCGGTGGTGAAGCCAAGCTTGAGCGCGCGGTCAGTCACGAAATCGCGCGGCCAGCCGGCCACGATGCCGACAATGGTCGGATCTGGCTCGCGCTTGATACGCGCCGTCACGCTTGGCCCTGCCACGCGCGTCAGCGCGGCGATCTGCTCGCCCACTGTCACCGAGAGCCCCGGCATGCTGAGCGCCCGGCGCGGACCGATGGTGTTGGTGTCCATGGTCGCAGCGTGCAGCAGGAAGCCGACCGCCGAACGCGGCGACGCATGCCAATGGCGCACATCTTCGGACACCGGTAGAACCGCTTCCTTGCCGGCCAGCGGCTCGCGGATGATGTTGGAGAAGAAGCCCGACGCCGCCTTGTTCGGCAGACCTGGCCGCACACAGATGGTCGGCAGACGGATGCTGACGCCGTCGAGCAGGCCTTTGCGGGTGTAGTCAGAAATCAGAAGCTCGCCGATTGTCTTCTGGGTGCCGTAGCTGGTCAGCGGCGTGTTGAAAAACTCGTCGCCGATTTTATCGGGGAACGGCGCGCCGAACACCGCAATCGACGACGTGAACACCACGCGCGGCTTGTAGCCGCTGCCGATGGCGCGGATGGCATCGATCAGATAGCGCGTACCATCGAGATTGATGCGATAGCCCTTGTCGAAATCCGCCTCGGCTTCACCCGAAACAATGGCTGCGAGATGGAAAATCACATCTGGCTTTGCCGCGACAAGTTTCACCACCGCGGCCTGATCCGCAACGTCGCAGGTCACGGTTTCGACGGGAATCGAGGTGTTCGGCTTTGCCGGAGCGACGACGTCCTGCAACGTCATGCGGGTGACGTCGGATTTTCCAAGCCTGCCATCGCGCGTCAGCCGCTCGACCAGCTTGCGCCCGACCATGCCGGCCGCGCCAAGAACCAGAATATGCAAAGCCTTCGCCCCTTCCTTGAAGTTTCTTTTGGAGTTTCTTCTTGATGTCGAGGTCTATTCCTTGACCGCGCCGGTCATGGCGGACACGTAGTGTTCGACGAAGAACGCGTAGAGAATGACCAGCGGCAGCGAACCGACCAGCGCACCCGCCATCAGCGATCCCCATTTGTAGATATCGCCGTCGACGAATTCGTTGACGATAGCCACGGGGACCGTCTTGTTCTGCGTCGAGGACAGGAATGTCAGCGCGTAGATGAATTCGTTCCAGCACAGCGTGAACGAGAAGATGAACGCCGAGATCAGCCCCGGCACGGCGAGCGGCAGCACGATCTTGGTCAATATCTGCCAGCGGCTGGCGCCGTCGATCAGTGCGCATTCTTCCAGTTCATACGGGATGGTCTTGAAGTAGCCCATGAGCAGCCAGGTCGAGAACGGAATCAGCAGCGTTGGATAGACCAGGATCAGCGACAGCGGCGAGTCGAACAGACCGTAGGAGTGGATCACCGAGGCCAGCGGAATGAACAGGATCGATGGCGGGATCAGATACGCCAGAAAGATCGAGGCGCTGACGACATTGGCGCCCTTGAACCGGAGGCGAACGATGGCGTAGGCCGCCAGAACGCTGGCGACGATCGAGATGAACGTCGCCGCGGCGGCGACGTACATCGTGTTCCACAGCCAGCGCGGATACTGCGTTTCGAACAGCAGCTTCTGGATATGTTTTAAGGTCGGCTTCACAACCCAGAACGGGTTGAAAGTCTCCATGTCGATCAATTGTTCATCGGGTTTGATCGACGTCAGTGCCATCCAGTAAAACGGAAACAGCAGGATGACGACCATGATGAACAGCGGAATATAGAGCGTCACGATCTTGCTAGGCAGCGTCTCGAGATAGCTCATGCCCTCGCTGTTGTCGGTCGACGACTGCGCTGTGGCGGTTGGCGGATGTGCTGCGTGATCAGTCATTGTCAGACCCCTGCTGCCATTTACGTCGCTGCATGCCGAACCACGAAATGGTAATGGCCGCGAGCAGGAACGGAATCATGGCGGTTGCGATCGCCGCTCCCTCGCCCAACCGGCCACTGAGAATGCCGCGCTGATAGCTCAGCGTCGCCATCAGATGCGTGGCATTGACCGGGCCGCCGCGTGTCAGCGCCCAGATCAACTGGAAATCGGTGAACGTGAACAGCACCGAGAATGTCATGACCACCGCGATGATCGGCGTCAGCAGCGGATAGGTGATGTAGCGGAAGCGCTGCCAGTTGGTCGCGCCGTCGAGGGTCGCGGCTTCATAGAGCGACGGTGACACCGTCTGCAGGCCCGCGAGCAACGTAATGGCGACGAACGGCACGCCGCGCCAGATGTTGGCGATGATGACGCTCACACGCGCCCAGGTGGAGTCGCCCAGAAAATTGATGTTCTGGTTGATCAATCCCATCTTGGTGAGTGACCAGGAAATGATCGAGAATTGCGAGTCATAGATCCACCAGAATGCGATCGCCGACAAAACGGTGGGCACGATGAACGGAATCAGCACGGCGGCGCGGATCAGCGCCTTGAACGGCATGCTGCGATTGAGCAACAGCGCGAGATAAAGCCCGAGCGCGAATTTGATGGCGCTTGCGACTGTCGTGTAGACGAGCGTGTTGAACACCGACAGCCAGAAGACGCCGTCTTCCCACAGCCACTCATAATTCTCGATACCGATGAACTGTCCGGCGCGGCCGATGCGGACGTCGGTGAAGCTCATCCAGACGCCGAGGCCAAGTGGGTACGCCAGAAACAGGATCAGAAAGCCTGCCGCGGGCAGCATGAACCAGAGTGCAATCCAGTTGCGATTCGTCATGAGGCGCTGCCAGGCCGACAGCGAACTGACATACGGCTTGGTGGAGACGGTTGCTGGAATCGTGGTCATGGTTCCGAACCCTTGTCGCGCATTTCGCAAAAGTGGAAACCAATTTTGCGGAGAGAATACGCGCAGATTGTTGATTGATAAAGCGCCGGCGCGAAAAATTCCGCGCCGGCGATGTCAATTATCAGCGGTAAAGCCGCTTGGCCTGACGTTCGGCGAAGGCGATCGAGCCCTTCGCGTCTTCGCGGCCGGTGCAGTAGTTCGCGAACATATCGACCACAAGGAAATCCGCGATCGCCGCCGCGGCGTTCTCTCCGAGCGTGCCGAGACCACCCGGCGTGAGCGTGCGCTTGGCGACGTCACGATACACCGTGTTCTTCGTATCGGACGTCCAGATCGAGTTGTTGTCGTAGCTGTTGAGGAATGGCGACAGATAACCCGAAGCTGAAGTGAGCCACGGATTGAACTGGTCAGCTTCCATCATAAACGCGGTCAGCGCCTTGCACGCCTGCGGGAACTTCGTGAAGTTGAAGGTCAGCATGGTGAACGGCAGATGCAGCTCGGTCGGCTTGGCGGCCGGTCCGATCGGCATATAGGCATGGTTCATGTCCTCAGCGATGTTCTTCGCCTCGCGCTTGGCGGTCACGTAGATCGAAATGCCGTTGACGGTGACGTGGAGCTGGCCGGCGAGGAACGCCTTGTTGTTCGACGAATCGTTCCACGACGCCGTGCCTGGAATGAAGTTTTCGTACAGCGCCTTGACGTATTCCAGCGCCTTCATGGTCTCAGGCGAGTTGATGATGACCTTGTCGTTCTTGTCGACGAGATAGCCGCCGTGGGTCCACAGCGCCCAATGCAGCCAGGTGTTGGCGTCGCCCGAGGCGTGGCCGAGCGCCATGCCTGCCGGCGTGCCGTTCTTGTTGAGCGCCTTGCACAGTTCGAGGAAGCCCGCCGTGTCCTTCGGGAACTCCTTGAATCCGGCCTTTTCCATCGAACTGATGCGATAGTTCATCAGCGCGCCGGTGCAGGCGACCGGGATGCCGATCCACTTGCCGGTCTTGTCTTTGCCATAGGCGTTCGCAGACTCGGCCCAGCCGCCATACTTCTTGCCGAGATAATCCGCGACGTCCGTGACGTCGACGCACTTGGTCGGCAAAAGATGCGGCAACGAATAAAGCCCCCAGACCATGTCGAGGCCCTGCCCGGTGTTGGCCGCGACCGAAGCCTTGGGCTGAAGATCGTCGTAGGATTCATTGGAAACATTGACTTCAACACCGGTGGCCTTGGTGAAGGCTGCGATGATGTTCATGAAGGCGACGTCTTCGGCCTCCACAAACCGCTTCCAGCGGAGCAGGTTGATCTTGGCGCCGGCTTCCGGCTTCCATTGCGAGGTCTGTGCCCATGCTTGGGCAAAGCCCATCAACTGATCGACCGATACTGTCGCAGCACCGGCGAGGACGGAGGCGCCGCCCTTCAAAAGCGCGCGCCGATTTGGTGTGAAATCACTCATAATCCGACTCTCCCTATGTTGCCGGCTCTTGATTGTCTCAGCCGGTCGTTGGCTATGATTTAGCTCGTAGATTCAGCTTCTATTTTGGGCACGATCTTTTCCGAAAACCGGTTCCCGCCTTTCGGGATCATGCCTAGTTGATGAGACGTTTTCCGGTCTCCTTGTCGAACACATGCGCAGCGGATGGAATCGGCCGCAGCCTGACCTTGTCACCCGGCTTCACCGGGCGGCGATCGCGAATGACGGCGATCAGATCCTGCTGGCCGATGCGAGCCACGATCTGGGTTTCGGATCCGGTCGGCTCGACCACAATGACGTCGGCTTCGATGCCATCGTCCGCGAATTCCAGATGCTCCGGGCGTATCCCGTAGATCACCGGCTTGCCGTCGAGGCCGGTACGTGACGCCGCCAGCGGCAATCTGCTGCCGTTCGCGGTCTCGACGTAGGGCGGATTGTTGCCGACCAGCTTGCCTTCCAGGAAATTCATCGCTGGCGAGCCGATGAATCCCGCGACAAACCTGTTGTCCGGATGATCGTAGAGCTCGAGCGGCGATCCCATCTGCTCGACGATGCCGTCGTGCATGACAACGATCTTGTCCGCCATGGTCATTGCCTCGATCTGATCGTGCGTGACATAGACCGTGGTTGTCTTGAGCCGCTGATGCAGCTCCTTGATCTCGGTGCGCATTGCGACGCGCAGCTTGGCGTCCAGGTTGGACAACGGCTCGTCGAACAAAAATACCTGGGGATCACGCACAATGGCCCGGCCCATGGCGACGCGCTGGCGCTGACCGCCGGACAACTGCCTCGGGTAGCGGTCGAGCAGCGGTGTCAACGCGAGAATGTCGGCAGCACGGTGCACGAGCTTGTCGATCTCATTCTGCGGCGCATCACGCAGCTTGAGCGAAAAGCCCATGTTCTTGGCGACTGTCATATGCGGATAGAGCGCATAGTTCTGGAACACCATGGCGATGTCCCGTTCCTTGGGCTGCACGTCGTTGACCACGCGATCGCCGATCGAGATCGTTCCCGAGGTGATATTTTCCAGACCCGCCAGCATCCGCAGCAAGGTCGACTTGCCGCAGCCGGAGGGGCCAACCAGAACAACAAACTGTCCGTCCTCGATCGGAACCGACACGCCATGCAGAACTTCAAATCCGCCAAACGATTTTCGCACGTCGTGAATATGCACAGACGCCATAAACTCTCCTCCCTGTCGTCCCGGCGTCGTCCGGCGGAAGCCGTCGCTGCTCTGTTTTTCTGAATTTCGATGCTCGGAAGTTTGCCGAATGTATTCTCTGCGGTTTGCCCGTTCTTGCTATTAGACAGAGGTCTTAGCAGAGATTTTCGGCTTTGTCCCAAAGATCGGATGTTTGAGCCGCGAGCGTTGCAGATGCTGCTTCAACATGCAAACATTACCGACGCCGACACATCCGTTGTGTGCAGTGCGGGAGAAATCTTGTGAAAAAAAATGACGATAACGCCGCAACAAAAAACGGCGGAAAGCGCAAACTCCGGTCCCAGCTCTGGTTCGATAATCCCGATAACCCGGGAATGACGGCCCTCTATCTTGAGCGGTATCTGAATTACGGGCTGACGCGGCACGAACTGCAATCCGGCAAGCCGATCATCGGCATCGCCCAGACCGGCAACGACCTGTCGCCCTGCAACCGCCATCATATTGAGCTCGCGCAGCGCGTGCGCGAGGGCATCCGTGAGGCTGGCGGCATTGCGATGGAGTTTCCGACCCATCCCATTCAGGAGACCGGCAAGCGGCCGACCGCGGCACTCGACCGCAATCTCGCCTATCTCGGCCTTGTCGAAATCCTGTTCGGTTATCCGCTGGACGGCGTCGTGCTGACCACGGGCTGCGACAAGACCACACCGGCCTGCATGATGGCGGCGGCGACCGTCAACATTCCCGCCATCGTGCTCTCGGGCGGGCCGATGCTGAACGGCTGGTTCAATGGCGAACGGACCGGCTCCGGCACAGTGGTCTGGAAATCACGCGAGGAAATGGCAGCCGGCAAGATCGATTATGACGAGTTCATGGACATCGTGGCATCGTCCGCGCCGTCGGTCGGCCATTGCAACACCATGGGCACCGCCTCAACCATGAATTCGCTGGCGGAAGCGCTCGGGTTCTCTCTGCCCGGCTGCGCAGCGATCCCGGCGCCTTACCGTGAACGCGGCCAGATCGCTTACGAGACCGGCAAGCGCGCCGTCGAGATGGTGTGGGAGGATCTCAAGCCTTCCGATTTCCTAACCCGGAAAGCATTCGAGAACTGCATCGTGGTCAATTCAGCGATCGGCGGCTCGACCAACGCCCCGATCCATATCAACGCGCTGGCTCGCCACATCGGCGTCGATCTGTCCATCGAGGATTGGCAGACGATCGGCCACGACGTGCCGCTGCTCGTCAACATGCAGCCTGCCGGCTACTACCTCGGCGAGGAATATCATCGCGCCGGTGGTGTCCCGTCGGTGGTGCGCGAGCTGATGAAACACAAGCGCATCCACGAGGACGCACTCACTGTCAACGGCAAGACGATGGGCGAGAACTGCAAGACCGCCCCCGCGCCGGACAGCGACGTGATCCGCACTTACGACAAGCCGCTGGTGAAGGATGCCGGCTTCATCGTCCTGCGCGGCAACCTGTTCGATTCGGCGATCATGAAGACCAGCGTGATCTCGAAAGAATTCCGTGACCGCTATCTATCCAACCCAAAGGACCCCGAGGCTTTCGAGGGCCGCGCCATCGTCTTCGAAGGACCGGAGGATTATCACCACCGCATTGACGATCCGTCGCTCGACATCGACGAACACTGCATGCTGTTCGTGCGCGGCGTCGGTCCGATCGGTTATCCCGGCGGCGCGGAGGTCGTGAACATGCAGCCGCCCGCAGCACTGATCAGGAAGGGCATCACGTCCCTGCCCTGCATCGGCGACGGACGGCAATCCGGCACATCCGGCTCGCCGTCGATCCTGAATGCCTCGCCGGAAGCTGCCGCCAATGGAGGGCTTGCGATCCTCAAGACCGGCGATCGCGTCCGCATCGACCTTAACAAGGGCGAAGCGAATATCCTGATCTCGGATGCCGAGGTGAAGAAACGCCACGCCGACCTTATGGCAACGGGTGGCTTTAAATATCCGAAGAACCAGACGCCGTGGCAGGAGCTTTATCGCGACACCGTCGGCCAGCAGGCCACCGGCGCCTGTCTCGAACTCGCAACCCGCTATCGCAACATCGCCGGCACCATCGGCGTGGCGCGCGACAATCACTAACGTCAGGGTTTTGACATGTCTGATCGACTGAAAGGCAAGCGCGCGTTCGTGACGGCGGGCGCAGCAGGCATCGGCCGCGCCTGCGCCCTCGCCTTCACACGCGAGGGTGCGACCGTGATCGCGACCGATATCGACGATAAGGAACTGGCCGCGCTTGCCAAGGACGGCGTGGCGGAAACGCACAAACTCGATGTGCGCGACACGGCGGCGGTCGAGGCGATGGCGAGGAAGGTCGGCAAGGTCGATATCCTGCTCAATGCCGCCGGCTTCGTCCACAACGGCACCGTGCTGGATTGCCCGGACGCCGACTGGGACTTTTCGTTCGACCTCAACGTCAAGTCGATGCACCGGACGATCCGCGCCTTCCTGCCTCTGATGCTTGAAGGCGGCGGCGGCTCAATCGTGAACGTCGCCTCGGCCGCCGGCGTGTTCAAGGCTGCGCCGAACCGCTATGTCTACAGCGCCACCAAGGCCGCCGTGGCGGCCCTCACCCGCGCCGTGGCGGTCGACTTCATCACCAAGGGCATCCGCTGCAACAGCATCTGCCCAGGGACCATCGAGACTCCCTCGATGCTGGGCCGCGCAGCGGCTCTCGGCGCAGGCGGACGGGACATGTTCGTCAGCCGCCAGCCGATGGGACGACTCGGCACTGCTGACGAAATAGCTTCGCTTGCGGTTTACCTCGCCAGCGATGAAAGCGCCTTCACCACGGGCGTCGCACACATCATCGACGGCGGCTGGACGCTGTAACTGTTTGCCGTCGCCCTTCGAGGCCGCCGCTCCGCGTCGGCACCTCAGGGTGACGGAGAAAAAGATGGATACCCGTCATCCTGAGGTGCGAGCGCACTGGCGCGAGCTCGAAGGATGACGAAACAACAATCGGGAGAAATGCCTTGAACAAGATCGATCTGAGCGGACGGTTCGCCGTCGTCACCGGCGGCGCGCAAGGTTTCGGCCGCGCCATTACCGAACGCTTCGCCGCCTCGGGCGCCAAGGTTGCGATCTGGGACTTCGACCAGGCGCTGGCGGAGAAGACCGCCAAGGACATCGGCGCTGCAGTGACGGTGTTCAAGGTCGACGTCACCGATCCCGCCGCCGTTGAAGCGGCGCGCGACGCCACGCTGAAGGCGTTCGGCCGTATCGACATTCTGGTCAACAACGCGGGCATCGCCGGCGTCAACAAGACCGTCGCCGATCTGTCCTACGACGAATGGCGGCAGGTGATGAAGATCAACCTCGACGGTCCCTTCATCTGCTGCCACGCCATCGTGCCTGTGATGATGAAGCAGAACTACGGGCGCATCGTGAACATCGCCTCCATCGCTGGCAAGGAAGGCAATCCGAACGCGTCGCATTATTCGGCCTCGAAGGCCGGCGTGATCGCGCTGACCAAATCACTCGGCAAGGAATTGGCTGGCACCGACATCGCGGTGAATGCCGTGACCCCTGCCGCGGCCAAGACTGCGATCTTCGACCAGATGACGCAGCAGCATATCGACTTCATGCTATCGAAAATTCCGCGCGGACGATTCCTGAAAGTGGAAGAACTGGCGTCGCTGGTGGCGTGGATGGCGTCCGAGGAATGTCTCTACACTACCGGCGCCGTGTTTGATATTTCCGGCGGCCGCGCGACATATTGATCTGAATAAGATTCGGCCCAACCCTGCATCCGAATGTCATCACCGGGCTTGTCCCGGTGATCCCGATTGATTGGGTACTGTGCTTTCCTCATCGGGATGGCCGGGACAAGCCCGGCCATGACAACGTTGGCGAGCACAAAGTCGCCACCTACTTGATCGTCACCGTGATCTTCTTCGATACAACCGGCGGATCGAAGGGATAGTGCTTGGCATCGCCCAGCACGAGTTGAAGCGTGTGCTTTCCGGGCGGCAATTCGATGCGCGCCTCGGTCTGCCCCGCGCCGAAATGAAGATGGGACTTGTCTTGCGGGATCGGCTCCTTGGGATCGAGCGGGTCATTCACATCGATCAGCAGGTGATGATGCCCGGCATTGGCGAAGTTGTCGCCGGCGTGGGTGACGCCCATATTACGCAAGCCGAATCGGCACCAGAACGCGCCTTTGATCACCGCACCATCCTGCGGCCAGACAAAGTAGAGATACGCATCCTTGCCTGCCGGCGTCCCCTGAGCGTGAGCTGACAACGGCAGCAGCGACATCGTCGCTGACAGCGCGATGATCCTGATGATCTCCATGACGCCTCCTAACGGGAGAGAGCAACGCGGAAGCCGTGGGTTGGATAGCGCACGCCAGAGAGTTCCACCTGCGAGAGCCAGGAGAGGCACAATCGCTGCAACAAGCAAGGCAATCACCGGCCTTATGCGGCTCTCCGACATCGCGGACGGGTGGCGAGCGAGCCGCCGCACATCATCAGAATGGATGTGACCATCGATGTCTTGCGGCCGTACCTATCGGCGATGGTGCCGAAAATATATCCGCCGATCGGCCGCATCAAAAAGCCGATGGCGAACACCGCAGCCGTTTGCAGCAGTTGAGTGATCTGGTTGCCCGCAGGAAAGAACGCGTGGGCGAAATAAAGCGCGGTGAACGCATAGGGGTAAAAATCGTACCACTCGACGAGATTGCCGGAGGAACTTCCGACGATGGCCCATATCCGGCGGCGGCGATCCGCGTGTTCTTCCGCCGTCATGGTCATGGTGCTCATCGCTGTCTCCCCTTCGATGACTGATTCAAACGAAACGGCGCACTTGTCTATGGTTCAAACCTTGCCGGGACCTTCGCGCCGCATGAAATCAAAATCGCATCCTTCGTCGGCCTGCGTGATCGTTTCATGAAACAGGTGCGCGTAGCCTCGCGCAGCCCAGTCCGGCGTTGACGGCTTCGGCAAAGCCTTCTGGCGTAGGGTCAGTTCGACCTCGTCAACCAGAAGATCGATGCGCCGCTTTGCGACATCGAGCCGGATCATGTCGCCGGTCTGCACCAGCGCCAGCGGGCCGCCGACAGCCGACTCCGGCGTGATGTGCAGCACGATGGTGCCGAATGCCGTGCCGCTCATGCGGGCATCCGAAATCCGCACCATGTCCTTGACGCCGGTGCGCAGGATTTTCTGCGGGATCGGCAGATAGCCGGCCTCCGGCATGCCCGGCGCGCCCTTCGGCCCCGCATTGCGCAGCACCAGAACGTCATCGGCTTTCACATCCAGGTTCGGATCGTCGACACGCAGCGTCATGTCCTCGACCGACTCGAACACCACCGCCCGCCCGGTATGCTGAAGCAGCTTGGGCGTCGCCGCCGACTGCTTGATGACTGCGCCGCGCGGCGCCAGATTGCCGTGCAGCACCGCCATCGCGCCTTCACGGTTGATCGGATTGTCGCGCGGGCGGATAGCGTCCTGTCCCGGCACTTCCTCGGCATTGGCGACGACATCACGCAGCGTTCCGCCTGCGATGGTCTTCGCATCGAGATCGATCAGATCGCCGAGCTGCTTCATCAGCTTTGGCACGCCACCCGCGTGATGGAAATGCTCCATGTAGTGCGCGCCGGACGGCTTGAGGTCGATCAGCACCGGCACCTCGCGCCCGAGCTGATCGAATGCAGCGAGATCGATGCGGTGCGGCGAGCGATTTGCGATGGCTGTGAGATGAATCAGACCGTTCGTCGAGCCGCCGATGGCCTGCAACACCACCTGCGCATTTCTGAACGCCGCAGGCGTCAGCAATTCGCTTGGGCGCGGTCCGCCGGTCACCGCCATTTCAGCGGCGCGCTTGCCACTCAATTCAGCCGACCGTATGCGCTCAGAATGCGGCGCGGGGATCGTCGCGCTCATCGGCAACGACAGCCCAAGCGTCTCGGTAATGCAGGCCATGGTGCTGGCGGTGCCCATGACCATGCATGTTCCCACCGATGGCGCGAGCCGTCCGTTGACGGCCTCAACCTCGGCCTGGTCGATTTCGCCCGCGCGGAATTTTCCCCACATGCGGCGGCAATCGGTGCATGCGCCCAGCACCTCGCCCTTGTGATGGCCCACGACCATCGGCCCCACCGGAATAACCACAGTCGGCAGATCGGCGCTCACTGCCGCCATGATCTGCGCCGGCAGCGTCTTGTCGCAACCGCCGATCACCACGATGGCATCCATCGGCTGCGCGCGGATCATCTCCTCGGTATCCATCGCCATCAGGTTGCGCAGATACATCGAGGTCGGATAAGAAAAACTCTCGGCGATCGAGATGGTCGGGAACACCATCGGCATCGCGCCGGCCAGCATGACGCCGCGCTTCACAGCCTCGATAATCTGCGGGACATTGCCGTGGCAGGGATTGTAATCGCTGTAGGTGTTGGTGATGCCGACAATGGGGCGCTCCAGCGCGGCGTCGGAATAACCCATCGCCTTGATGAAGGCCTTGCGCAGGAACAGCGAAAATCCCGGATCGCCGTAACTGGTCAGCCCCTTCTTGAGACCTTTTGTCATTCTGCCTTCCCGTCCTTATTCGGCGGCACTTAAGAACATTTCGGGACGGATGCAAAGGCAGGTCATTCGACCTTGAGATCTGCGTCCCTGGCAACCTTGCGCCATTTCGCGGTCTCGGAAGCGATGAATTTAGCAAATTCCGCGGGCGTCTGCCCGCCCGGCTCCGCCGCCAAATCCTTGAGGCGGTCGACGATCAGCGGCTGCTTGAGAACATCGACGACTGCCGCGTAGAGCTTGTCGCGAATGGCGAGCGGCGTACCCTTCGGCAACAGGATGCCGTACCAGGTCGTGATCTCATAACCCTTTAGACCCGCTTCATCCAGCGTGGGAAGCTCCGGGAAATAAAGTGAGCGCTTAAGCGTGCTCACCGCCAGTGCCCGGACCGTGCCGCTCTGGATATGTGGCCGTGCCGATCCGCTGGTCTCGATTGCCATCTGGATTTGACCGGCGATCAGATCGGTCATCATCGGCGCGCCGCCCTTATAGGGAACATGCACGATGTCGACGCCGAGGCTCGCGCGAAACATCTCGCCGGACATATGCTCGGTGCTGCCGAGTCCCGCCGAACCGAAATTCACCTTTCCGGGATTTGCCTTGATCCAGGAAATCAGTTCGCCGACGGTTTTCGCGGGCACCGATGGATTGACGATCAGGATGTTTGGCACCTTCGCAGCAATTGTAACCGGCTCGAGATCCTTCTCGAAGTCATACGGCAGGGATTTGTAAAGGCTCGGCGCGATCGTATGCGCGATGGTCGAGAAGAACACCGTGTAGCCGTCGGGCGGCGATTTCGAGACAATGCCGGCCGCGAGCGTCCCTCCCGCACCGGCCTTGTTTTCCACCACGACGGACTGACCGAGTTTCTCCGTCAATCCCTGAGCGATGGGGCGCGCGACCAGATCTGCTGTCCCGCCCGCGGCAAACGGCACGACCAGCGTGATCGGCCGCGCCGGCCATTCCTGCGCCTTCGCGAGCGTCGCGGCGAACAGCGATGCAATGAGAGCCGCTGCAACCCTTGCCGCGGTCATGTGGCTGAAGCGGGCCGCGCACGCGATGTTGCAAGGCGCAGAACATCGAGATAGCCGGGGGCGACATCAACCCGCTGGATCAGGCCCTTCTCGGTGAGCAGGCGGTGCGCCTCCTCGAGCCGATAGCACGGCAGATACATGAACAGGTGATGCTCGGCGTGATAGTTCACCCAGTACGGCGCGATCAGCGCACGCTCGACAACATTCGCATGGGTCGTGCGCGCATGACTGAATGGGTCTGGACCGGTCGAGGTACAGGCATGCTCGGCGATGTTGCGCACGCGAGTCACCAGCGGGAACCATGTCGCCATCGCGACAACCCAGACGCCGAAGAACCAGATGCCCGCACCCGCGAGCCAGAACAGACCGAGCAGTAGCGCGTTGACGGCGAGAAACCGTTGCATGGCGATCCGTCCGCTGGTCAGGAAGTTCTCCGTCTCCTCATCGCGCATCGCGTCTGTCAGCACGGGTTCGCGCCGGGCAAACAGCGCTTTGAACGACGGCGTGCGCTGCTTGATGAAGGTCTGCCCCGTGAGATCGCGAAACGCCTTGCGATAAAAGCTATCCTTTGAAATCGGAAACGGCGCAGAGAGTCCGAGATCCGGGTCTTCCGGCTGCTGCGTGAAACGGTGATGCTTGAGATGGTAGGCACGATAGCCCGCCAGCGTCGCACCGACCGGCACTGCGCAGATCCAGTTGCCGACAAACTCATTGATCTTCTGGTTGGTGTGCAGCCCGCCATGGGCAGCCTCGTGCATCAGGATCGCCAGCCCAAGCTGCCGCGTGCCGACGATCATCACGGCGGCGAGCCAGGTAAACGGATTCGGCCAGATCGTCACGAGCGCGACCGCGGCGAAGATCGTGCCCCAGCAATGCACAACCAGCCACATGCCGCGCCAGGAGTCGCGCCTGGTCAGCCGCGCCCATTCCTCGGCAGAGAAGATCGTCTTGGGGTCAACACGTTCAACGGCCGGCATTTGCTTATTATCCTTCCGTCACGTCTCAAGACCGCTTCGCCTCATTCACCAACTGGTTCAATCGAGACCAAGAACCCTGCCGACCTTCCGCGATAAACCAACGACCATCGCGAATCTCAACTCGGGATTTCAAAAACGTCCGTCGAGTGGCAAGTACAGCTCCAGCAGCAGCACCCAAGATAGCGCCTGCCGGCCCGGTCAAACCACCTGCCAATGCACCTGCTGCAACGCCACCTAAAACTCCACCAGCGGCAACGCCTTTGGCTGTGTCACTCGCGGTCGCGCGCTTTTCCTTCTCAACATAGTGAATTGATACAATATCCTCAAACGGAAGGTTCTCCTTCTTACCATCAATGTTTTTCAACTTTAGTGCGCGCTCTTCAACGAAGACTATTCCCGTTCGGAAGTCACCACCTACGATTCGGATAAAATTCATCGATAAGTCCAAAATCAAAAATATTGTGATACTTCTACATCGTAGCGCCTAATACCCACGGCGCAAATTCCGCAGCGCCGAAATCAAACGCTTCGCTCTTGGTCTCTTCCCCGGAAGCGACCTGCAGGATCAGGTCGAAAATACGCTGGCCGCATTGCTGCACGGTTTCGTCGCCGTCCAGAATGGTTCCGCAATTGACGTCCATGTCGTCTTCCATGCGGCGGAACATCGGCGTGTTGGTCGCGAGCTTGATCGAGGGTGACGGCTTGCAGCCGAACACGCTGCCGCGTCCCGTCGTAAAACAGACGAGATTCGCGCCGCCCGCCACCTGTCCGGTCGCGGCTACCGGATCGAAGCCCGGCGTGTCCATGAAGGTGAAACCCTTCTTGGTAACCGGCTCGGCATATCCCACCACGTCGACGAGGTTGGTGCTGCCCGCCTTGGCCATCGCACCAAGGGATTTTTCCAGAATGGTGGTGAGACCGCCCGCCTTGTTGCCGGGGCTCGGGTTGGAATCCATCTCCGCGCCATTGCGCTGGGTGTAGTCTTCCCACCACCGCATCAGCGCGACGAGTTTCTCCCCGACCTCGGGACTGACCGCGCGGCGTGTGAGAAGGTGCTCCGCGCCGTAGGTCTCTGGTGTTTCGGACAGGATCACCGAGCCGCCGTGCCGTACCAGCAGATCGCTGGCCGCGCCGAGCGCGGGGTTGGCCGACACGCCAGAGTAACCGTCCGAACCGCCGCACTGAAGCGCGACCATCAATTCGCTCGCCGGGCACGGTTCTCGTTTGATGTTGTTGGATTCGGCCAGCACTTCGCGCACGAACGCGACCGCCTTCTCCACGGTCTTGCGCGATCCGCCGACATCCTGAATGTCCAGCGACCGGAGGCGTCCCGCAAGTCTCTGCTCTTCGAGAAAGCCGCCGATCTGATTCATCTCGCAGCCGAGCCCGAGAATGATCACATGCGAGAAATTCACATGCCGCGCGTAGCCACCGAGCGTCCGGCGCAGAACCGTCAGCGGCTCAAGTTGGGTCATGCCGCAGCCGGTCTTGTGGGTCAGCGCGACGACACCATCGACGTTCGGAAACGCTGCCAGCGGATCGTGGCCGGTGAACGGATTCTTCTTGAACACATCGGCGACGAGGCCTGCGACATGTGCGCTGCAATTCACCGAGGTGAGAATGCCGATGTAATTGCGTGTCGCGACGCGCCCGTCCGGACGGCGAATGCCCTGAAACGTCGCGGGCAGATCGAAGTTCGGTGTCGGCTTGACGTCGACGCCGTACGCGTAATCCTTGGAAAATTCCCCCATGCCGATGTTCTGCACATGGACATGCTGACCCGGCGCGATCGGAACAGTGGCGAAGCCAATAATCTGACCGTAGCGCTTGACGGGCTCACCGACTGCGATCGGCTTCACTGCAACTTTGTGACCGGCAGGAATGCGTTCGGTCGCGGCGATGCCCTGCGCCACCTCGGCGCCCGGCAGCAGCGCCGTCCGCGCAATCACCACGCTGTCATCGGAATGCAAGCGGATCACGGGTGTCGGGGCCATGGCTATCGTCCTTGTTGGCTCTGGCTTGTTCGGCCGTCATGGCCGGGCTTGTCCCAGCCATCCACGTCTTACTTTATACAATCACATCACCCCACCCGGCTGGCCTTCGGCTATCCACCCTCCCCATCGAGGGGAGGGATTGGTGCCTCTGGAAAGCGTCTTTGCTTTCTCATCCCTCCCCCTTGTGGGGAGGGTCGGCGCGAAGCGCCGGGGTGGGGGTAGCTTGTACGCCCCGCTCAGCTCACGCCTTCCCGCCGGAGTTCTTTCGCGTCTCCGCGATGTGGCTCTTGGCGGACATCGCGAGGAGACCGCTGTCGTTCAAGATCGTCACCAGCTTGAAGCCGCGCTCAATGGCAAGCGCCGCGCCCGCCGCACCGCTGCAATGGATGCCGGGGAAAATGCCGCGCTTGTCGCATTCCTTCACGATCCGCTCATAGATCTTGATGATCTCCGGCTCAGTCCGATCCAGCGTCGGATGCAGGCCATAGGAGAAACCGAGATCGGACGGGCCGATATAGACACCGGCGATTCCATTCACATCGAGGATCGCTTCGAGATTCTCGACCGCTGTCTTGGTTTCGATCATCGGGATGCAGAGCGTTTCTTCATTGGCGGTCTGCTGATATGTCCCCGCTGAGCCATACATCATGGCGCGGATCGGTCCGTTGCTGCGGGTCCCGCGCGGCGGATATTTCGCATACTGAACGAAGCGTTCGGCCTCTTCCTTGGTGTTGATCATCGGGCAGATCACGCCATAGGCGCCGCCGTCGAGCACCTTGCCGATGATGCCGGGCTCGTTCCACGGCACGCGCACCATCGGCGTCACCGGATGCGCCTGCATCGCCTGGAAGCACTGGATCATCGACTGATAATCCTGCACGCCGTGCTGCATATCGACGGTGACGCTGTCGAAGCCGCATTGCGCCATTACCTCGGCGGAAAATCCGGAGGGGATGGCAAGCCAGCCGTTGACGACCACCTTGCCCGCAGCCCAGACTTCCTTGACCTTGTTTGCCATTCGTAGGTTTCCCGTTTCTATTTTGATTGTTGTTGCTTGGTTTGGGCGCGGGTCATGCATGAGCTGCCCTCCGGCTAAACCTGATCCTCAACCTATCCGGTCGCCTTGGCAACGGCGGCGTCATCGATACCGACGGACCGCGCGGTTGCCGTGATGGAATTCCAGGTCTCTTCGGTGAGCGGCACACCGTTCTTGGTCCGCTCCGCACGCGTTGCCGCTTCCGGCTCGCCCGGAATCAGAACCGCATCGTGGCCCTGCGCCAGCTTGCTGTCCTTGAAATAGGCGATATAGCGCGCGACCTCGCCGTCGAAGAAATGCGCGGGATCGACGACCTTCGGATCGATGAAGATTGCCAGCATGCCGTTGGAGAAACGCCGGTCGGTCTTGGTCGCACCGTTGCCGGTCAGCGCGCCGCCGAGCAGTTCGCACATCAATGCAAGGCCCGAACCCTTGTGTTCGCCGAACGCGCGGATCGCACCCTTGCCTTGCGCATGAACACGCGGCCCGTCCGTATCATACGGCCCATAGAGAACGTGCGGATCTTCGCTGAGGCTGCCATCCTGATCGACCAGCGCGCCCTTTGGCAGTTTCTTGCCGCCGCGGCTCGCCACCATCACCTTGCCCTCGGCCACGATGGAGGTCGCGAAATCCAGCACCACCGGCCCCTGACCCGGACGTGGAATGCCGACGCAATACGGCGCCGTGGAGAGCTTGCGCGCGACGCCGCCGTATGGCGCAACCAGCACCGAGCCCGCCGCGTTGACGAAAAAGATTGAGACCAGCCCCTCCGACGCCGCCATTTCCGCCCAGTCGCCGACGCGCCCGAGATGGCCGGAATTCTTCAGCGTCATCGCCGAAAGACCAATGGCCTTGCACTTGTCGATCCCGACTTTCACAGCCTGCGGTGTCACCGTCTGTCCGTAGCCGAAGCCGCCATCGACCACCGCGATCGACGGTGTGTCGACCACCAGCTTGATGGTCTGGTCGGGAATGATCGCTCCTTCTTTCGCCCATTTCACATACTGCGGCACGCGGATGACGCCGTGGCTGTCATGACCGGTGAGGTTCGCCGTGGTGAGATAGCTAGCGATGCGCTCGGCTTCAGTCTTCGAGGAGCCTGCGTGCGAAAAGATATCGGCGACGAAGCTGATGAGCTTCTGGGAGTTGATTGTAACCATGAGACCTAGCGCCCTGTATCCGACGTTTGCTTCACTTCGCAGCACCCTCCGAGCAAACGTCGGATACAAAAGGGCGCTAGCAACTTTATTATTCTAGTGATCCTTTGGCTCTGTTCGTAAAGGTGCCTGCAAGAGATATCATACGAATGTCAGAGCCGGATCACTAGCTAGCTGCCTTGGTATGGCCGCCTAGGTAAGCGGCTCTGATTGCTTCGTTGCTCCACAGTTCGTCAGGTTTACCGCCCAGAGCAAGGCGACCCGTTTCCAGCACGTAGCCGTGATCGGCAACGGACAGTCCCATTCGCGCATTCTGCTCGACAAGTAAAACTGTCGTGTCGCGGCGAATTTCGGCAATGATCCGGAACACCGCCTGCACGATCACCGGCGCAAGGCCGAGCGACGGCTCATCGAGCAGCAGCAGCCGCGGCTTTGCCATCAGCCCGCGCGCCACCGCGACCATCTGCAACTGTCCGCCTGAGAGCGTCCAGCCGAGCTTGTCGGAGAATGCACGGATGTCGGGAAACAGATCAAACATCGCATCCGCTTCGCGCGACAGCTGCGCTTTCGCGACCCGGCGGTTCGACGCGCCGAGCATAATGTTTTCTTTCACGGTAAGACCGGGGAACACCCGCCGCCCCTCCGGGACGTGCGAAATGCCGAGGCGCACGATAGCCTCCGGCCCCAAGCCGACGATGGAGTGGCCATCGAACAGGATCTCTCCGGCGGCAGGCTTCGCCAGGCCGGAAATCGCGCGCAGCGTGGTGGACTTGCCTGCGCCGTTGGAGCCGAGCAGCGTCACCACCTGCCCTTCATCCACCTTGAGCGAGATGCCGCGCAGCGCTTCGATTTCGCCGTAAAGCACGATGAGGTCATTGATCTCGAGCAGGGCCATGATCACTCCGTCCCGAGATAAGCGGAAATAACGTCAGGATGCTGGAGCACCGCCAGCGATTCTCCGTCTGCAATCCGCTTTCCGAAGTTCAACACCGTGATGTGCTGCGCCGCCTCGCGAACCAGCGTCATGTCGTGATCGATGATCAGAATGGTGAGCCCCTGAGCCGCGATGCGTTTGAGCAGGTCATGCAGTTCGACCTTCTCACTGGAATTCAATCCCGCCGCCGGCTCATCCAGCAACAATAGCGTCGGATTTCCCGCCAGCGCACGTGCGATCTCGATCAGGCGCTGATGACCGTAGGAGAAACTGGAGACAAGTTCATTGGCGCGTCCGCCGAGCCCAACAAATGTCAGAGCTGACATCGCGCGCTGCGTCAGCGCATCCTGACTGCCCTCGCCGATCAGCGTATTGCCCGGACGCTCCGCACCGATCACCACGTTTTCCAGCGCCGTCATCGAACGAAACAGCCGGATGTTCTGGAAGGTACGACCCAGTCCCGCCGCTGTGCGCTGATGCGCAGGCATGTCGGTCACGTCGGTCCCGTCGAGCACGATTTTGCCCGCGGTTGTCTTGTAGAGGCCCGACAGCATGTTCAGCGTCGTGGTCTTGCCGGACCCGTTGGGCCCGATCAGCGCATGCACGCTGCCCCGGCGCACGGAAATGTCCACTTTGTCGACGGCTTTCAGGCCGCCGAAGTGTTTCGACAGGCCCGTGACCTCGATCACCATGTCGCCGCCGGTCTTTGCCGGCACAAGTTGCAGCGCGGGGCTCGCGACGTGAGGTGGAGCTTTCGCGCGCCACTTGGTGATGACGTCCTGTACGAACCCCCAGATGCCGTCCGGCATGAAGCGCACGATCAGAATGACGAACAGTCCATAGATCGCGAGATAAAGCCCCGGGATGTTTTTGAGGAAGCGCAGCCATTCCGGGATCAGAATCAGCAACCCGGTGCCGATCACAGCACCGATCGGCGATCCGACACCACCGAGCAACGCCATTGTGAGAAAGACGATCGACTCCGCGAATGAGAACTGATCCGGGCTGACATAGGAGAAGCCACCGGCGAACAGTCCGCCACCGATCCCGCCGAGCAAGGCGGAAAGCGCAAACGCCGCTACTTTCGTGCGGAAGATGTCGATACCCGCGACGCCCGCGGCGAGTTCGTTGTCACGCACCGCGCGCATGGCGCGGCCGATCCGCGTGTCCGGTAGGTGCCAGACGAGATAGCCGATCACCGCAAGCGCGGCGACGCAGAACGCCAGAAACGACTGCTGCGACTGGAACAGCGCCGGGCGGCCGATTTTCGAGATACCGTCGGGACCGCGCGTCAGCCAGATTGCGTTGATCATCACCAGCGTCACGATCTGCTGGAACGAGATCGTCACCATGGCGAGGTAATGGCCGCCGAGCTTGAGCGTGCTCATGCCGAGGAGCGCGCCGGCCGCCAATGCGAGCAACGAGCCCGCAACAAGGCAGATCCAGAAATTGATCTGGTAATCGGCAGTCCCGAGGCCGACGGCATAGGCACCCAACCCGAAGAACGCCGCCTGCGCCAGGTTGATCTGCCCGCACAGCCCGAGCACGACCGTCAGGCCGAACACCGCGATGGCGAACGTGGCCGCTTGCATCAGGATATTGAGGACGTAACCGTCGAAGCTCATGGTCGCTGCGGCGAACACAGCGATCGCGGCGACGATAAAATATGGCAGGTGTCGCAGCACCAGCGGCGTCGAGCGCAAGGTCGCGGTGACAGGTATGTTCTGGCTCGGCATGCTCATGCTTTTTCCGCCACGCGTTCGCCGAAAATGCCTTGCGGGCGGAAGACCAGAAACAGGATCAGCACGAGAAACGCGAATGCGTCCTTGTACGGAACCGACACGTAAGCAGCGCCGAAGGTTTCAATGATACCGAGCGCGATCCCGCCGATGATCGCACCGGTGACATCGCCGAAGCCGCCGATAATGGTGGCGGCGAAAGCCTTCAGCGCAATCGTCGCCCCCATCTGGATCGAGACGAACAGAATTGGCGCGACGAGGATCCCGGCCAGCCCGCCAAGGACCGCGGAATAAATGAAGGTGATCATGATCATGGTCGACACCGAGATGCCGAGCAGCGACGCCATCTCCTTGTCCTGCGAGGTTGCCTGAAGCTTCTTGCCGAGCATCGTGTGCTCGAAGAACCAGTAATTCAGGATCACCAGCGCGATGGTCACCGCAATGATCAGCAGATACTGGCTGTCGAGATAGACCGGCCCCAACTGGATGCCCGGCGTCTCGAACCAGCCTTCCAGCACTTGCGGCGCAGGTCCGTAGATCGCCAACACCGAATTCGCCAGGAAGATCGATGCACCGATGGTGGCGATGATGACCGGCAGAAAGGTGCGGTGACGCAACGGATAATACACGCCAAGATTGAAGATCACGCCGAACAACGCCATGCCTGCGAGCGAAATCAGGAACGACAGCCAGTACGGCCATTGCAGGTCGACCGCGAACACAACCATCAGGAATGCCGCCACCATCGAGAACTCGCCCTGCGCGAAGTTCACGACGTTGGTCGCGCGGAAGATCAGCACGAAGCCGAGCGCCACAAGCGCATACACGGAGCCGATGCCGATGCCCGTAAAGAGCAACTGAAGAATCTGATCCATCAAATCAACTTTCGGGATTCGTCGCGATCGGAAAAGATGAGCGGCTTGCGCCGACGCCTGCTCAAGGACGCACGGCGGCCTCCACTGAAGGAAGCCGCCGCAATGATCACCTGGCAGCTTCGATATGCTTCTCGAAGATGATGTTGCCCTTGTCGTTCTTCACGATGTTGTAGCCGTGAAGGCCATCGCCGTTTTCATCGAAGTTGTATTGGCCTTCCGCGCCTTCGAATCCCTTGATCGCCAGGATCGCGGTGCGAACCTTTTCCGGCTCGGTGGATTTTGCCGTGTTCATCGCCTTTGCGAGCACGGTGAGCGCGTCATAGGTCCATGCGCTCTGGTTGTCCGGCGCGAGCTTGTAGGCATCGCGATAGGCCTTGCCATAAGCCTTGGCTGCGGGACTTGAATCTTCCGCATAATCCGCAACGCCGTAGGTTCCGTACAACGACGCACCCGCAAGCCGGGTGGACGACACGCCGACGATGGATGGTGATCCTACCCACGGAATATTGACGCCGAGCTGGCGCAACTGGCGCGCGAAGATGCCGAGGTCGTTCTCGAATGTGAAGTATGATCCGAGAACGTCCGCGCCTGATTGCTTGATTGCCAGCACCACCGGTGTGAAATCCTGGCTCTGGTTGGCATAGCCCTGATCGAGAACCGGCGTAATGCCGAGCTTGCTCAATCCCTCGGTCAGCGCCTTGCCGCCCGCCGTGCCGAACGCATCGGTGGAATGCAGCACCGCCCACTTCTTCTTGCCAAGCGTGTTGGAACCGTAGTCGGCGATCACGCGGCCCGAATAGCTGTCGTTCGGACGGAAGCGAAACAGCCACTTGTTGCCCATATGGGTGAGGTTGGGATCGGTTCCTCCGATCGCCATCGGCTTGCCGAGTTTCAGAACGTCCGGCGCCATGGCGTGCACCTGCGTCGAGCGGATCGATCCGAGAAATGCGACGATGTCCGATTGCGCGGCCAGCTTCGAGAAGGCCAGAACCACGCCGGGGTTGGTAGTCTGGTCGTCTTCGGTAATCAGTTCGACCTGCTTGCCGAGAACACCGCCCGCCTTGTTGACGGCCTCCAGCGCCAGCTTTGCGCCGTTCAGCGCGAACTTGCCCTGTTCGGCCGCCGATCCGGTGACCGGAAGAACCATGCCGATCTTGATGGTGGCGCCCTGAGCACCGGCGCTTTTTATCAAGGCTGGCGCCGCAAGGACAGCACCAGCGCCCACGGAAAACTCACGTCTCGTCAATTTCATCGTCGTCCTCCCAAATGGCCGTGCATTTTTTCCGCCGACCTTGGAGAGGATTAGAAGTCCGAAAAACGGGATTGTCTACCGCTTCGAGGACAATTCTCGTCAAACATCCGATCATTGCGCTGCAGCGCGCGAAACGGCCGAAAGGGCCCCGATGCGACCAAATGAGCCGATGTCACAAGACTTACACGGATCCCGTCACCGCGATTTTCTCGTTTTGGTGCACCGCGCCACATTTTCCAGTGAACCAAAGCGTGGTATGAGCGACAAATACCTATCGCCCGCTAACGATGGTGTTTAGAGATGCCTTTCCCCGTTTCGCGTTTTGATTTTCGTAGTTTTCGCGGCGCTGCCGTGGCCACAGCCCTCCTGATGGCCCCCGCGCTCGCGCATGCCGAAACCGCGCCATTTGCCAACTATGCAGGCAACTGGTCCGGCAACGGCACGATCACCATCGCCGAGGGTGGCACGGAGCGCATCCGCTGCCGCGGCACCTACTCCGTCGATGGCGGCGGCAACAACCTGCATCAGGTCCTGCGCTGCGCCAGCGACAGCTACAAGTTCGAACTAACCAGCAATATCCTGGCCAAGGGCGGCAATATCACCGGCTCCTGGAGCGAAGCCAGCCGCGGCGTCAACGGCACTGTCGAGGGCAGCGTTGAGAACGGCCAGGTCACCGCACTGGTCCAGACCAACGGCTATGCCGCAACCTTCAACGTCGTGACCCGCGGCAACAAGCAGTCGGTGGCCATCAGTTCGAAGGGTGAGCTGCGCGACGTGACCATCAGCCTGGCGAGAAGCAACTAAGGTCAAAAATTCAAAAGGCCCGCCGATAATGAATCGGCGGGCCTTTTGCTGTCTGGAACTGAGAGACGCCTCGATCCTATTTCCTGCCCCACACCGCCTTGATGCGGTGAGACGTGCTAATCAGCCACATCGCCGTCGGGCGCAAAATGAAGAGATCGGCGATCAATGCCGCGATCATGGCGAAGGCGCTGAGCCATCCAAACAGACGCAGCGACGGCAGATCGGAAAACACCGTCACCACCAGGCCGCAAGCCAGCACCACCGTGGTCAGGATCAACGCCGGGCCGACCAGAACTGTGGCGCGCTCGACCGCCTGCGCCTCATCGACACCCGGCTTTTCTTCCAGCCGCAAGCGGTTGAGGAAGTGAATCGTCGCGCTCAATCCCAACCCGAAAGACACCGTCAACGCGACCACACTGGCGAATTGCAGCCCCTCACCCAGGAACCACAACACGGTGCCCGATAGCACAACCGGGAAGATGCCGGGCAGGATGCTTGCGAACATCACCACCACCGAACGGAACGCCAGACCGATAAAGGCCGCAACCAGGATGAATTCGATGGTCAGACCGTGGTTGAGTTTGCCAATCATGCTGGCGCTGTTGCGCGCGGCGATGGCGGACAGGCCGGTCACAGCGATATTGTAACCGGGATGAGCGCTGCGGATCGTTCCCATCGCGGCATCGAGCTTCTCGACCGTCGGCAGGATCTGGCTTGAGTCGAGATCAGGCACGCGTCCCGACACCACGACCGCGTCCTGCTGCTCGGAAATGAAGCGCCTGACCAGATAGGCTGGGAGCAGATCGACATATTCTTTCAGGATCGCCACGTCCGAGCGGCCGGCCTTCTCCGCCAGCCAGCGCCGCAGCGTCTCGATCGACCAGACATTGCCGACACCCGCCTGCTTCTCGATGATCGAGTGGACGGCTGCGATAGTATCAAGCGTGTCCTTGTCGTAGAGCGACTTGCCCTTCGGAAATTCGATCAGCACGTCGATCGGATTGGCACCGGTCAGCTTGGCATCGAGACGGCTTGAGGCTTCGACGGCCTGCTGCTTGTCCGGCACCTGATCGGCGAGCCGGTAACGCGGCTCAAGACTCGCGTAAATGATGCCGAGACCGACAACCACGAGCAGCGCAATCAAACTGAAAAGACCGGGACGGCCGACCATGCGCTTGGCGATAAACGCGCAGAACGCGCGCAGCGCCTCGACGCCCCAATCGGCACCCTTGATCTTGGTCGCGAGCAAATTCTCTTTCCGGACCAGCAGAACGCCGAACACCGGCACCAGTGACAACACCGCGAGCAGCGCGATGACGGTCGCCATCAATCCGGCTTCGCCGAAGGTGCGGATCAGGTCGGAATCGGAAAACTGCAAGGCAAGGAACGACAGCGCCGCTGTGCCATGGGTCAGCACGCAGGCCGGCCCAACCACCAGTACGGCGTTACGAAACGCCGTGTATTTGTCCTCACCCGCAATCAGGCGATCTCGGGCAGCGAACGTAAGCTGCATCGAGTCGGCAAAACTGATGACCATGATGAGCGGCGTCATCACGTTCAGGAACATGTTGAGACTGAAACCGAGCCAGCCCAGCGTGCCGATCGACAGCAGGATCGCCAGCAGCGGCGGAAACGCCGCGACGATCATGAACGAGATGCGGCGGAAGAAGATGATCGCGATGATACAACCGGCCAGAATGCCGGCGATATTGTAAGTCAGGCCATCCCGCTCGACCGCGTTGCGGATTTCGAGCTGCATCACCGGCACGCCGGACAACTGGCTGTTGAGGCCGGTGCCCTCAAGATCCTCATTCATGATCTTGCGGACTTCGCCGATGGTGGTGTTGAGGCCCTTGTTGCCGACGATCGCAGGGTCGAGAGCCAGCACGATCAGTGCCAGCGTGCCGTCTTCCGACAGCAGCTTGCCCTTGATGACCTCGTTACTTTTCACCTTCTCGATAAGAGCCTTGTAAGCGTCGCCTTCGGGCAGCGTTTCAGGAAACAGCGCCGCAGGCAGACGGCCACCCTCAGGCGGCTGCCGGGCCGAGAACAGCGAGATGATTCCGCGCGTGCCGTCCACGAGTTGCAGGTCGGTGACCAGATCGCGCAATTTTTCGAGCGATGAGCGCTCCAGCAGCGATTTGCCTTCCACCACCACCAGCACATCGTATTCGCTGGAGGGGAAGCGCTTGGTCACCTCTTCGTATTGCTTGTATTCCGGCGTATCGGATCGGAACAACTGGCTCAGCGAATCGTCGATCTTGATGCGCTGGATGCCGAACACGGCGACCACGCACAACGCGAGCAGGACGATCGCCGCCGTGCGCGGCGCGCGCAGCGCTATCAAACCGATCCGTTCCAGACCGAACGCGATGCTGAAGGTTTTTTTTCCGGAATCGCTGTGAACGGGCTCTTTTGAAATCTGGTGCAACGGGACAGTTCCGATTCGAAGGTAAGCCGACGTTTTATCTAGCAGATTTACAGGGAACGCGAGGGATGCCTCCCAAATAAAGCAGGATTAAGCAATGCGCCGGGCACACTGGAACAAGCTGCCGCAAGCAGCCTAAACCACCATATTGTGGGTTGTTTGCCCCAAATATTGTAGAACCATGCCCTTTCGCCAGATGGTCGCGCGGCTGCCCCAAAATGCAGCAAAGTCACCGGAATGTGGCATGAACGCACCAACTTGGTGACGGGCTGACGCCAGATATTCCGACTATCGGATTAGCAGTTTTTGCGCCCCTCCCGGTCCTGATATAACCCCCGCCATGTCGTACAAGGTCGCTGCCTTTTATCAGTTCATCGCGCTCCCCGATTTTGAGAATCTGAGGGAGCCGTTACGCAATATGTGCGTCGCTCTGGATGTGAAGGGCATCATCCTGCTGGCCGCCGAAGGCATCAACGGGACCGTGGCAGGCCGCGAGGCCGCTATCGACGCCCTGATGAACCAGTTACAGAACGGCGCGCTGTTCGATGGCCGTCTCGACAATCTGGAACTGAAATTCTCGGGCGCGAGCGAGATGCCGTTCAACCGGATGAAGGTCCGGCTGAAAAAGGAGATCGTCCGGCTCGGCGATCCGGAGACCGATCCCAACACCAAGGTCGGCATCTATGTCGACGCCGCCGACTGGAACGCGCTCATCAAGCAAGCAGACGTGCTGCTGCTCGACACCCGCAACGGTTTCGAAGTCGAAATGGGCACGTTCGAAGGCGCGGTCGATCCGAAGATTACCCGCTTTGGCGAATTTCCGGATTTTGCCGGCCGCACGCTCGACCCCAACAAGCACAAGAAAATAGCAATGTTCTGCACCGGCGGTATCCGCTGCGAAAAGGCCAGTTCCTATCTGCTGTCGCAGGGTTTCGAGGAGGTCTACCACCTCAAGGGCGGCATCCTGAAATATCTCGAGGAGATTCCGGAAGCGCAAAGTCTGTGGCGCGGCGAGTGCTTCGTGTTCGACCAGCGCGTCGCGCTCGGTCACGGGCTGAGCGAGCGTCAGGTGTTACGCGGAGATGGAGCGGATCATACCGATGCCACTGAGATCGACATGAGCGAGCAAGCCGATGACTGAAGTCCCCTCGCCCGCCTCGCGCATCGACGCGCTGGAAATCCGCATCGCGTATCTGGATGAGACCATCGAGACCCTGAACAACACCATTACCGCGCAATGGAAGCAGATTGACGCCCTGAGCCGGGAGATGCTGGCTCTGCGCGAGCGGCTTGATGACGCCGAGATGAAATCAGAGACAGGTTCGCCGCGGGACCAGCCCCCTCCCCATTACTGATCCAGCCCAACCCCAGCCGCCTACCGGCCCGCGCAATTAATGTGCAGGCGTGGAGGCTGCGGGCAAAAAAATTGGTAATTCCGTCACAGATATGTATGGTCCCGCCTGAGGAAAAATCGGGGAGGACAATAACAATGCGTAAAATTGCAATTCTCGCAGGCGTCGCGGCCGCACTGGCCGCAGCACCGGCGTCCGCGCAGGATCTGAAGATCGCGCTGATCCACGGCAAGACCGGGCCGCTGGAAGCCTATGCCAAGCAGACCGAAAACGGCCTGCGCATGGGTCTGGAATACGCCACCAAGAACACCATGACGGTCGATGGCCGCAAGATTGTCCTCATCACCAAAGACGATCAGGGCAAGCCGGACCTTGCAAAGGCGGCGCTCGCCGAAGCCTATCAGGACGACAAGGTCGACCTCGCCATCGGCACCACCGCCTCGGGCGCGGCGCTTGCGATGCTGCCGGTCGCCGAAGAAAACAAGAAGGTGCTGATCGTCGAGCCGGCCGTGGCCGACGCCATCACCGGCGAGAAGTGGAATCGCTACATCTTCCGCACCGGCCGTAACTCGTCGCAGGACGCGATCTCGAACGCGGTCGCCATCGGCAAGCAGGGCGTGACCATCGCGACACTCGGTCAGGACAACGCCTTCGGCAAGGACGGCGTGGCGGCGTTCAAGGAAGCTCTCGCCAAGACCGGCGCAACATTGGCCGCGGAAGAATATGTCCCTGCTGCAACCACCGACTTCACCGCAGCAGCACAGCGTCTGTTCGATGCGCTGAAGGACAAGCCGGGCCGCAAGATCATCTGGGTGATCTGGGCCGGCGGCGGCGATCCGCTGACCAAGATTCAGGACATGGACCCGAAGCGCTACAACATCGAGTTGTCGAGCGGCGGCAACATCCTTCCCGCGCTGGCTGCCTACAAGCGGCTGCCCGGCCTGGAAGGCGCGACTTATTATTACTACGCCATCCCAAAGAACCCGATCAATGACTGGCTCGTCGCCGAGCACCAGAAGCGCTTCAACGCGCCGCCGGACTTCTTCACCGCAGGCGGCTTCGCTGCGGCGATGGCAGCCGTGACCGCTGTTCAGAAAGCCAAGTCGACCGACACTGAAAAGCTGATCGCGGCGATGGAGGGCATGGAGTTCGATACGCCGAAGGGCAAGATGGTGTTCCGCAAGGAAGACCATCAGGCGCTGCAAAGCATGTATCACTTCCGCGTCAAGGTCGATCCGAACCTCGCCTGGGCTGACAACGAACTGGTCCGCGAATTGAAGATCGAGGACATGACCATCCCGATCAAGAACAAGCGGTAAGTTGAGAGCGACCCTGATTGGCCGCTGAAACAAAAACACGTCATGGCCGGGCTTGTCCCGGCCATCCACGTCTTGTTTCATGGCGCAGAAGAAAAACGTGGATGCCCGCGACAAGCGCGGGCATGACAATCGAGAGTTCTTTGACCAGCTTTACCCAACTGGCGACTCCATGACCCTCACCCTTGAGACCCGCGACCTGACCATCCGTTTTGGCGGCCACGTCGCCGTCAACAAAGTGAGTTGCACGTTTTGCCCCGGCGAACTCACCGCCATTGTCGGCCCAAACGGTGCGGGCAAGACCACCTACTTCAATCTGATCTCCGGACAATTGCAGCCAACCGGCGGCGGTGTCCTTCTCGATGGTGAAGACATCACGCGCCTCACGGCGCCACTGCGCACGCGCAAGGGCCTCGGCCGCGCCTTCCAGCTCACCAATCTTTTCCCGAACCTGAGCGTCGAGGAAAACGTCCGCCTCGCCGTTCAGGCCGCCTCAGGCGTGCACTATGAAATGCTGCGCCCATGGATGAAGCGCCGCGACCTGATCGAGCGTGCCGACGCCATTCTCGATAGCATTGCGCTTGGCAATCGCCGCGCGGTTGCTGCGGCTGCCCTCTCGCATGGCGACCAGCGCAAGCTCGAAGTCGCGCTGATGATGGCACTGGAGCCGAAGGTCTTCATGTTCGACGAGCCGACCGCAGGCATGAGTGTCGACGAGGTGCCGGTGGTGCTCGACCTGATCGCACGTCTCAAGAACGACACCAGCAAGATCATCCTGCTGGTCGAACACAAGATGGATGTGGTGCGCTCGCTGGCCGACCGCATCATCGTCCTGCACAACGGACAACTGGTGGCTGACGGCAAGCCTGCCGAGGTGATCGCCTCGCCGATCGTGCAGGAAGCCTATCTCGGCATCGCGCCCGGAAAGACTGCCGCATGAGCCAGAACACCGCACTCAGCCTCACCGGCGTTCACACCCACATCGCTCAGTATCACATCCTTCACGGCGTCGATTTCACTGTGCCGGAAGGCCAGACCACCATGCTGCTCGGCCGCAACGGCGCGGGCAAGACAACAACGCTCCGCACCATCATGGGCCTGTCGCCCCCCTCCGCTGGCCAGATCGTTCTGGCGGGGCAGAACATCGAAAAGAAATCCACGCCGGACATCGCAAGCCTCGGTGTCGGCTACGTCCCGGAAACCATGTCCGTGTTCTCGGATCTGACCGTGAAGGAAAACCTGATTCTCGCCGCGCGTGAAGGGCCGCTCGACGACACGCGGCTGCAATGGATCTTCGGATTCTTTCCTGCACTGAAACGCTTTTGGCTGTCGCGTGCGGGATCGCTATCCGGCGGACAGAAGCAGATGCTGTCCATCGCCCGCGCCATCGTCGAGCCGCGCAAGCTGCTCTTGATCGATGAACCGACCAAGGGTCTTGCACCCGCCATCGTGGTGAACCTGATCGAGTGCTTCGCTGAACTCAAAAAGCGCGGCTCGACTATCCTTCTCGTCGAGCAGAATTTCCGCGTGGCGCAGGAAGTCGGCGACAGCGTGCTGGTGATGGACAACGGCAAGATCGTCCATCACGGCGCCATGGCTGAACTCGCCAGGGATACATCGTTGCAGGAAAAGCTGCTGGGTCTCAGCCTCGAGGCGCATCAATGACCGACTCCACAACAGCCCTGGCCGCTGCCGAACCGCTGCCGCAAACCAATCGCGATTTCATCCCGCTGCTGCTGCCGATCGTTCTCGCGCTCGTCATGATCCCCTTTATCGGCTCGGGCAGCACCTGGGTGACGCTGACAATCGCAAGCCTCGCCATGGGCATGATGATCTTCATCATGGCCTCGGGTCTCACGCTGGTGTTTGGCCTGATGGACGTCCTGAATTTCGGTCACGGCGCATTCATCGCGGTCGGCGCCTATGTGGCGACGCTGGTCCTGGCGCCGATGGCCGGATACGTCCAGGCCGACTCGCTGTGGCTCAACCTGCTCGCGCTCGCCCCCGCAGCGCTGCTCGCGATGGCGGTGTCCGGAGCGCTCGGCCTTGTGTTCGAACGCGTGCTGATCCTTCCCGTCTACGGCAACCACCTCAAGCAGATCCTGATCACCATGGGCGGGCTGATCGTGGCCGAGCAGTTGCTCTATGCGCTGTGGGGACCGGAGCGCATCCCGCTGCCGCTGCCAGCTTCGCTGCGCGGCTCCTTCATTCTCGGCGACATCGCTATCGCCAAATACCGCGTGCTGGCGATGGTCGTCGGCCTCGTCGTGTTCGGCCTTGTGCTGCTGGTGTTGAACCGCACGAAAATTGGTTTGCTGATCCGCGCCGGTGTCGAGAACCGCGAGATGGTCGAGGCGCTGGGCTATCGCATCAAGCGTCTGTTCCTCGGCGTGTTCATGGTCGGATCGGCGCTCGCGGGTCTCGGCGGCATCATGTGGGGATTGTACCGCGAGGAAATCCACGCTGCGATGGGCGGCGATCTGATGGTGCTGGTGTTCATCGTCATCATTATCGGCGGCCTCGGCTCGATCGGCGGCTGCTTCATCGGCGCGATCCTCGTCGCCATGATCGCCAACTACGGCGGCTTCCTGGTGCCAAAGCTGGCGCTGATTTCGAACATCCTGCTGATGGTTGCGATTTTGATGTGGCGGCCGCGCGGACTTTATCCGGTGACAAATCGATGATGATCCTTTCCGGCGATCCGCCGCGCAGCCGAATTCTCAGCCTTCTGCTCATTGTCATCGTAACGCTGCTCGCGCTGGCGCCGTTTCTGTTTCCCGGCGCCAAGGCGATGAACGTCGCCACGAAAATCTGCATCTTCGCGCTGCTGGTGGCGTCTTACGATCTGTTGCTCGGCTACACCGGCACGGTGTCGTTCGCACATACCATGTTCTACGGCATCGGCAGCTACGGCATTGCAATCGCGCTCTATGCGATGGGACCGACATGGGCAGGCGTCGCCACCGGCATCGTCATCGGCCTACCGCTGGCCGCGCTGCTCGCACTTTGCATCGGGCTGTTCTCGCTGCGCGTGCAGGCGATCTTCTTTGCGATGATTACGCTGGCGGTTGCGTCGGCCTTTCAGGTGCTTGCCTCACAATTGTCGTGGCTCACCGGCGGCGACGATGGCCGCAGCTTCCGCCTGCCGGAACTGCTGCGTCCCGGCACCGTGATCATTCCGAAAGAGGTGTTCGGCTTCGAGTTCAATGGACGGACGCTGACCTACTACATCGTCTTCGTGGTCGCGGCTGCGCTGATCCTCACGCTCCTCCGGATTGTGAACTCGCCGTTCGGCCGCGTGCTGCAGGCGGTGCGCGAAAATCGCTTCCGCGCCGAGGCGCTCGGCTATCGCACGGTGTTTCACCTGACATGGGCCAACGTGATTGCCGCCCTCGTCGCCGCCTGCGCTGGCGTCCTCAATGCCCTGTGGCTGCGCTATGCCGGGCCGGAGACACTCTCCTTCACCATCATGATCGACATTCTGCTGATGGTGGTGATCGGCGGCATGGGCACGATGTACGGGGCGATCATCGGCGCGGCGATTTTCATTCTCGCCGAAAATTACCTTCAGAGCCTGATGGGCATGGCCTCGAAGGCAACGGCCGGCATTCCAGTGCTGCCCAACCTGCTGCATCCCGACCGCTGGCTGCTGTGGCTCGGCTTGCTGTTCATCGCGAGCGTGTATTTCTTCCCGACCGGCGTTGTCGGCAAGCTGCGCGGGAAAAGCTAGTCTTTCAGACAGCCGGGGTAACCAAAGGTAAGGATTATGAGCCAGCCGTCAGATGCTGCGCGTCGCCATCCCAACCTTGATACGTCTGCGAAGGTTTGATCATGCGTCGCGTTCTGCTGATCGGCGCAACAGGTGCCTTCGGAAGTCGGCTTGCCGCGATGTTGGCAAAGCTTGACGGAATCGAACTTATTCTCGCCGCTAGGAAGATTGAACTCTTAGACCGGGTCAAGAACGAGTTGAATTCGCGCGGCGCGATCGCGCGCATGACAACAATCGTTTTTGACAAGACGCACCCGGACGATATCTCAAGTATCTCACCATGGGCCGTTATAGACGCTGCCGGACCGTTCCAGGGAAGTGACTACACCATCCCGCTCGCAGCTATAAATTGTGGCGCGCACTACGTCGATCTCTCCGATGCAAGAGCCTACGCCACGGGGTTTGCTGCAGCTCTCGATGCTCAAGCGCGCGCCAACAATGTTCTGGCGGTGACTGGCGCAAGTTCTACACCAGCACTATCCCATGCCGCGTTGACGCAGCTGGTCGCTGGCTGGCGGCAGATTGACGATGTCGTCGTAGCGATTTCTCCAGGCGCAAAAGCGCCTCGCGGATTATCCGTGGTTCAGGCCATTTTGTCCTATGCCGGGCAGCCGACCCGCGTATTCGATAATGGCCAATGGCAGCAAGATTTCGGTTGGTCAGGAGTGCGCAGGCTCGTCATGCCGGGACTTGGCGCGCGATGGGTTTCCCTTTGCGACACTCCCGATCTCGATCTGTTGCCGAAAAATTTCCCCATCCATCGCAGCGCGTTGTTTCTGGCGGGGCTTGAACTCGCGCCGATGCACCTCGGCCTCTCCGCGCTAAGTCTTTTGGTGAGATGGAAACTGATGAGATCGCTGCGGCCATTCGCCCGACCGCTCCGCGTCATCGCGGGACTTCTCGCACCGTTTGGCTCTGATCGCGGAGGCATGTTGGTGCAAGCATCCGGTCGCGACGGACAGGATCGCCCCACGATTTCGCGCTGGTCCTTGCTTGCTGAGAAAAATGCTGGGCCAAACGTTCCGGCAGCCGCGGCCGCGGCCATGATACGCGCGTTGCTTAGCGGGCGAGAGACGCGAACCGGCGCGCAAGCTTGTGTTGGATTGCTGTCTTGCGAGGCCATTCTCGATGAACTGATAAATCTACCAATCTCGACGTGCAGAGATGAAGTTTTGCGGAACAACACTCCTCCGGGAGAAAAGCTGCGCGTGTAATCGCAACGCAAATCTCTCGTTCGTCATGGTCGGATTTATTCCGGCCATCCACGCCTTGCTGATGACGTAACCATAAAACGTGGATGCCCGGGACAAGCCCGGGCATGACGAAGAACTTGTAGAGCAAATGCTTATCGGCTCGGGTCCGGATAGACCAGGCTTCGCCAGCCGCTGCGATCGAACGGCTTCCATTCGCCTTCCGCCTGCGCAAGGCGATCAGCAACGGCGTAAACGATCGCGGGATGGTGACCCATGCCGCAATGGCTGGCGCCCTGCACCTCGATGCTCTCGGCATGAGTGCCCGGCTGCTCGACGCAGCTCTGCCACGCGCAGATACCGTCGGTGCGGCTGAAGATTGCAGTGGTCGGCACCGGCGGCGTCTTCGACATCTCCCCGCCAAAGGCCAGGTTATGATGATCCGCGCGCTGGCCGCTGACGGTTTCATAGGTGCGCCACGCATTGGTCGCCCTCGGATTGCCGGCGAACGGGCTTCCGAGCGTGATCACCGAGCGCACGCGATCCGGCATCATCTTCGCAAGCTGACGCGCGTAGATTCCGCCGAGGCTCCATCCCACCAGACTCACCTTGCGGCCGTGGGTCTCGTTGAGATCCTGCACGAGGTTGAGCATGGCATCCTGAACACCGGCGCGCGGACCGAAGTTGCGGCCAAGGCCCCATCCGCTCACGGCATAGCCGCGGCTCTTGAGGAACGAACGCAACGGGCGCGTCGCGGTATCGCTGGTGATCAGCCCCGGCAGAACGAGCACAGGATGACCATCCCCCTTGGGCGCGAAACTGAGCAGTGGAAGCGCGCCGAGAAAAGCGCCGAATTCATTGATGGCGCGCGCCTCCAGCAGCATCAGCAATCTGGACGGCGGGCGAAGCGTCTGGGCAGCAACGGACATTCCGATTTCCTTTTCGTCAGTACGTTTCCGGCTTTCGGCCGGCGCGACAAAATCAATTCCGAGATGTGAAACGAATCAGGGCAGCACACCAATCAACGCACATTGATTCAAGCTATGGGTCAAATTCCGGCATTTCAAGCCGCCCTTGTCGCGTTTGAAACAAGTGTTGCAAATTGCTGACAGGTTGAATTTTCGCGTGGATATTCAGAGCGTTTTGATCGCCACTTCCGCGGTGTGCAGCGCAAGACCCGCAAGTCCGCCGATCAGCGCGCCATTGAAGCGGATGTATTGCAGGTCTTTCCCGATGTTGATTTCGATCAGGTTGATCAACTGTTTCATGTCCCACGACTTGACCTGATCAGCGATGAATCGCGACACACCGCTCTTCTGATCGGCGATGAAGCTGCGCAGCACCGCGACGATTCCCCCGTTGATCTCCGCGCGCATCTCACTGTCGGTTGCGAGCTGCCTGCCGGCTTCCAGGAACACATTGGTCAGGTGATGTTGCAGCACATTGCTCTCGCCGCTCGCGCTCCTGTCGATGAACGACTTGACGTTGGCCCAGATGTCGCGCGTCAGCGCAGCAAGCTCGGGGCGCGCAAGGAGATCGCGCTTCAATCCGTCGATACGATCCGCGTAGGCTTTGTCATTCGACAGCTTGTCGGGGAGAGTCAGCAGGATGCGATCAACCTCGTCGCGAAACGGATGCCGGGGATCACCGCGCACCTCTTCGAAGAACGACGTGGCCGATGCCGCAACCCTCTTCAGCAGAAACTTGTCGGCGCGATAGAGTTTCAGCAGCGTCGGAAGTTCGTTGCGGATTTTCTCCCGGATCAGTTCGAGCGTTTCAGGCTTGTTGATGGAATCGTGAATAGCCTGCAACAGATCGTCGAGCATGCCCTTATGGCGTCCCTCGGCGATGAAGCCGCGCAGCGTTCCTGCGGCCAGCGGCGCGAGATCGACGGTTTGCAATTGCGTCACGATGCGGCGCGTGAAGTATGACTTCAGCCCTGATGTTTCCGCGGCGGCCAATGCCTCCGGCAGCAGACGCAGGACGAAGCGCGCCAGATCGGAGCTCTTCTTCGGATCAGTCAGCCAGTCTGAAATGAACGACGCGAAATCGACCTCGCGCAGTTTCGCGTCGACCGGCGCCGGGCTGAGGAAATGCACCTCGATGAATTCGCCGAGCTTCTCGGCAATTCGGTGCTGATTCTGCTGAATGATGGCGGTGTGGGGTATCGGCAATCCCAGCGGACGCCGGAACAGCGCGACCACCGCGTACCAATCCGCCAGCCCGCCGATCGTCGCCGCCTCCGCGAAGGCTGCGAGAAATCCGAATCCCGGATGCGCGCGCTCCATCACCTTGGCGATGACGAGCACGACGACGCAGCCCACGAGCACGAGCGTAGCAAGCGCCTTGACCCGGCGCAGCTCCGCAGCGCGCGCGATGTCTCCCGTATCCGCGACCAGCACGAATTTTCCGTTGTCAGCCATGCGCGTATTCCACAAAAGTGGGAACCGGTTTTGTGATCAGGATACGCGCATCCTTATTAAGGAGAGCATTTTCGAACGGCAAACCGGTGCCCACTTTGCCTGAAAATGCTCGCGCGATCCCGGTCAACCGACATTGCATCGCGAACCCGCTCCCGTCAAAGGAGCGCGCGGCAAACAAAGGCCCGCACGAGGCGGGCCTTTGGTCGTCGAATTGTAAGGTGTTCGAGGCCGGACTATCAGGCCGACTTGGTGTAGGACGCAACCTTCGCGAAGTTGTCCTGCGCGGTCTTCGCACCGTCGGCGATCAGCTTGCCGAAGTATTCGGTGGTCGCCTTGGCGCGCGACATCACGACTTCGCCCTGAGCGCGGAGCAGATCGCCCTGGATCGTCACGGCTTCGTTCAGCGACTTCGCCGACGCCAGCTTGTCGATACCAGCGAACAGCGCCTGCGCGTCTTCGTAAACGGCCTGCTGGATGCTGCGGGAGATCTTCGCGGTCTCGCTGACCGAACCAGCAACAGCGGTTTCGATCGCCGAGGTCACCTTTTCCGAACCGGTGTGGATTTCGGCAGCGCGGTCCTTGGCGGTGCCGGCGGCCTTCTTCACGAACTCACGAGCAGCTTCAGGAACTTCCACGTTCGGGAAATTCTTCAGCGCGTCGGTGACGGGCGCGAAAGCGGTCTTCACGGTGTTCAGCACGGACTCGGTGTTGAAAGAATTCGTCATTGTCTGTCTCCATCCTCAGGGTTGCGAGCTATGGGCTCATCCCCGTCCGGTATGGCCCGGGGCAAGGTCGTTATGCCAAAGTCTTAGATGCAGCGCAACAAGAATATTGCATTGCATCATCACGAACCCGTGATAAAATGAAATTACAGCTATTTCAGCAACTTAACCGACGGCTTCTGATACCCCATAGGCCTCGAGCTGGGCACGAACCTTGGAGACATTGTGACCGAGGACCACGATATCGTGGGTTTTTCCGGCCAGGTCCCTCACCTGATCGTGCAGCAGGGCCTCCGCCTTGAAGCCGAGGCTCTCGAACAGGGCGATGGCTCCGGTCTGATCGACCGTCATCTGAGCCACGATCTTTTCCAGCCCCGATCCCAGCGCCAGCGCGAAGGTTTCCTGCGACAGCGCACGGCCCACACCGAGACCGCGGACGTCCTTGGACACCACCATGCGGATTTCGCCGACATGCGGCGACCACGACAGAAGGTCCCTCACGATGGTGCCGCAACCCACCACCGCACTCCCCTTCACCGCAAGCAGGCTCACCAGCCCGCCACGCTCGATCTCCTTGATCCAGGCGGAGAGCACCTTCGGCTCACTGATGTTGCGCGGAATGAACAGCAGATCATGGACCGGCAGCTCTTGCGCGAACGCGAGGACCGCCGCCTCGTCCGCCGCCGTCATATGACGAAATTCGATTTCGCCGCCTTCGGTCATGACGCGCCGCGGATAGGAACGTACTTCAGTGCTGCTCATGTTGATCGCTCACTTAACCAGGAATCGAGTTTGGGCCAGAGACGCTTGATGGCATTCGCGCCGGCGACGAGACTGACATGACCACCCTTGAGAATGACCTCGGTCTTGTCGGCCGATCCGATCTTGGCGATCAGATGCTTCGCGGCGTCGTAAGGTACGATGTGATCGTGTTCGGCGACCGCATGCAGCACCGGCACCGTGATCTTGGAAATGTCCGCAGGACGTCCGCCAACGGTCATTGTGCCGTTGAACAGCTTGTTGTCCCACATCAGATCCTTTGTGGTGGTCCGGAAATACTCGCCGGCCAGCGGCAGCGTGTCCTGCGCCCAGCGGTCGAACATCCGGTACGACTTAACGAACTCATCGTTCCAGATGTTTTCCCAGAGCTGGATCTGGCCCACGGCGCGCGATGCCGGCCGCAACATTTCGAATGACGACAGGATCATCTCGGGCGGCACATTACCGACACTGTCGACCAACCGATCCACATCGAAGTAACGCCGGTCGGAGAAGTTCTGAAACAGCTTCATCTGCCGGAAATCAATCGGCGTCGTAAAGCAGACCAGATTCTTCATCGGACCGTCGTGGAAGATCGATCCATAAAGCAGCGATAGAACGCCGCCGAAGCAATAGCCGATCACGTTGACGTCGGTTTCGCCGGAGTCTTCCTGCACCCGCCGGATGCAATCGGGAATGAATCCGAGGACGTAGTCCTCCATCCGCAGCGATTTTTCCTCGGGCCGCGGCGCGGTCCAGTCGAGCATGTAGACATCGAAACCCTTCTTGAGCAGGAATTCGATGAAGCTCTGTCCGGGCACCATGTCGAGAATGTAGCCGCGATTGGTCGTCGCCATCACGATCAGGATCGGGATACGATAGATCTCATCCGCCAGCGGCCGGTAGTGGTAGAGATTCATCGTGCCTTTGGAATGGATGATGTCCTTCGGCGTCGACCCGAGCGCCGGTCCCGACGACGCGAAATACTCCACGCCCTTGATGCTACGCTGGATCGCACGCTGGACTTCGGTCTGGATACGTTCGCCGACCTGCGCGATATCCGGTATCGCGCTCGCATTGGTCTGTACATTCATGGGGTGCCTCCTCCGGTCGCGGATGGCGGCTGTTTGGTGCGCGGAGGCTTCGGCGTAGCCAGCCCGTTGCTGCCCTGCGACGCGGCGTCGGCATGCACGCGATTGAGCAGCGCCCTGATCTCGTTCAACTGACTTTCGATCGATTGCAGACGTTCGCCCATGCTGACCATCTGCGCACGGCTGGGCAGGTTCATGCTGACCAGGTAGCGCTCCATCAGATCGCCGACGGTCTTTTGCGCACCGACCGAAGCGCCGGTGAGCTGGTGCGTGACCCGGCTGAACTGTTCCGAACCCATGACCTGATTGGCCATGGCGTTGAAACCCTTCTCCATCTCGGCAAGCATGGTATGCCACACCTGCACCGGGTCATTCGGCTTGTCGGACATCTGGCACCCCTCCCGAAGCGTTAACAAGGCCTCGTTGGACCTGCCTTTTTCGGCCATTCCATACCGTTGCGGGACCGAGGTCAACATTGGCCCACGGGTTAAGTGCGCCCGGCTTCTGTACGGCGCAAAAAGCGTGCGATAGGGTTTATCCCTATTCATTTCGAGGATGGACACGTGAACGCACACCAGCCCCCGCAGATGGCGAAGGCCAACGGAATCGAGCTTTGCTACGAAATCTTCGGCGCGCCAGACGCGGAACCCCTAGTCCTCATCATGGGCCTCGGCGCACAGATGATCCATTGGGACGACGACTTTTGCCGGGATCTGGCCGATCGCGGCTTCCGCGTCATCCGCTTTGACAATCGCGACATCGGCAAATCGACCAGAATGTCCGGCGGCAAGCCCCTGCGTCCGATCGAGTTGCTGAAACTCCGGATCTTCAAGATCGCGCCCGAAGCCCCTTACAAGCTGTGGGACATGGCCCGTGACGTCGTCGGCCTGCTCGATGCGCTCGGCATCCGCAAGGCACATATCGTTGGCGCATCGATGGGCGGCATGATCGCGCAGGAAATCGCGATGCAGTACCCGGAGCGGGTCCTGTCGCTGACCTCGATCATGTCATCAACCGGCAATCCGAAATTGCCGCAGGCAACCCGCGAAGCATCCGCCATCCTGCTCGCGCCCCCGCCGACCACAAAGGCGGAATACATCAAGCGCTTCGGACAGACCTGGAAGGTCCTGCGCGGCGGATCGTTTCCGCTCGACGAGGCAAAGGACCTTGAGCGCGCAGAGCGCACCTACGCGCGCGGCCTCAATCCCCCCGGTGTCGGGCGGCAACTGCGCGCCATTCTCGCTTCAGGCAATCGCAAGGACCGGCTTGGATCGGTCAAGGCGCCAACGCTGGTCATTCACGGCACCATCGATCCGCTGGTGCGGGTGGAGGCCGGCAAGGACACGGCGGCATCCATTCCCGGCGCCAAGCTGCTGCTGGTCGAGGGCATGGGACACGCGCTGCCGATTCCGATGTGGCCGACCATCATCGGTGCGATCGCCGAGCATGCACGTGCGGCAACGGGCAAGAGGTAAGTCGCCGCTGCTACAATCCCGATCGTCATTCCGGGGCGTGCGTCTTCGCACGAACCCGGAATCCATTTTTTGGTCGTGGCCATGTCCCCGAAACATTTCGTGATGGGGATACCCATCCCCGCGCTCTGAACCGCGCTTAAGTTCGCCGTGTCCTGTTCGTGAGGGGCGCTTTCTAGAGGCGTCAGAGAGCGGAGCAGGATGCGGCGCCCGCGCGCGTGTCTCGCACACATGCCGTCCGGGAGGCTGGGGTCACCGTCCGGGCCAACTACGTGGCTCTGCCGTTCGCGGCTGGACGCGGACAGGATGAAGGCCGGCGAAAGCCAGCCGGATCGAGGCGCGTGTCGCGTCTGTCCTGTCCCGGAAGCACGGTCCCCTCGCCCAAAATCGCCGCCGTGGAGCGCCGTGAGGCGATGCGCTTCCTGATCGCAAAGGAAGCGAGACAACACATTTGCGCCTCGCGGCGCTCCATGCCCCTCAGATTGAGGGCGCGAACGAGGCAGGCCTCGCGCGCGCATTGAGGGGCGCGACTAAAAGCTCACCTCGCGCAATGATGCGCGAGAGCGATCATGCTTGGCTGTTTGAAAGTGGCTCTTTGAAAATTGAATCGGAAAACGCATCATTGGCTGCCGAAGGCATCTACATATCCAATGTCATGGCCGGGCTTGTCCCGGCCCATCTCGATAACGAAGGCACCGTGCTCACCTAGTCGGGATCACCGGGACAAGCCCGGTGATGACAACCAGTAGATATCAAGTCGAGAAAGCCTACACCACGCTGCATCGTATACCTTGTCAGCGCGCGCTAGCTTCCTGCCCAGACGTCGAGAACGTAACGGTTCTGCGTGCCCATGGCGTCGATCCATTGCAACGCGGCCGCCTCATCGGCTCCGGTCCGCTCGCGATAGATCGTCGTGAGCACGCGCTTGACGTCCGGCTCCATCTTGCCGCCGTCGCCGCACACATAAATGATCGCGCCGGCTTCGATCAATTTCCAGACCTTGTCCTTCTGGGCCGCGATCAAATCCTGGACATAGCTCTTGGGCGTGTCCGCCCGCGAGAACGCGACGTGCAGTTCGGTGAGGCCCTGATCCGCGAAGCCTTTTAGTTCGCCGGCGTAGAGAAAGTCCTGCTCGGGGTGGCGGCATCCGAAGAACAGCATCGAGGGGCCGAGCGACTGGCCCTTGGCCTTCATCGCGGCACGCTCCTGCAAAAAGCCGCGGAACGGCGCGAGACCAGTGCCGGGGCCGATCATGATGATTGGCGTCGACGCTTTCTCCGGCAGGCGGAAGCCCGCTTTGGTTTCACGAACGACAGCATAAACCACATCACCAGGACGGCGGCTGGAGAGATAATTCGAGCAGACGCCTTTGTAGATGCCTCGCCCTGAAACAGCCGGAGCATCGACAACGCCGACAGTCACGCTGCATTTCGATGCTCCCGCCACCGCAGGCGACGATGAAATCGAATAGTAGCGCGGCGACAGCAGCGACAGCATTTCCAGATAGGTGTGGAACGGCAATTCGCACGCCGGATATTCTTCCATCAGATTGTAGACCGACTTCCGCTTGGCAAGAATCTCCGAGCGATAGAGTTCTGTCGAGGCAGGATCGTCGCCGATCAATGCCTCGAGCTTCGGCTTGGTCATCGGGCAGCGGGTATGCTCCGACATGATCTGGATCTGCTTGCGGGTCGCGACCTGCTGCAACTCGACGAATTCGCCAAGCAGCCGCCCGACCGACACAGCATTATCGACCGGAAGCTGCGCGCGGCGGCCTGTCGCCACCTGCAACCGCACCTGATCGGTTGGAAGGAAGCCGAAGCGCCGCGCAACGGCGTCCACCAGCGCTGGCGCATTGCGTGGCACCACGCTGAGATGATCGCCGACGCGGTAGCTGACGCCTTCCGGCAGTTCCACTTCGATATGCCGCGTCGAGCGCGTGGACGGATTGGCGCCGGACTTGTTCTGCAACTCGTCGTTGACCAGAAGTTTGACCGGCACCGCGCCGCCGGAGGCGGCGATATTGTTGACTGCGCTGTGCGCCACCGGCTCGATCTTGTAGAGCGGCTCGTCATTGGCTTCACGCGTAAAGCCAGTGTCGATGGCGAACTCCTTCACCGCGATTTCGCGGACGGATTTGAACCACTTCTCGAACTGTCCATCGAGATCATCGCGGGCATCACCCTCGCCCCGCGCCACGGCCGGCGTTGCACCGTGCGCGGCAAGACGCTCGTCGATCATGCGGGGAATCGACTGATAGGTCGCAAGCCAGTCGCTGTTGCCGCAACCGAATACGGCGTAGCGGACACCCTTGAAGGCATCCTTGGGCAGATCGCTGCTCAGCCATTTGACAAACTGCGTGGCATTGTCCGGCGGCGCGCCGTTATAGGATGCGCAGAAGATAATGACGCCGCCCTGGTCGCTCAGGTTGCCGACATAGTCGTCGAGCGGCGCGAGCTTGGTCGCAAAGCCGTTGACCTCCGCAAGATCCGCAACGCGATGCGCGAGGTCTTCCGCGGTGCCGAGATTCGAGCCGTACAGAATGAGCAGCGGCGTATTGTGACCGGGACGAACCCGCGCCGGCGCAGCGGTCCCGGACGTATCAGCGACCGCGGTGCCGGGACGATTGGCGACAATGGTGCGATCCTTGTCCGAACGCGCCCGCACCTTGATCTTGAAGCCGTCGGGCTTGATCGTCAGCGTTTCCTTCAGATGCATCTGATAGCGCGTGTGATCGAGCAGTTTGAAGCGCTGAAGGATCATGCCGAGCGCCAATGCGGCCTCGTGCATCGCAAAGCCGCGGCCGATACAAGCGCGCTGGCCGTTGCCGAACGGCTTCCATGCGTTAGGCGGACGTTTGGCCTCGGCCTCACGGCTGAAGTTCTCCGGATCGAATACATCCGGGTTCGGCCCCCACACCGACGGATCACGGTGCAGCGCCATCACCAGGATCGTAACGAAGGTGCCTTTCCGCAGCTTGTACTTGCCGCCGATGGTTTCATCCTTGAGCGGAGAGACGCCGTAAGCGGGCGCCGGCGGCCACATCCGCAGCGATTCTTTCAGAATTTGCGAAATGTAGTGAAGCTGCGTGACCTGCTGGAAGGTCGGCTTGGCGTCGATGTCGGCCCCGAGAACGCGGTCGACTTCCTCATAAGCCTTCTTCAGCACCTCCGGGTGCTTGAGCATGGCGTAGATCGCGCAGGACAACAGGCCGCTCGTGGTCTCATGGCCGGCGATCAGGAACGTGTTGATCTGGTAACGGATGTTGACGTCGTCGAGCTGCTCGCCGGTCACCTTGTCGACGCCGGTCATCATCGCGCCGAGCATGTCCTTCTTGGCGGCAGCGGCTTCGGCGTTCTTGCGGCGTTCGGCGACGATTTCGTCGACCATATTGTTCATGAACGCAACGTCCGCCGCCATGTCAGTGCGGCGCGCGCGCATGAACAGCCCTTCCAGCGGAAGGCCGCGCGTCATCATGATGGTTTCAAGCGAGCGCACCAGCGCGCCGACGAACGGGTGATAGTCCTCGCGATAAAATGAATTGAACCGATAATCGAAGCCGCACAGCCCGATGGTGTCGAGCGTCAGCGCGGTCATGTCGTGAACGACATCGATTTCGTCGTCGGCGTTGAGGCGCTCCCATTTCTTGACGAGCTGTTCGGCGATATCAACCATCATCGGATGATAGGACTGCATCGCCCGGCCACCGAACGGCGAGAGCAGGATGTTATGCGCCTTGTTCCAGTTCGGCTCGGTGGTGTCGGCCGTGAACAGGCCATCGCCGCCGATCGCCCGCACACGGCGCAGCGCTCCGCGCACCGCCTTGTCGAACCGCTTCTCATCGCTCAATTCGTTGACGAGTTCGAACCCTGAGACGATCACCAGCGGCTGGCCCATCATGTCGAGCCAGAAGATCGGTCCAAGCTCCTTGGTCTTGCGTACCAGATCCTGCACAGGCGCTGATGAGTCCAGCGACAGCATGTTGCCGACAACCGGCTTCTTCGGCGGATGCGGAATCGGATTCAGCTTGTTCTGGGACGACATCGCTCGGGTATCTCCTGCCCACGTGATTGATGTCCGGCTGGCCCGGAGCTTTTCTCCGAAGCTACTGTTCCGGCGCATCTTTTGCAAAGGCTTCCAACGCGGCGCGAAAGGGACGCACGGTGGCATCCCACCGACGCAACGCCGGCCTCAGCCGAAACGCCGCCTGCGCCATTCGAGGATTTTGGCACTGACCTCGTCGGGCTTCTCCTGCTGGGTCCAGTGGCCGCTGTCCTTGATCAGGTGTTTTTCAAGATCCGGAACAATACTCTCCATCCCGTCGCAGGAAGACGGCGGAAGCACCGCATCATTCTCGGCCATGATCATGAGCGAGGGCACGCGCACCGTGTGGTCGATGTGCGCCGAACGCTCCCAGTTTCGGGGCATGTTGCGATACCAGTTGACCCCGCCGGTGAACCCCGAGACCTTGAACGCATCCACGAACACCTGCATTTCCTCTGGCGTCAGGATTTTCTCACGCGGATCCAGCTTGCCGTCGTAGCCCGCGACCATTTGCGGGAACGCCATATTCAGCTTCGGCGACGCGCCGAGACCAGCCGCTGGCGGGCCCTCGCCGGCTTCCGGCGGCTTCCGCTGCGGCATCGGCTTGCGCATGAAGAAGTCGAAGGTCTCCTCCACGCGTCCATCGAATATCTTGTCGGCGCGGCGTTCAGGGTCCTGAAACTGCGCGATGTAGAGATGATCGCCGTAACGCTTGCGCAGCAGTCCGATCGGATCGGATGCAGTGCGCGGGGTATGCGGCGTGTTGACGCCAATCACGCCTGCGACACGCGACGGATGCCGCAGCGGCATCTGCCAGACGATAAACCCGCCCCAGTCGTGACCGACAAAGATCGCCTTGTCGATGTTCAGGTGGTCGAGCAGGCCAACCAGATCGGCGGTGAGGTTTTCAATATCGTAGGCCTCGACCTGGTCCGGACGATCCGTCGCGCCGTATCCGCGCTGATCGGGCGCGATGACCCGAACGCCCGCCTCGCTCAGTGCCTTGATCTGGTGCCGCCAGGAAAAAGCGATCTCCGGCCATCCATGGCACAACACCAGCGGCGGCTTGTCTGTCTTAGGACCGGCCTCATAGAAGCCCATGCGGATGCCGTTAACCTCGGCATACTGAAGCGGCGGCATTTCCATCATTGCAGGCGCCACGTCTCAGCTTGCCGCACTTGCACGATTGCCGGGCGGCGCGACGGCCGCGGCAAGAAGCTCGAATTCCTTCGGCAGCATATTAGCCAGCACTTCAACATGCGGAATGATGTTCGCGCCCGCAATGAATCCGAAATCGAGCTGATCACGATAGCTTTGAACGGTGATGTTCAATGCAAGACCATGGGTGGAGATCGAAACCGGGAAGATATGGAGCAGTTCCGCGCCCACAGCATAAAGCGTCTGCCGCGGACCCGGCACGTTCGAGATCGTGACGTTCGCGCTCGGCGGCAGCACATCGGACAGGTTCGAGCGGCTGTAGAGCAGTGCCAGCACCTGAATCAGGATCGGCGCGCCCAGCATCGAGATGTTGGACATCGATGGCATCAGCGCACGCAGCGGATGTGACATTTCCTTGGACTTGGCCGATTGAGCGATGATGGCCTCAAGCCGCTCCTTCGGGTCCTCGATATTGCTCGCCAGCGAGCAGATCATCCCGAACACCTGATTGTTGGCTTCTGTGTTGCCTTCCTCGCGCAGTGAAATCGGCACCGCCGCCGTCAGCGACCGGCTGGGCAAGCCGCCATGCTCAAGCAGATACCTGCGCAGCACGCCGCTCGACAGCGCCATCACGACGTCATTGAGCTTGCCGCCGGCCTGCTTCGCGATCGCCTTGGCTTCCGGCAGCGAGACCGAGACGCCTGCGAAGCTGCGCTCCGACGAGATTGTCTTGTTCAGCATGGTCGATGGCGAAACCATGCTCGCCAGACTGTCCCGTGATTTCGGGTCAGATATCTTCGCAACCATGTCGCGGATGCTCTTGACGGTTTCCGGCACCCCGCCGAGCATCCTGATGCCGCTCTCGATCTGGAACATCGCGTTATCGAAAAGGACGGACCCGAGGTCGCTCTTGCCGCTGCGCGGCAGATCGAAGCTCTTGGCCTTTGACGCATCGAGTGGCTGACGCCAGAGCTGCGTATAGGAATCGAGCATATTGGCCGCGATGTCACGCGGCTCGTTGGCGGGCTTGCTCGGAACGACCTTCGGAAATTCACGCGGCACCGGCGTGATGTCATAGATCATGTTGGTGAGCGCAGCACCTGCGCCACCATCGATGCAGGCATGGTGCATCTTGGAATAAAGCCCGATCTCGTTGTTCTCCATGCCCTCGAACACATAGAACTCCCAGAGCGGACGCGCCCTGTTGAGCAGCTTGGCGTGAATCCAGCCCACCGTGCGTTCAAGCATCGCGCGGTCATGCGGCGCCGGCAGGCTGCCGCGGAAGATGTGGCGGTTGATGTCGAACTGATCGTCCTCGACCCAGCTCGGGTTATCGATGTCGAGCGGAGCCTTCTCAAGCCGCGCCTTGAGGATCGGGGCAACATGAATCCGGTCCGCGATCATCTTCTTGAAGTCTTCGAAGAAATCGCCCTGATAACCGTCCTTCAGCTTGAAGATTGCCATGCTTCCGACATGCATCGGCATCTCGGGCGTCTCGAGATAAAGAAACGACGCGTCCATCGAGGACAGCTTCTTGGCGTGACTCATAGTACCCTCCCGTTTCAGGCGAGATCACGATGTCCCGGAAATTCGTTTTCCGTTCTCCTGCACCGTGCTCCGACAGCCGCTGTCGCCTTCAGGCGATCTCGTCCGGCAGTATTCTTTTTACGCGCCGACTTTCTCCGGACGCGCATAGGCCAGCGCGAACGGCCCTGATCGATCGAACGGATGAAACTCGCCTTCCCGTTGCGCGAGACGATCGGCGACGGCCCACAGTGCGGCAGCGTTCACGCCGATACCGATATGGCTTGCGAGCGTAATCTCGATGTTTTCCGCGATATCGGATTCCCGGACGAGACATGTCCGCCAGTTCACGATGCCGTCGGTGCGGGTATAAAGCGACGACGTTGGCACCGGCAAGTCACCGGACAACGCCTGAATGTCCTTGATGTCCGTGTCTTCGATGGTTTCGCCCGACACCATTTCATACACGCGCTTGGCGTTTGTCGCGGTGATGTCGCCCGCGAACGGGCTGCCCAGCGTCACGACATAACGAACCATCTCTGGCATTCGTAACGCCAGGTCGCGTGCATAAACGCCGCCAAGACTCCAGCCGACCAGGCTGACCTTGCGGCCTGTGGCGCTGTGAACGCTGGCCAGCAGCTTGCCGAGTTTGTCGCGCATGCTGTAGACGCCGCCGGTGTTCCGGCCGAAGCCCCAAGGATGGGTCGAGAATCCGAGCAGATCGAGATAGCGTCGCAGGATGAGGGTCGAGACATCGCTCGCCAGCAGACCCGGCAGGACCAGCACGGGATGACCGTCGCCGCGCGGAGCCGTCAAAAGCGCAGGCGCCATCAACAAAGTGGCGTTCAGTTCGAACACCCCTCGCCCCTCAGCAAGAAACAGACCGAGATTTGGCGGCCGTAATCGGCCCTTTGTGGCGAGGTGGCTCTCGTTAACTGTCATTGCGACCTGCCCGGGCAAACAGCTTCATCACACGACGCTCTTACTGCTCCGCACTGAGGCAGTCCGCACAGTCTAGAAGCATGTCGGGCCTCATGCCAATCGGCTTTCGGCCAAAAGGATGGTGTGGTGAATTTTATTGCTCTGCACCATGTTCCGTAACAAGGTGGACGAAGCGGCCGCCTGAGGAATCGCGGCATGCGACCTCATGCCCTTGGACCGGCCCCGACGCATTTGCCGCCCAATTGCGATAGCTTGTGACCGACGATGGCCCGAGACCTACCATGAGCACGTACCGCCTCGACCACCTGTTTTCGCCGCGCTCGATCGCAATCGTCGGCGGAAGTTCGAGGCCCGCGTCCGTGGGGGGCGCAACGTTGCGCAACCTGCTCGCCGGCGGTTTCAGCGGACCGATTTACATCGTCAACCGCAAGCATTCCGAAATCGAAGGCATCAAGACGTTTCGCGACATCCGGGACATTCCCGAAATTCCCGATCTCACGATCATCTCAACGCCGCCCTCCGCCATTCAGGATATCGTGAAAGCCGCGGGCGCCCGCGGATTCCCGGCTGCTATGGTGCTCTCCGCCGGTCTCGGCGTCGGCACCGGATCTTACACAGAGGCGATCGCGCAAGCGGCGCGAAAGACCGGCTTGCGCCTGATCGGACCATCGCTCGGCGTTCTGGTGCCGCGCGTGAAACTGAATGCCAGTTTTGGATCACGCTTGCCGCAAGATGGCGACCTTGCGCTGATCTCGCAGTCCGGTGCGATCTCGACCGCACTGGTCGAATGGGCGGCGAACCGCAACGTCGGATTCTCGGCCATCGTCTCGACGAGTGAAAATCTCGATGTCGATTTCGGCGACCTGCTTGACTATTTCGCACTCGATTCAGACACGCGCGCCATCCTGCTTTACGTGGAATCGATCAGCGACGTGCGAAAGTTCATGTCGGCGGCGCGGGCCGCCGCGCGCGTCAAACCTGTGGTGGCCATCAAGTCGGGCCGTCATTCGCAAGGCGCGCGCGCCGCTGCCACGCATACCGGCGCGCTGGCGGGATCGGATGCGGTCTACGATGCCGCGTTCCGCCGCGCCGGCCTGTTGCGTGTGCTCGACCTCGACGAACTGTTCTCCGCCGCTGAAACACTGGGGCACCTGCAATCGTCCCATGGCCATCGGCTTGCGATCGTCACCAATGGCGGAGGGCTTGGCGTGCTTGCGGTGGATCGGCTGATCGACCTCGGCGGCGAACTGGCGGGCTTGTCCGAAGACGTCAAGAAAAGCCTCGACAAGGTGCTGCCGGAGCGATGGTCCGGCGCCAATCCCGTCGACATTCTGGGCGACGCGGACGGCGAACGCTATGCGAAGGCCTGCGAACTCGTGCTGGGCGACACCGCGAACAATGCGGTCCTGATCATGAATTCGCCCAACACGCTGGCGTCACCGCTTGATTGCGCCAAGGCCGTGGTCGCCGCAGTGAAAAAATTCCGCGCCGAGACTTACTCCCGCAAGCCGGTATTCGCAGCCTGGGTCGGCGACAATGGAGCCGCCTCCGCCGTGTTCGGCGAAGCGGGAATTCCGCATTTTCCAAGCGAAGCCGACGCCGTGCGCGGCTTCATGCACATCGTGCGCTATCGCGAAGGTCTGGACGTCGCGATGCAGACGCCGCCCAGCCTGCCGGAAGATTTCGCGCCGGATGTGGCGGCGGGGCGAGCGATCATCCAGAACGCGTTGCAGGACCGCCGCAGTTGGCTCAATCCGATCGAAATCAACGACCTTTTCGCGGCCTATTCGATTCCCATCGCATCTGCTGTGCTGGCGCAGGACCCAGATCAGGCGGCACGCGCGGCGACACCCATTCTGGCGGAAGGGAATACGGTGGTCGTCAAGATCAGTTCGCCGGATATTCTAAACAAGTCCGACGTCGGAGGCGTGCGCCTGAACCTGACCAGCGAGCGCGCGGTCCATGATGCGACCGACGATATCCTGCAACGGGCCCGCAAGATGCGGCCAAAAGCCCGCATCAACGGCGTGACGATCCATCCGATGATCTTGCGCCCGCGTGCGCGCGAACTCATCGCAGGTCTCGCTGACGACCCGACTTTCGGTCCCGTGGTGGTGTTCGGACGCGGCGGCACGGCGGTCGAGGTCATCAACGACAAGGCGCTTGCGCTTCCGCCGCTCGACCTCAATCTGGCGAAGGGCCTGATTGCACGCACTCGTGTCTCGCGCATTCTCAAGAGCTACCGCGATGTTCCCGCGGCGGACGAAGGCGCGGTCGCGCTGATACTCGTCAAGATCGCGCAAATGGCGGCGGACCTGCCGGAGATTCGCGAACTCGACATCAATCCACTGCTGGCGGACAAGGACGGCGTCATCGCGGTGGATGCGCAGGTCTCGATTGCGCCGCTGAGCGAAGCGCTACGAGGCTCGGGTCATTATCGATTCGCGATCCGGCCATATCCGAAAGAATGGGAACGGCACACCACCCTCAAGGACGGCCGCCAGATTTTCGTGCGCCCGGTGCGGCCCGAGGATGAACATCTTTATCCGGAATTCTTTTCACATGTCAGCCAGGAAGACATCCGGCTGCGGTTCTTCTCGGCGATGAAAGAACTGACGCATCCGTTCATCGCGCGTCTGACGCAGCTCGACTACGCGCGCGCGATGGCCTTTATCGCCATCGAGGAAACCACCGGCAAGATGCTCGGCGTGGTGCGCCTTCACACCGAGGCTGACTTTTCGAGCGCCGAATTCGCCGTGCTGGTCCGGTCCGACCTCAAGGGCGTGGGGCTCGGCCTGCTGTTCATGAAAATGATCATCGAATACGGGAACGCGGAGGGCGTGCGCGCCATCCGCGGCCAGGTCCTGAGCCGGAATACCAGGATGCTCGATATGTGCCAGCGGCTCGGATTTCAGATCGGGCCTGATCCGCAAAACTCGGACATCTCGCTTGTCGTTCTGCCGCTTGCGAAACCGACCAAATGAATTGCGTCAGGGAACGAGCACCGCACGGCCGACAAGCTTGCCCTTCTTCAGATCGTTGAGCGCGGAATCGACCTGCTTCAGCGGCACCTTGGTCACCGGAATCGGTGCGATCCTCTTCTCGCGCACCAGATCGATCAATTCCTGCGTCTCACGCAGGTTGCCGACGTAGCTGCCTTGAATCGTGATCGCCTTGATCGGAATCAGCGGCAAGGCCCAGGGCGCGCCGCCGCCGAACAGCCCGACCATGACCAGCTTGCCGCCCTTGCTGAGACAGTCGAAACCAAGCTGCGCCGTCGCCGCGTTGCCGACCAGATCGATCGCGCCAAGAACGGGCCTGCCCGCCTTCGCTGCGATCTGCTGCAAGGCATCCGGTGCGGCGCCGTTGACGAATCCAAGCGCGCCGGCCTCCTCGGCAGGCTTGCGCTTGCTCTCATCGATATCGACAACGATGGCGCCCTTACCGCCCATGGCCTTGAGGATCGACAGCGCCATCAGTCCCAGTCCGCCAGCACCGAAAATCACGATCGGCTGATCCAGAACCGATTCGAGTTTCTTGATCGCGCTGTATGTCGTGACGCCAGAGCATGCATAAGGTGCCGCAGTCACCGGATCGAGACCCTTGAGGTCGAGCAGATAGCGCGGATGGCGCACCGTGATGTGATCGGCATAACCGCCGTCGCAATACACGCCGATGGAATTCGGCTTCACAATGCACATGTTTTCATCACCTGCCTTGCAGGTTGCGCATTCACCGCAGCCGAGCCACGGATACACCAGTCGCACATCGCCGACGGCTACACCCTTCGCGTCGGGCCCGAACGCAACGACTTCGCCGACCGTCTCGTGTCCCATGGTAAGCGGCAGCGACACCCCTCGGTCCTTCAGAGACAGCGGCTTGCGGCCATGCCCTAGATCATAGCCGCCCTCCCAGATATGCAGATCGCTGTGACAGACGCCGGCGGCTTTTACCTTCAGCAAAACCTGCGTGCCCTCAGGCTTCGGGGTCGCGATGTCCACTTCCGTCAACGGTGCGTTGAATTCAGTGACCTTGAAACTCTTCATCGCGTCTCTCCTTTTTCTTATGCAGCCGTCTGGTGGCGCGGATGCTGTTCGGTCGCGAGTAGAGGCGAGCCGAGGTAACCCTGTCAATATGGCGCGGCACCCGCCCCGTCTTGGCTATCAGATGAACCTTGGCCGAAGGCTCCTTATGGATTACCCAAGACCGGCCGGCACAATGTTCCAAGTTTCGCCGGCGATGACTGAGAGCAACTGCGATGACCGACCAGTTTGACTGGAATCTTGTTCGATCGTTTCTGGCCATCACGCGCACCGGCAGCATGACGGCGGCGGCGAAGCGGCTGAAGATCGATTATTCGACACTCAGTCGGCGTATCGCCGCGCTGGAAACATCGCTTGGCTCCCAATTGTTCGACCGCCGCACCAGCGGCTCCTCGCTCACCGAGGCCGGTGAGCGGCTGCTCGAGATGGCGGAGCAGATGGATCAACTCGCGACCTCGGCAGCACAATCGATCGGCGACTCGAAGGCGCAGGCCACCGGCGCGGTACGCATCGGCACGCCTGACGGTTTTGGAACAAAATTCCTGGCGCCACGGCTCGGCACCCTCAGCGATCGCCACCCGGATCTCACCATCGAACTCGTGGCGATGCCGCGCGAATTCAACCTCTCCCGCCGCGAAGCCGACATCGCCGTGAGTCTGACGCAACCGACTGAAGGACGGCTGCATGGGCGCAAGCTGACCGATTACGAACTCGGTCTCTACGCATCGCGCGAGTATCTGACCAACAACCCCGCCGTCGAGACTGCGGCAGATGTGCCCTCTCATCGATTCATTTCATACATCGACGATCTGATCTTCTCGCCCGAACTCGAATACGCGCATTTCGTATCGCCGGATTTGCGCCCGGCGATCAAGAGCTCGAACCTCATCGCGCAACTCAATTCCACTCTCGCCGGCGCGGGTCTTTGCGTACTTCCGTGCTTCATCGCGCAAACCGAGCCGGAACTGGTGCGGGTGCTGCCGAGCTTTCGTCTGATCAGAACATTCTGGCTGTTGCTGCACAGCGATCTGCGCAACATCGCGCGTGTGCGGGTCACGGCGGATTTTATTGCCGAACAGGCCAGCCAGGCTCAAGCGCTGTTTCTGCCGCGGGGATCATAATTTCCCGTCGCCAGTGGTTACGCTGTTGCAGTCGCGGCCGCCGAACCTCAATCGTTGCTGCAATTTCCGCAGCCCGGATTTGTATTTGGCGGCGGCTGATTGACCTGATTGGTCTGGTTCGACTGCGACTTGTTCTTCGCGATGGAGTTGCCGCCATCGAAGATCGAGAAGTAGCCGAGCGGATCGGTGCCCGGCGGCTTCGCCGGATCGGTGACGATGGTCTTGCCGAAGCCGAGCCGCGCGGCCATCTGGTCGGTCGGCAGATCGGACACACCGCCGGTCTGTCCGGTCCCACTGCTTAGCGCGGCCATGATCTTCTGCAGCAGGAAGTCTGGAATCGGGAACGGCTCCGGGATCGGATCGTTCGGACCGGACACCCACGTCATGTACCCGGGACGAACGATTACCGAGCCGACATTGTTCTTGATGACCACCGAGCCGACATGGCCGATGACGATCTCGCCTTGCGCCTGCGCCAGCTTCGGATCGGAACCGGTAAAGCCCGGCGGGATCGGATAAACCACCGTTGCTACGCCGCCGCGGATGCCGAGCGTCGCCACCGGCGTCTTCACGGTGACGCCTGCGGTGTGGCTGATCTGCCCGCCGACAAAGCGCATCACGCCCTTGGAGACCGTCGCCACCATCTTGCCGGTCCCGGCAGCCGGATCGTAGACGTACTCGTCGATGACGATATTGCTGTTGCGGCCGACATTCAGCGTCGAGGTGTCGGGAAACATGATCTGCGTCGATCCCTGCGCCGACGTCTGCACCCGCTCTTTGTAGATGACATTGGTGCCGATGGTGAGCGTGCGCGTGGCCGCGCCCGGCGGCGTGCCGGTCGCATCGAGATTGACGGCGCCGACACGACCGGAGTTCTGGGCGGCCGCGTGCGAGGACAATCCAGCCGCGGCCAACGATGCGAGCAACGCAGCGAGAACCAAGTGATTGCGGGAGATCATGTGCTGTTCCCTCAGAATCGTGCCGTCGGGCCGAACATCACGGAGAAGTTGTCGAGGCGATAGTTTGGCAGCGAGGAATTGGTCTTGTCGTACTGAACCGCAGCCGAAATGCCGAAATTCTTCGTCACAGGCGCATTGAACAGCGCACCCACCGACCACTGGTGATCGGCGCGTGCAACCAGCGGATCAATGAACGGATTTGCCGCATCGAACCGCGTGTCGATCCACCGGGCGAACGGCGCGATGCTCCAGTTGCGCGACATCCAGACAAACGGTGGTGCAAACTCAAGCGTCAAGGCAGCTTCGATCGCCCACTGGTCGAATGACTGGTACCCCAATGTCGAGTCGCCTCGCCGATAGAGGCCGCGCGCATCGAACTTGATCTGTTGCGCGATATTCCAGTTTGCCGAAAGACTGGTCGTATACCAGTCACCGGAACTGAAACCCGCGACAGGATCGATGGTCCTGAAATCCGCGCGGCGCCATTCGAAATCAGGACCGAATGTAAACCTGTCGTTCACCGGAATTTTCACGCCGACGCCGGCGCCGGCCGTCGAAAAGTACGACGATCCGCCGACCCAGGTATTCCCGCCAACCACATAGGGTTTGATGGTGACGCCCGGCAGAAGCCCCGGTGCGAGCGCGAGCCGTGGACCGAAGCTGACATCGACGAAGCCGACATTCAGATCCTTCAGGCGCGATTGCTCGGTGAGATATCCAACGGCGCGGGTTTCAAGAATGTCGCCGCGCTGGTTCTGCAAATCATAGTCATGACTTAGCCCGACCAATCCGAACCAGTTGATGTCAGCCTTCCGCTGCGCGGTCGGCAGCAGCGCAAGATCCTGACCGCCGAGACGCAGGACACCGCCGCCAGGCGCAAAACTAGCATTGCTCTGCGAGCGGATACCGGTCTGCGCGAAACCGGAGAACCGGCTTGGCTGAAGCTGTTTCTCGGTGTCGGGCAAATAGGTTTCGACGCGCTCCTTGGTGATCGCATCGATATCCGGGCTCGCGAGAGCTTCCTTGAAATAGCGCTTCGCCATCTCGTAGGAGCCGAGCCGGAAATACAGCGCACCGAGTTCGTATTTCACGCGCGTCAACTTGGGATTATAGAACAGTAGCCGCTCAAGCGCGCCGATCGCGGCTTCGTAATCTCCGCGCTCGGTCGCAACCTTGACGTAAGCGAACGTCACTTCATGGTTTGCCGGATTGCGGACCATCTGTTGAAACAGTTGATTCTGCTCCGCTGCGCTTTGCGAACGCGCGGCACTTGTCGGCGCAATGAGGATGGTTGCGCACGCGATCAGCAATGCAGAAGAGCGAAACAAGTTTGCTCCTCCGAACGCGCGCGATCGTTGCATGAAATTCCACATCAGCAATACGTCTCGATAAAAATCTTAATGACTCCAAAAATCATAAAAGCCCCGCCCATTCAACGCCGTAAAGGCAGATTCCGTGGCCGATTTGCTACAGGTCCCCACAAAGAAAAACGGTGTCTCGAAAAGGAGCAACGCATCTCTGAAGGTTCCGCGCGGAACGGTGCAATCGAACCTTCGGCATTGGTCGCCTCGAACCATCCGCAGGTTCAATTCTCGCGCCGGCCGACGATGTCTTAAACCTCAAAAACCGCGCGGCCGCAGATGCTCTATCGCGCAGTGGCCGGGCGAAAAAGCCAATTCCCTTGCAGTTTTGATGGGATTGTCCCGCTAGCTAGCGAACGCGATGCGAATGCGGCCATCGGTCGCGCGGCGTGCCAACGAATGTGTTGTGCTCGGAGCGCGCATGGCTCTGCGTCCGGCGTCGCTTGCCTGCGGCTGGGATTATCGGCATAAAGTTAATCGACCAATTAACAAAAGCCAACGATCAGGGAGAGACTGCAGATGGCTGCACCTTCGCGCGCCTTGCCGGTGCCAACGCCCGAAACCCAGCACTTTTGGGACGGCACACAGTCAGGGGAACTTCGCCTCCAGCGCTGCGACGATTGCTCGAACGTCTATTTTCCGCCCCGCCCGTTCTGCCCGTCCTGTGCCTCGCGCAAGGTCAGCGTGTTCAAGGCCAGCGGCAAGGGCAAGCTCTACAGCTACGTGATCAACCACCGGCCCGCAGCGCCCGGCTTCACACCACCTTATGCCATCGCAGTCGTCGAACTCGACGAAGGCCCGCGGATGATGAGCAATATTCTCGATTGTCCGCAGACGCCCGAAGCGCTCGTGCTCGACATGAAACTCGAAGTCGCATTCGAGAAAGTCAGCGACAAGATCACCCTTCCCCAGTTTCGCCCGGCGAAGGGTTAAAACCATGCGCAGAAATCAGGTTGCCGTCGTCGGTGCGGCTGAAACCACCAAGCTCGGCGTCATTCCCGACATGTCGCAGATCCAGCTGCATGCAGATGCCGCGCTGAACGCGCTGTCGGATGCAGGACTGAAGCTGTCGGACATCGATGGCATCGCCACCGCGGTCGAGACGCCGCAACAGCTCGCACACTACCTCGGCATCACGCCGACGTGGGTTGACGGCACGTCCGTCGGCGGCTGCTCGTTCATGCTGCACGTTCGCCACGCCGCGGCCGCGATCGAAGCCGGCCTGTGCAAGACAGTCCTCATTACGCATGCCGAGAGCGGCAAGTCGATGATCGGCAAATTGCCGCGCTCGATTCCGGCGGACGGCCTGCAGGGCCAGTTCGAAGCGCCGTTCGGCGTTTACGGCCCGCCCAGCATGTTCCCGATTCCCGTGCTGCGTTACATGAAGACCTACGGCATCACCCACGAGCAGATTGCAATGGTGTCGGTGGTTCAGCGCGAATGGGCGGCGAAAAACCCGCGCGCCATGATGAAAGATCCGATCACGGTCGAGGACGTGCTCAACTCGCGGATGATCGCCTATCCTTTCCGCATCCTTCAGTGCTGTCTGGTCACCGACGGCGGCGGCGCGCTGATCCTGACCAGCGCGGACCGCGCCAAGGATTTCCCGCAGAAACCTGTTTACATCCTCGGCACCGGCGAGAGCGTCGAGACGCCGATGGTCAGCCAGATGGAAACCTTCAACTCATCGCGCGCCTTCAAGGTGGCGGGTCCGACCGCGTTCCGCGAGGCCGGCATCGCCCACAAGGATGTCGATCACCTGATGATCTACGACGCCTTCGCGCATCTGCCGCTGTTCGGCCTCGGCGATCTCGGCTTCATGCCGCATGAGGAAACCGGCAAGTTCATCGCCGACCGCAACACCGCCATTGGCGGCAAGCTGCCGATGAACACCAACGGCGGCGGCCTCAGCTACATGCATTCCGGCATGTACGGAATGTACGCATTGCAGGAAAGCGTGCGGCAAATGCGCGGCATCGCGCCAGCGCAGGTACCGGGCGCGAAGATTTCAGTCTGCCATGGCGTCGGCGGCATGTTCGCCGCCAGCGGCACCATCATTTTCACCAACGAACGCTGACAGCTAAAACAGGAGTTAAAGTCATGTCGAACAAGAAATCGCTGGACGGCAAGGTCATCGTCGTCACCGGTGCGGGCCGTGGCATCGGCCGTGAGATCGCGCTGCTCACAGCCGCCGAGGGCGCCAAGGTCGTGGTCAACGATCCTGGCGTCGCTTCTGACGGATCGGGCACCAACGCCGCGCCCGCTGAAGAGGTGGTCGAGGAAATCAAGAAGCGCGGCGGCACGGCTGTCGCCAACTTCGAGTCGGTTGCCGAAGCCCTCCCCGCCAGCAAGATCATCAAGCAAGCCGTCGACACCTACGGCAAGCTGGACGGCGTGGTAAACAACGCCGGTATTCTGCGCGACGCAATTTTCCATCGCATGAGCGTCGAGGCTTTCGAGTCGGTTATCAAGGTTCACCTGCTCGGCTCGTTTTACACGTCGCACGCCGCAGCCCGCATCTTCCGCGAGCAGGAAAGCGGCGCGTTCGTGCATTTCACCTCGACCTCGGGGTTGATCGGCAATTTCGGCCAGGCGAACTACGCTGCCGCCAAGCTCGGCATCGTTGGGCTCTCGAAATCGATCGCGCTCGATATGGAGCGCTTCAACGTGCGCTCGAACTGCGTGTCGCCGTTCGCATGGAGCCGCCTGATCGGCACCATTCCGACCGAGACCGAGGAAGAGAAGGCCCGCGTGGCGCGCATGCAGCAGATGGGGCCGGAGAAGATCGCGCCGCTGTCGGTGTTCCTGCTCAGCGACGCGGCCAAGGACGTCACTGGACAGATTTTCGCGGTCCGTATGAACGAAATCTTCCTGATGGGTCAGTCGCGCCCGCTGCGCTCGATCCACCGCGACGGCGGCTGGACGCCGCAGACCATCGCCGAACACGGCATGCCCGCGCTGAAGTCCTCGTTCTACAAGCTTGATCGTTCCGCCGACATTTTCTCGTGGGACGCGATCTGATACGCAACCCCATCCATCGTCATTGCGAGGAGCGCTTGCGACGAAGCAATCCAGTTCTTGCTTGCGGCTCTGGATTGCTTCGCTTCGCTCGCAATGACGATAATCTAATCTTTACTTGAACGACCCGTGCCGCCCCTGTCCGCTCGCGAAACGTGTCGCACCTTCGAGCGTCTCGCCGGACGCGATGACATCGAGTCCGCCTTGCATTTCATCAATAATGGCGGACGTCTCGTCGAGATCCCATTGACGCAGGGCCGAGCGCTTGTCGTTACGCAGGCAGGCTTGCGGAAATTTCGCCAGATCCTGTGCCAGCGCGACGGCATGCGCCCGCGCCTCGCCCTTCGGCACAAGGCGATTGGCGATCCCGATGTCGAACGCCTCCTTGGCGTCGACCGGCCGCCCTGTGAGGATCAGATCCATCGCGCGCGAATGACCGATAAGCCGCGGCAGCCGGATCGTGCCGAGATCAATCAGTGGCACGCCGAAGCGGCGGCAGAATATCCCGAAGGTCGCGCCCTCGCCGACCACGCGCATGTCCGCCCACAGCGCCAGTTCCATTCCGCCCGCGACCGCATGACCTTCGACCGCCGCGATCACCGGCTTACTCAGGCGCAGACGGCTTGGTCCCATCGGCGCAATGCTGTCGTGCCCGCCAAGCTCGCGCTTCTTCTCGCGATCACCGATTGCAACGGCTTTCAGGTCGGCGCCCGCGCAAAATGCGCCGCCGGTGCCCGTGAACACTGCGACTGACGAATCCGGATCGGCATCGAAGGCGCGGAAGGCATCGAACAGGCGGCGCGCCGTTGCGCCATCGACGGCATTCTTGCGCTCCGGCCGGTTGATTGAAACGATGGTAACGGGACCTTCGTGCTCCACAAGAATGGTGTCAGTCTCGGTCATCGATACCTCCCGTTGTTTTTGATTTTAGCCGCTGTTGCGCAGCCCCGCGGAAATTCCGTTGATGGTGAGCTGAATACCGCGCAACACCTGTTCGTCGGTGCTTTGCGACCGGTGCGCCTGAAGCAGTTCGACCTGCACGTGGTTGAGCGGATCGAGATAGGGAAAGCGATTGCGAATCGAGCGTTCGAGCAAGTAATTTCCCTGCAACAACCGGTCATGCCCCATGATCGTCAGCAGCGTCTCGATCGAGTCATGCCACTCCGCGCGAATACGGCCGAAGATGGTGCTGCGCAGCTTTTCGTCCGGCACAAGGTCCGCATAGCGCGACGCGATGGCGATGCTGCTCTTTGAGAGCACCATATCCATGTTGGACAGCAGCGTCTGGAAGAACGGCCACTCGCGGTACAGCTCCTGAAGGAACGCGATACCCTTGTCGGGATGCTGCTTGACCCACGCATCGACCGCGCCGCCGAAGCCGTACCAGCCCGGTAGCATCAGCCGGCATTGCGCCCAGCTGAACACCCAGGGGATCGCGCGCAAGTCTTCGATCTTGCGGGTCTTGGTGCGCGAGGCCGGACGGCTGCCGATGTTGAGCGTCGAAATTTCCGAGATCACCGTGGACGCCCAGAAGTAATCCTCAAAACCTTCCGTTTCATAGACGAGATTGCGATAGGCCGCATAAGCGAGGTTGGAAAGCTCCTCCATCGCGGCGATGTATTCGTCACGCGGCGCGGAATGCTTCGGCTGCAAGAGACTCGCTTCCAGCGTCGCCGCGGCGAGAATTTCGAGATTGTGGCGGCCAACATCGGCGTTGGAATACTTGCTGGAGATGATTTCGCCCTGCTCGGTGATGCGGATCTGTCCGTTCACCGCTCCGCCGGGCTGCGCCAGGATCGCGTCATAGCTCGGCCCGCCACCGCGGCCGACCGACCCGCCACGCCCGTGAAACAGCCGCAGCCGCACGCCATGGCGCTCGAACACTTCCACGAGGCTGATCTCGGCCTTGTAAAGCTCCCAGCCCGAGGTGACGAAGCCGCCGTCCTTGTTGCTGTCGGAATAGCCGAGCATAACCTCCTGAAGGCCACCGCGGCTATCGACAAGGCGGCGATACTCCGGCAGCGAGAACAGACTGTCCATGATCTGCGCGCACTGCCGCAGATCGTCGATGGTCTCGAACAGCGGCACGATGTTGAGACGGCTGGTGGCGTCGGGCGCGACCAGTCCCGCTTCCTTCAGGAGAACGGCAACCTCGAGCAGATCCGACACGCCCTCCGTCATCGAGATGATGCATTGAGGAATGACAGCGCCGCCGAACGTCGCGTGCGCTTCCGCCGCCGCACGCAGCACGGCCAGTTCCTTGATTGTCTCCTCGCCGTAAGCGACGAACGGCGAAGCCAGCGGACGTGCGGTGTTCAGTTCGCGCGACAGCAGCGCGATGCGCGCTTCTTCCGGCATTTCCCGATAGTTGGTGCCGGGTGACGCCGCCTCAAACAGTTCGGCGATGGTCCGCTCGTGCACGGCGGAGTTCTGCCGCATGTCGAGCGCCGCAAGGTGAAAGCCGAAACAGTCCACCGCCCGGCGCAGATGCCGCAGCCGCCCTCGCGCGATCACCAGCGAATTGTTGGCGACCAGCGACGCATGCAGCACGTCGAGATCGCGCGCGAGTTCATCCGGACCGGCATAGGCCATCGCAGCGCCGACCGGCGGACGGCTGGTTTCGATCTTCAGCTTCAGCGCGGTTGCCGCGAGCCGCGCGTAGATGCCGGAGACTGCAAGCCGATAAGGCTCACCGCTGCGATGAGGCGACGGGTCCGGGGATTGCCCCGCCAGCGCACGCAATTCGGGCGACACATCTGCAAGATGGGCTGCGAGCGACAGTTCCGCGCCGAGCTCATGCAATTCTGCAAGATAGAAGCGAAGAATACGCGTGGCGTGCAGGTTAAGGGCGCCGCGCATCACCTCTGCCGTCACGAACGGATTGCCGTCCCGGTCGCCGCCGATCCAGCTTCCCATTTTCAGGAAAGTTGCCAGCTCCGGGACATCGTGCGCATCGACGGCCGTGCCGCCCTCTTCGGCCAGCCGGTCCTCCAGCGAACAGTGCAGCCGGGGCACCTCGCGCAGGAATGTGTAGTCGTAGAACGACAGGCCGTTCGATACTTCGTCCAGCACCGTCAGCTTGGTCCGCCTCAAAAGATTAGTCTGCCAAAGCGTCACGACGGCGCGGCGCAACTGCTCGTCGCTCGCCGCGATCTCATCCGCAGTCATCTGGGTGCGATCGCGGATGTTGAGGACGGATGCGATCTCCATTTCGCGGTCGATCGTGCTCTTGCGGCGGACTTCGGTCGGATGCGCGGTAAGAACCGGGCTGACCTGCGCCTTGGCAAAGAATGCGCGCAACGCATCGGCATCGATACCCGCGTCTTGCGCGCGCATCAACGCCCGCGTCAGGGTGCCGGGGCGCGAAGCGGTGCCCGCCATATCCTGGGCGCGGCGCTGGCGAATGTTGTTCTGGTCTTCGGCGATGTTGGCCAGATGCGAGAAATAGCTGAACGCACGAACGATGCGGACGGTGTCGGCGATCGACATCCCGTCCAAAATGGCCTCAAGCTCGCGGCGTGCCGGCTTGTCGTCGTCGCGATGGAAGCGGATCGAGGTCTGCCGGATGCGCTCGACCAGATCGAAAACATCCGCCCCTTCCTGATCTCGGACAGTGTCGCCGAGAATACGCCCCAGCCGCCGGATATCGGCGCGCAGCAGCGCGTCGTCGTCGGAAGCCGCTGGATCACTGCCGCGAAACTTTGCGTCCCGGATATCGGACTGTTTCGCTTCGTATGACATGACGCCATCCCGTGAGAGGTGTTCCAGTCCTTCTCAAGTCGCAATTTTTCTTCACGGGCGCAAGCGCCGGAATGCTCATGTCGGGTGCTTTCCGCGCAACGATTTTGCGCCGGGCTTATGATTTTGTCGTGTTTTCTTCACCCGAACCAGGCGCCGCCTGAAAAGGCCTAGATCTTGCGCCCGGCCCGCTCCCAATACGGATCGCGAAGCCGCCGCTTGAATATCTTGCCGGAATCCTCGCGCGGCAGACTGGCCTGGATTTCGATGTGCTTGGGCACCTTGTAACCCGCCAGCGAAACCTTGAGCTGCTCGCGGATCGCGGCCACGTCGAGAGCGGCGCCCGGCTGCGGCTCGACCACCGCCATCAGCGCCTCGCCGAATTCCTCATCGGGAATGCCGAACACGGCGCAATCGTGAACGCCGGAAATTCCATGCAGCACCGCTTCGATTTCCGCCGGATAGATATTGACGCCGCCGGAGATCACCATGTCGCGCTTGCGGTCGCAGATGAAAACATAGCCGTCGGCATCGATATAGCCGACATCGCCGCTGGTGATGAAACCGTCGCGGTCGATTTCGGATCGCTTCTCCGGTCGGTTGTGATAGGTGAAGTCCGGGTTCGCAGCGATGCGCGAGTAAATCTCGCCGATCTCACCTTGCGGCAGAATCCGGCCATCGTCGCCGATGAAACGCAGTTCCGCGCCGGGGGAAATCTTGCCCACCGTTCCCGGCTTCTTCAGCGCGTCCGCCGAACTAGCGAACGTCACCGCGCCGGATTCGGTACTGCCGTAGAATTCGTAGATCACCGGGCCGAACCATTCGATCATCGCGCGTTTGACGTCGGCCGGGCATGGCGCTGCGGCATGGATGACGTGACGCAGCGACGAGACGTCGTAGGATTTGCGGACCTGCTCCGGCAGTTTCAGAAGCCGGGTGAACATCGTCGGCACCATGAAGACGTTGTCGATCTTCTGCTCGTCGATGATCCGCAGAAATTCCTCGGCCTCGAAGCGCGGCATCAGGATCGTCACATCGCCGAGCCGCCCGGCGCGCAGGCCGAATGCATTCGGCGCCGAGTGATACAGCGGCCCAGGCAGCAACGCGCGCACGCCCGGCTTCAAGCCGTAGATCAACGCGCGCATCGCTTCCATCGATGCGCTTTGTTCCGGCGTCGGCGCGTAACGCTTGACGCCCTTGGGGTGTCCGGTGGTGCCGGATGTGTAGATCATGTTCTGCGGCTGTGGCAGCGCAGGGCCATCGTAAGCCGTTTGACTCGCGAGCCAGGCGTCGAAATCGAGCGCTCCGCGTGCCGCTCCGCACAAGGCGGGATCGATCCGATAGGTCGCAACGATTTCCGGCGGCGGCGACAGGCTGAGCATCGTGACGCCTGCGGGAACGACGCCATCGAGTCCGTGCAACAAGTCGGCGTGGCCGATCAGAACGCGCGCTCCAGAGTCGCTCATGACATAAGCGATCTCGTCCGGCTTGAAGTGCCAGTTGATCGGCACGGCATAGGCCCCGAGCGTCATCACCGCATAGGCCGTCTCAAGGAACGCGATATCGTTGCGCATCAGGATGCCGACGCTGTCGGCCTGCCTGATGCCGAGCCGTTCAAGCCCGCCCGCGATCAGCCGGGCACGCTCATTGACCTCGTCACGGGACTTGCGGCGATCGCCGCTGACGATGCCTGTCGCTAACGCCGCCGCTGACATGTCGCGGCCGTTCAGTTCGAGCCATCGGCAAACTTCGGCGCGCGCTTCTCGACATTGGCGCGCACCGCCTCTGTCTGGTTGGGCGTTCCCATCACCTTCATCTGCTCGACGGATTCGGCCAGCAGTGCCGGACCGGGATTGGGTGTCGACAGATTGTTCAGCATCCGCTTGATGGCGCGAATGGCGTCGGGACTCTTGCCGGCGATTTCGTGCGCGGCCTCCAGCGCGGATGCGCGCGGATCGTCACAAAGCCGCGTTGCGAGGCCATAGCTCATCGCTTCCTGCGCGGAGAAAATCCGGCCAGTGAACGTGAGATCACGCAGGATGTCGTCGCGCACCAGACTGGCGAGAATCGGCGTTCCCGCCATGTCGGGCACCAGTCCCCATTTGATTTCCATGATCGACATGCGCGCGTCCGGCGCGAGGAAGCGCATGTCGGCACCCAGAGCGAGCTGGAAGCCGCCGCCGAATGCAACGCCGTGCACGGCAGCGATCACCGGCACCGGCAACTGCCGCCAGCCCCACACTGCCTGCTGCGAGTGATTTGTGAGTCCGTGCGTGCGCTTAGCGAGATCGCGCAGATCACTGGCGCCGTCGCCCATTGCGGCAAAACGCCCCATATCGAGACCGGCGCAGAACGCGCGTCCCTCGCCGGACAGCACCACTGCGCGCAGACCTTTCTCGGTCTTGAGTTTGGCCGCAGTATCCACCAGCGCATCGAACATCGCCGCATCGAGCGCATTCATCTTGTCCCCACGGACCAGACGGACGTCAGCGACGCCCTCCGACATCGAAACCGTGATGCGATCGTTCGCGGCAGTCATGGCGTTTCTCCCTGAGTTTTTGATCTCTTCTCTTTACAGGGTTAGCCCACCCTGTTTTAATTAATCAACTAACTAAAGAAGAAAAATTCGTATTGGGAGGGTTGCGCCATGTTCACAGATCGACTTCTCGCGGGCCGCAAGATTTTGGTGACCGGTGGCGGCACCGGCCTCGGCAAAGCCATGGCTGCCAAGTTCCTCAGCCTTGGCGCCGAAATCCACATTTGCGGACGCCGCAAGGGCGTTTGCGAGGAAACCGCCGCCGAACTGATGAAGCTCCATGGCGGCAAGGTCACCGCTCACGGTGTGGACATCCGCGACGCCTCCGCCGTCGATGCGATGGTTGAGTCCGCGTTCAAGGACGGCCCCCTCACCGACCTGATCAACAATGCGGCCGGCAATTTCATTTCGCGCACGCAGGATCTCACACCGCGCGGCTTCGACGCCGTCGCCAACATCGTGATGCACGGAACGTTCTATGTCACCCATGCGGTCGGCAAGCGCTGGATCGCGGGCGGCGATCGCGGCAACGTCGTATCGATCACGGTGACGTGGGTACGCAACGGCAGCCCCTATGTGGTCCCCTCGGCCATGAGCAAATCCGCGATTCACGCCATGACCATGTCGCTCGCCGCCGAATGGGGGCGCTACGGCATTCGTCTCAACACCATCGCACCGGGCGAAATCCCGACCGAGGGCATGAGCAAGCGCATCAAGCCCGGCGATGAAGCCGGCGCGCGCACGATCGCCATGAATCCGATGGGCCGCGTCGGCTCCATGGAAGAACTGCAAAACCTCGCAACATTCCTGATTTCCGGCGGCTGCGACTGGATCAGCGGCGAAACCATTGCGATGGACGGCGCACAGGCGCTGGCGATGGGCGGCAATTTCTACCAATTGCGCGACTGGAAGGATTCCGACTGGAGCGCAGCACGCGACGCCATCATGGCGCAAAACGAAAAGGACAAGGCAAAGCGCGCGTAGCTTCGCCGCGACCACAAATAAAAATCAAAACAGGGAGAAACCGAATGCGTTTGACGAAACCGCTGTGCGCTGTTGTTACCGCAGGATTTCTGGTCGCTGCGACTGGAAGCGCCATGGCCCAGAAAAAGTACGATACCGGGGCAACCGATACCGAGATCAAGATCGGCAATATCATTCCCTATAGCGGCCCCGCCTCGGCCTATGGCGTCGTCGGCAAGGCGATGGAAGGCTACTTCAAGAAGGTCAACGACGACGGCGGCATCAACGGCCGCAAGATCAATTTCATCTCATATGACGACGCCTACAGCCCGCCGAAAGCGGTCGAGCAGACCCGCAAGCTGGTCGAGAGCGACGAGGTACTGCTGGTGTTCGGCGCGCTCGGCACGCCGTCGAATTCGGCGATCCAGAAATACATGAATGCAAAGAAGACGCCGCAACTGTTCCTCGCGACCGGCGCGACCAAGTGGAACGATCCAAAGGCGTTTCCATGGACCATGGGCTGGCTGCCGAGCTATCAGAGCGAAGGCCGCATCTATGCCAAGTATCTGCTCAAGGAAAAGCCAGGCGCCAAGATTGCCGTGCTTTATCAGAATGACGATTTCGGCAAGGACTATCTGAAAGGCCTGCAGGACGGCCTCGGCGACAAGAAGTCCAACATCGTTGCGGAGGAAAGCTATGAGCTTTCCGAACCCACCGTTGACTCTCATATCGTCAAGCTGAAATCGCTCAACGCGGATGTGCTCGTGATCTTCACGACACCGAAATTCGGCGCACAGACCATCAAGAAGGTCGGCGAACTCGGCTGGAAGCCCACCATGATCATCGCCAACGTCAGTGCTTCGACGGCAACGGTGATGAAACCTGCAGGTTTCGATAACGCCCAGGGCGTCATTTCCGCAGCCTACGCCAAGGACAGCACCGATCCGCAATGGAACGACGATCCGGGCATGAAAGAATTCAAGGCGTTTCTCGCCAAGTATGTGCCCGAAGCCAACGTGGCGGACAGCTCCGCCCTCACCGGCTACAACATGGCGCAGACCATGGCCGCGGTGCTGAAGCAATGCGGCGACGATCTGACCCGCGCCAATGTGATGAAGCAGGCAGCCAGCATCAAGGATCTTCAGCAAGGCGGCCTGCTGCCCGGCATCAGGATCAACACCAGCCCGACGGACTTCTCGCCCATCGAGCAATTGCAACTGATGCGATTCAAGGGCGAGCGCTGGGAGCTGTTCGGCGGCGTCGTTGATGGCGAAGCCGGCGGCGAGCGGTAAGCATGCGCGCCGCGCTGACGTGACCTGAGTTGAGCGAGGCGGAGATCGTCCAATTTCGCCTCGCCATTACGATGCCTCCCGTTATATTGGCCGCCCAAGAAGCCGAATAAACGGGAGGCGAATTCGTGGCATCAAGTGAACTCGTGCGGGCAACGGCCTGCGACATTGTCGACCGGTTGCGACACGGCGACATCACACCGCACGATCTGCTGGATGCCCTGGAAGCCCGGATTGCCGAAGTCGACGGCCAGGTCAACGCGCTGCCGACGCTTTGTTTCGACCGCGCCCGCAGCCATGCCGACCAACTAATGAAGAAGCCGGTCGGCGAGCGCGGTCTGCTCGCCGGACTACCCGTTCCGATCAAGGATCTGACCGACGTCGCCGGCGTGCTGACCACGCAAGGCTCGCCGATCTTCAAGGACAGCATCGCCACCAAATCCAACATCGTCGTCGAAAATCTCGAGACCAATGGCGCGGTGATCTACGCCAAATCCAACACACCGGAGTTCGGCGCCGGCGCGCAGACCTTCAACGAGGTGTTCGGCGCGACGCTCAATCCATGGAATCTGTCCCGCTCCGCCTCGGGATCTTCGGGCGGTGCGGCCGCTGCGCTAGCAAGCGGCACAGCATGGCTGGCGCACGGCACGGACGTCGGCGGCTCGCTGCGCAATCCCGCCAGCTTCTGCGGTGTGGTCGGCATGCGCCCCAGCATCGGCCGCGTCGCGCACTCGCAAGCCGCCAAAGTCGACCGCACGCTGAACGCCGACGGACCGATGGCCCGCAACGTCGAAGACCTTGCGCTGATGCTGGACGCCATGTCCGGCGAGCATCCGGGCGACGCGTTGTCGCTGCCGGTCTTGCCGACATCGTTTCTCGCCGCCGCCCGCTCCGGCAAAAAGCCGAAGCGCATCGCCTATTCCGCCACCCTCGGCATTTCCCCGGTCGATCCGGAAGTTGCCGAGATCACCCGCAACGCCGCGCAGCGCTTTGCAGAGGCTGGAGTCATTGTCGAGGAAGCCCATCCGGACTTCAGCGAGGCGGTCGCATGCGCCCATGTGCTGCGCGCCTACGACTATGTGCTGACCAAGGGCAAATTGCTCAAGTCGCACCGCGACCAGTTGAAGCCGGAAGTGATCTGGAACATCGAGGAAGGTCTCAAGCTGACGCTGGCGGATATCGAACGTGCCGAAGCCCAGCGCGTCACGCTGATGAACCGCGCCCTCGCCTTCTTCGAGACCTATGACCTGCTGCTGTGCCCGACGACCATCGTCGCGCCGTTCCCGGTCGAGCAGCGTTATCTCGCCGAATGCAACGGCGTGAAATTCGACAACTATGTCGGCTGGCTCGCCATCGTTTCCGCCATCACCATTGCCTGCTGCCCAGGGCTATCGATCCCCTGCGGGTTCACCCGCGAGAACCTTCCGGTGGGATTGCAGATCGTCGCGCCGCCGCGCGGCGAGGCCCGCGCACTTGCGGGCGGCAAGATTCTGGAAAATATCCTCGGATTGGGCGCCATCACCCCGATCGATCCGCGGCCCGGCAAGTAAGCTTGCAATCAACGGCTCTGCGTGAAAGATACGGCACCCGGCAACCAGAGAAGATAAATGGCAGCGCCAAAACCTCCTGCGTTCGAAACGCTCAGCCTGCATGCGGGCCAGCATCCTGATCCCGTCACCGGCTCGCGCGCCGTGCCGATCTACCAGACGACTTCCTATGTGTTTCAGGATGCCGATCACGCGGCTGCACTGTTCAATCTCGAACGCGCGGGCCACATCTATACCCGCATCTCCAACCCCACCATCGCGGTGCTGGAGGAACGGCTCGCAGCGCTTGAGAACGGCGTCGGCGCGGTCTGCACCGCCAGCGGGATGGCGGCGCTGCATCTGGCGATTGCGACGCTTCTCAATGCCGGCGATCACATCGTGGCGTCCGCCTCGCTCTATGGCGGAACGATCAATCTTCTCACGCATACGCTGCCGCGCTTCGGCATCACCACGACCTTCGTCAAGCCGCGCGATCTTGACGGCATCCGCGCCGCGATCAAGCCAAACACCAAGCTCGTGATCGGCGAGACCATCGGCAATCCCGGTCTTGAAGTGCTCGACATTCCCGCTGTCGCGAAGGTCGCGCACGACGCCGGCATTCCGCTGCTGATCGACAACACATTTGCGACGCCTTACCTCTCCCGCCCGATCGAGCTTGGCGCGGACATCGTGATGAACTCGATCACCAAGTGGATCGGCGGCCACGGCATCGCCATCGGCGGCGTCCTCGTCGACGGCGGCCATTTCGACTGGGAGAAATCCGGCAAATTCCCGACGCTGACGACACCCTATGCCGGTTATCACGGCATCGTCTTCAGCGAGGAGTTCGGCCCCTCCGCCTTCATCATGCGCGCCCGCGCCGAAGGTCTGCGCGATTTTGGAGCGTGCCTTTCGCCGACCAACGCATTCCAGATTTTGCAGGGCGTCGAAACGCTCCACGTCCGCATGCAGCGTCATGTGGAGAACGCCCTCGCCGTTCTGGAATTCCTGAAATCGAACAAGGCCGTCGAGTGGGTGCTGCATCCCGCGCTCGACAATCACCCCGATCATGAGCTCGCGAAGAAGCTGTTGCCGCGCGGCGCGGGCTCGATCATCACGTTCGGCATCAAGGGCGGGCGCGATGCTGGCCGCAAGTTCATCGAGGCCCTGAAACTCGCCAGTCACCTCGCAAATGTCGGCGACGCCAAGACACTGGTCATCCACCCCGGCAGCACAACGCATCAGCAGATGAACGCCGAGCAGTTGAAGATAGCGGGCATCGGCGAGGAACTGATCCGCCTGTCCATCGGCATCGAAGCCGCCGAGGATATCATCGGCGACCTCGGCCAGGCGCTTCGCTTTTCGCAGAAAGCTTGAGACATGATTCTGGCTGTGGACGGCGCCAAGGTTTTCGCAACGACAGGCGGCAAACCTTTCAATCCGGAGCTGCCGCTGGTGGTTTTCCTGCATGGCGCCGGTTTCGATCATTCGATGTGGGCGCTGTTCAGCCGGTGGTTTTCCCATCACGGCTACAGCGTGCTGGCGCCGGATCTGCCGGGGCATGGACGCTCCGAGGGGCAGCTCATCACATCGATTCCGGGCATGGCGGACTGGACAATCCGTCTGATCGAGGCTGCCGGTGCGAAGAAGGCCGGTCTCGTCGGCCATTCGATGGGCTCGCTGATCGCGCTCGACGCCGCGGCGCGTCATCCGGATAAGGTCTCTTCTCTCTCGCTGATCGGCGTGGGCGGCGCGATGCCGGTGTCCCCTGATCTGCTCAATGCAGCAAAGGACAACAATCACGACGCCATCGACATGGTGTCGATCTGGGGTTTCGGATTCGCAGCCGGTCTCGGCGGCTCGCAGGCCCCAGGCCTGTGGATGATGGGCGGCGGCCAGCGCGTGCTCGAGCGCGATGCGCCGGGCGTGCTGTTCAACGATCTTTCAGCCTGCAACGACTACAAAGCCGCACTGGAATCCGCGGTGAAAGTAACCGCACCGACCACGCTCATTCTCGGCGAACGGGACATGATGACGCCGCTCAAGTCAGGCAAGCAGCTCGCCACTGCAATCGCGGGGTCAACGCCTGTCGTGCTGTCGGGTGCAGGTCACATGCTGACGGCGGAACGGCCGGACGCAGTTCTGAAGGCGCTGATCGCGTCACATGCCTAGATAGATGCGCCGCACTTCCGGATTGGACTTGATGTCGGCGGCCGGTCCGCTCATCACCACTTTGCCGGTTTGCAGCACATAGGCCCGGTCGGATATCTCAAGGCTTTCCGACAGCCGTTGCTCGACCAGTAGGACGGTCACGCCATTATTGCGGATCTGCTGCACCGCCTGAAAAATCTCATCGACAAGTTTCGGCATGATGCCCTGCGATGGTTCGTCCAGCATCAAGAGGCGCGGCCGCGTCATCAATGCGCGGGCGATTGCCAGCATCTGCTGCTCGCCGCCGGATAGCGTCGCTGCACGCTGCGACAGGCGCTCTTCGAGACGCGGAAACAGCTTGAACACGAATTCAAGCGGGCTGTCGCGATCCGGGCTGCCGCGATGAAGATAGCTGCCGAGCCGAAGATTGTCCGCGACGCTGAGTCGTGGAAACAGCCGCTTGTTCTCCGGCACGAAGGCCAGCCCCCGCGCGGTGATCAGATGCGCCGGAATGGTATCGATCCGTTCGCCGACAAAATTGACCGAACCGGATTTCGGCTTCTCCATCCCGGCTATGGATTTCAGCAATGTCGATTTGCCCGCGCCATTCGCCCCCGCGACGGTGACGATCTCGCCGGAATCGACGTTGATCGAGATATCCGAGATCGCGATCAGGCCGCGATAGGCCGTGGTGAGGTTCGCGACATCAAGCAACACGGTGACGATCCCCCAGATAGGCCGCGATCACCTTCTCGTCGCGCACGACTTCCTTCGGAAGACCTTCCGCCAGCACCTTGCCGAGATGAAGTACCACGGCGCGGTCCACCAGCGGCATCACCACCTCCATGACGTGTTCGACCATCACGACGGTGACACCGGTCTCCCTCACCTTGCGGATCAGATCGACGCCCGCCGCCGCTTCGCTCGGCGTGAGACCCGTCAGCACTTCATCGAGCAGCAAGAGCTTCGGTTCGGTCGCCAGCGCGCGCGCCACTTCAAGCCGGCGCTTCTGCGGCGGCGTGAGGTCCGCTGCGGACGCATCGGCATGAGCCGCAAGGCCGACATAGTCGAGCACGTCGAGCGCCTTGGCGCGCGCCTGCAGGACACCCGGATAACGCACGAACGCCCCGACGGTGACGTTCTCGACCACCGACATGGAATCGAACGAACGAGGCACCTGATAGGTCCGCGCGATACCGAGATCGCAGCGATCTGCGGCGGGCAGCGGCGTGATATCCCGGCCGTCGAATTCGATCACGCCGAACGATACCGGAAATGCGCCCGCGATCAGGTTGAACAGCGTCGACTTGCCCGCGCCGTTCGGACCGATCAGTCCGAGGATTTCGCCGCGTTTGACGTCGAGATCAATCGAGTCGTTTGCAACGAGCCCGTCGAAACGGCGCGTCACGCTGCGGCAGGTGACCAGCGGCGCCTCGGTCATGTCGCCGCTCCACGCGCAGCCGGTGGCTTGATGATGCTGAGAATGCCTTCCGGCCGTGTCAGCGAGACGATCATGACCAATCCGCCGTAGATCACGAGGTCAAGGCCGGACCCTGAGCCGCCGAGATAGGAGCGTGTCAGTTCCGCCAGCGGAATCAGGATCAGCGCGCCGATCGCCGGACCCCACAGCGAGCCGACACCGCCGAGCACCGCAGGCAGCGCCATCAGCAGCGAGAAGCGGAAATGCATCACGCTGTCGGGATCAATGTAGGAGACGAACGCTGCGTAGAAGCCGCCGCCGACGGCAGTAAAGAACGCCGAGATCGCGGCGGCCGCCATCTTGGAATGGAATATCGTGACGCCGAGGCTTTCCGCCGCCTCCGCGTTGTCTTTCACAGCCCGCCACCAATAGCCCCACTTCGATTCGACGATGGCGAACGTCACCAGCCAGGTGACTGCGAACAGCGCGAGCGCGAAATAGAAGTAAGGCGCCTTGTCGCGGGCAAACTGCAAGGTCCACCACGAGTCCGGCGTAAACGGCCACTGGATGCCGAGCGCCGCGCCCGCATAATCCCAGTTATGGAACAGCAGCAGACCTATTTCGGCGATCACGATGGTCGCGATCGAGAAATAATGCCCCTTGAGCCGGAAGCACGGATAGCCAAGCGCCAGCGCAATCAGCGCGGCGATGATCCCGCCTGCAAGAAGCCCGCCCCAAGGCGTGATGCCGAATTTCACATAGAGGATGCTGGTCGCGTAAGCGCCGATCCCGAAATACAGCGCGTGCCCGAGCGATACCTGGCCGCAATAACCGCCGAGCAGATTCCAGCTCTGCGACAGCGCTGCGAACAGAAGCGTCAGGATCAGCACGTTCATCATATAGACGTCGGTGACAAGACGCGGAACGAACGCGATGATTGCAAACACGGCAACCGCCGTCAGAAGCTGCCGCCGCCGGCTTCCGACGAACGAGGACATCGAGGATGTGGTGACGGAGTTCTGGGTCATCACAGTCTCCCGAACAGGCCGCTCGGCCTGACGAACAGAACCAGCAGATAGAGTGAATAGACGCCGACCGATTTCAGCGACGCAGGAAGAATGAGTGTAGTCAGCGCCTCGACCAGGCCGACGATCACGCCCGCCACCAATGCGCCGAAGATGCTGCCGAAGCCGCCGAGCGCGACCGTGACGTAGGCGATCAGCGCGAACGTGCCGCCAACCTGCGGATGGATATAGTAGAAGATTGCCAGCACAGCGCCCGCGATTCCGACCAGCGCGGCGCCAAGCCCCCAGCCAAGTGCGAACACACGGTTGCGGTCGATGCCGACCAGCGCAACTGCACCCTGATCCTCGCGCGTCGCTTCCAGCGCCTTGCCGAAGTCGGTGCGGGTGATCAGCCAGTAGAGTCCGGCGAACACCGCTAATGAGACCGCCCCGCCGAATATCTGCGGCCAGGGCAGAAACACACCGCCGAGATTGAGAGTCTTGCCGCCGAGCCAGGTGTTGGCGATGTTGCGATAGTCCGGTGTGAAGAAATACTGAGCAAGGCCCTGGATCAGCAGCGCGAGGCCGAAGGTCGCGAAAATCTGCACCATGCCGGGATTGGCCTTGGCGCGCATCGCGTAGCGAATGATGCCGGCATAGACCGACACACCCAGCACGAACATCAGCGCCACCACCAGCGGCGCCAGCACCACGGGATCGAGCGCGGTCATGAACACCAGCCCGAAGGTCGCGTACATCGCGAGCATCAGGAATTCGCCGTGGGCGAAGTTGACCACGTCCATCAGACCGAAGATCAGCGACAGGCCGACCGCGATCAACGCGTAGATCAGCCCCATCAAAAGGCCGCTCGCGATCACTTGAAGAAAGGCCTGTGTTGTCACCGGAAGCAATCCATCATGGGAAAAGGTGCAAGGCGGCCCCGCCGCCGGGAACTACGGTCGCAGCATTCATGAAAAAGGCGCTGGCATGAAGCCAGCGCCTTGTCGCACCTTAGCCGTTCATCGGCCATTTCGGCTCGGCGATCGCAGCCTGTTCCGGGAACACGGTGACGAACTTGCCGCCGAGATATTGCAGCAGCACCGGATCGGCATCGTCATTCTGGCCTTCGGCGGTGAACTTGATGCGCTTCCACGGCATGATCGTCTTCTCGCCGGGCGTGTCGGTGGCAGCCAGTGCCGCGCGGATCTTTTCGCCGTCGGTGGATTTCGCGCGATCGATGGCGTCCGCCAGGACGAGAATCGCCGTCAACTGCCGTGAGGTGTTGTCGTTGAGGTCGCGGTTGGCGCGCGCCTTGAACATGTCGTTGACCTTGCCGACCGACGGACGCTTGGCGGCGAGATCGAGCGAGAAGCTGGCGCGCGAGATCATGCCGTTAAGCTTGTCACCCACCGCGTCGAACGTTGCCTTGTCCGAGAAACCCGCCGCCTGCGCGAGGATGTTGTTCGGCTTGTAACCGAGTTCATCCATGGTCTTCATCAGAAGGATCGTGTCGGTGGTGTAGCTCGACGGCAAAAGAACGTCGGGATTGGCGCTCTTGATCTGCTGAACTTCGGCGGTGAGCGACGGCGAAGAAGCGCGATACTTGATGTCCACGGCGACTTTATAGCCGCGGTCGGCGGCGAGCTTGCGCTGCACGTTCGACGAGTCGGTTCCGAAGATCGTATCCTCGTAGAACAGCCCGACGCTGTCGATCTTCTTGCCCTTTTTCTTCAGCGCATCCATGAACTGGAACATCGCGAGCGAGAACATCTCGTCATGCGCGGCAGCCCGGAAGAAGAACTTGAGGCCGCGGCGATGCAGGCTCGGCGACGACGAGTCGGCCGCCAGATACGGAATGCCATAGCGTTCGCACGATGCGCTGACCGTCGCCGAGACCGACGAATGGAACGCGCCGCAGATGGCGACCACCTTGTCCTGCGTGATCAGGCGCTCGGCTTCGGCGCGGCCCTTCTGCGGATCGCCCTGATGATCGGCGAACACCAGCTTGATCTTGGCGTTGCCGAGGCCGGCAAGGCCTGCATTCTTCGCCGTCGGCAGATCGAGATCGTGCGATCCGTTGACAATGTCCACCGCGGTTTCCAGCGCGTGGCGCGCATCGGCGCCGATCTGGGCGGTCGGCCCCGTTAGCGGCCAGATGCAGCCGATCAGGATTTCACCGCCGGCTTGCGCGAAGGCGCGCGTTCCGACGGTACCGGCCAGAGACAGGGCAACACCGGACAACAATACTTCGCGACGATTCATCAACAGTACTCCTGTGTGTGACGAAGCCTTATGTCAGGCAAAGGCTTTGCGGCTGGTTGAGCAAATTTCACTGAATCGAAAATTCCGAATTGCGAGCGTCGGTCACCAGCATATGGCCCGGCGCGTGAGTGATCGCGAAATCAGGCCGCGATTGCAGAATGACCGATTGTGGTGTCACTCCGCACGCCCAAAATACCGGCACTTCATCGGGCTGAATGCTCACTGCGTCGCCATAGTCAGGCTTGGAAATATCCTTGATGCCGATCATCTCCGGCTTATCGAAATGCACCGGCGCACCGTGCACAGCCGGAAAACGTGTGGTGATCTGAATGGCGCGAATCGCTTCCGCCGGCCTGAACGGCCGCATCGAGACAACCAGCGGTCCCGCAAACGGACCCGCGGACGCGCACGGAATATTGGTGCGGTACATCGGGACGTTACGTTTCTCCTCGATGTGGCGAATTTTCAGACCATCAGCGATCAGCGCCTCCTCGAATGAAAACGAGCAGCCGAGAACGAAAGCGACGAGATCGTCGCGCCAGTGCGCCATGATGTCGGTCGGCTCTTCAACCAGCTTCCCGTCGCGCCAGATCCGGTAGCGCGGCAGATCGGTGCGCAGATCGAGATCGATGCCGAGCGCCGGAATGCGCGGGTCGCCAACTTCGGACATGCCGATGATCGGGCACGGCTTGGGATTGAGCTGGCAGAACCGGTGAAACGACGAAGCGAGTTTTTCCGGAAGGATAGCGAGGTTGCCCTGAACAAAGCCCGGCGCGACGCCGGCCGTCACCCCCACCTTGCCGGACCGGTAGGCCAGCCGCGCGTCCCGGCTCGGGAGATCAGCGCCAGAGCGCTGACCGGTTGGAGATGCCTGTTGGGCTGCCGAAAGCATAAGACCACTCCGTTTCTCGCCGAAAAGAGTGGATCATTGCTATTCGATAAAGTCTAGTCGTGTTTTCTTATAAGAAACGATAAGCTGGACTAATAGGTAGCGAGATAAACAGGCATGATCGATTTCAAGTCAATCGAGACATTTCTCTGGGTGGTGACGCTTGGAAGCTTTGGCGGCGCCGCGCGAAAGCTCAACACGACCCAACCCGCAATCTCGCAGCGCATCGCCCAGCTTGAAAGCGAGATCGGCGTGAAGCTTCTGCAACGCGACAGCCGCACCGTCATGCCAACGCCAAGCGGACGACAGATGATGCAGTATGCCGAGAAGCTGATCGCGCTGCGCTCCGAAATGCTGGCCGCGGTGATGGATCGTTCTGCGATGCGCGGCATCCTGCGTCTCGGCGTCTCCGAGACAATCGTTCACACCTGGCTGCCGCAACTCATCGAACGCGTCGCAAGCACACATCCTAATCTGTCGCTCGAAGTCGAAGTCGACATCACGCCCAATCTTCGCGCGCGGCTGCTGGCGCAGGAGATCGATCTCGCCTTTTGTCTCGGGCCTTTGTCGTTTCCGAACGTGCGCAATCGCGTGCTATGCGATTATCCGATTTCGTTTGTTGCCAGCCCTTCGCTCGGTCTCGGCAACCGTGTGTTGACGGTGCATGATCTGGCGAAATTCGCGATCATCACATTCGCACGCAAGACACAGCCATATGAGATTGTGCGGTCTTTATTCAATCGGCCCGACCTGCCGCACACAAGGCTGCACGCCAGCGCATCACTGGGAACGGTGATCCGGATGGCGACCGACGGTCTGGGAGTCGCGGTGATCCCGACGGCGATCGTCGAACGCGAACTGGCGGAAGGCCAGCTCATTCTCCTGTCCACCGATCTGCATGTGCCGACGCTGACATTCGCCGCAAGCTGGCTGGCATCACCGGACACGCTGGCCGCTGAACTGGTCGCCGATCTTGCCGCCAAGCTGGCGCAGGGCGAGGACGATCCCGCGATGTCTCCGCGCGGCGTCAGTGCCGTGACTGCGGCTCGTCCGGAATCTCAAGCGCCTCGGTGAACGGAAACTCGAGCACGATCTCGCCGGCCTCGTCCGTGACTTCGAGCGACGCCGATAGCAGGCTCGGCTCCTTGCCTTCGTCCTGGAGGATTTGCCGGATGGTCGCACGCGCCACCCGCCATGCGTGATCCGGGTCGCGCAACTCCTCGCCCTCGGGGTCTGGAATAAGCGTCTCGCCAATGCGGGTGTTGAAGAAGTAGCGCGGCATCGCCGAAATGTATTGTCGCCCCGGCAAACCCACAAGGGGCGGCCTGCATTTCTGCGCGGCGATAGCAGTTGATCTGGATGGGTCTTTTGAGGCCTAAGTGAAGGTATCTGACGGAATCACGACGTGCATACCATCATCACCGAACCGTTGTTCTATTTTGTGGCGGTTCCGGCGGTGATCCTGCTGGGACTGGCCAAAGGCGGCTTTTCGGGCCTCGGCATCGCATCGACGCCGCTGCTGGCGCTTTATCTTCCGCCGCTGGAAGCCGCCGCGCTGATCCTGCCGATTTTAATCACGCAGGACGTGATCTCGATCTATGTCTACCGGCGCGACTGGGATGCATGGAATCTGAAAGTCATGCTGCCCGGCGCGATTGCCGGCATGGCGCTTGGCTGGCTGCTGGCGTCGCATTTGTCCGACGCCTTTGTCCGCATCATCATCGGCTTCATCGGGCTCGCCTTCGTCGCCAATACCTGGCTGCGCCGCGGCCGGATCGAGCCGCATCCGGCGACTGCGGTCAGCGGCATATTCTGGGGCGGAGTTTCAGGATTCACCTCATTCATGACGCAGGGTGGCGGCCCGCCGTTTCAGGTGCACGTTCTGCCGCAGCGGCTGCCAAAGCTGACGCTGGTCGGCACCACCACGATCTTTTTCGCGGTCGTGAACGTCCTGAAGATCGGCCCCTATTTCATGCTCGACCAGTTCACCACAAAGAATTTCGCGACGTCGCTGTTGCTGCTGCCGATTGCGGTGCTCGCGAACTTCGCAGGCATTTGGCTGGTCCGCAAAACGCCGACCGGGCTGTTCTACAACATCGCCTATGTGCTGCTGTTCATCATTTCGCTGCTGCTGCTCTGGCAGGGCGTCGCGGCTGTCGTCTAGAGCATCGGCAGGCTGCGCGGCTCACGGCCGAGCGGAAACGCCTTGTCGAGCGCCGCAATATCGGTCTCCGTCAAAGCGATGTTTCCCGCGCCGGCATTTTCCGCCGCATGGCTTGATGACGATGCCTTGGGAATCGCGAACACCGAAGGCCATCGCGTCAGGAAACTGAGCGCCACCTGGCGCGGCGTTGCGTTATGCTTTGCTGCGACCTGCTGCAAGAGCTTACCGCCTGCCGACTGCGCGTCCGGAAAATCATCGTGGCCGAACGGCGAATACGCCACCACTGCGACGCCATGCGCCTCGCACCACGGGATCACCGAATGTTCGATGGCGCGTTCATTCAGATGATAGAGCACCTGATTGCAGGCGATACGCCCCTCGCCCGCGACATCGACCAGCTCCGCAAGATCGCCCGCGTCGAAATTGCTGACACCCCATGAGCGGATCTTTCCCGCGCTCACCAGTTCTTCAAGCGCAGCGACTGTATCTTCCAGCGGATATGATCCGCGCCAATGCAACAGGTAGCAATCCAGACGGTCGGTTTTGAGCCGTTTCAGCGAGCGGTCGCAGGCCTGAATCGTCCCCTTCCGCGAGGCGTTGCTCGGCAACACTTTTGAGACCAGAAATACCTCGTCGCGCCGGCCGTTGATTGCTTCGGCGACCACAAGCTCCGCGTCGTCGTACATTTCGGCGGTGTCGATATGGGTCATGCCAAGGTCGAGGCCGCAGCGCAGCGCCGTCACCGCTGATTTGCGGTCGCCGCGATCGATGTACCAGGTGCCTTGCCCGATGACCGAGGTCTGCTGATCCGTCTCGGCGAATGGCTTCTGCTTCATTCTGTGTTCTTTCTCAGTAACCCGTCATTTCAAGATAGCCGACGCCCGTATGGCTGCCTTTGAAACTGATCGGGCCTTCCCAATAGGCGAACCGCGTTCCCATCCAGCTTTTAGCGTTCAGCGGCACGCTGTCGATCATCAATCCGCGATCCGCGATCGCAACGATCCATGATGTCGGCAGCTTGCGGTTCTCGATGGTGGTGGACGCGGTCGGTGTCATGATGATCGACTCCGGTGCGAGCGGCACCGACCGTCCATCGCGCTCAATCCAGTTGCCGGCGAAATAGTTCCGTCCGTCTTTCTGGCGCAGGCGAAACAGCATGACCTTTTCGCCTGAATCGAGATGCAGCGAAAACCAGTCCCAGCCGGTCTGGTCGGATGCTAGCGGCTGGCTGCTCCATTCGCGGTCCATCCACGCGCCGCCGGTGACGGCAATTTGCTTGTCACCCAGCGTGATCGTACCTGTGGCCTTGAAATACGGCTGGCTGAAATAGTACGACGCCTGCCCGCGTTCCGATTTCTTGCTGTAGCCACCCTCGCCTTGCAGCACCAGCGGACGATCGGCAGCGAGATTCAGGACATAACCGAAATCCGCACCCGACGCCGAGACTGCGAGCGGCGCAACGTTCTGCGCGTTGAAACCGTCAAGCCCGCGCATCTCCCATGAATCGATCCATGCACGAAACGGCGACGCTTGCGCGCTCGCCTGCCCGACGCCGCCGCGCGCAAATTTCTCGGCATAGCGATGGACCTCCGCGCTGGTGATCGCCGCGTGTCCCATCCAGATCTGCTGATTGGCCCAGCCATCCTGCTGCGCGCCCGGCGCCGTCGCCTGCCGGAACAGCGTCCATTGCGCGCCCCATTGCGCGCCATTGGTGTCCTTCAGATTCGCCGTGAGATACCACCACTCGATCCGGTAATCTGGATGCGGGCCGTGGTCGCGCGGAAATTCCAGCACCTTGCCGGACACTACAGTTGCAAAGCCCTCGCTCTCGCCGCCCAGTCCCGCAAAGCCCTGCGCGCGCGCAAGCGTGCCACCAAAGGTGGCGAGCAGGCTGCCCCCAAGGAACGCACGGCGGCTGGTGCGGAGATCAGCGCTCATTGGCGAATATCTTCGCAAGGGTTGCAGGTTGCAGGCGCATCAAGCGCAGGATCGGTAGACACGTCGCGAGCAGCGCCGCCAGCATGGCGATGATGAGCAGTTGCGCCAGTTGCGCCGGGAAGACATGGAACGGCAATCGCCATCCGAAGGCCTTTACGTTCACCACCGCGACCAGACACCACGCCACCAGCAAACCAAGCGGCAGTGCCAGCAGCGCCGTGATGAATGCGACTGACATGGTTTTCAGGAGTTCGATCCCCGCAAGCCGCCGCCGCGTCAGCCCGAGCGCCCACAACGGCGCCAGTTGTGGAAGCCGGCTGTTGCTCAGCGTCAGCAAGCTCGTCAGCAGCGCCACTCCGGCGACGCCGAGGGTGAACGCGTTCAGCGCAGTCGTGACCGAGAAGGTACGATTGAAGATGCGCGTCGACTCGGCCTTGAGCGTGGCCTGATCCAGCAGCCGGCTAGAATCGAGACCGAATTTTTCGCGCAATGCCGCGACCAGTTCAGACACTTTCGCTGGCGCCACGCGCAGGCCGAACCGCGTCCGCGCGATGTCGGGCCAATGCGCCGCCAGCGCATCGATGTCGATACCGATTTGCCCTTTGGGATTGCCGTAGTCGGGATAAATCCCCGCGACCATGACAGACCATGGCCCCGTCACCGCCGGAAGGACGACATGATTGCCGAGACCGGCTTTCAGCCGACGCGCAAGCTGCTCGCTGACCAGCGCGCCCTTGCCTGCCCGCACTTTGTCCCAAACATCCGGCATCGATTCCAGCAGCGGCCAGCGCTCGCGATAGGTCTCGTGATCGGCGAAGCCAAGAACCTCAACCGGCAGCGTATCCAGCGTCACGTCAGTACGCCAGGCCGGCAGGATCGCCTCGACCTCGGGCCGCTGGCGCAGCCATGTCACGATCTCCGCAGCCTGCGCATCGCTGTTTGCATTCAGATAGACCTCCGCCGCGAGCCGGTCATCGAGCCAGTTGGTGAAGGTCCGCGAGAAGCTCTGCACCATGGTCCCGACACCGACATTTACCGCGAGCGCGAGCAGCAAAGCCATCAGCGCCAGCGACAGTCCGGGCAGTTGCTGCCGGCTGTCGGCCCAGAACCATTTCACGACAGGCCGAACGGTGCCGCGCTGACCGAAGCTTAACACCGCGCCAAGCAACACCGGCAACGCCAGCGCCGCTGCGAGCAGCATCCCCGCTAGCACCAGAAATCCCGACGTGAGCGAATCTCCGAAATAAAGACACGCCGCCGCGACAACCGCGACCGCGGCGGCCATAGCCCCCTGCCTCATCAGCCATCGGCGCTGCGCCTGTTGCCAGGCGTAGGGCTGAGCCGCGGCGAGAACCGGCAAACGATAAACACGATAGAGCCCAGCCGCGGCCGCAAGCAGCGCACCGAGCACGCTCATGCCGAGGCCCGACAGCCACCAGCTTGGCCGCAGCGACAGATGTCCGGGAATTTGCGCGCCATACAGTCCGCGCAGACTGACTGCGACGTCCGGCAGCAGAAACGCTGCGACAACATAACCGCAGATCAATCCGATGACGCCGGACAGCAGCGCGAGCGACACCAGTTCGGCGACCAGAACGACTGTGAGCGCCCTCGCCGAGACGCCGCAGGCACGCATCGTGCGCAGCATCGGCAGCCGCTGCTCGAACGCGAGCCCGATCGCGGAATGAACGATGAAAAGACCGACCACGAACGACAACAGGCCAAACGCTGTCAGATTGAGATGGAAGCTGCTGGTGAGGCGTTCGAGATCGCTCGGCGCGCCTGCTTCCACCAGCAACAGTTTGTTGCCGGTAACCTGCTCAAGCGGGGGACGTTCGCCGCTACGCATGTCGCCGACCAGAAGCCGCGAGATCTGGTCCGGCATCTTGAGACTACGCTGTGCGATGCCGATGTCGACCACCAGCACACCCGGCGCGAGGTTGTCCTGCACCGCGAGCGGCGGCAGCGACACGCCGCCCATCTGCGGCGATGCACCCTCAGACAGTTTCAGATCCGCCAGCGTCTCCGGCGCGACCAGTGTCTGGCCGGGAGGCGCGATAAATCGCTGCAAATCCGCCTGTCCGATATCGGGCGCCGAGCCCGCACCCGGCGGCAGCGAGAGAGGCTCGATACCGAGCAGCCGGAACGAGCGTCCGCCGATCAGCACGCGGCCCTCGACCACAGGCGATACCGGCCAGTTGGCGCGGCGCAGATCGACAAAGAGCTGCTGCTGGAAAGTGGGGCTGTCGCGCCCGACCAGCATCGCGGTGTTGCCGCCGCCGAATGTCGCCGCCGCACGGTCGTAGCTGTTGCGCGCCTGCTGATTGAGCGCCTGCACCCCGCTCCACAGCGCGGTCGCCGAAATCAGCCCGACCAGCAAGGTCGCCAGCTGCATCCGGTGCCGTTTCCAGTGGCTCAGAAGACCCACGAGAATCCAGAACGGACGCGTCATGTGATCCGTCCCGCGCTGAGATGCACCCGGCGGTCGAGCGTCGCCGCGAGCCGCTCGCTGTGCGTCACCATCAGGAAGCCGCAGCCGGTGCGCGCGACCAGATCGCGTGCCAGCGCCAGCACGTCGTCAGCGGTGGCCTCATCAAGATTTCCGGTCGGCTCGTCGGCCAGCAGCACCAGCGGCTTGATCGCCAGCGCGCGCCCGATCGCGACGCGCTGTTGCTGGCCGCCGGACAATTGCTCGGGATAGCGATCGAGCAGCGTGCGCAGGCCCAGCCGCTGCACCAGTTCGTCCTGCCATACGGGATCGTGCCGGCCCGCAATGCGCGCCTGAAACGCGAGGTTGTCGCCGATCTGAAGGCTCGGAATAAGATTGAATTGCTGGAACACGAGGCCCAGCCGGTCACGCCGCATGGCGGCGCGGTCACTATCGGACAGATCGGACACCAGCGCGCCGTCGAGCCAGACCTCGCCGCTGTCCGCCTTGTCGAGGCCTGCGATCAGATGAAGAAGGGTGCTCTTGCCGCTGCCGGATTCGCCGGTGAGCGCTACGCTCTCGCCTGCGGCCAGCGCAAGATCGACGCCGCGCAAAACCGCAAGCTGCTCCTCCGACGTCCGATAGGATTTGGTGAGGTTGCGAACGGTCAACATGGTTGCGGCGATCATACACTCCCGCGAAGGGAGCGTACAATCGCCGCGGCATTCATATCAGCGTGTCAGGTCAGGCTGAGTTCGTACTTCTCGATGTCCTTGGCGCGCTCGGAGTCCGCCGCCGCCCGGTGGTCGGTCGCCAGCACAGTATAAACCGCCGGCAAAACGAACAGCGTGAACAGCGTGCCGATCGACAAGCCGGCGACAACCACGAGGCCAATGGAGAAGCGGCTCGCCGCGCCGGCGCCGCTCGCCATAAGCAGCGGCAGCAGACCAGCAACCATCGCCGCTGTCGTCATCAGGATCGGCCGCAGGCGGACGCGCGCCGAGTGCTCGATGGCAGTGCGCCGGTCCACACCTTCGTTAACCTGCATCTCGTTGGCGAACTCCACCATCAGGATGCCGTGCTTGCTGATCAGGCCGACCAGCGTCACCAGTCCCACCTGCGTATAGATGTTCATCGTCGCAAGGCCGAAGAACAGCGGGATCAATGCCCCCGAGATTGCCATCGGCACCGAGATCAGGATCACCAGCGGATCGCGCAGACTTTCGAACTGCGCTGCCAGCACGAGATAGATAATAATCAGAGCAAAGAACAGCACTACGATGAGCTGATTGCCTTCCTGCACATACTGACGCGAGTCCGCGAGATAGTCGCGCGTGAAACCTGCTGGCAGTTGCTTCGCCTGCTGCTCAAGGAACTCTACCGCCTTGCCCATCGTCACTCCCGGCATGGCCACGGCCTGGAACGTCGCCGAGTTGAGCTGGTTGAAATGGGTCAGTGCGTTCGGGTTGGTCATCGTCTCAATGGTAACAACGGTCGAGAGCGGCACTTGCCGGCCGGTATTCGTCGCAACGTAATAATTTCCAATCGATTCCGGCGTCAGGCGAAGGTCACGCGGCACCTGCGGGATTACCTGATACGATCGGCCTTCCAGATTAAACCGGTTCACGTAGTTGCCGCCGAGCAGCGTCGACAGCGTATTGCCGAGGGCAGCCATGTTGATGCCGAGATCGTTCGCCTTGGAACGATCGACCGTGACTCGGACCACCGGTTGATTGAATGCGAGGTCGCTGTCGGCCACGATGAAGAGTCCGCTCGCGCGCGCAGCCTTCTTCAGGTTTTCCATCTGCTCGAAGACAGCCTGGAAGCCGCTCGTGCTGCTGATGACCATCTGGATCGGCAGACCGCCCGGCCCGCCCGGCAGCGCGGGCAGATTGAAGGCAAACGCATTCACGCCTTCGACCTTGCTCAGCTCATTCTGCACCAGAGGCTTCAGCGCCAGCGACGATCGCTTACGCTCATCCCACGGCTTCAGAATCATGCCGGCAATGCCGTTGGCAGGGCCATTGATGCCGTTGATGATAAAGCGCAGATCGGTCTCGGGAAAACTCGCAAAGACGTTGTCGAGCTTCTTGCCGTAGAAGTTGCTGTAGTCGATGTTGGCGTATTGCGGCGCCTTGGTCACCGAGAACAGGATGCCCTGGTCTTCCTCGGGTGCAAGTTCCTTGTTGGTGTTGACGAACATAAAGCCGACAAGAAACAAAATCGTGAGGGCGAAAAGACCCGTGATGGGCCGATAATCCAGCGAGCGATCCAGCTTGCGGCCGTACCAGTCGGTCACCCGGGTAAACACGCGATCGACGAGCTTGGCGAAACGGCCGTGGTCGCTGCCGCTCTTGAGCAGCATCGAACACATCATCGGTGACAGAGTCAGAGCGACGACACCTGAGACGATCACCGAGCCCGCAAGCGTGAACGCGAATTCGCGGAACAGAGCACCCGTCAGGCCGCCGAGGAAGCCGATTGGCGCATACACCGCAGCCAGCGTGATCGTCATGGAGATGACGGGGCCGACGATTTCGCGCGCGCCTACCAGCGATGCCTCAACGGGCGATTTGCCCTCCTCCAGATGCCGGTGGATGTTTTCGACCACAACAATAGCATCGTCGACCACAAGGCCGATGGCGAGCACCATCGCCAGCAGCGTCAGCAGGTTGAGCGTGAAGCCCATCGCCAGCATCAGGATGCAGGCACCGACCAGCGACAGCGGAATGGTGACGACAGGAATGATCACCGAGCGGAATGACGCAAGGAACAGGAAGATCACCACGACGACGATCAAGACTGCTTCGATCAGGGTGTCGCGCACCTCGTCGATCGACGACTGGATGAACTTGGTCGAATCGTAAGCCACGCGCATCTTCAGCGATGGCGGCAGATTACGCTCGATTTCCGGGAACAGCCCGCGCACACCCTTGACGATGTTGAGCGGGTTGCCTTGCGGCGTCGATTGAACGCCGATGAAGATGGCCTGCTGGCCGCTCATCGCAACGCTCGCGTCCGTGCTCTGAGCACCGAGTTCGACCGTCGCGACGTCTTCCAGTCTGACGAAGCCGCCATCCTGCGCCTTCACAGTCATCCGCTTGAATTGCTCGATGCTGGTCAGGTCGGTATTGGTCGTCACGTTGGATACGGTGAAGTATCCTTTCGACTGACCGGCGGCGGCCTGGAAGTTGTTCGCCCTGATCGCCGCGGCGACGTTGTCGGGCGACACGTTGCGGCCGGCCATCCGCACCGGATCAAGCCAGATGCGCGTGGCGAGCGTTTGCGCGCCAAGAATGTCAGCCGATGCGACGCCGTCCACTGTCGAAAGGATCGGCTGCACCACGCGAGAAAGGTAATCGGAAATCTGCGGCCCGCTCAGTTCGTCGCTGGCGAAGCCGAGGTACATTACGGCCGTGGTCTGGCCGGTCGACTTGGTAATGACCGGGTCGTTCGATTCCCTCGGGATCAGATACCTGACCGAACTGACCTTCGAACTGACTTCGGTCAGCGCCGAATTCGGATCGACGTTGAGCTTGATATAGACCGAGATCGTGCTGAGACCCTGCACCGACGACGACGTGATGTAATCGACGCCTTCCGCCGACGCCACCGCCTGCTCGATCGGCTGCGTGATAAAGCCTTGCATCAGGTCGGGCGATGCGCCGGGATACGACGTCGTGACGGTGACGACAGTGTTCGACAGCTTGGGATACTGACGAATTCCCAGATGCGTCGCCGCCTGGAATCCGATCAGCAGGATCAGCAGGCTGACGACAAGCGACAACACGGGGCGCTTGATGAAGATATCGGTGAAGGCCATGAGCGGCGCTCCGTTCAAAAATCAGTAGCGCGGCGGCTGCGCGGGAATCTGCGGTGGCTGATCGGGCGAAATCGTGACGGCCGAGCCGGATTGCAGCTTGAGCTGTCCGACGGCGACCACGCGATCCCCCGGCTTTACGCCGCTGGCGATGACGACACGGCCGTTGATGCGCTGTCCGGTCTTCACGAAGGTCCGGTCAGTTTTCAGCGAGTCCTTGCCGTCAGCGCCCTTGGTCTCGGTGATGAGCCAGACGGAATCCCCGTAGAGGGTGTAGTCCACGGCAGTCTCCGGCACGGTAATCACTGCAGGCTTCGGCGGCAGCTCGACGGTGGTCGATGCGAACATGCCCGGCTGCAGGATACGGTTCGGATTATCCAGCGTCGCCTGAACCCGGACGTTTCGGGTGTCGGCGCTGATCTGCGGCTCGATGGTCGTGATCTTGCCTTCGAAGGTACGGCCTGGATAGGCGTCGACCTTGATACGGACGGTCTGGCCGACGTTCAGAACAGCCCGGTCCTTTTCGGTCACCGTGAAGTTCAGATAGAGACGCGACAGGTCGGTCAGCGAGACGATTTGCGTTCCTGCGCTGAGATACTGGCCGAGCTGGACCAGGCGCACGCCGAGCACGCCGCTGAACGGTGCGGTGATCCGCTTCTGTGAAATGATCGCTTCGGTCTTCGCGACCGCGGCGGCGCCTTGATCGTAAGCCGCCTGCGCCTGATCGACCGTTGCTTGCGGACCGAACGATCTGGCGAGCAGCGCCTTGGCGCGATCGAGCGCGAGCTGCGCCGCCAGCGTCTGAGCCTTGAAGCTGGCGAGATCGCTCTGGTCGGGCGCATCGAAAATCTGGATCAACGGATCGCCAACCTTCACTTCCGCGCCGGGCTGGAAAAGTATCTCCGTAACGCGGCCGTTAACGTCGGTGGTGACGTTGACCTGATTGATCGCGGCGAGATCGCCGACGGCCGACAGGAGATTCGGCAACACTTCCGACTTGGCTTCGGCCACCGCGACGTTGGTCGGCGGCGGCTTCATGCTGGCGAAGTAATTCTTGATGCCCTCGCTGCGCAGGTGGTTGAAGCCGACGATCACGACGACCAGCAGCGCGAGGGCGCCGCCGATGATGATCAGCCAGCGTCGCATGCGAACCGGCTTATGTGGCGACTTCTCGGCCGGCGAAGGGGTGTGGTGAGAAGGTGTGCTCTTGGCGTCCATTTTATGCACTTTCCACAATCCGGACCGCCGCTTCTGATAGCGATGGAACGGTATCCAAATAAGAAGAGATAGCCCGGCCGTTCATTCCGATTCCCCGAAGAATGAACTGGCAAATCTGCCGTTCGAAGTCCGGCGCGTTTGGATAGTCCAGCGACGGAGTCGCGGGAAGCCTTGTCAGGGCGATCATGTGAACAACTTGATGCGCGAACCAGAAAAGATTGAGCGGTTCACCTTCCACTCGCTCCGCGTCACCGGCTGCGATGGCGCTTTCAAGCGAGGCGCTGAAGATGGGACCGATCAGGTCTCCGATTTTGTCATAGAGCACCCTTGCGAATTCACCGTCGTTCAACTGGCTTGAAATCAACAGCCTGATCCGCTGCGCATCTTCCTGATCCGGTTCGTCCGGAGCGCGCATGAAATGCACGACCATCTCGCGGATCAGAATGACCAGCGTCTCCGTCGATGGCTTCAGTTCGCGCAGCCGAAGCAATTCCGGATCAGCCTCGCAGGCTTCCGCGAGTATTTCTGCATAGAGTGCGGCTTTAGTAGGGAAATGCTTGAACAGCAGTCCCTCCGAGATACCCGCGGCACGCGCGACACTTCGCGTCGTCGTCCCTGCAAAACCGTACAGGGCGAAACAACCTTTAGCCGCCTCCAGGATCTGCTCCCGGCGGAGATCGCCTGTGAGTCTGAGGGTGCTCATGCGGCGTGAGTAAGCACTCACTTAGGCCAAAGTCAACTGGAATTGCTGCAACGCAGTGCGCATTTCAGCCACAATCGCGGCATCTGGCGCCTCCCAGCCGGCCGAGGTCAAGACCATGCCACGCCCATTACCAAGGTGGCGGATGCAAGCCGGCCGTGCGGATCGCATCATCGCGTCCAATGACGCGAATGGTTCCGCCCGCTTGTGTCATCCACGCGCCTGAGGTGGCGTTTACTTCGGTTGTTGATCTCTCGTCCTCCTCCTAACGAAGTCTTGCCTAAATCGGGCAAACCCGCCTCAATGCGCGGCAATGAATGGCCCCCGCCTCAGCGGGAAAGCCGCTAAGGCCCGGAATGAATCAGGGTCAGGGGGACACAGCATGACGACGGTAAATACACCGCCGGGCAATGATCCGACGGTCATTTCCGACGAGGCTCTGCGCAAAGCCGAGGAATTCATCGAAGCGGATGAAGGCGCGACCAACAGGCTCGGCGGGCTGGCGGGCCAGGCCGTCACCTACATCGCCATCGCGATGAGCCTGTTTCATCTCTATGCCGCCTACGCCATCGTCCCGACGCAGGAGCTTCGCTACACCCACGTCGCGTTCACGCTGGTACTCAGTTTCCTGTTGTTTCCGCTGGCCGCGCGTTTTCGCAACCGCGTGCGCTGGTGGGACATAATCCCCGGCATTCTTGCTGTCGCGACCATCGTCTACGCGCTGTGGGGCGGCGACGATTTCACTGACCGCGCCACCACGCCCGACCGCTGGGACGTGATCGTCGGCATCATCTTTATCGTCCTTGTACTAGAGGCGACCCGCCGCACCACGGGCGCGATCATGCCAGTGGTCGCCGTCTTTTTTATTGCCTATGCGATGCTCGGTCCGCACCTCCCTGCTCCCTGGACCCACCGGGGCTATGACCTGTCACGGCTTGTCGGGCATCTGTTCATCACGCTGGAAGGCATCTTCGGCGTCGCCGTGGATGTGTCGGCAACGCTGATCATCCTGTTCACGATCTTCGGCGCGTTTCTTCAGCAGTCGGGCGCCGGAAAATTCTTCATCGACTTCTCGCTGGCGCTGATGGGCGGCAAGCCGAACAGTGCCGGACGCACCGTGGTGCTGTCGTCGTTCCTGCTCGGCGGACCGTCAGGATCGGGCGTCGCCACGACCGTGATGATCGGCACCGTCGCCTATCCGATGATGAAGAAGGCGGGCTTCGAGAAGAACGCGGCCGGCGGCCTTCTCGCCGCGGGCGGCCTCGGCGCCATCCTGTCGCCGCCGGTGCTGGGCGCCGCGGCGTTCCTGATCGCGGAATTTCTCAAGATCAGCTATCTCGACGTGATCTGGATGGCCACCATCCCGACCTGTCTTTACTATCTCTCGTTGCTGATCATGGTCGAACTCGACGCCAAGCGCTTCCATGCGCGCGACGTCAACTTCACGCCGGAGATGTCGCTCGGCGCGATGACCAAGCGCTATGGCTTCCACTTCATCTCTCTGATCGCTGTCGTCGTCTTCATGGTGATCGGCTATTCACCGGCATTGTCGGTGTTCTATGCGATCATCACGACGTTCCTGCTCAGCTTCCTGCGCAAGGATACCGCGCTGATGCCGCCGAAGCTGAAGCGCGCGCTGGCCGACGGCTCGATCGGCGCATTGAATGCCGCGACCACTTGCGCGTGCGCCGGCATCGTCGTCGGCATCGTGACGCTCACCGGCCTTGGCCTGAAGTTCTCGTCGATCGTGATTTCCTACGCCGGCGGCAGCCTGCTGCTGACGGCGATCTACACGTCATTGATCGTCTGGATCATCGGTCTCGCCGTACCCGTCACCGCGTCCTACATCATCTGCGCGGTGATCGCGGCCCCTGCCCTGATCAAGCTCGGCGTGCCGGATTACGCCGCGCACATGTTTATCTTCTATTACGCGGTGCTCTCGGAAGTCTCGCCGCCGACCGCGCTCTCGCCGTTCGCGGCAGCGGCCATCACCGGCGGCGATCCTTACAAGACCACGCTGCAATCGTGGAAATACACGCTGCCCGCCTTCCTCGTGCCGTTCGTGTTCGTGCTCGATCCGCAGGGCGTCGGCTTGCTGCTCAATATCCCGAAGGGCGGTTCGTGGGTCGATGTCTTCGAAATCACGCTCAAGACCACGCTCGGGCTGATGGCGCTGGCGGCGGCTGCGCAAGGCTGGGCGCTGCGGCACACCACGCTGATCGAGCGCGGACTGTTGGTGCTGTCTGGTCTCCTGCTGGTGTTTCCAAGTCTGATCGAGGCGCTGATCGAAGCGGCGATTGGTCGCGACATTTCTTATACTTATGTACCCGGCGTCCTGATCGGATTGGGGGTATTGTTATGGCAGGCAAAAGGACCGGCGCTTCAAAGACCGGCCTGATGATTCAAATGGGAGATGATTGATAATGAAGAGAACGACAAAAATGGCTGCGGTGCTGGCCTTCGCGCTGTCCGCCGGCTTGATAGCCGCCCACGCCCAGCAGAAGACAATGGCGATCGGAACGGGCGGCACCGGCGGCGTGTATTATCCGCTCGGCGGCGCCATCGCGAATGTGCTGTCGAAGAACCTGCCCAACGTGCAGGCCACGGCTGAAGTCACCGGCGGTTCGGTCGACAATCTTAAGCTGATCGGCACAGGCCAGAGCGAGATGGGCTTTACCATGGCCGACGCCGCGCTCGATGCCTACAAGGGCGAAGACAAATTCAAGAGCGGCAAGATTCCGCTGCAAGCGCTGCTCGTGGTCTATCCGAACCGCATGCATATCGTGACCGTCGAGAGCACTGGCATCAAGACGATGGCCGATCTCAAGGGCAAGCGCGTCTCCACCGGCTCACCGGGCGGTGCAACCGAAGTCATGGCCTTCCGCGTCATCGAGGCTGCCGGTCTCGACAAGGACAAGGACATGAAGCGCGAACGCCTCGGCGTCGCCGAGTCCGTCAATGCCATCAAGGACGGCAAGATCGACGCGTTCTTCTGGGTCGGCGGCATTCCGACCGCATCGGTCACCGACCTCGCCGCCACACCGGGCGTCAAGCTCAGGTTGGTCGACCACGCCGATCTCGCTGAGAAAATGAACGCCAAATACGGCAAGCTCTACAGCGCAGGCGTCATCAAGGGCGGAACCTATCCGGGCTACGACGCCGACAACAAGAATACCGAAGTCTGGAACATCATCGTCACCGGCAGCAAGATGAGCGACGACGATGCCTACAACATCGTCAAGACGCTGGTGGAGAAGAAGGCCGACATCGTCGCTGTGCACAAGGAAGCGGAGAGCTTCTCGCTGGACAACCAGGTGCAGGACCGCTCCCCGGTGCCGTTCCATCCCGGCGCGATGAAGTACTTCAAGGAAAAGGGCAAGGGCGGCTAGGCCCAAGCCGGATTGCCTCGATGAACCCCGGCCTCGCGCCGGGGTTTTTCGTTTCGGTTATGGAGTTGCCTTCGGCGGATCGCGATCGATCGCGAAATCGTTGAACCACGACTGATGATTGCCGGCAATCGACGCCGCGATGATCCGCGACGCGAGATAGCTGTAGGTGATGCCGTTGCCGCCGTAACCGTAAGCGGCGTGAATGCGCGAATGACCGGGCACGCGCCCGATCAGCGGCAGACCGTCGGTCGTCGTTCCGAACGCGCCCGACCAGACAAACTCCGCGACCGGCTCGGCATGCGACCACAGCCCGTTGAGCCGGTGCAGCAGAGCCTCCGACTTCGCCGGCATCAGCCGGTCGCGCGCTTCGGGTTCGATCACCTGATCGTCGTCCTCGCCGCCCATGATGATCCGGTTATCGTTCGTCGTGCGCGCGTAGCTGTAATTCTCCGAGGCTTCCCAGATCAGCGCGCCGTCGCGCCACAATCCGCTTGCCGGCTGCGGAGGCGTCGCAATGGCCCAGCTCGATGAAATCTTGTGAAGGCTGGAGCTGACAAAATCCGGCATCACATAACCGGTGGCGAGAACGATCTGCTTCGCCTCGATGATGTGGCCGTTGTCGAGTTCGGCAATCACCGCCTGCCCGCTGTTGTCGTAATTCTCGGCGCTTGCATCGAAGATCCTGACGCCCTGCATTGCCGCCGCAGCCAGCAACGCCTGACACAGCAACAACGGGTCAGCGTCCGCCGAGCCGATCGAATGGAGCGCCGCTTCGCGATAAAGACCGAACTCCTCAAGCAATGTCAGGTGATCCAGATAGTTGCCGGGCAGCCCGGCCCGCATACGGAGATCATGCTCTGCCTTCAATTCACGCGCGCCGACTTTTCCCGCAGCGAGATACAGCGAGCGCTTGTGGCGCATGCCGCATGCCAGCCCTCGCGTGTTCACAAGCTCAGCCAGTCCGCTAACCGCACCGAAGCTGCGGCGATAGATGTTCGCGGCCCGCTCGAATCCGTACATCGCCGTGAGATCGTTCAGGGAGCGGTCGATCTCCCACAACAGCATCGCGGTGCTCGCCGTCGTGCTGCCGAGGCCGGGCCGCTGCCGGTCAATGACGCAAACCTCATGGCCCTCGGCGGCGAGATGTTCGGCCGCCAGCGAACCTGTGACGCCCGCACCGACGACCAGAATCTCGCAGCGGAAATCCTGATTGACCGACGGCCGTCCCGGCTGCACGAGCCGCTGGCTCCACGGCGACGTGCCTCCGCGCAAGTCGTTTTGCCGGACTCTCTCAGGATCGAACATCATTGGCTTCAATCATGGCTGGAAACGGGCCCCGTACCGCAACCATGATGACGCCGGAACGTGGCAAAAGTTCCCTCAGGCGCCCTCGTCCAGCGCGACCAGTTCGCGCTTCTTGCGCAGCGACGGCAACAGCGGCCCGATCAGCAGGATCGCCGCGATCACGAGACAGACCGCGGAGATCGGGCGCTGCACGAAGGTCATCAGGTCGCCTTGCGACAGGATCAGCGACTTGCGCAGATTGTTCTCGAGCAGCGGCCCGAGCACGAAGGCGAGGACCAGCGGCGCCGGCTCGTATCCGAACTTGCGCATCAGGTAGCCGATCACGCCGAACCCGACCATGACGTAGACGTCGAAGACGTTGTTGCTGCTGCAATAGACGCCGACGATGGTGAACAGCAGGATCAGCGGGAACAGCACATTGTAAGGCAGCTTCAGCAACTGCACCCACATCCCGATCAGCGGCAGGTTCAGAATCAGCAGCATGATGTTGCCGATATACATGCTGGCGATGATGCCCCAGAACAATCCGGGATTCTGCGTGATCATCAGCGGCCCCGGTTGAAGACCGTGAATGACAAACGCGCCGAGCAGCAGCGCCATCACCACATTCGGCGGAATGCCGAGCGTCATCAGCGGAATGAATGCGCCGCCTGCGGCGGCATTGTTGGCCGCTTCTGGCCCGGCGACGCCTTCGATGGCGCCCTTGCCGAAACGCTCCGGCGTCTTCGACAGCCGCTTCTCCAGTGCATAGGACGCAAAGGACGCGACCACCGCGCCGCCGCCCGGCAGAATGCCGAGAAAGAATCCGAGCAGCGTCCCGCGCCCGACCGGTCCGGCACTGGCTTTCCAGTCTTCCTTATTGGGCAAAAGCTGCGTGATCTTGGCTTCGATCACATCGCGCTTGATCACCTGTTCGATATTGATGAGCACCTCGGCGACACCGAACAGGCCCATCACCACCGGCACCAGACCAATACCGTCGATCAGTTCGAGGCGGCCGAACGTCAGCCGCGGCTGCGCGGTGATGCTGTCGAGACCAATCAACCCGAGCACCACGCCGATGCATGCCATCAGCAATGCCTTCGCCATCGAGCCCTGCGTCAGGAACGTCAGCACCACGAGGCCGAGCACCATCAGGCTGAAATATTCCGCCGGTCCGAACGCGACCGCCACGTTCGCCAGCGACGGCGCGATCAGCATCAGCGCGATCAGCGAGAAGGTGCCCGCAATGAACGAGCCGAGCGCGGAGATGCCGAGCGCCGGTCCCGCCCGTCCCTGCTTCGCCATCTGGTGCCCGTCGAGACATGTCACCACCGACGCGGCCTCGCCCGGAATGTTGACAAGGATCGACGTGGTCGAGCCGCCATACATCGAGCCGTAGTAGATGCCCGCCATCATGATGATGCCGGACTCCGGCGTGCCTGACAGCGTCACCGGCAGCAGCAGCGACATCGCCGAGATCGGGCCGATGCCCGGCAGCACGCCGACCAGCGTGCCGATGAAGACGCCGATGAAACAGTACAGCAGGTTAACCGGCTGAAGAGCGACACCGAGACCATGCGAGACGTTGACGAGAACATCCATGAGCTTGCCCGATCAGCCGATGTTGAAAATGCCCGTAGGCAACTGGATCAGCAACGCACGTTTCAGCACCCACCAGACGCCGATGGGCGCCAGCACCGCGAGCGGGATGGCCAGCGTCCAGCGTACCGGGTCGATCACCCGCAGCAGCAACAGCAGCAGCGGAACCGACGCCAGCAGAAAGCCGAGCGGTTGAAACAGGAAGGAAAATGCCGCGAGGCACGCAATGACGACGAGCGGCTTGGTCCAGCGCGTTCCGGCCCACAGCGACGCAACGCTCGGGCCGCCTTCGGTGATCGCCGCGATGATGATCGTGCCTGCGAACAGGCACATCAGGATGCCGGTGTAGAAGAGCACGAAGCCTGAACCCGGATCGTTGATGCTTCCGATCTTGAGCTTCTGTCCGGCCCAGATCACGAAGATGCCGAGCGCAAGGCCGACGAGCCCGCCCCACAGTTCGGAACTGCCCAGCAAACCTCGACGCGCTTCCTGACGATCCATGATCGCAAGTCCTCCCCTCCTGGACACGAACGCGCGTGATCTTCCGCCACATCGCGATGCACGCTTTTGCGTGCCTTAATTTTTCTTCTTGCCGAGGCCAAGCGCCTCGACTGCTTTGGTTTCGGAGGCAATCGTCTCCGCGACGAACTTCCGATAGTCCTCGGTGTTCCTATAGTTCACCACCATGTCGTATTTCGCAAGCAAGGCAATCACGCTGGGCGTGTCGATGGCTTTCTTGAAGGCATCGTGCAATCGGGCCACGATCTTCGGGTCCATGCCCTTGGGACCCGCAAGCCCCCAAGGAGAATCGATGACTAAAGGATAGCCAAGCTCTTTCAGGGTGGGCACGTCCGGGAAACTGGGCGCGCGCTGATCTGTCCAAACCATTAGCAACCGCAGCTTGCCGGCCTCAACCAGCGGCTTCCAGCCCGATGCATCCACCTGCAGCACGGTATGGTTGCCCAGCACCGCCGCATTGCTCTCGGCGGTCCCCTTGAAAGGGACCTGCGTGAGCTTGATTCCGGCCATGGTTGCGATCTGCTCCATACCGATATGGAGCGACGTGCCAGAACCGGGCGTCCCGTAAGTCACCTTGCCTGGGTTTGCCTTGGCGAATTCAACAACATCTTTCCAGGTCTTGAACTGGGACTCGGCATTCGTGGTCACGCCAAACGTGTAACCGGTCAGGTTCAGGATATAGGTAAAGTCCTTGCTGGCGTCCCATGACATGTCCTGCATCAAGGGAAGGCGCAATACCGGAATGGCGATCTGCGAAATTGTATAACCGTCGGGCTTCGCTGATGCAGCCATCGTCGCAGGGCCAACAATGCCGCCGCCTCCAGCCTTGTTATCAACGATAATGGGCTGACCGAGATCTTTGGAGGCCACTTCTGCCATCACCCGCAGAACAATGTCGGTCGATCCTCCCGCGGGCCACGGCACGATCAACGTAATCGGCTTCGTTGGATAGTCCTGCGCCACGGCGACCCCGCTCAGCACGGCGAAGACAACGGACGCAAACACGACATTCAGCGCAGATCTGTAAATCACGATGATCCTCCCTATTGCTCGCGATGAGCCGAAACCGTTTTATTTTGGCGAAGCCGATCTTCGCGATCGTTCCAGGGAAAAGTTAGCGATGCAGCAGTTCACTGCACCGCGTTATGCAGCGAGTTTGAGTATGCTCACCACGTCATCAGGATTACGGATCGGCTGCGGATTCGATTTGGTGAAAATCGAGAACATGGCATTCTCGCCAATGAGAGCGAATTGCTTTTCCGTCACACCAACATCTGCAAGACGACGGGGAAGACCAAGCTTCGCGATGAAGTTCGCGAAACCATCGCTCGCTTCCAGCTCTGGAGCCCTCAGAGCTTCCGCCAGCAGCTTCTGGGCTTCGCCGGTGGCCGGCTTGTTGTAACGCAACACGCTCGGCATCATCACAGCAGTGCAGAAATAATGAGGAACGCCGCACGTTCCGCCCAGCACATGACCGATAGCGTGGCTTGCGCCCATTGGCACCCGCGCCTGAAGTCCGAACGCGGACAACCACGAGCCGTACTGGCACAGCGTACGCGCTTCGTCGTCTTCGGGATTTTCCTTCGAGCGCAGAAGGCCGTCGTGCAAGAATCTGATCCCGCGCAGGCAAACGCTTTCGACCAGCGGATTGCCGCGCGGAGAGCAAATCGCTTCTATACCGTGATCCATCGCCCGCGTTCCGGAGCCGAGCCACAGCTTCTCGGGTGTGTATTTGGTGATAGCCGGATCCAGAATGATGGATCGCGGCATCATTAGCGGATGATTGAATATCTGCTTGAGCTTGCGCCGCGTATCCGTAACGAGGCTTCCCGAATTGTACTCGCCACCGGACAGCGTGGTCGGCACGGCGATCATGCGGACCTTCGGCTCACGAAATGCCGCAAAGCGCCTGTCGGGCGTTGTTTCAAAACCATCGAGCCCTGCCGGATCAACAATTCCGTGCTCCATGCACATCAGTACGATCTTCGCAGCGTCCACGACGGAACCGCCACCGACAGCGACAACGAGATCTGCCTGGGCTTCGAGCGCTAGAGCCGCAGCCTTGACGACGACATCGCGCGTCGTGTGCTGAGGCACGCCGTCAAATGTTCCGGCGTAACGGTTACCCAGGGCGCTCCGGATTTTCTCGATTTCGTCGGTGGTCGTGTTGAGCGTGCGGCTGACGATCAGATAGACGCGCTGGGCGCCGAGGCGCTCCGCCTCCTCACGGATCGCCGTTGCGGACGGCTTTCCGTAAATGACGAAATCCATCGGTGGATATTGATAACTTCCGGCGGCCTGCATGGAATCCTCTGGGATAATTGTGATTTATTCTCATGTCTAAACTCCGATTTTTTGCCAAGCGAACGAATAGTTTTGACCCTGCCTGTGAGATTAACTAACATCTTCACATGAGCGTTTTGCCCTCCTTCGAGGCCCTCCGCGTGTTCGAGGTCGCCGCGCGCCACGGCAGCTTTTCGCGCGCCGCAGAAGAACTTCACGTCACGCACGGCGCCGTGAGCCATCGGATCAAGTCGCTGGAGGATCAGTTGCAAGTGCGCCTGTTCGAGCGGCGCGGCAACAGCATGCACCTCACCACGGAAGGCCGGCAGCTTCTGGCAAGCGTCGATGTTGCAGTCGGTGAGATTACGCGCGGCATCGAACGTCTACGCGGCACAGGGAAAGTCAGCCGCCTGACTGTGAGCCTGTTGCCGGTGATGGCCGCGCGATGGCTCATTCCGAGGCTATCGAGATTTCATGAACGTTTCCCGGATATCGAAATCAACATCAGAACCAGTCTCACACTGACCAACTTCAAGTCCGACGGCGTCGATCTCGCGATACGCTATGGAGCGGGCCAATGGCCGGGGTTGAAAGCCGAGAAATTCGCCGATGAGGATCTGTTTCCGGTTTGCAGCCCGAACTTCAACGGGGGACGTCTGCCGCGCGAACCTTCTGAGCTTCTGCAATTACCCCTGTTGCATGATGCAAACCTGCCCTGGAAATACTGGCTCCGCCGGGCTGGCGTGAAAGCGGACGAAAGCGTTCGCGGGACATCTTTCAGTGATGGCAATCTGCTGCTGGCGGCTGCAACGTCCGGACAAGGCGTCGCACTGGCGCGTAGCTCAATCGTAGCAGATGAAATTGCCGCGGGCACGCTCGTCAAACTGTTCGACTACAGCTACCGAACGACCTACTCACATTTCATTGTCTATCCGGAACGGTCCGACAGAATCCGGAAGGTTGCGGCCTTTCGCGACTGGCTGCTAGAGGAACGAGCGCGGCCGCTGGCGTCGTGATGCGCCAGGCTACCGAAGAACCCGCGGCCAATGAGCTGCGGGTCTCCAATGAACGTCAGTTGGTCTTCTTCGCGAGCCCCAGCGTATCGATCACCTTGCGTTCGGACTCGGTGACCTCAGCGACGAACTTCTTGTAGTCCTCGGTATTCTTGTAGTTCGCCACCATGTCGAACTTCGCCAGCGTCGCAATCACAGCCGGATCCTCGATCGCCTTCTTGAATGCGTCGTGCAGTTTGGCGACGATCTTCGGGTCCATGCCCTTCGGCCCGGCAATGCCGAACGGCGAGTCATACACCATCGAGTAGCCGAGTTCGTTGAGGGTCGGTGCGTCGGGGAAGTTCGGCGAACGCTTCGAGGTCCAGACCATCAGCAGACGCAGCTTGCCGGCATCGACCAGCGGCCGCCATCCGGTGGAGTCAGCCTGAAGCATGGTGTGGTTGCCGAGCACGGCGGCATTGGTTTCCGCGCCGCCCTTGAACGGCACCTGCGTCAGCTTGATGCCGGCCTTGCCCGCGATCTGCTCCATGCCGATGTGCAGCGAGGTGCCAGCGCCGGGCGTGGCGTAGGTCACCTTGCCGGGATTGGCCTTGGCGAAATCGACCACATCCTTCCACGTCTTGAATTGCGACTCCGCGTTGGTGGTCACGCCGAAGGTGTAGCCGGTCAGATGGACGATGTAGGTGAAATCCTTGTCGGCATTCCACGACACGTCCTGCATCAGCGGCAGACGAAACACCGTGATCGGCATCTGCGAAATGGTGTAGCCGTCGGGCTTGGCCGTCGCCGCCATGGTTGCCGGTCCGACCGTACCGCCGCCGCCCGCCTTGTTGTCGACCACTATCGGCTGGCCGAGAACCTTCGACGCGCTTTCGGCGATCGCGCGCATCGAGATATCGGTCGAGCCGCCTGCGGGCCACGGCACGATCAGCGTGATCGGTTTGGCCGGGTAGTCCTGCGCCACCGCAAAGCTGGACAGCACGGCCAGCGTGGCCGCAGCCAAAATGGTTTTGAATCCGGATCGGTAAGCCATTGAACATCTCTCCCCTTGGCGGTTCGTGACGATGTCCGAACCTGTCTTGTTCTATTTTTATGACACGATGATCCCCGAAATCGGCGCGAAAGAAAAGCAAGGAGACGCATGCTGGATGCAGTTATTGCGACGCATCAGCCCGATGCGTCATTAGGTCTCAAAAATATGGGGTTCTCTGCGCTCTTGCGTTCGCCCTGCGAAACGGCGAGTTGTAAGCGAGCAAGCCCTGACCATAACCCTCGCGAAACCTGCCTGTTTTGAACGCATCAAATCAGCCAACAGACCGGACGGATCGGTTATGCTCAGGGAACCATCAGCCGCGGCCGGAACGGAGCCTCTCAATGCAGCGCGTGACCATTACCCTTGATGACGATCTCATGGCCGAACTGGATCGCATGATCGAGGAGCACGGCTACCAGAACCGCTCCGAGGCGATCCGGGATTTTGCCCGCGCCGGAATGCAGCAGGCGGCGCAGGATGCCGGAAAGAGCGGCGGCGATTGCGTCGCCGCGCTGGTCTATGTCTACGACCATGCCGCGCGCGATCTCTCCAGCCGCCTGGTCAACAATTTCCATGACCATCACGATCTGTCGCTGGCGACGCTGCACGTGCATCTCGACAACGACAACTGCATGGAGATCACCGCGCTGAAGGGCCGGACCGCCGACGTGCAGCATCTGGCGGATCACGTCATAGCCGAGCGCGGCGTCCGCTATGGCCGCGTGGTGATGATCCCCACCGAAGCCGGCGCCAAGCCTCCGGGCGCCCGCAAAAAGCACGTCCATCGGCACACCTGATCCTCCATTTCCGGAGATGTGTCCGGCGCAAACCTGCGGTATCGATCCATCATGACAAAAGCCAGATCCAATCTTCAGATTGATTCCGCACGCCTCTGGGGCGACATTCACGAAACCGCAAAGTTCGGTGCAACGCCAAAGGGCGGCGTCAAGCGGCTCACGCTCGGCACCGAAGACAAACAGGTCCGCGACTGGTTCCGCGTGGCCTGCGAGGCCGCCGGCTGCGAGGTCAGTGTCGATGCGCTGGGCACCATGTTCGCGATCCGGCCCGGCCGCGACATGTCAAAGCCGCCAATCGGCATCGGCTCGCATCTGGACACCCAGCCGACCGGTGGCAAATACGACGGTATCCTCGGCACCCTCGCCGCGCTGGAAGTCGTCCGCGCCATGAACGACGCCGGGATCCAAACCGAGTTTCCCATCTGCGTCTGCAACTGGACCAATGAAGAAGGCTCGCGCTACGCACCGGCGATGATGGCGTCTGCGGCCTATGCGGGCGATTACACCACCGACGACATTCTGGGCCGCAAGGACGCCGACGGCATCACCGTCGCCGAAGCACTCGACACTATCGGCTATCGCGGCGCCGATGCTGTGGGTAAGCAGAAGTTCAGCGCATTCGTCGAACTGCACATCGAACAGGGGCCTCTGTTAGAGGCCGAGAACAAGACCATCGGCGTTGTCGATCGCGGCCAGGGCATCATGTGGTACAACGGCTCGATTGCCGGTTTCGCCAGCCATGCCGGGACCACGCCGATGCCGCTGCGCAAGGATGCGCTTGCGGCTTTCTCCGAAGTCGTGCTTGCGGTTGAAAAGATCGCGCGCGATCTCGGGCCGAATGCGGTCGGCACCATCGGCGAAATCAAGATCGACAATCCCTCGCGCAACGTCATCCCCGGCGACCTTGCTTTCACCGTGGACATTCGCAGCTCAGAGTCCGCCACGCTGGACAAATTGCACGATGCACTGCAACGCGCGGTCGCCGAGATCATCGCGCGCCGCAACGTCAAGATCACGGTCGAGCAGATTTGGCGCAAAGAGCCGACTGTGTTCGATAAGAAGCTGGTGGATGCCGTCGAGGCCGCAACCGAGGAGATGGGTTACAGCCATCGCCGCATCACATCCGGCGCAGGACATGACGCCTGCAACCTCGCAGGCGTGGTGCCGGCAGCGATGATCTTCGTGCCCTGCAAGGACGGCGTCAGCCACAACGAACTGGAAGACGCTACGCAGGCCGACTGCACCGCGGGCGCAAACGTGCTGCTGCATACGGTGCTCTCGCTGGCAGGCGTTGCGACGGAATCAAAGGCTGGCAGCTAGAATTTCGCCGCGTTAAAATGCACATTAAGCGCCGTCCCGGCGAAGGCCGGGACCCATAACCCCTAGCCTCTCAACAAGACACGTCATACATCCCGCACAATATTTCCGCGACAGGGAGTATGGGTCCCGGCCTTCGCCGGGACGACCGTGAAGTTTATTCGCCGTTTGAAAGTTCTGCAGTCATGAATCCCAAAGCGCCTCCCGTCGCGCCGCGCCGCCCTCACAGCTTCACGCATCACGGCATCACCGTGACCGACGACTATGCGTGGCTGAAGGACGACAACTGGCAGGAGGTGTTGCGCGAACCGTCGGTGCTCAAGCCGGACATCCGCGCCTATCTCGAAGCTGAGAATGCCTACGCCGACACCGTACTGGGCCACACCGAACCGTTGCAGAAGAAGCTTGTCGCGGAAATGCGCGGCCGCATCAAGGAGGACGATTCCAGCGTCCCCTCGCCCGACGGGCCGTTCGCCTACTTCCAAAAATACCGTGAAGGCGGCCAGCACGAGCAGATCGGACGAACAGCCCGCGACGGCGGCGAAGCCCGTTTCATCATCGACGGCGATGAACTTGCAAAGCAGAGCGAATACTTCCGGTTCGGCGGCGCGCGTCACTCGCCCGACCATATGCTCGAGGCATGGAGCGCGGACGTTCGAGGTTCGGAATATTTCACCATCCGCGTGCGCGACTGGGAAACGGCCACGGACTCCGCCGACATCGTCGAGGAAACCGACGGCGGCATGGTCTGGGCGGCGGATTCGAAATCGTTCTTCTACGTCAAGCTGGACGACAACCACCGGCCGATGCAGGTCTATCGCCATGTGCTGGGTACGCATCAGTCAGACGACACTCTGGTCTACGAGGAGAAGGACTCCGGCTGGTTCACGCATATCCATGAAAGCGCCAGCGGGCGCTTCTGCGTCATCGCCGGTGGCGATCACGAAACGTCGGAGCAGCGGCTGATCGATCTGAGCGCGCCAGAGGCCCAGCCGCGCCTGATCGCAAAGCGCGAGGAAGGCGTGCAGTATTCGATTGCCGACCGCGGCGATCAGCTTTTCATCCTGACCAATGCGGATGAGGCCATCGACTTCAAGATCGTCACCGCGCCGCTGGCGTCGCCCGCGCGCAAGAACTGGCGCGATCTGATCCCGCATCGTCCCGGCACCTACATTATCGATGTCGAGCTTTATTCCGGTCATCTCGTGCGGATGGAGCGCACCAATGCGCTGCCCTCCATCGTCATCCGCGATCTCGCGACCTTGCAGGAACACGCCATCGCCTTCGACGAGGCGGCCTATTCGCTCGGCACCGTCGGCGGCTACGAGTTCGACACCACGCAGATCCGGTTTTCCTATTCGTCGATGACCACGCCGTCGGAAGTGTTCGACTACGACATGGTCAGCCGCGAGCGCATTCTGCGCAAACGCCAGGAAATCCCTTCCGGCCACAACCCCGCCGACTACGTCACCACGCGTATCATGGCGACGTCATATGATGGCGCACAGGTTCCGGTATCGATCGTCCATCGCAAGAACCTCAAGCGCGACGGCAGCGCGCCGCTGCTGCTGTACGGCTACGGCTCCTACGGCAGCTCGATGCCGGCCTCATTCTCCGCCAACCGGCTGTCACTGGTCGACCGCGGTTTCGTTTACGCCATCGCGCATATTCGCGGCGGTGCGGACAAGGGCTGGGGCTGGTATCTCGACGGCAAGCGCGAGAAGAAGACCAATACCTTCGATGATTTCGCCGCCGCTGGCCGCGCGCTGATCGAGGAGAAATACACCTCGGCGAAAAAGATCGTCGGTCATGGCGGCAGCGCGGGCGGGATGCTGATGGGCGCGGTCGCGAACCGTTCGGGTGAACTGTTCGCCGGCATCGTCGCCGAAGTCCCGTTCGTCGATGTGCTGAACACCATGCTCGATGACACGCTGCCGCTGACGCCGCCGGAATGGCCCGAATGGGGCAACCCGATCGAAAGCGCGACCGACTTCAAGACCATCCTGTCGTATTCGCCGTATGACAACGTCGCGGCGAAAGACTATCCCGCGATTCTGGCGATGGGCGGACTCGCCGATCCGCGCGTGACGTATTGGGAGCCGGCGAAATGGATCGCCCGGCTGCGCCCCGTGATGACCGGCGGCGGGCCGGTGTTGTTGCGCACCAACATGGGCGCAGGCCATGGCGGCGCGTCGGGCCGCTTCAACCGGCTGGACGAAATCGCGATTGTTTACGCGTTTGCGCTGTGGGCCGTCGGACTGGCGGACGGTGAAAGCTGAAGCAAGCAAATAGAGTGTCATGGCCGGGCTTGCCCCGGCCATCCATCTTCCTTTTTCAAATTTATTCGAAGATGATGGATCACCGGGTCAAGCCCGGTGATGACAACCATATGTGTCTATACATCTTACCTTAGAGGTAATTTCATCGCAGCCGTCAGCCGCGCATGATGCAATTTGATTCCGTTGCAGCGCGTCATGACGCGCCGCTGTTCTCCGACCATACTCCGATGCCTCTGACTCGCCTTGTGCCCGGAAGTCCCGCATGCGCCGCCTGCCCTTCTATTACGGCTGGATCATTGTCGCCGTAACCTTCATCACCATGGGCATCGGCGTGAATGCCCGCACCTCGTTCTCGCTGTTCTTCTCGCCGATCGTCGATGAGTTCGGCTGGGATCGCGGTATCACCGCGGGCGCGTTTTCGGTCGGCTTTCTGGTCTCGGCGCTGCTCAGTCCGTTGATGGGCAAACTGATGGACCGCTCCGGCCCGCGCACGGTGATGGAGCTCGGCGTGGTGCTGATGGGCGCCGGACTTCTTCTCGCACCGCTGACGACACAGCCCTGGCATCTGTACGTCACTATCGGTTGTCTCGTTGGCGCCGGCAGCATTTGCCTCGGCTATTCCGGCCAGTCGCTGTTCCTGCCGAACTGGTTCGTCAAACGCCGCGGGCTTGCGGTCGGCCTCGCCTTCGCCGGTGTCGGCATCGGCTCGATCATCATCCTGCCGTGGGTGCAGCTTCTGATCGACAGAAGCGGCTGGCGTGCAGCGAGCTGGGCGATGGGTATCCTCGTTCTTGTCGCACTGATCCCGCTCAATCTGCTGTTGCACAAGCGCCCCGAGGATATCGGACTGCGTCCGGACGGTGATGCCGCGCCGACCGCAACGACTGTCGCGCCTCCATCGAACATCGTCGACCCGGCATGGGCCGCGACGGACTGGACGCTTAGCCTCGCCGTGCGCACTGCGCGGTTCTGGTGGATCTCGCTCGGCTATTTCTGCGGTCTCTATGTCTGGTATGCCGTGCAGGTGCATCAGACCAAGTATCTCGTCGAGATCGGTTTCAGTTCAACCTCGGCGGCGTGGGCGCTGGGCATGGTCAGCCTGATCGGCATTCCGGGCCAGATCGCGCTCGGTTATCTGTCTGATCGAATCGGCCGCGAGTGGATCTGGACGGTCTCATCGCTCGGCTTTGCGATCTGTTTCGCCATTCTGATCGCGTTGCAATACACGCCGACACTGCTGCTGGTTTATGTCATGGTCGTTGCGCAAGGCGCGCTCGGCTACGGATTTACCTCCATCATGGGCGCGGTCGTCGCCGAAATTTTTCAGGGCAAGCACTTCGGAACGATCTTCGGCACGATTGGATTTACAGCGCTGGCCGGCGGCGCCGCAGGTCCGTGGGTGACCGGCATCCTGCACGACATCTACGGCGACTACACGGTGGCCTTTGTCATCGGCATTGCGGTGAGCGCGCTGTCCGCCGCTGCGATCTGGCTGGCGTCTCCCGGCAAGATTCGTGTCGTCGCAGGCCGCATGGACCGGATCGCGAAAACGGCCTAAACCCCGATCTGCAGCGGATAGCCTTCGCGCAGTGCATTGACGATCGACGGCGGCGTCAAAAGTCTTGCATCCGCGAGAGTTGTCGTCGCGCGGCTGTAACCCGCAAACGACCAGCGCCACGCTTCGCCATTCGCGATCAAATAACCCTCGCCGCCGCTGGTCACCATCGCCCCGTTCGGCAACTTGAGCGCGGCAGCGTGCAACGGATGCAGCCGCTTCTCGCGGCCATCCAGCCGCTCGCCGTGAAGCACGGCGTCCATCTCGGTCGCGTAAGGCTTTGTGTAGCCGTTGCCCCTGGCCCATGCATCGCGGAATGCCGTCGCATTGTCCCGTCGGCAATAGAAGCACGGACGATGCCCTGCCGCGAAGGATGTCGCTTCATCGAGGAAGAACAGCTCGGTCCAGCTTCGGCCGCCCATCACCTTGCGCCTGCGTCCGCGAAATTCGCAGATGCAGGTGATCCACGCTTTCGACGACCAGCGCCGGTTCAGCAGCGTCTTCGTCCCTGGATCGTGGATGATGCCGCGATTGCCGGTGAAGCGGCCGCGATGCGCGGTCGCAACAATCTCGCCGAACGGCGACACGCGGTTTTGGAGGGGCATGAAGCCTCGTCACTCACAACGTCGTCCCGGCGAAGGCCGGGACCCATAACCACCGCACTCTCTGCCAAGAACAACGGTTGAAGATTTCTTCGCAACCACATCGACAGGGAGTATGGGTCCCGGCCTTCGCCGGGACGACCCGAATACCGATTACATCTTCAAATCAATCCGCGCTTTTCTTACCCCAGCGCATCCTGATTGATGACATTCTCGCGGATCGGTTTGCCGTCAAGCGCGCTGAGAATATTCTTCGCGGTTTGCAGGCCCATGCGATCGAGCGCTTCGCGCGTCACGCCGGCCAGATGCGGCGCGGTGATGACGTTGTCGAGTTTGAACAGCGGATGGTCTGGCCGCGGCGGCTCCTGGGCGAACACGTCAACGCCGGCGCCTGCGATCTTGCCCGAGGTCAGCGCCGCATGAAGCGCGTCCTCGTCGACGATGCCGCCGCGCGCGGTGTTGATGAGATAGGCCGTCGGCTTCATCAACTGCAATTGAGCCGCGCCGAACATGTTGACCGTCTCCGGCGATTTCGGACAGTGGATCGAAACGAAATCGGCGCGCGGCAGCGCCGTGTCGAGATCGGTCACGTATTCCGCGCCCGCCGCCTCGACCTCGGCGACGGACTTGAACGGATCATAGACCAGAACGTTCATTTCCATCGCCACCAGCCGCTTCACCGTCCGTGTACCGATGCGGCCGAAGCCGACCACCAGCGCGGTCTTGCCGAGAAGATCGTATGGGATCGCGCCGAGGCGCTTGGTCCAGTTGCCGCTCTTGACGATGCTGTCCAGTTCGGTCGAGCGCTTCGCCAGCCACAGCATCATGAACAGCGCGCATTCGGCGACCGACGGCGAATTGGCGATGCCGGTCGTCATCAGCGGAATTTTCTTGCCGCTCAGGGCTTTCACGTCCACCGCGTCGTAGCCGACGCCGATGCGTGCAACCACCATCATTTCCCCGGAGGAGACGATCTCGTTGGCGCCGAAACCGGTGCCACCCAATGCCACGCCATTGACCGGCGCATGCAGCCGCAGCATTTCATTGAAATCCGGCGCGGAGATCGTGTTGGGAAACTCGACGGCCTCGATGTCGCTGCGCTCCCGGAACAGGGCCCAACCGCCGGGCGACATGGTTTCCACGATCAGCAGTTTCTTCTTGTTGGTCGCCATTTCATCCCCTGATGTTTGTTGATTTTCGTTCAGCGCGAGGCGCAAGCCGGCCATCATCGCCTTGTTTCGCCTCTTCCCGCAAGCCGGGAAGGCTGCGAGCCGCGCACTTGCCGCCTGCAGTTTGCGCAGGCAAACTCGTGCTATCCATCCGGCTCCCGCCGCACAACAAACAAACAGGAGATCAACCCGTGACCCAGTCCGCGCCCCACCCCGCATCCCTGCTCGAAACACTGGCGCGCTGGGATACGCCGACGATCTGCAACGCGCTGGAAGTGGTCGCGCCTGAACACCGCTTGATCGGTTTCACCACCAAGCCGCTGGTCTGCCCGTTTCCGGACCTGCCGCCGATGGTCGGCTATGCCCGCACCGCAACAATCCGCGCCACCTCGCCCTCAAATCTGTCGGCGGCGGATCAGCGCGCCCAGCGCGTCGCCTATTACGAATATTGCGGGACGGGTCATGGGCCGCGCATCAGCGTCATTCAGGATCTCGACGGCGCGAACATCGGCTTCGGCGCATTCTGGGGCGAGGTCAACAGTTCGGTCCACAAGGCGCTCGGCTGTCTCGGCGTCGTCACCGACGGATCGATCCGTGACATTCCGGCTTGGGCGCCGGGATTCCAGGCGCTGGCCGGCAGCATCGGCCCGTCGCACGCGTTCGTCCATCTCGCGGGCTTTGGTGAAACGGTGTGCGTCGCCGGCATGACGGTGAGCTCGGACGATCTCATTCATGCGGATCGTCACGGTGCGGTCGTGATTCCGGCCAATGTCGCGGCAAAACTCCCGGATGCAGCAAGGCTGTGCGAGCGCCGCGAGGAGCCAATCCTCGGCATCGCGCGTGATCCCGGATTCACCGTGGCGAAGCTCAAGGAAGCGCTGGCCAAGGCCGCGGAGATTCACTAACGCGAGGTGATGGCGCAAGCCTTCTCGCAAACGCAATCAACGGAAGGTTATTCCATGAAAGTCGCGCTCGGCGTCATCGTCGGATTGGTGATCGGGTTCCTCGCCATGACCTATTTCAAGACCGGTCATCTGCCGTTCTGAAGACGTCCACAAGGCAATCCGGATTTCTGATGCCCCTCTCGCCTGCGTACCGCGCCTCGACCAGCCACGCCGCGCTCGGTCCCGAGTTCTACGACGTCGTCGCGGCGGCCGCGTTTCCCGATCACATCCTGCGCTATCGCAATCAGCGCGCGGCGAAGACTGTCGGGCTCGATACCCTCAGCGACGAGGAATGGATCGCGCATTTCGGGCGTTTTCAGCCCATGGCCGAGAACTTCGCGGAGCCGCTGGCGCTGCGCTATCACGGCCATCAGTTCCGCGTCTACAATCCGGAGCTTGGCGACGGGCGCGGATTTCTGTTCGCACAACTGTACGACGACAAGGGCCGCCTGCTCGATCTCGCCACCAAGGGCAGCGGCAAGACGCCGTGGTCGCGCACCGCCGATGGGCGGCTGACGCTCAAGGGCGGCGTGCGCGAAGTGCTGGCGACCTCGATGCTGGAAGCACTCGGCGTCGATACCTCGAAAACTTTCAGCCTGATCGAGACCGGCGAAGCGCTGGAGCGAGGCGACGAGCCCTCGCCGACGCGATCCTCCGTGATGGTGCGCCTGAGCCATTCGCATATCCGTATCGGCTCATTCCAGCGCCAGGCGTTTCACCGCAGCACCGAAAACATCGTCAAGCTACTCGACTACACCATCAAGACCTACATGCCTGAGGTCTGGCGCGATGATGTATCGGCGCGCGCCGTGGCCTTTCTTGAAGAGGTCTGCCGCCGTGTCGCGCGGGTCGGCGCGCAGTGGATGGCCGCAGGCTTCGTCCATGGTGTGCTCAACACCGACAACATCAATATCACCGGCGAAAGCTTCGACTACGGCCCGTGGCGGTTTCTTCCAGTGCTGGAGCCGGGTTTCACCGCCGCATATTTCGACGAGACCGGGCTTTATGCCTATGGCCGTCAGCCCGATGCATTGTTCTGGAACGTCACGCGGCTGGCGGAATGTCTGCTCGGCCTCGCTGACCAGCCGGGTCTCGAGAAGGCGCTGGGGGCGTTTGAACCGGCCATCCGCAAGGAATTCACCGAGGCGATGCTGAGACGGCTCGGAGTTCAGTCACTGGATGCGGTGCGCGACAACGAACTGGTGCGCGCGTTTTGGATCTTCCTATCGGAGACCAAAGCGCCGTTCGAACAGACTTTCTTCGACTGGTTCGGTGGATTGGCAAGCGCCGAGCGCGCCGCGCGCAGCCCGTCAAAGGATCATTACGCAACTCCGGCGTTCAACCCGGTTCGCGATGCACTGAAAGACTTTGTTCCGCGTGAGGGCGTTGATCTCAACCGCGCCTTTTTCAGCAGGCCGGTCGCATGTTCCATGCTGATCGAAGAGGTCGAGGCGATCTGGAAGCCGATCGCCGACAGCGACGACTGGTCGGTGTTTCACGCAAAACTTGAAGCCATCGACGAGATGCGCGAGGCGTACGGGCTGGTGTAGCAGGGATTTGACGTATTTTGCCCAGAAGCCACGGCTATCTCAACAGTGTTGGTGGCGTGATTACATTCGAGTGGAATTCCCGTAGGATGGGGTTATGTCCAAACACCCCGCAGCAAGGAAATCCAGTCGGAGCCCCAGCAGGTTCCTTGCGTGCGCGATGCCCCTCGCCTTTGTTATTGCCATGACAGGCGATGCGTTCTGCCAAAGCGCGGTGCAGGGAGTACCGAATGCAATGCAAGGTTTTTCGCAGAACCGGAACCAGCCCATCCAGATTGAGGCGGCTTCACTGGAAATGCAGGATCGGAAAAAGGAGGCCACCTTTTCCGGCAATGTGAAGGTGGTACAGGGCGACACGACCATGACATCAAAAAGTCTGGTCGTCTTCTATCAACCCCGTCCGCAAGCGTTATCGACAGCTCCCGTCGGGGCAAAGAGTGCTCCCCCACCGTCGTCCCTGCTGCAATCGGCGACCCCGGGGCCCGGCGGAAGTTCTTCTATCAAGCGACTGGAGGCTCGCGGCCAGGTCATCGTGACCCGCAAAGATCAGATCGTGAGCGGCGAGACGGCGGTTTTCGACACCGCTGCTAGTCTCATTACCGTCCGTGGCGGTGTTACTCTCACCCAATGCAAAAACGTGCTGCGCGGTGACCGCCTTGTGGTGGATATGACGACAGGCGTGTCGCGAGTGGAATCCGATAGCGGGCGAGTGAAGGGCTTGTTCGATCAGTCTTCGGGTCCGGGTTGCGATACACCGGCGGCTTCGCCAGTGCCGCCCATACCGGGCTCAAAGAAATAGTACAGGCTACCCGCAAGCGGGCTCTGATTTCGGACGTCGTTCAAGAAACAAAATGCCCGGCACGAAGCCGGGCACTGTATTCGGAATTTTCAATCAGGTGACGGTTAAGCCACCTTCTTGCGCGGCGTGGCGGCAATGTAATTGCCATCGAGGAAGCCGGCCAGGCGCTTGCGGATGAGATATTCCGCGTCGGCCATGATGCGATCGATCAATTCCTTCACCGTCGGAATGTCGTGGATCAGGCCGACCATCATGCCGCAGCTCCATGCGCCGGCGTCCATGTCGCCTTCCAGCATTACCTTCGGGTAGACGCCGGCGACCTGATCCATGATGTCCTCGATCTTGAGGCTCTTACCCTTTTCCTTCTCGATCTCGATCAGCTTCTCGACATTCCTGTTGGTCAGCACGCGTTCGGTGTTGCGCAGCGCGCGCATCACCAGGCGGGTGTCGAGCTCGGTGGCCTTGAGCAGCGCCTGCTTCACGTTCTCATGCACCGGCGCTTCCTTGGTGGCGATGAAGCGCGTGCCCATGTTCATGCCCTGCGCGCCCATCGCGAGCGCGGCGACGAGACTGCGCGCGTCCGCCATGCCGCCCGACGCAACGAAGGGAATCCTCAATTCCTCTTCCGCGCGCGGCAGCAGGATCATGTTCGGCATGTCGTCTTCGCCGGGATGTCCGCCACACTCGAACCCGTCGACGCTGACCGCGTCGCAGCCGATGGCTTCGGCTTTCAGCGAGTGACGAACCGAGGTGCACTTGTGGATGACCTTGATGCCGGCAGCCTTCAGCGACGGCATGTACTGCTCGGGGCTGCGGCCTGCGGTCTCGACCGCCTTGATGCCGGCTTCCTTGATGGCCGCAATGTATTCGGGATACGGAGGCGCTGCGAAAGTCGGCAGGAAGGTCAGGTTCACGCCGAACGGCTTGTCGGTCATGTCCTTGCACTTCTTGATTTCCTTCGCCAGCAATTCGGGCGTCTTCTGCGTCAGGCCGGTGATGATGCCGAGGCCGCCCGCATTCGACACGGCCGACGCAAGCTCCGCAAAGCCGACGTAGTGCATGCCGCCCTGAATGATCGGGTGCTGGATGCCGAACAATTCCGTAATCGCCGTTTTCATATATTTCCTCCTCCGGTTATGCCCACCGATACCGCAGGTGTTCGCGGCGCGACAATGGTTTGGCTCGGCAGGGCTGCCATGCTGTCCGTTCCGAAAAGGAACGTATCAGCATGATCCAAATCGTCAACCGGTGGCCAAAACCGGAGGCAGCGTGTATCAGGGCCGCAGATAAGCCTATCTCCAGCCAATGGAATTTCGTTTGAGCCAGTCCCCCGCCGTCAAGCCGTTCATGGAAGTCCTCTCGGGCCGCAGGCAGAGCGTGCCGCCGGTGTGGATGATGCGGCAGGCTGGCCGTTATCTGCCGGAGTACCGCGAACTGCGCGCCAAGGCGGGTAGTTTTCTCGACCTCTGCTTCAATCCCGAATGGGCCGCCGAGGTCACGCTGCAGCCGATCCGGCGCTTCGGTTTCGATGCCGCGATCATTTTCTCCGACATTCTGGTGATCCCGCACGCGCTCGGACGTTCCGTGCGTTTCGAGGCCGGCGAAGGCCCCCGCCTCGACCCGCTCGATACGCCGGACAAGATCGCGACGCTGGCGACGGCTGCCGACTTCACCAAGCTCGAACCCGTGTTCGAGGCGCTGCGCCGTGTCCGCGCCGAACTCGATCCGAAAATCGCACTGATCGGTTTCTGCGGCGCGCCGTGGACAGTCGCGACATACATGGTTGCCGGACAGGGCACGCCGGATCAGGCGCCGGCAAGGATGCTCGCCTATCGCGCACCCGACGCTTTCGCAAAGATCATCGACGTGCTGGTCGAGAATTCGATTCAGTATCTGCTCAGGCAGCTCAAAGCCGGCGCCGACGCCCTGCAGATTTTTGACACATGGGCCGGCATCCTGCCGCCGCGCGAATTCCAGCGCTGGTCGGTCGAGCCGACACGGCGGATCGTCGAAGGCGTGCGCGCGAAAGTACCAAACGCCAAAATCATCGGCTTTCCACGCGGCGCGGGCGCGCAATTGCCGATGTATGTCGGACGCACAGGCGTCGACGGCGTCAGCATCGACTGGACCGCGGACCCTTCGCTGATCCGTGAGCGGGTGCAGAATCACGTCGCCGTTCAGGGCAACCTCGATCCGCTGGCCTTGATCGCAGGCGGCGCTGCGCTGGATCGCGCGGTCGACGATGCGCTGGCGAATTACGCGAGTGGACGATACATCTTCAATCTCGGCCACGGCATTCAGCCGGAAACACCGATCGCCCATGTCGAGCAGATGCTGAAGCGCGTGCGGGATTATAAAGGTTAGCCGTCACCCTGAGGTGCCGTAGCGCAGCGAAGGCCTCGAAGGGCGACGGCGACATTACGGAAAGTCATCCTTCGAGGCTCGCAAGAGCTCGCTCCTCAGGATGACGGATTACTCTGGCCGCGATCGCTCGATGATCGCCGCTGCGCCTTGCGCCAGCAAATCGAACGCCACCGCGCGGCCAAGCTCGCGCGGTTTGTCGGCTGGTCCAGTACGGGTCGCTTCAAGCAACTGATCGCCTTCCAGATCGAGCACCGACGCGGTCAGCGACATCTCGCGGCCGTCGATCGTCGAAAATCCGGCGATCGGCGAATTGCAGTGGCCGTTGAGCACCCACAGAACCTCGCGCTCGGCGTCGGCGCACAGATGCGCGGCCGGATCGTCGATCAGCGCAAGATACTGCCGCGTGCGCCAGTCACTCGCTGCGCATTCCACTGCGACGATGCCTTGCCCCGCGGCCGGCAGCATTTCGTGTGCGGTGAATTCGTGGGCGATGCGGCCTGCCAGCCCGACACGCTCCAATCCCGACCGCGCCATGATCAGCGCATCGGCAGGACCGACTTCGCCGCCGCCCGCGAGCCGCTGCATCTCGCCGTTGTCGAGCTTGCGCACCCGCGTATCGGCCGCGCCGCGAAAATGAATCACTTCGATCTCGGGAAACAGCCGCCGCGCGTACGCTGCGCGCCGCACGGCATTGGTGCCGAGCTTGAAGCCCTTGCCCTCGGTGCGTTTCAGGTCGTCGAAGGTCACGCCCGCGCGCAACACCAGCGCGTCGGTCGGCGGATCGCGCGACAGCGTCGCGCCGATCACAAGGCCCGGCGTGTCTTCATTGCCGGGCATGTCCTTGAGCGAATGCATCGCCGCGTGCAGCTTGCCTGCGAGCACGGCCTCGCGGATTTCGGCGACGAATGCCCCGCCCTTGCCGCCGTGGGGCAACAGCAAGCCGGTCTGGTCGGTATCGCCGCGCGTCTCGAACCTGACGATCTCGACGTTCAGATCCGGCGCGGCAGCTTCGAGCTGGCGTGCGATTTCCTCGGTCTGCGCAAGCGCCATGGTACTTTTGCGCGTTCCAATACGCATGGAAATTGCTGCCACGTCTGCTCCGTCTGGGGGCGAATTATTCGAGCATGATCCGGAAAAACGGAAACCGTTTCCGGTCGGATCATGGTCAGATACAGGATGGCGCACAATACGGCGAGCGGTCCCCCGAATGCAACGCATAGGCATCGAAAATGACGGGCAGCGATGCTTTCAGGCTCTGGACGCCGGGTCCGTCATTCGGTCTTGATGCGGGCATGATCCAGCGCGATCCGTCATCCGCCGGCGAGAGGCCGCGCGTCGTCATTATCGGCGGCGGGTTCTCCGGCGCTGTGCTGGCGTGGCATCTGCACCGCACCGCGCCCCATCGCCACGACATCATCATTGCCGAGCCGCGCGACGAGGTCGGCCGCGGCCTCGCCTATGACAGCAGCGATCCGGCGCACCGGATCAATGTACCCGCGCAGAAGATGAACCTCGACTTCGATGAGGAAGGCCATTTCGAGCAATGGCTGATCGCATCGGGATATCCCGCACGCGATCCGGCGGCAGCGATTGCCGATGTGCATCTGTTTCCGACGCGCGCGGCCTTCGGCGATTACGTCAACGCCCACGTCAGAGAGCTTGGGCGGGCGATCACGCACAGGAAGACAAGAGCCCGCGCGGTCGTTCCGCATCGCGGCGGCTATCGTGTGGTGTGCGGGGACGGCGAAGACATCCACGCCGATACCGTGGTGCTCGCCGTGTGCCACACGCCACCGCAAGTGCCGTCGTCGATCGCGGCGCTGCGCCATCATCCGCGATTTGTCGCCAACCCGTGGCAGCCGGACGCGCTGCGTAACATCGCTCCCGACGATCGCGTGCTGATTGTCGGCACCGGGCTGACCATGGCCGATATCGTTGCTTCGCTCGACCGTCAGGGTCATCGCGGCTCCATTACCGCTATCTCGCGGCGCGGCCTGCGCTCGCAAACCCATGCGGCGCAGTTCAACGAGCCGTTCGGCAATTTCGCCAGCGAGCCTTCACACACCACGCTGGCGCTGCTGCGGCGTATTCGACGCGCCATCGCGGAGGCCGCGCGCGAAGGACTGTCATGGTATCCGGTGCTCGATCAGTTGCGGCTGCAAGGCTTTGACATCTGGCGTGCGCTGCCGCTGCGCGAACGCGCCAGACTGATCCATCACCTGCGTCCGTTCTGGGATACGTATCGGTTTCGGATCGCGCCGCAGGTCGACGATGTGATCGTACGCCGGATCGCGGAGGGCACGCTGACAATTCAGGCGGCGTCCGTTCGCGCTGACAAAAGCAACGATCATGACATTGCGGTCGATCTGCGCGCGCGGCGTAGCCGGACGTGGGAGCCGGCGTCGTTCGACGCTATCGTGATCGCAACCGGTCCCGCCCATGGAACGGTGTTCGAGAGCAACCCGCTGCTCGGACAGATCGGCAGCGATGGCCTCGCTCGCCCCGATCCGCTCGGCCTCGGCATCGATGTCGATCTCCAGGGCCGCGCCATCGGCCGGGATGGGCAGATCGCCGAAAACCTGTACGTGGCAGGCCCGCTGGCGCGCGGCACATTCGGCGAACTCATGGGCGCGCCGGATCTCGCGCGATATGCCCGCAACATCGCCGAATCCATCGCGCATGCCGATATCCGTGCGGCGCAGTTGCCTCCGCATCCCGTCCAAGCTTAAAACAAGGCTCATCATGTGCAGGCGCGCTCCGCGCCGCGCATCAGCCTGCCGGAGATGCAATGACGTCCGCCCTCGCGCGCATCGGTTTTCTTGCACCATTGTTCGTTCCAGCCACCCGGCCCGACCGCTATTTCAAGGCGGCCGCATCCGGCGCAGATGGCGTTATCATCGATCTTGAGGATGCGGTTGCGGCGAACGAGAAAGACGCCGCGCGCGCGACTCTGGTGGCCGCATCCCTGCCCCCGAATTCCATCGTCCGCGTCAATGCGTTCGGGACCCGCTGGCACGAAGCCGATGTGGTGGCGATGAAAGGCCTCGGCATTGCCGGCATCATGCTGCCGAAAGCGGAAACCGCCGGACATCTCGAGAGCGTGCGCGCGGTGCTCGGCGATCTGCCGGTCATTTCACTGATCGAATCCGCGCACGGCGTCGCGGGCGTCCGCGACGTCGCCGCTCATTCCGACCGGCTCGCGTTCGGTTATATCGACTTCAGCGCCGATGTCGGTTGCAGCATGGAGCGCGACGCGTTGCTGATGGCCCGCGCAGAGATCGTGCTGGTCTCGCGGCTGGCCGGATTGTTGCCGCCGCTCGAAGGCGTGACGCCATCGTTCGACGATCCGGCGCTGGTGGAAGATGATGCACGTTATGCGGCAGCGATGGGTTTCGGCGGCAAGCTCTGCATTCATCCCAAGCAGATCGCGCCGACGCTGGCGGGATTCCGGCCGTCGCAAAAAGATATCGACTGGGCGACGAAGATCGCAAACTCGGGAGATGGCGCGGTGTCGGTCGACGGCATGATGGTCGATGCGCCAGTGCGCCTGCGCGCGCAACGCATCCTCGCGGCAGCAAAGGCCTGCGACGCCCCCGGGGGCTAGCGCTTAGCTCGCAGCGCGCTTGGAGAGGACTCAGGCCGCGACCGGAGGCCAGGTCATCAAAACCATCTCCACGATCTTCTTGAGTTCGTCGCGCTTGGCGCCGCCGACGGCCTGCACCGCGATACCTTGTGCAATGGTCGAGATGTAACGCGCCAGAGTGGTTGCATCCGCCGAGTCGGGCAGATCGCCCTCGGCTTGCGCCCGCTCGAAACGCTGGCGCAGATCGTCCTCGCCCTGGGCACGGCGGGTCATCAGTTCCTGTTTGATCGATTCGGCCGCATCGCCGCAGGTCAACGCGCCATTGATCGACAGACATCCCGCCGGACAATCCGGATCTGTCACTGCATCCACTTCACCATAGAGCAGACGTTCGATTACAGCCCGTGCGGTCGGCTGCAGAAGCGCAAGCTTGGCGTAACCGGCCGGGCCATCGACATAAGAATCGAACGCTTTGCGGAAAAGTTCTTCCTTGTTGCCGAACGCGGCATAGAGCGACGGTTTGGTAATACCCATCGCCTCGGTCAGGTCCGCCATCGACGCGCCCTCGTATCCCTTCTCCCAAAACACGTGCAACGCGTTTTCCAAAGCCTGGTCGAGATCGAATTCACGGGGGCGTCCCATGGCCACAACAAGAACCTTTCTGAATTTGTACCTTTCGTTAGATATGTCCCTTGACGGCGAAAGTCCAAGCCCCATTTATACCGAACGTTACAGTTGCGGTGCAGCAATAAAACACCGTGACCTCGGGGCAAATCGGAACTTTATTCTCTCGTCAAGAGACGACCCCAAGCAACGTATTGAAATAACAACGATTTGCGCTCGGAGCGCGAACCGCAAAAGTGGGGTCGATAATGAAAAGTCTTTCAAAAAGAACGAACCTGATCGGAGCCAGCGTCGGCCTGGCAATTCTGGCAGCCGCAGGCGCCTTGATCTCAACCACCTCGAACAATCGCGCCAAGGCAGATGCAGCCGCACCGCCTCCGGCGACCCCGGTTTCGGTTGCCGATGTGAAAGAGCGGGAAACCGCGATCTGGGACGAATTCTCCGGGCGCCTTGAAGCCATCGAGCAGGTTGAAGTCCGCTCGCGCGTCGCAGGCGCTATCCAGGAGATCCGTTTCCGCGAAGGCGCACTGGTTCAGAAAGACGATGTTCTCGTTGTGATCGATCCGGCGCTCTACGCCGCCGAAGTCGCCCGCGCAGAAGCTCAGGTCGCCGCCGCGCAGTCGCGTCTCGTCTTCACCAAGAGCGACTACGAGCGCGGCCAGCAACTGACCGGATCGCAAACCATCTCGCAGCGCGATCAGGACAACCGCATCAACGCTTATCGCGAAGCGGAAGCAAACCTGAAGGCGGCGCAGGCCACCCTCAAGACCGCACAGCTCAACCTCGGCTACACCGAAGTACGCGCCCCCGTCACGGGCCGGGTCGGCAAGCGCGAGATCACCGTGGGCAACCTGATCGCCGCCGGTCCGGGTTCGCCGCTGCTGACCACCATCGTCTCGACGTCGCCGATCTACGCCAGCTTCAGCGCCGACGAGCAGGTCGTTCTGCGTGCGCTCGACGCGCTAGGTAAAGACGATGCGGCATCGAAGACCGGCCGCATCCCCGTCAAGATGGGCACCGCGACCAGCAATGGCCTGCCGTTCGAAGGCCAGATGCAGTTGATCGACAACCAGGTCGATGCGCGCAGCGGCACGGTGCGGGTCCGCGCCATCTTCGACAACAAGGATGGCCGTCTGATCCCCGGACAATTCGTCCGCCTGCAAATGGGCCAGCCCAAAACCGAACGCGCCATGATGATCAACGAGCGCGCTGTCGGCACCGACCAGAACAAGAAGTACGTGATGGTCGTGAACAAGGAGAACAAGGCCGAGTATCGCGAAGTCTCGCTTGGCGTCGCCGTTGATGGCCTGCGCGTGGTTACGGCCGGTCTGAAACCGGGCGAGCAGATCGTGGTCAAGGGAATGCAGCGCATTCGCCCCGGCGCACCTGTCGCGCCGGAAGTCATCGCGATGGACGCGAACTAAAATCTTCCGCCGTCACCCTGAGGCGCCATCGCGAAGCGGTGGCCTCGAAGGGCGACGGCGTTTCTTAAGCCGCCATCCTTCGAGGCTCGCAAGAGCTCGCTCCTCAGGATGACGGCCTCGGGCTGTCGATACAACAAGACCAATAATGAGATGACGTCATGAATATCTCGAGATTTTTTATCGACCGGCCGATTTTCGCCGGTGTGCTGTCGGCGCTGATCCTGCTTGCGGGTCTGTTGTCTCTGCCCGCGCTGCCGATCTCCGAATATCCGGAAGTTGCGCCGCCGATTGTGACGGTGCGCGCGCTCTATCCCGGCGCCAATCCCAAGGTCATCATTGAGTCAGTCGCGACGCCGCTCGAAGAGCAGATCAACGGCGTCGAGAACATGCTGTATATGAACAGCCAGGCGACCACCGACGGTGTGTTGACCCTCAACGTCACCTTCCGCCTCGGCACCAATCCCGACCTCGCGCAGCAGATGGTTCAGAACCGGGTCTCCCAAGCGGAGTCGCGGCTTCCGGCGGTGACGCGCCAGCTCGGCATCACCACGGTGAAGAGCTCGCCGAACATCACGCTGGTCGTGCATCTGTTGTCGCCGAATGATCGCTACGACACGACGTATTTGCGCAACTTCGGCGTGCTCAATGTGAAAGATCGCCTCGCCCGCATTCGCGGCGTCGGCCAGGTGCAAATCTGGGGCGCTGGCGATTACGCCATGCGCGTCTGGCTCGATCCGCAGAAGGTCGCCGAGCTTGGTCTGTCACCCGGTGACATCACCCGCGAAATTCAGGCGCAGAACGTCGAGGCCGCAGCAGGCACGGTCGGCGGCTCGCCGAACTCCACGGACATCACCCTGCAGATGCCGCTCAATGCGCAGGGCCGCCTGAAGGACGAGCAGGAATTCGGCGATATCGTCATCAAGACCGGTCAGAACGGTGAAATCACCCGCCTGCGCGATGTCGCCCGGATCGAGCTCGGCGCTTCGGAGTATGCGCTGCGTTCGCAGATCGACAACAAATCCGCTGTCGGCATCGGCATCTTCCAGGCGCCCGGCGCCAACGCGCTCGCCATCGCCGACGAAGTCCATGCGGCGATGAAGCAGATCAAGGCGAACATGCCCGAGGGCGTCGACTACCGGATCGCTTACGATCCGACGCGGTTCATCCGCGCGTCGATTGAAGCCGTGATCCACACCCTGCTCGAAGCCGTCGCGCTGGTGGTGCTGGTCGTCATCCTGTTCTTGCAGACCTGGCGCGCGTCGATCATTCCGCTGATCTCGGTGCCGGTCTCGATCATCGGCACTTTCGCGGTGCTGCTGCTGTTCGGCTACTCCATCAACGCGCTGAGCCTGTTCGGCCTGGTGCTTGCGATCGGCATCGTGGTCGATGACGCCATCGTCGTGGTGGAAAACGTCGAGCGCAACATCGAGGAAGGATTGTCGCCGCGCGATGCGACCTATCGCGCCATGAACGAGGTGTCGGGACCGATTATCGCGATCGCGCTGGTGCTGGTGGCGGTGTTCGTGCCGCTTGGCTTCATCAGTGGTCTGACCGGCCAGTTCTACAAGCAGTTCGCCATGACCATCGCGATCTCGACGGTGATCTCGGCGATCAACTCGCTGACGCTCTCTCCGGCACTCGCAGCTCTTCTGCTCAAGGGCCACGATCAGCCGAAGGATGCGCTCAGCCGCGGCATGGACAAGGTCCTCGGCGGCTTCTTCCGGCGGTTCAACAACTTCTTCCAGAAGTCGTCGGACTCCTACAGCGGAGGCGTCAAGCGGGTCATCTCGCGCAAGGCCGCCGTCATGAGCGTGTATCTGGTGTTGATCGGCATCACCGCAGTCCTGTTCAGGGTCGTTCCCGGCGGCTTCGTGCCGTTGCAGGACAAGCAGTATCTGATCGGCTTTGCCCAGCTTCAGGAAGGCGCGACGCTCGACCGCACCGAAGAGGTGATGCGGCAAATGTCGGCAATCGCCATGCAGCAGCCCGGTGTTGAAAGCGCCGTGGCGTTTCCGGGCCTGTCGATCAACGGCTTCACCAACTCATCGAGCGCCGGCATCGTGTTCTCGACGCTCAAGCCTTTTGGCGAGCGCAAGGATCCTTCGCTCAGCGCCACCGCCATCGCGGCGGAGCTGAACAAGAAGTACACGGTGATTCAGGATGCCTTCGTGGCCATGCTGCCGCCGCCGCCGGTCGACGGCCTCGGCACCACCGGCGGCTTCAAGCTCCAGCTCGAAGATCAGGTGGGGCTGGGCTATGAAGCGCTGGACGAAGCCAAGAAGACCTTCCTCGCCAAGGCGATGCAGGCGCCGGAACTCACCGGATTGTTCTCGAGCTACAAGGTGGACGTCCCGCAGCTTTATGCGGACATCGACCGCACCCGCGCGCGTCAGTTGAACGTGCCGATCACAAGCATCTTCGAGACGCTGCAGGTTTATCTCGGTTCGTACTACGTTAACGATTTCAACAAATTCGGCCGCGTTTACTCGGTGCGCGTGCAGGCTGACGGCAAGTTCCGTGCACGGCCGGAAGATGTCGGCCAGTTGAAGGTCCGCTCAACCACCGGCGAGATGATTCCGCTCTCGGTGCTGCTGAAGCTGCAATCCACCGCCGGGCCCGAAAGCGCGATGCGCTATAACGGCTTCCTCGCGGCGGACATCAACGGCAATACCGCGCAGGGCTATTCCACCGGTCAGTCGCAAGCCGCGGTGGCGCGCATCGCCAGCGAGACGCTGCCCAAGGGCATCGGCTTCGAGTGGACCGATCTGACCTATCAGGAGATCATCGCGGGCAACACCTCGCTCTACATCTTCCCGATCGTGATGCTGCTGGTGTTCCTGGTGCTCGCTGCACAGTATGAAAGCCTCATGCTGCCGCTGGCGATCATCATGATCGTGCCGATGTCGCTGCTGGCCGCAATGTTCGGGGTCTGGATCACCGGCAACGACAACAACATCTTCACCCAGATCGGCCTGTTCGTTCTGGTGGGGTTGTCGGCCAAGAACGCGATTCTGATCGTGGAGTTCGCGCGCGAACTTGAGTTCGCCGGGCGCTCCCCGATCGCGGCGGCCATCGAGGCCAGCCGTCTGCGGCTGCGGCCGATCCTGATGACGTCGATCGCCTTCATCATGGGCGTGGTGCCGCTGGTGACATCGGTCGGCGCCGGCGCGGAGATGCGTCACGCCATGGGCATCGCGGTGTTCTCCGGCATGATCGGCGTCACGGCATTCGGCATCTTCTTTACGCCGGTGTTCTACGTGCTGCTGCGCGGCCTCACCGGCAACAAGCCGCTGGTCCAGCACGGCGAAAGCTCGATCGAGCCTCTTCCGGTCGCGCACACCGGTCCCCACGCGCTGAAGGACGCGGCTGAATAGGCCCGCTCACCGCGGGCCACGAGATGGCGCACAGCTGCATTGCCCGTGACAGCGATGCGCCCGCGACGAAGCGATCCGGTCCTTGCCCCTCCAAGCCGGATCGCTTCCGTCGCAACTTTGCAGAAGAAAATGGCCGGGGATGACCCGGCCATTTTTTATTCACAAGACAAGAAACGAGATTTTGCCCGAGTGAGATGCACTCCCTCTCCCCGCCTGCGGGGAGAGGGAGTGCATC